>WNEQ01002060.1_pt1 | contig 10572 bp, 8 predicted proteins | sample 5399971 | NCBI WGS metagenome assembly WNEQ01 (sample SAMN13153330, study PRJNA577476) | soil metagenome | isolation source: 20 cm grassland meadow soil 2 days after 1st rain plot 5 | place: USA:California | collected 2015-09-18
CTCACCAAGATCTTCAAGCTCCCGCCGGAGCGCTTGTGGGCGACCGTCTATCGCACCGACGACGAGGCTTACGGCCTGTGGACCAAGATGGTGGGCCTGCCGAAGGAGCGCGTGGTCCGCGTCGGCGACAAGCCCGGCGGGCAGAAATACCAGTCCGACAACTTCTGGCAGATGGCCGATACCGGCCCCTGCGGCCCGTGCAGCGAGATCTTCTACGACCACGGGCCGGGCATCGAAGGCGGACCGCCGGGATCACCGGATGCGGACGGCGACCGCTACATCGAGATCTGGAACCTGGTGTTCATGCAGTTCAACCGCGATGCAGCCGGAGTCATGCATCCCCTGCCGAAGCCCTCGGTCGATACCGGCATGGGCCTTGAGCGCATGGCCGCCGTGATGCAGGGCAAGCACTCGAACTACGAGATCGACCTGTTCCAGGACCTGATCAGAGGGGCAGCGCGCGAGACGCACCAGAAGGATCTCAAGAACCCTTCGCTCAACGTCATCGCCGATCACATCCGCGCCTGCTCGTTCCTGATCGTCGACGGAGTGATCCCGGGCAACGAGGGGCGGGGGTACGTGCTGCGGCGGATCATCCGGCGCGCCATCCGGCACGGCTACAAGCTCGGCCAGACGCAACCGTTCTTCCACCGGCTCGTCGGCGATCTCGACAAGGCGATGGGAGACGCCTATCCCGAGCTGCGGGCGTCGAGGGGGAAGGTCGAGCAGGTCCTGCGGCAGGAAGAGGAGCGCTTCGCCGAGACGCTGGAGAACGGCATGGCGGTCCTCGAGTCGGCGCTCGCCTCGGGCGAAAAGCTGCTCGACGGCGACACGGTATTCCGCCTCTACGACACCTACGGGTTTCCCGTCGACCTCACTGCCGATATCGGCCGCGAGCGCGGCGTGCGCATCGACATGGCGGGGTTCGAGGCGGCCATGGAGCAGCAGCGCGAGCGGGCGCGCGCCGCCTCGCGCTTCTCCGTGGCGAGCGGGCTCGAATACTCGGGCAACAAGACCGAGTTCCTTGGCTACGATACGCTGACGCTGCGCGCCCGGGTGGCAGCGCTTTACCGCGAAGGCACGCCGGCGCAGGAGCTGCGCGCGGGCGATGCGGGGGTGGTGGTGCTCGAGCGCACGCCGTTCTACGCCGAGTCGGGAGGGCAGGTCGGCGATCGCGGCGAGCTGGCCGGTCCCGCCGGCACGTTCGCGGTCGACGATACGCAGAAGATCCAGGCCGAGGTGTTCGGCCATCACGGTAGGCAGCGCACCGGCGTGCTTCGCGTCGGCGATACGGTGGACGCGCAGGTGGACAGGGCGTCGCGGCGGCGCGCGATGTGGAACCATTCCGCCACGCACCTCATGCACGCGGCGCTGCGCCAGGTGCTCGGCAAGCACGTCGAGCAGAAGGGTTCGCTGGTCGACGCGCAGCGCACGCGCTTCGACTTCTCGCATCCCAAGCCGCTGACCGCGGAGGAGATCGCCCGGGTCGAGGCGCTGGTGAACGCCGCGATCCAGCGCAACGACGAGGTGACGGCGCGCATCATGAAATACGACGATGCGATGCGCGCCGGCGCGCTCGCCTTCTTCGGCGACAAGTACGGCGACGAGGTGCGCGTGCTCACGATGGGCGAGTTCTCGACCGAGCTGTGCGGCGGCACGCACGTGCGGCGCACCGGCGAGATCGGCTTTTTCAAGATCGTGTCGGAGTCGGGCGTGGCGGCCGGGATCCGCCGCATCGAGGCGGTGACCGGCGAGGGCGCGCTCGCCTGGGTGCAGCAGATGGAGCAGGACAAGGGTTTCGTCGAGGATTTTTTCCAGGCCAAGGGCGCGGCGCTGAAGGACAAGCTCAGGGCCGAGCGCGAGGAAAAGCGCGCGCTCGAGAGGGAGCTGGCGCGACTCAAGTCGAAGCTGGCGGCGAGCCAGGGCGAGGACCTTGCCGCGCAGGCGGTCGACGTGAAGGGCGCCAAAGTGCTGGCCGCCACGCTCGAGGGCGCCGATGCGAAGACCCTGCGCGAGACCATGGACAAGCTCAAAGACCGGCTCAAGTCGGCGGCGATCGTCCTCGGCTCGGTCGCCGACGGCAAGGTATCGCTGATCGCCGGGGTTACGGCAGATCTCACCGCCAAGGTGAAAGCCGGCGAGCTGGTGAATTTCGTGGCGCAGCAGGTCGGCGGCAAGGGCGGCGGCCGGCCCGACATGGCCCAGGCCGGAGGCACGCAGCCCGGCAACCTACTTGTCGCTCTGCAATCCGTGAAGTCCTGGGTCGAGCAGCGCGTGTAACGCGCGTCTCAGAACCCGATCCGCGTCTTCCTCGCGCCGCGCGCGTCCTGGAGGTCATCCGGGCCGATTTCGCCGCGCCCGGCCAGCTTTGCGTTGCCAAATGCCGAGTGGACCACGCGCCGCATCTCGCGCGGCGGCAGCGACGCCAGCTTCTCCAGCGCCGATGGCGAGAGCGACTCGGGGAACTGCCGCCCCCAATCGTGCGTGCTGCGGATCTCGCGGTAGATGGTGGCGGCGATGCGCGCCGAGCCGGCCGCGTCCGGCGCCTCGATCTCGTAGATGCTGAGACGGTTGAGGAGGGGGTCGGGGATGCGCGCCGCATCGTTGGCGGTCGCCAGCCAGAGCGCGCCCGAGGCGTCGATCGGCAGCTCGACGAACTCGTCGACGAAGCGCGTCGAGGTCTCGACCTCGAGCAGCTCGTAGAGCGCGCCCAGGGGGTCGTACTGGCCGTCGGAGCTCGCCTTGTCGAGCTCGTCGACCACGATCACCGGGTTGGCGTAGTCGCCGTTGAGGAAGGTGTCGAACACCTTGCCCGGCTTGGCATTCTTCCACTGCGAGGAAGCGCCCGAGAGCACCCAGCCGGCGGTGAGCGAGCTCATCGGCACGAAGCCGAAGCCGGTGCCCAGCAGCTGCGCGATCTTGCGCGCGAAATGGGTCTTGCCGATGCCCGGCTCGCCGAGCAGCAGCATCGGCGGCAGCTCGATCGAGTCGTCGGAATCGATGCACAGCGCGAGGTGCTTGCGGATGTCCTCCAGCGCTTCGCCGAAGTTCGGCAGCTCCTCGAACAGCGTTTCCATCTCGGGCAGCGCCGAGGGCTTCACCGTGAAGCGCTGACCGCCGAGGCGCAGCATCTTCTCGTAGAGCGCGCGCAGCGCTTCGTTCGCCGTGGGGGAAAGGTCCTGCAGGGCCTTTTCGACGCTCGGCACGTCGTAGACGTCCTTGAAGCCCGCGATCGGAATAGTCACGCTAGCAGACATGTTGTCACCCACCTTCTTAGCATGATGCGTCTGAGTCAGCAAACCGTGCGCCTGGCAGCCGGCCATCCAGAGTGCTAATCCGGTAAAGTAGTCCGGCATGGCTACTACAACGCCTGAGTACTTCAATGGTTTCGGCAAAGGCCATCTGCCGGGGCTGGTCGGTGTGGAAATTCTCACAGTCACGCCCGAAGCCGTCGCGAGCCGGATGGCGGTGCGAAAGGAAGTGATGGCGCCGAACGGCTACCTGCACGCCGCCTCGGTGATCGCGCTGGCCGACACGAGCTGCGGCTACGGCTGCATCTCGCTGCTGCCGGCAGGCGCAAGCGGCTTCACGACCGTCGAGCTGAAGGCGAACTTCCTCGGCACCGCGCGCGCCGGCGCCATCCTGTGCCGCGCGACGCCGGTCCATCTGGGGCGCACGACGCAAGTCTGGGATGCGGTTGTCACGCTCGAGGGCAGCGGCGCCAAGATCGCGCTGTTTCGCTGTACGCAGATGGTGCTCTGGCCCAGGTAGACAGCGCGGCGAAAGCATGTTTGAATCCACCGCTATGACCCGGTTCTTTTTCGGCTTTTACTTCTTCCCCTGCCTGCTGGCGGACGGGACCGGCTAAGCTCAACCCCCAGGATCCTGCGAAAACCGCCAGCCCAGAGGCCTGGCGGTTTTTGTTTTTGGGAAAGGAAAAGGATGACCACGCCACTAGACAGCTATCTCGCCAGCGTTCCTGCGGACAAGACCTCGCTCACCGACGACGAGCGCATCGAGAACATCGTCCCGCTGCCGCCGCCCGAGCACCTGATCCGCTTCTTTCCGATCCAGGGCACGCCGGTCGAGAGCCTGATCAGCGAGACGCGCCGCAGCGTGCGCCAGATCCTGCACGGCCGCGGCGACCGGCTGCTGGTAGTGATGGGGCCGTGCTCGATCCACGATCCTCTCGCGGCGCTGGAATACGCAGGAAAACTGCAGAAGGAAAGAAGGCGTCACGGCGACGAGCTCGAGCTGCTGATGCGCGTGTACTTCGAGAAGCCGCGCACCACGGTGGGCTGGAAAGGCCTGATCAACGATCCTTACCTCGACGGCAGCTTCCGCATCAACGAGGGGCTGCGCATCGCGCGCGACCTGCTGGTGCGCATCAACCGGGCCGGAATGCCCGCCGGCTGCGAGTTCCTCGACGTGATCTCGCCGCAGTACATCGGCGACCTGGTGTCCTGGGGCGCGATCGGCGCGCGCACTACTGAAAGCCAAGTACATCGCGAGCTGGCATCCGGCCTGTCGGCGCCGGTCGGCTTCAAGAACGGCACCGACGGCAACGTGAGAATCGCCGTGGACGCGATCCTCGCCGCGCGCCAGAAGCACCATTTTCTGTCGGTGCACAAGAGCGGCCAGGTGGCGATCGTGCAGACGCGCGGCAACGACGACTGCCACATCATCCTGCGTGGCGGCAAGCAGCCGAACTATGACGCGGCAAGCGTGCAGGCGGCCTGCGAGGAGCTCGAGCGCGCCAAGCTGCCGCAGCGGCTGATGATCGACTGCTCGCACGCCAACGCCGCCAAGCAGTACAAGCGCCAGGCCGACGTCGCAGCCGACATCGCCAAGCAGCTCGCCGGTGGCGAGAAGCGCATCGTGGGCGTGATGATCGAGTCGCACCTGGTGGAAGGGCGCCAGGAGCTGGAACCGGGCGAGCCGCTGCGCTTCGGCCAGAGCATCACCGACGCCTGCCTCGGCTGGGACGACTCCGTGCAGGTCCTCGACGCGCTGGCGCAGGGAGTGAAGCAGCGCCGCAAGCACCGCAAGTAGCCGGGATTCGGCATAATTGCCGCCGAGCGCATGCCTGATTCCCCGCCACAGCTCGCGCACCTCGAACCTCTCGGCGACGCCACCAAGTTCGCGAGCCAGATGCACGCGCTTATTCCCCGCTGCGCGCTGCTGGAGAACTTCTCTCCGGCGGAGGTGCTTCTGCTGGCGCATTTCATGGAGATGTACCGCGCCGAGCCGGGCGTTGAAATCATCCAGGAAGGCGACGGCGGCGATTTCATGCTGATGGTCGTCGAAGGCAAGGTCGAGGTGCAGAAGCGCGACCGCTGGAACACGCCGCAGACGCTGGCGGTGGTCGAAGGCGGAAGGACGCTCGGCGAGATGTCGATGATCGACGGCGAGGCGCGCTTCGCCACCTGCGTCGCGGCAGAGCCGACGCTGATCGCCGTGCTCCACCGCGAGAGCCTGGCCCGCATCATCGTCGAGCAGCCGCTGCTCGGCGCCAAGATCCTGATGGAGCTGGTCCTCATGCTCTCGCAGCGGCTGCGCGCCACGAGCCAGCGGCTGCTCGGGCTGCTCGACGAAAACTTTCAGGGCGCAGCCGACATTCTTTGACGCCATGCACGCGACGCTTCCGTTGATGCGGCGTTACGGGTTCCCGGCCCTCAATCGCCGCCGCCTCGAAACCCTCCAGGTCAATGTCGGATACAGATGCAACCAGACCTGCGTGCACTGCCACGTCAACGCAGGCCCGCAGCGCACCGAGGAGATGTCGCGCGAGACCGTGGCCGACGTGGTCGCGTTTATCGGTATGTCTTCGATCCGGATCCTTGACATCACCGGCGGAGCCCCGGAGCTGAATGCCCATTTCCGGGAGCTGGTCGTGCACGCGCGGGAGCTGGGAGTGCACGTCATCGACCGCTGCAACCTGACGATCCTCGAGGAGCCGGGCCAGGCGGATCTCGCAGAGTTCCTCGCCTCCCGGCAGGTCGAGGTGATCGCGTCCCTGCCGTGCTACACCGAGGAGCTGGTCGACCGCCAGCGCGGCAAAGGCGTGTACGACAAGAGCATCAGCGCTCTCAAGCGGTTGAATGCCCTCGGTTACGGTACGGATGACCAACTGGTTCTCAATCTTGTCTACAACCCGCAAGGGCCGACCCTGCCGCCCGCGCAGGATAAGCTCGAGCTCGATTACAAACGGGTCCTGGGCGAGCGCTTCGGCATCGTCTTCAATCGTCTCTATACCCTCGCCAACATGCCGATCCAGCGCTTCGGCTCGACGCTGATCTCCAAGGGCCAGTTCGGCGAGTACATGGCCCTGCTGCACCGCTCGCACCGCGCCGACAACCTCGAGGGCGTGATGTGCCGCACGCTGCTCTCGGTCGACTGGCAGGGCTACGTCTACGACTGCGATTTCAACCAGATGCTGGGGCTGCCGCTGCGGCTCGAAGGCCGCGGGCGCCCGCATCTTTCGGACCTGATCGGACGCGATCTCGCCGGCAACCCGATCGCCGTGCGCGACCACTGCTATGGCTGCACCGCGGGGCAGGGGTCGTCGTGCGGCGGCGCGCTTGCCGCGTGAGCCGGGGCCGGCTTCTCGTCCTCGCCCTCGTCGCGCTCGCCGTCGTTGCTTTCTTCGCCGCCGGCGGCGCGCGCTATTTCACCTTCGAGAATGTCAAGGCGCAGCAGGCGGCGATCGAGTCCTGGTACTTTGCGCACCCCTGGCAGACCGCGCTCGGCTTTTTCGCCCTCTATGTAGCGGTGGCAGCGCTGTCGCTGCCCGGCGCCACCCTCCTGACGCTCATTGCCGGGGCGATCTTCGGGCTGCTCTGGGGCACGCTGATCGTCTCCTTTGCCTCTTCGATCGGCGCCACGCTCGCATTCCTCATTTCGCGCTTCCTCCTGCGCGACTGGGTGCAGCGGCGCTTCGGCAAGGCGCTGCAGGGAGTCAACGCGGGGATCGAAAAGGAGGGCGCGTTCTATCTGTTCACGTTGCGCCTGATCCCGGTGATCCCGTTCTTCGTCATCAACCTGGCCATGGGGCTGACGCCGCTCCGCGCCCGGACTTTTTACTGGGTAAGCCAGCTCGGCATGCTCGCAGGTACCCTGGTTTACGTGAATGCCGGGACCCAGCTGGCGAAAATCGCTGCGCCGGGGGACATTCTTTCGTGGCAGCTGATCGGAGCTTTCCTGCTGCTCGGGTTTTTCCCGCTGCTCGCAAAAAAAGTCGTCGACGGCGTCAAAGCGCGGCGCGTGTACGCGCGCTGGAAGCGGCCGCCGAAGTTCGACCGCAACCTGGTGGTGATCGGCGCCGGCTCGGCCGGACTGGTCGCGGCCTATATCGCGGCCACGGTGCGGGCCAAGGTCACGCTGGTGGAGAAGCATCGCATGGGCGGCGACTGTCTAAACACGGGCTGCGTGCCGTCGAAGGCCTTCATCAAGTCGGCGCGCGTCCTGTCACAGATCAGAAAGGCAGAAGAGTTCGGCTTGAGGAATGCCACCGCGGAGGTCGATTTTGCCCGCGTCATGGAACGCGTGCAGCGCGTCATCAAGGCAGTCGAGCCGCACGACTCGGCGGCGCGCTATACGGCGCTCGGCGTCGAATGCCTTCAAGGCGAGGCGCGCATTTCTTCTCCCTGGACGGTGGAAATCAGCACCGCAAGCGGGGCCCGGACGCTCAGCACGCGAGCCATCGTGATCGCCGCCGGCGCGCGGCCCTTCGTCCCGCCGATCCCCGGCATGGACGCGATCCGCGTGCTCACCTCGGACAACGTGTGGGAATTGCGCGAGCGGCCGCGGCGGCTGGTGGTCCTCGGCGGCGGGCCAGTCGGCTGCGAGCTGGCGCAGGCGTTCGCGCGGCTGGGCGCCGCGGTGACGCAGGTCGAAATGCTGCCGCGCATCCTGCCGCGCGAGGACCCCGAGGTTTCCGCCATGGTGGAGGAGAGTTTTCGCGAGGAGGGGATTGACGTTCTGGTGAACAACAAGGCAAAACAGGTGATCGTGGAGGACGGCAGGAAGCTCCTGATCGCTGAGCATGCAGGCGTCGACACGCGCATCGAGTTCGACGAGCTGCTATGCGCGGTCGGCCGCGTCGCGAACACTGCCGGCTATGGGCTGGAGGAGCTCGGCATTCCGGTCAGCAGGGCGCGCACGGTGGAAACCAACGAGTGGCTGCAGACGCTGTATCCCAACATCTACGCCTGCGGCGACGTGGCCGGGCCCTACCAGTTCACGCACACGGCGTCGCACCAGGCGTGGTACGCCGCCGTCAATGCGCTCTTCGGCAGCTTCAGAAAATTCCGCGCCGACTACTCGGCGATCCCGTGGGCGACGTTCACCGATCCCGAAGTGGCTCGCGTCGGGTTGAACGAGACCGAGGCGAAGGAACAGAATGTTCCGCACGAGGTATCGGTATTCGGCATCGACGAGCTCGACCGGGCGATCGCCGACGGCGTGGCGCGCGGCATGGTGAAGGTGCTGACCGTTCCGGGCAAGGACCGCATCCTCGGCGCCACTCTGGTCGGCGAGCACGCCGGCGACCTGATCGTGGAGTTCATCGCCGCCATGAAGCACGGCCTCGGCCTGAACAAGATCCTCGGCACCATCCATATCTATCCGACGCTCGCCGAGGCGAACAAATACGCGGCCGGCGTGTGGAGAAAGGCGCACGCCCCCGAAGCGCTGCTGCGGCAAGTCGAAAGACTGCATGCATGGATGCGCGGCTGATCCGACTTTCCGTCGTCGTCCCGGTGCTGAACGAGGCGCGGGGCATCGCGGCGGCCCTGCAGGCGCTCGAGCCGCTGCGCCGGCGCGGCCACGAGGTCATCGTCGTGGACGGCGGCAGCACCGACGGCACGCCGCAGCTCGCGCGCGCGCTTTGCGAGCGGGTGATCGCGGCGCCGCGCGGGCGCGCGCTGCAGATGAATGCCGGGGCGCGGGAAGCGCGCGGCGACGCGCTCGTTTTTCTGCATGCCGACACGCTACTACCTGCCCTGGCCGACGAGATGATTCTGTCTTCCCTGAGAGCCCATGCCTGGGGTCGCTTCGACGTGCGGATCGACGCTCGGCACCCGCTGCTGAAGCTCGTTGGCTGCGCCATGAACCTGCGCTCCAGGCTCACCGGCATCGCCACCGGCGACCAGGCGATCTTCGTGCGGCGCGACGCCTTCCGCGGATTTCCGGAGATTGCCTTGATGGAGGACATCGCCTTCAGCAAGGCGATGAAGCGCGCCGGGCCGCCAGCGTGCCTTGCTCAGCGCGTCGTGACCTCGGGGCGCCGCTGGGAGTCGCGCGGCGTGGTGCGCACCATCGTGCTCATGTGGCGGCTGCGGGTGATGTATTTTCTTGGCGCTCGCCCGGAGGTCCTTGCCCGCCTCTACGCCAACGAGCCGTAACGCGGTGGTCATCGTCTTCGCGCGCGCCCCGCTGCCGGGCCGCGTCAAGACGCGCCTTGTGCCCCGGCTTGGCGAATGGGGCGCGGCACGCCTCCAGGCGCGGCTGACGCGACAGGCGGTGCGCACCGCCCTCGCCGCGCGCTGCGGTGAAGTGCAGCTGCATGTCACGCCTCGCATCCATGCACCGTGGAAAAGCTGGGGTGTTGCATTGAAATCTCAACACGGGCGCGATCTGGGCGAGCGCATGTATCGCGCGCTGGCGGCGGCGCTTCGACGCTATTCGGCGGCGCTGCTCATCGGCACGGATTGTCCCGTCCTGCGGCCGCAGGACCTGCGGCGCGCGACGCGGCTGCTTCGCGGCGGCTGCGACGTCGTGCTCGCGCCGGCGGAGGATGGGGGCTACGCGCTCATCGGCGCGCGACGCGTTTCGCGCCGGCTGTTCGACGGCATCGCCTGGAGCGAAAGCGGCGTTTACGCGCAGACCGCGGAACGGCTGCTCGCCCTGGGATACCGATGGCGCGCGCTGCGCAGTGTCTGGGACGTCGATCGTCCCGCGGACCTCGAGCGCCTCAGATCGCTCCGCCTTCCTTCAGCGCAGCCGCCAGCCTTTCGGCGATGACGCGGTAGCCGCGTGCATTGGGATGGATCGGGTCCGACTTCAGGTTCTCGTCCTTCAGCACGTCGCGGATCACCGCCGCCTCGTACGGGACGCGGAATTCCCTGGCGATAGCGGAATAGAACCCGGGCGGGTTGAGCATCAGCCCGGGCTCCGGCGTGCCGATCAGCACCACGCCGATGCCGCGGTCCTGCGCCAGCTTCACCATTGCACGCACGTTATTCTCGGCCTGCCGCAGGTCGAGGCGCCGCAGGAAGTCATTGCCGCCGATGCAAAGCAGGAGCAGCCGCGGCTGATGCTCGTCCAGCGTGGCCGGCAGGCGGGCAAGCGCCTGGGCGGTGAGCTCCCCCGGCACCCCGGCGCGCACCACGCGCCGGCCGATCAGCTTCTCCAGGCGGGCGGGGTAGCTCTCGTCCTCGTTCGCGCCGGTGCCGAAAGTGAGGCTGTCGCCGAAGGCGAGCACCACCGCGCTCTCGGGCAGAGGCTCGAGCCTGGGGCGCTCGCCGCAGCCGGCCAGCTGCAGGGACAGCAATGCGAGCAGAACGAAGCGAA
>WNEQ01002064.1_pt1 | contig 10561 bp, 9 predicted proteins | sample 5399971 | NCBI WGS metagenome assembly WNEQ01 (sample SAMN13153330, study PRJNA577476) | soil metagenome | isolation source: 20 cm grassland meadow soil 2 days after 1st rain plot 5 | place: USA:California | collected 2015-09-18
ACAACACGATCGTCATCGATGGAGTAACCTGTCGGGTCGTTCACGACAAAGTTTTTGTGCAGGGCCTGCTGGAGGAGAACACGTTCGACTATTTTGCACAGGACATGGATGGGAACGTCTGGTATTTCGGCGAGGACACGATGGAACTCGATAAAAAGGGAAGAGTCGTAAGCACCGAGGGAAGCTGGAGAGCGGGCGTGAATGGAGCGCGGCCTGGCATTATCATGGAAGCGCATCCCAAGGTTGGAGATCACTATTTCCAGGAAAACGCTGCACCGGTCGCTCAAGACGAGGCGACCGTTTTAAACCTGCGTGAAATCGTGGCCGTTCCGTTCGGCAAATTCACAAACTGTCTCCAGACAAAGGAATTCACGCAGTTGGAGCCCGGCAATATTGAGCACAAGTTTTACGCTCGCGGAGTGGGTTTCATCTACGGCATCGTGGTGAAGGGCGGGAAGGAACGCCTTGGTCTGGTTAACATCATTAGGCAACCGTAGCGGCCGCGTAAAGCGCCTAGACCTGTGAAATCGCGTTCGATTTGTATGGTTGCTACACTGCAACTGAGTTTGTTGTCATTGACAGCACACGAATCGCCAGCTCCTGGCGTATCGGGCTCACCACAGCAGCCTTCGCCATCTTCAGGAGCATCGGCACCGGCAGCTCCGCTGCGCGACGGAGCCCACGATTTCGACTTCCTCATCGGTGATTGGAAGGCTCACGTTCGCCGGCTTCCCGATCGTCTGGTCGGTTCGACCACCTGGATCGAGTATGATGGCATCTCGAATCACAAGAAAATTCTGGATACCAACGCGAACTTTGAAGAATTCGAAGTCGACAATCCTGGGAAGCACCTTCACATCAAAGGGCAAACGCTCAGACTATATAATCCGGAGTCGCGTCAGTGGAGTATCTACACACTGGACTTGGACAAAGGCGTTCTCAACCTGCCGCCAGTTGTGGGTCAATTTACCGGCAATCGAGGCGAGTTCTACGATCAGGAACAATATAAGGGCCGCTCGATCTTGGTGCGGTACGTCTGGTTGAATATCTCACCGAAATCGGCGCGAATGGAACAGTCCTTCTCGCCTGACGGCGGGAAAACGTGGGAAACAAACTGGATCTGCGAACTAACTCGATAGCATAAACGTGTCGCACGATATGATAACCGGACCGCTCGCTGTGCGCCTCTTCAATCCGGAACTTTTCCGCGCAGAACTGTGAGTGAATACGGCGGCAGTTCGTAGGTTGATGAGCCTTCTCGCGTAAAGCGCGCGGGTGGGAGACTCCGGATTGGATGTCCGTCTGGGCCATCGTCGTGCCAGGCGTATTGCTGTCGCGAAAATTGGATCACCTCTACCTGTCCCACAAAACGCACTGGCTGTCGTGCGCCGGGAATGTTGAACTGCACATTGAGCTGGGCTGCGTGCTTGGGATGTTTGTTAATTGCAAGAAGCGCCCACTGTTTGTCTGGTCGTCGCACTGCATAGACGGTGACGGCAGGCGATGACGTGGGTTTCTCCTGCTTAATGGTTACGGGAAATATGTCGTGTGAGTCGCTTGTTGGCTGCATCCATTCTTTTGTGATCAACTGAGCAGCGTAGTACACGGACAATCGATTCAGTTGATCCCCCTTTGGATTTAACTGAAGGATCATGAGATTGCCCCAAGAACACTTGAGCTCATCCTGTAGATAGTTTGGCTCGTATCCGTACAGGTACGACTTGGCGCCGCCTAACGTCAGAAAAGTTGCGACTGTGTCTGCATTGAAGAGAGCACCTTCGACGTCCACTTCGTGACGTCCGGCAAAGACAGAATAGCCGTATTCGGTCATCAGCCATGGGATGTCAGAAGGCACGCCGTCGCTGCGCAAGCTAGCCAGCATTGACCCAAGGCGCGACGGAATTTCCAACAGCTGCGGCGGGGCAGGGGCGCAGATATTGTCGAAGGGGTAAAACTCAAATGAAAGAAAATCGAAGGGCGCTCCGGCACCTCGAACACACTTCAAAAATCGATTCATCCAGGAACGATTCCCGAACGCATCGGCCCACGTAAGCAACCGGTCTTCGAAATTTTGCAAGCTCGGCCCCCCGAGTTTTAGATGCGGATTCAGCGTGCTCAGCCGCCGAGCGACTCCGGCGTAAAGCGCAGCGTAATCCTCTGGCGAAACCCATTGGCCATCGGGTTCTTCGCCCAGTTCGACTCCTTCCAGATTGTAGTTGCGCCGCAGCAAATAATTGATCTCAGCGGCGGCGTTCTCAGGTGTGTCGTACAACACGCCGACTGGCACGAGCACGGGCAAGGTGTTCGTAAGCGCGCCGCGCAGAATGAAATCGAGTCCCGGCTGCTCGATGCTGAAGTCAATATCTTCGGCGCGATGCCACGGATCAGTTGATGACACATAGATGATTGTCTGCCGATGGCGATCGGGCGCGTGATGGACGTAATCATGGAAATGACCACGCGCATCGACCGTACCGAGCTCAATCTCACGAATCGCAAATCCAAGTTGATCACGAATATCTTCGGACGTTGCTGCGCTGGTTCGCGAGCTACGGCTCATGACGACGCGTACAAATCTGACCGAACGCGGACGCTCGGCGATTCGAATCGGTTCATTGCGAATGCGAGCATCAGCGACATTTCCATGGGCGAATAGCTGCCAGTCGTCATCATCATCGGCGTGCACGTGCATCGGATCGTCGCCCGGCCAATATTCGACTCGATACTTCTGGGCGTACGGCGCCCCCCAATGGATGCGGATGGCGTTCACCGGTTTCGGCGCACCCAGGTCGATCACTACCCACTGCGGATGCGCGTCTTCGGGTTCACCGGTGAAATGTGAATCGAGGTACGGATTGCTTTTCCAAAACGATCCTTCGTCGCCATCGGTGATACGGGAATAGCCGTCATCGTTTGCTTGATCGATGGTGTTTCCGCGTCGTGGCAAACGATAACCATAGGAGAGGTTGATCGGTTCCCCGAGTGAATCGTCGGACGTCCAGTATCCGCATTTGTGAAGCGGATCGCTCCACGTGCCGCGCGGATTCCAATGCCAGACTTCGCCCGCAAGCTCCGTGCGCAGCCGGTACGTCAACGGCCCCAATCCGGCTGAGAGCATCTCGGCGATATTTTTGTCCGTAAACATCCGGGCACATTCGCCTTTCTCGTGGCCGTCAATACCTGCGCCCAACGCGTGGGTTGGCACCCAATGGTTTACAGGATGATCTGCAAGAACAATTGCAGAAACCGCAAATGACTTCTCCTCGCCGCGTGCTTCTTTTGCCGAGGTTAACTGGACAACTGCTGAGACCACTGCTGCGCCACGAAGACAGTTTCGTCCCAGACAGCTTGCGAGCCACGAACTATTCACGACGCCAACATGGATGCATATCGGCTGATAATGAAAGTGAAGCGAGGATGCAGTCGCACTCGTCCTGTGGCGAGCTTCGCGAAATGAGCTCGCCGCCTTGTGGGATTGCGCCCGAAGTGCTTTTAGGAGTGCGATGCGTCCTCGCATCGCTTTTGTTATTTACCGCTGTGCTTTCTCCAATTGCTTCCTGACATGCTTTTTCTCGCTACGAACGTCGCTCAAATGACTCTGGAGGAGCGGTAGCTGCGATTTTTGCGGATTCGGGTGGTGCTGTAGCTTCTTGCCGACCCGGTACGCAGGCCCGGGCTGTTTCGCCTCACCAATCTGTTGCAGCAAAGCGTCTTCTTCTCTTTGAAGCGCTGCGTAGCGGTCCTGGAGCGTCCGAATCTCGTTCTGCCGACTTTCTTGTTGTGCTCGAACTTGATTTGCCTTTTGCGATGCCTCCGCCTTCTGTCGCAAGACTGCTTCTTGTTCCTTTCGAACTTGATCGAGTCCTGCACTTTGCTGCGCCGAGTAATCGGCAGCTTTCTGGGGATCGTAGCCAAAGCGCTGCTGAACATCTTTAGGGAGCTCCGTAAAATAAATTTTTGAGATACCCGACTTACCCGTCACGATGACGCCATCAGGTTCGACTCGGCTAACCGTGACGTTCTTATATTCCTTTCCAGCGTTTGTTTTGAAATCGTCCGCGAGTGCAATTGGAATGCAACAGACTGTTAGGAAAAGCAGGATCTTCATCTTTGGCTGGGTGGGCTGGCTTTGCTCTGGTTCTCAATTATTTGGATTTTTCAGTCAACAACGATGTTAATCGAGTGTCTGAATTTCTCGCTTCCATGCGTTTATTGAATTCAGTCTTATTGTGCAGCGCGATCGGCGTAGCAGTGCTCTTCACTGCATGCAAAAAGCCCGCGGCGGCTGCGCGCATCGATCCGAACGGCCCGGTGGAGGTGGTTATTCCCGACCACGGAGTTTACACGGGCGCTTTCATGGATTTTGGCGATGAGGAGGACGATGTGACCCTGGAGACGATCGAAGATTTCGAACAGATGGTCGGCAAACACCAAACGATCATTGTTTCGTCGAGCTACTGGGGTGAACAAAATTTCCCGGTGGACAATCTCAACGTCATCTGGCGGCACGGCTCGCTGCCGCTTGTTTTTTGGTCCCCCTGGGACAAACCGTATGAAGAAGATCACGGGCCCGACAAATTCGCGTTGACTGAGATTCTTGCCGGCAAATGGGACGCATACATCGACAAATGGGCGGTCGGCGCACGGGACTTTGGTCATCCATTAATCGTGGTATTCGGCGTTGAGATGAACGGGACGTGGTTCCCCTGGTCAGGAGCTTACTATGGTGGCGCCCAATGGGACCCTGAGCACAACAATTGGAAAGGCCCCGAAACATTTCGCAACGCTTTTCGTTATGTGGTCGATCGTGTGCGCGCGCGCGGTGCGGCAAACATCAAGTGGATGTTTCACACGAATAATTATCCTTACCCTTACGAACCCTGGAACTGCGCGGCGGCTTATTATCCCGGATCAGATTACGTCGATTGGCTTGGTCTCAGCGTCTACGGGCAGCAATACAAGGATGAACCTAATCCAGACATACCGTCTCTTGTGAACTGGCCTTATGAGGAGATCTGCAGGCTTGATCCGCATAAGCCGGTAATGATTGCCGAGTGGGCGACCGGCGAATTCCCTCTGGCGACGGCTGATCGCAAGGCAATGCGCAAACCGGAATGGATCAAGCAGGCGCTGGAGCTCTTCCGCACGCGCTATCCGCGAATCAAAGCCGCGCTTTACTGGCATGAGCGCTGGCAAAACGCCGACGGGTCCTATAGCAATCTGCGGGTCAATTCTTCCGTGGAATCGTTGCGAGCGTATCGCCAGGGAGTCGCGCATCCTGATTGGCTGGGCGATTTGATTTTGCGAGCGATTCCGAAAAGGTAATGGAGATGGCCCGCCCTCGGACCGCACTGATCCACGGCGCGAGGGCGCGCCGGCTCCATTGTGCCGCCATTATGTATCGCGCTATTACGGTTTCTCTGGCGCGCTCTTTTGGAGATCGAGAGCGAGTCGCCATTGGCCATCGGAGTCGATTCGCCAGATACAAACGTAGATGCCGCGCTGCGCGGTGTTGTCGCGCTCGCTGGTGTATTCGCCGTATTCATAAGCGAGATCGATTGGAGTACTGTTGCCGACGCCTAGTGGTGTGCGCGTTGTTTTTGCATCCTCTTCGGCCAGCATTTTTTTGGCGGCTGTCCTGCCCACAGCCGGCAATTGGCCGCGGCGATAAACGCGAATGTCGTCGCTGGCGTTGTCGATGATCGCGTCGCCTTCATCGTCCTTGAGCGATTCTGCAAAATTGCGTTCTGTTTTTTCCAAATCGGCGTCGGCAGATTGCGGATGAACGAGGGAAGAGTTCGGAACGTATGTTCTAATTTCAGTTTCTGGCTCTTGTGGCTGGGGATGGTTGATACCAACATCGAGCGCGACTTTCCACAAACCCTTCGTATCCTTTCGCCAGATCGTTACGAAGTGGCCGAACCCATCCGGATTTTTTGCGTCGCGCGATTTCCAGAATTCCGATGACCCGGTCGTATAGCCGAGATCACCACTGCGCGAGATGGAGGCGAAGGTCGGTCGCCAGGTTATGGCAGGGTCGTCCTTAGTTTCCCGCCAAAATTTTTTGCCGTTGACTGCATTGGGCGTGAAGATTACGGCGTCGTCGGCGAAAACAGAGAGGGATGCTTCGCGAAATCCTTTTTCGCCGGCAAGTTTAGCGTAAGCCTTTTCTGCAGCGATGAGTGAACCGACCGCTTTCCCAGGATCGACATCCGCTGCGCGCGCGCCTGCGATCGCAAGGAAGGCGAGAAATAAGAAAAATTTCGATAGTCTAGACAAAATCCTCCCTTGGCAGCGTCTTGAGTATAAAGACCGTGAACAGGTCATGCAAAACCTGGCCAGCCATGAGGATTGGAAGAGTTGCTTTTCTGAAGTTGCTCCCGGGTTGCTGCTCTTCGCCCGGCAATGGGTGCAGTCGGCCGCCGACGCAGAAGACATTGTGCAGGAAGCTTTCGTCAAGTTTTGGCGGCGCAACCACAAGATCGAGAACCGTGCGCTCCTTTATGCCGCGGTGCGTTCCCTTGCTCTCGATTTCATCCGTCGCGATAGCCGCCGCGCCCGACGCGAGGCCAGCGCGATTAGCGAAACTGATGAATTTATCGAGCCACAGTTTGAATTTGAGGATGACACGCAGCGAGCTCTCGCTGAAGCAATCGACGTTCTGCCCTGCGAACAACGCGAGGTGGTCGTCATGAAAATTTGGAACGAATTAACCTTCGCCGAGATTGCGGGCGTCCTCGGCGTTTCGCAAAACACCGCGGCGTCACGTTACCGGTACGCGCTGGCCGCGTTGAGAAACACGCTACAACCCAGATGAACGATTTTTCTGAGATCGAGAATGAACTGAGGAAGCTACGACCCGCGCAGCCTTCGCCGATCCTGTTTGAGCGCATCGAGGAAGCTATGATGAATTGTCGCGAAGGAGCTTGGTCTGCCACGCAATCTCGAAAGCCGTCGCCCTACAATTGGTTGTCGCTTGGCTTCGGACTCGCCGCCGCAGCAGCTCTGGTTTTGTTCGCGGCAATCAGCATGGAACACCAACACGATGGCGGCAAAGAAATCGCCCAAATTTCGCGCGAATCTGAAACAGCGCCGCTACGAAGCTCAGCCAAAGAATCGACTTCGTCTGACAAATTTCTGCCTGCGGGTGCGACGCGGCTGGTTTACAATACGCGCAACGAAGGATTGCAGTTTGCCCGCGGCTCCGGCCAGCCGCTGCGGCGGCTTCGTTACCAGACTCGTGAGACCTGGCAGTGGCGTAATCCAACGACCGGCGCGTCACTTCGTGTGTCTTATCCCAGCGAGGAAGTCGTCCTCATTCCGGTGTCAGGCCAATGATTTAACAAACTAATATTATGAAAATAAAATCCATCGCTACAATCGCAGCTATCGGCGCGTTGCCGATCTCAGCGTTTACTCAGACACCGCCGACGCCGCCACAACCGCCGACTCCGCCTCATGCGCCAGGCATGCCAGGGCATCACGAGAAAGCGCCCAAGGTGCCGATGACATTTCTCGGTGTGGAGACGTCGCAAGTTCCCGATGTTGTGAGTGAACAGCTTGGGTTGGCCAAAGGTCTCGGCTTGGTCGTCGAGTATGTGGTGCCGAATAGTCCTGCCGCGTCAGCGGGCATTCAGCAGAATGATATCCTTAAGATGCTGAACGACCAGATTCTGATCGAACCAAGCCAACTGCGAAAGCTCCTACAAACTTTCTCTGACGGCACTGACGTGACCCTCACGATCTTGCGCAAGGGTCAGGAGCAAAAGATCACCGTTAAGCTCGCCAAGAAAGAAATGCCGGAGCGTCACTCGATGATGCCCGGAGAAAACCACGATGGGCACTGGGATTTCGATGAGACAGGCGACCTCGGCGGGCAAATGCAAGAATTGAAAGAACAGTTGCAAGAACAATTGGGCGACACGCAACGCGGTCTAATTCGTGGAGCAGTGATCAAAGCTCACGAGGCGGCGAGACGCGCTCGGGAAGATGCCCGTCGCGCCGCGCGGGAGATCCGCATTTTGAGCAAGGATAACGGCGGGCTAAGGGCTACGAAGATCGACCTTGGCAAAGCGCAGATCGTTTTCTGCGATGGCAAAGGCGAGATGAAGTTGGAAACTGTAAATGGGAAAAAATTGCTCACGGCCAAAGATCCGCAGGGCAAATTGCTCTTCAGCGGCCCGGTCGAAACGAAAGAAGACCTCGATAAAGTGCCAGCCGATGTTCGCCAGCGTTACGAGAGTTTACGGCAGAATGATTTGCCTGCAGTGACGCCTCAAGCCGACGCCGATAAGACCGATGGAATCGATGCGGATGACGATGACGACGGCGATGATGAAGATGAGGGAGAGAGTCCTGCACCATTGTCAGAGCAAGTTTCACTCAAATCCTTGTCGCCCACGTTCTCCTTCTGAATTCAGTCTGATTGAGGCAGAGGAGGAACTCTGCCGAGCATCTTAACCTGGTCTGGCCAGCCGCTCGGCGGAGTTTTTTTTGCGGGCTGTAGCGTCCGCTGTCCTCAGCGGATTTCGTATTGCCACGTCTGAAAAGCCAATGCGTTGAGGACAGCGCACGCTACAGAGGACCGCGTTGAGAATCACATTCAGGCATTTTTCTTGCCGGGATAGATCCCCGCGCTATAACGGGAACGCGTAAAGATGCGGGTCTTTTTCTTCATCGCGATCATTGCGTTCTTCTCGCCACTGCATGCAGAACTACCATCCCCTTCGGGTTCACCGTCCCTTGAGCAGCGCATCGCAGACTTGGAAGCTTATGTAAATAATTCATCGCGCGGCGCCGATGTGGTGAATCCTGCAACGGGTTCGAACATCGGGGGCCCCGGCCCAAGCTACAATGCCTGGATGATGACGTGCGCTGCCCTGGTGCTTTTCATGACCTTGCCGGGCCTGGCGCTTTTTTACGGTGGCTTGGTCCGTGCGAAGAACGTTTTGTCGGTTCTTGCTCAATGCCTCGGCATCGCGGGCTTGGTGACGATCCTTTGGTGGGTGGCAGGTTATTCTCTCGTATTTTCGCGCGGATCGCCCTTCATCGGCGGATTGAACTTTGCTTTTCTGCACGGTGTCGATGCTCGACCGAACAGTGATTATTCGTACTGGGTCTCGCAGAATGTTTTCGCCATGTATCAACTAATGTTTGCCATCATCACGCCGGCGTTGATCATTGGCGCCGTTGCTGAGCGAATGAAATTCGCTGCCGTGCTCGTTTTCGTCGGTGCCTGGATGTTTGCCGTCTATTTTCCAATCGCCCATATGGTTTGGGGAATTGATGGCTGGATGAACGGCGTCTGGAATCCGGCGGCGAAGATCACTGCAATCGATTTCGCTGGCGGCACCGTCGTTCACATGACCTCGGGTTGGTCGGCGCTGGTCTTATGCATTTTTCTTGGGCACAGGCTCGGATTTAGAAGAGAAATCATGGCGCCGCACAGCATGGTGCTTTGCATGGTCGGAACGGGTTTACTCTGGGTAGGCTGGTACGGTTTCAACGCGGGAAGCGCTCTTGCGCCTGATGGAATCGCGGCAAACGCCTTCATGAGCACCACGCTTGCAACCGCAGTGGCTTCCTTCACCTGGGCCATGCTCGAGTACGCGCTGCGCGGCAAACCGAGCGTGCTCGGATTTTGCTCCGGTGCAGTGGCCGGACTGGTCGTAATCACACCGGCCTGTGGATATGTCGGTCCAAGCGGTGCAGTCATCATTGGAATTGCTGCCGGCATCGTTCCGTTTTTCGCCTGCACGAAATTGAAAACGTGGCTCGGCTATGACGATGCGCTTGATACTTTCGGGATCCACGCAGTCGGCGGTACCCTCGGCGCATTTCTCACCGGCTTCCTTGCGACTGCGACTGTGAATCCAAATCTTTCGCTATCGCTCGCTGGATCGCTAAATCCCGCGACGCAAAACGGTCTTGCTCGAATCGTCGGTCACACGTTGTGGATCGAACAGTCAAAAGCGATTGTGGTCACGATAACCGTGGCCGTGGTGGGAAGCGCGATCATCGGTGCAATCGTTAGAGGAGTGATCGGTCTGCGCATCGCACCTGAAATCGAGCGACAGGGGCTCGACATCAATCAACATGGCGAAGAGGGTTACATTACTTCGTGAAGATGATCGACCACGCTTCCGCTTCCTCTTAATCTTACGCTTCATTAAAGCGGTGAAGCAGAGAAGAAGACTTAGAGGCAGAGGGCAGAGGCAGAGGAAGAGCGTAGCAAATGAACCAGGGCACGGATCACCTTCGGTTGCTTGCGATATTCCATTACGTCGTGGCTGGCCTGGCGGCGCTGTTTTCTTTGTTCCCGCTGCTTTACACGATGGTCGGCAGTATTTTCATATTCGCCGCGCGACACGGTACGCCGAAACCAGGTGAAGAGTTGCCGCCTGAATTTCTTGGCTGGATTTTTATCGCACTGGGTTTGCTTTTGTTTTTACTCGGGATCGCAATGGCGATTTGTATTTCGATTGCCGGCCGATGCCTGTCGCGCCGCAAATGTTATACGTTCGCGCTCGTCATAGCGTGCCTGGAATGTCTCTTCATTCCG
>WNEQ01002067.1_pt1 | contig 10557 bp, 7 predicted proteins | sample 5399971 | NCBI WGS metagenome assembly WNEQ01 (sample SAMN13153330, study PRJNA577476) | soil metagenome | isolation source: 20 cm grassland meadow soil 2 days after 1st rain plot 5 | place: USA:California | collected 2015-09-18
CGGCGGATCGTCTCGGCGGGGTCGGCCTCGCGGTCGAGGTCGACGACGCGCACCGGTGCTTTGAGGCGCGCCGAGAAGCCGCGCACGAAATCCTCCCAGGGGAAGGGATCGCGCGTGACCAGGGCCACGACATCGAGCTCGCCGGGGCGCTTCAGGCGGAACTGGACCAGGCGGGTGCGGCCCGGCTCCGTCAGCATCCCTCCGTAGGTAATCGTTCGGAACCCCGCGCGATCGGCGGTCACGGAGCAGACGTGACGCGGCTCGACCGCCGGGAAGCGGTACCGCCCGCGCGCGTCGGTGGTCACGCGGCTGGCGGCGATCCCGTCTCCGGACAGCGTCACCCCGGCGCCGGCAAGAGGGGCTCCGGCCGAGTCGGACACTGTGCCCGAGATCACCGCCGATGGCGGCGCGCCCCGGGCGCTGCCATGAACCAGAAGAAAAGCCAGCGGCAGCGAGACCGCGGTCGGGAGCGCCGAGCGGCGAATGGCGATCATCGGGACCTCCCGGGCGCCGGAGAAGGGCGCCCGCCTGCGCAGGGGTTACGCACCGGCGCGGAAGCTTGCTGCGTCCCTTATAGATCTCTTCAGTCCCCACCGTCAAACGGAGCCGCACGGCCGACGACGACTCCGCGCCAGGCGGCCGCCGGACCGCATTGACAGACCACCGGCAGGCGTCCTAGGATTCGCCGCCTCAACCGTGCACCTGGGCGGCGGTCGAGGAACCGGACGCCGATGACACCCCTCATGAAGACCGATTTTCCCGGGCTCGAGCTCCTGGGCCGCGGCAAGGTCCGGGACAACTATGACCTGGGGACCTCCCTGCTGATCGTCTCCACCGATCGGATCTCGGCGTTCGATCACATTCTGCCCAATGGCATTCCCGACAAGGGCAAGGTGCTGAACCAGATCTCGATCTTCTGGTTCGAGAAGACGGCCGGGCTGGTCCGCAACCACGTGCAGGAACATCGGGTGGAGCGGTTCCCCGAGCCGCTTCGCCGGCATGCCGACGTCCTGAGAGGACGTTCGGTCCTGGTGACGCGGCTCGACATGCTTCCGATCGAGTGTGTGGTGCGCGGCTACCTGGCGGGGTCGGGGTTCAAGGAATACCGCAAGACGGGAGCGGTGTGCGGCGTCAAGCTGGCGGCGGGTCTCGAGGAATCGTCCCGACTCCCCGAGCCGATCTTCACCCCCTCCACCAAGGCGGTGAGCGGGCACGACGAGAACATTCCGTTCGCCAGGGTGGTGGACATGGTCGGGCGGTCGACGGCCGAGCAGGTGCGCGACCTGAGCCTGGCGATCTACGCGAAGGCGTGCGAGCACGCCGAATCGCGCGGCATCATCATCGCCGACACCAAGTTCGAGTTCGGCCGCGACCGCGACGCGCTGGTCCTTGCCGACGAGGTCCTCACGCCCGATTCCTCGCGCTTCTGGCCGAAGGAAACCTACCGGCCGGGCCGCCCGCTGCCGTCCCTGGACAAGCAGTATGTGCGCGACTATCTCGAGTCGATCGGCTGGGACAAGAACCCCCCGGCGCCGCGTCTTCCGGACGAAATCGTCGAGGGGACGCGCAAGCGCTATCTCGACCTCTTCACGAGACTGACCGGCCGGAGCCTCGAATAGGGAGCGGACCGGCGGCGGGCCGGCCTCAGAGACGGGCGGTCGGATCCGAGCCGGAGTCCTGCCCGGCTCCGAGGGCCGCGAGGGCGCGGCGTGATCGTTCCAGCGCCTTCTCCGAAAATCGGGCGCGGCGTCTCGGGCGCAGGAAGCGCGCCTTGAGGGCGTTAATTCTCTTCAGGGAGCGGTCGACTCGCCTCTCGTCGACCTCGCCGGTAAGTACTGCACCCAGCACTCCCTCGTAGGCCTCGAGGATCTTCTCCTCCGATCCGCAGAACATCAGCCCGTCGTTGCCCGCAGCCAGGGCAGCCAGGGCCTGGGCGGCGGCACCCTTCTCCTGTTCGACCGCCCCCATCTCGAGATCGTCAGTGACGACAAGGCCGCGGTATCCCAGCCGGCGGCGAAGGAGACCTTCGATGACGGCCCGCGACAGGGTGGCCGGCCCGGGGGGCTCTTCCTGGAGCGCGGAGTAGTAGGCATGACCCGCCATCACGATTGGCAGCTGCCTTCGGAGTCGCCGGTAGGGGACAAGGTCCTCCCGCGTGAGCCGGGCGCGCGATTTCAAGATGACCGGCAGCGTCAGGTGAGTGTCGGCCCGGGCCGCACCGAGCCCCGGAAAATGCTTGCCGACCGGGACCACGCCGGCTCGCAGATGCGTTTCGAGAAAAACCCGGGCCAGGCGGCAGACCGTCGCGGGATCCTCGCCGAAGGCGCGGTCACCGATGCCGTTTGCGGGATCCGGACCGGACAGGTCGAGGACCGGGGCCAGGTTCACGCTGAATCCGAGGCTTCGGAGGGCCCCGACCATGGCGCCCGCCTGCTGTCCGACCGCCCTGGCTGCGGCTCTCCGGCGAGCCAGCGCGAGGTTCGGGGGGATGGGGCCGAGGATCGGCCTCAGGCGGTTCACCCTGCCGCCCTCCTGGTCCAGAGCAATGAAGGGAGGGATCCGCAGGAAACCGTTCAGGGCATCATTCAGGGAGCGCACCTGCGGGGCGCTTTCGATATTGCGGGCGAACAGGATGAGACCCCCGGGCCTCACCCGTTCCAGGAGCGACCTTAAGGGGGGCTCGAGGGCTGTGCCACGGAACCCGATCCAGAAGAGCTGACCGACCTTGTCCTCGAGCGACAGACCGTCCTTCGGCATCGGCCCGTACTCTAATCGATGGTGGCGCACCCCGCAAGGCGAGCCCGCCGAGGCGAGCACCTTCGATGACAATCGTGTCATGGAGCTTGACGCGCGTTGATCGAGAAACTAGATTGACGACGTAGATATGTGAAATGTGTGATTTGCATTACGCATGCTTGGAAGTGACTACACGAGGGGTTTGACAGGAGGTAGGAAAAGAGAGCAGTAATCCAGATCTGGCGTCCCTAAGGGTCGATGCCCCCATATCTTGTGGTAGCTTTCGCGGCCGGATTTCTTGACTTGCCCGAAAGCCGATGGTAGCATCGGCAGCTTTTCTCAACGCCAAATCCGGGGGGGGACACGGTGATGAACAAAAAGTTCTACACCATCATGATTGTCCCGCATGCCGCCGCGAAGTTCCGGCGCATCAAGATCTCCAAGAACTTCCTCATCGCGGCGGGCTGCTTCCTCGGGCTCGTGTTCACGGCCGGTCTCATGTTCCCTCATTATCTGCTTCGCTCGAGTCAGCTCTCCGCCAACCTCCAGAGGCTGTCCCTGGAGAACCAGGAACTCAGGAAGGCCAACGAGAAATTCGACGAGTCACTGGCCGATCTCCGGACCCGGCTTGCGGAGTTCGAGACCAAGGCCACCAAGTTCGCCATGATGGCGGGCGTGGACGACCCGCAGTCCCAGCAGCTGGCGGCCGGCGGCAGCTCCTTCGATCTGAAGGGTCTCTCGCCGAAGGCCTCGCAAGCCGTCATCGAGTCGGAGATCACCACCCTCAAGGAGCGCTCGGGAGCGCTTCAGGACACCTTCCGCGTCCTCGACATGGCCTTCCAGAAGCAGTCGCTGATGCTGTCGTCCACGCCGAGCATCTACCCGGTCCACGGACTTCTGGGCAACGGCTACGGCTGGCGACGTGACCCCTTCACCGGCATGCGCGACTTCCATCAGGGTCTCGACCTGGTGGCGCCCATCGGGACCAAGGTCATCGCCCCCGCCGACGGGATCGTCACCAAGGTCGGTCCAAGCGGAGGGTTCGGCAATTCGGTCTTCATTTCCCACGGCTACGGGATCATCACCCGTTACGGCCACCTCGCTTCTTACAACGTCCGGGTCGGGCAGCGGGTCAAGCGGGGCGACGTCATCGCCACGGTCGGCACGACCGGCCGCAGCACCGGGCCGCACCTGCACTACGAACTCCTGGTGCACCAGCGCAACGTCGACCCGATCAAGTACATCTTGGAAGAATACAGGACGTTCTAACCCGCCGGCCGGCTTTGACTTCGCGCTTCGTTCTGCTATAGTTCGGTGCAGGCGGCCGGGCCCTGAAGCGGCCTTCGAGCGGGTCCCGGCGAGGCCGCGCCGGGCGCGGCGATCCCTGGATTCGATCCCTCCACAGTTCGCTCCCAGGGTCGAGGCCCCCCGCGGGGGGCGGAGGTCGTCACCTACACCCCGATGTTGATCGACGCCATCCTCAGGAAAATCGTCGGCACCAAGAACGAGCGCGAGCTCCGGAAGCTCCAACCGCGGGTCGCGGCCATCAACGAGATTGAGCCCCGGGTCTCGGCGCTCACCGACGAGCAGATACGGTCCAAGACGGTCGAGCTGAAGGAGCGCCTGGAGCGCGGCGTCGCGCTGGACGACGTGCTGCCGGAGGCCTTCGCGCTGTGCCGGGAGGCAGGCCGGAGGACCGTCGGCATGCGGCACTTCGACGTGCAGCTCATCGGCGGCATGGTCCTGCACCAGGGGAAGATCGCCGAGATGAAGACCGGCGAGGGAAAGACGCTGGTCGCGACCCTGGCCGCCTATCTCAATGCCCTGACCGGGAAGGGCGTCCACGTCGTCACCGTGAACGATTACCTGGCACGGCGCGACGCCGCCTGGATGGGCCCGATCTACCGGTTCCTGGGCCTGAGCGTCGGCGTCATCCAGCACGACATGGACGACCCCGCCCGCAAGGAGGCCTACGCCGCCGACGTCACCTACGGAACCAACAACGAGTTCGGGTTCGACTATCTGCGCGACAACATGAAGTACTCGCTCGACGCGATGGTCCAGCGCGGCCACCACTACGGCATCGTGGACGAGGTCGACTCGATCCTGATCGACGAGGCGCGGACGCCGCTCATCATCTCCGGGCCGTCCGAGGAGTCGACCGAGATCTATGCGCGCGCCGACACCATCATCCCGCGTCTGAAGAAGGAGGAGGACTACACCGTCGACGAGAAGGCGCGCACCGTGGCGCTCACCGAGGAGGGGGTCGAGAAGGCGGAGACCCTGCTGCGCGTCGAGAACCTGTACGACCCGGCGGAGATGGAGCTGAACCATGCCGTGCAGCAGGCGCTGCGGGCGCACGTCCTGTTCAAGCGCGACGTCGACTACGTCGTCAAGGAAGGGCAGGTCATCATCGTCGACGAGTTCACCGGCCGGCTGATGCCGGGGAGGCGCTGGAGCGACGGCCTGCACCAGGCTGTCGAGGCGAAGGAGAGGGTCAAGGTCCAGAAGGAAAACCAGACGCTCGCGACGATCACCTTCCAGAACTACTTCCGGATGTACAAGAAGCTGGCCGGCATGACCGGGACCGCGGACACCGAGGCCGTCGAGTTCGACAAGATCTACAACCTCGAGGTGATGATCGCGCCGACCAACCGGGCGCTCATCCGTGTCGAATTCCCGGACGTGGTCTACCGCACCGAGCGGGAGAAGTTCGACGCCGTCGTCGAGGAGATCGAGGATCTTCACACCAAGGGTCAGCCGGTCCTGGTCGGCACCATCTCCATCGAGAAGTCGGAGCACCTGAGCGAGCTTCTGAAGAAGCGCCGCGTCCCGCACGTCGTCCTGAACGCCAAGTACCACGAGAAGGAGGCGGAGATCGTCGCCCAGGCGGGGCGGCTCAAGGCCGTGACCATCGCCACCAACATGGCGGGACGCGGCACGGACATCCTTTTGGGCGGCAACCCGGAGTTCCTGGCGCGCCGCGAGATCGCGGAGCAGGGGGTCGATCCGTCCACCGTGACGCCCGAGCAGTGGAAGGAGCGGATGGAGCGGCACCAGGCGCGCTGCGTCACCGAGCACGACCAGGTCGTCGGGCTCGGCGGGCTGCACATTCTCGGCACCGAGCGGCACGAGGCGCGACGCATCGACAACCAGCTGCGCGGCCGCGCCGGGCGCCAGGGCGACCCGGGGTCGTCGCGATTCTACATGTCCCTCGAGGACGACCTGATGCGCATCTTCGGGTCGGACCGGATCTCCGGCCTGATGAAACGGCTCGGCATGGAGGAGGGGGTGCCGATCGAGCACCGCATGGTGACCCGCGCCATCGAGCGCGCGCAGAAGCAGGTCGAGGCGCGCAACTTCGAGATCCGCAAGCATCTTCTCGAGTACGACGATGTCAACAACAAGCAGCGCACGGAGATCTACAGGTTGCGCCGCGAGCTGCTCGAAGGCAAGGGACAGAAGGAGTATCTGCTGCAAAAGGCCGAGGAGATCCTGGGCTATCTCCTCGATTCGACGTGCGGCGCCGACGTCGATCCCGAGGAATGGCAGACGGACGAGCTCCGGAACGGCCTGCTGCGGTACTTCGGCTTCGAGGTGCAATCGCTGGGCATCGACTGGGCGAAGGTGAACGCCGCCCAGCTGCGCGAGGCGCTGTGGGCCCAGGTGCAGACGCGCTACGAGGAGAAGGAGCGCGCCATGGGCGAGGAGGCGATGCGTCAGCACGAGCGCGCCCTGATGCTGTACGTCATCGACACCGCCTGGAAGGACCACCTGCTGGCGATGGACCATCTGAAAGAGGGGATCGGCCTGCGTGGCTATGGACAGCGCGACCCGCTCACCGAGTACAAGAAAGAGTCCTTCATGATGTTCGGCCTCATGAAGGAGCGCATCGAGGACGAGATCATCATGAATCTCTGGCGCATGGACGCGGCGGTGGTGACCCAGCAGCGGGAGATGCGCACCCGCCGCGAGCGCGACCTGACCTACAGCGCTCCGGCCAAGGAGGCCCCGCAGCCGGCGCAGCGCGCCACGGGACGGGTCGGGCGCAACGATCCCTGCCCCTGCGGCTCGGGAAAGAAGTACAAGAAGTGCCACGGCTCGGAGGAGGGCACCGGGACCGCGGCGCGCCCGGCCGCTCCGCACGGGGTGCGGGTCTAGAATGAGTGGCCGCCGCGCGGCCTGAGGACGAAACGACGATGATCGACGGACCGATCCCCGAGGCGCTGACCTTCGACGACGTTCTCCTTCTGCCCGCGCGGTCGGACGTCCTTCCGAGCCGCGTCGACGTCGCCACCCAGCTCACGCGCAACATCCGGCTGAACATCCCGCTCGTGTCGGCGGCCATGGATACGGTCACCGACTCCCGCCTGGCGATCGCCATGGCGCAGCAGGGCGGAATCGGCATCGTGCACAAGAACCAGTCGATCGAGGCGCAGGCCGCCGAGGTGGACAAGGTCAAGCGCTCCGAGAGCGGCATGATCGTCGACCCGGTCACCATCCATCCGGAGCAGAAGATCGCCGAGGCGCTCGATCTGATGCAGAAGTTCAAGATCTCGGGCGTGCCGGTCACCGATCGGAGCGGCCGGCTGCTCGGCATCCTGACGAATCGCGATCTGCGCTTCGAGACGCGCACCGACCTGCCGGTCTCGGCGGTGATGACCAAGGAGCACCTGGTCACCGTCCCGGTCGGCACGACGCTCGAGGAAGCGAAGTCGATCCTCCACAAGCACAAGATCGAAAAGCTCCTGGTCGTCGACCGCGAGTACCACCTGAAGGGCCTGATCACCGTCAAGGACATTCAGAAGATGATCAGGTACCCGCACGCCTGCAAGGACGCGCTCGGGCGGCTGCGCGTCGGCGCGGCGGTCGGTGTCGGCCCCGACGAGGCGGAGCGAGCCCGGGTCCTGCTGGAGGCGCGCGCGGACGTGCTGGTGGTGGACACGGCCCACGGACACACGACCGGCGTGATGGAGATGGTGCAGAGGCTGCGCAAGACGCTTGTGGGCGTGGACCTCGTCGCGGGCAACGTCGCGACCGAGGAGGCGGCCGAGGACCTCATGAAGCTCGGCGTCGACGCGGTCAAGGTCGGCATCGGGCCGGGTTCGATCTGCACCACACGCGTGGTCACCGGCGTGGGCGTGCCGCAGATCACGGCCATCGCCCAGTGCGCGCGCGCGGCGCTCCGTCACGGCGTCCCGCTCATCGCCGACGGTGGCGTGAAATTTTCCGGCGACGTTACCAAGGCGCTGGCCGCCGGCGCCTCGTCGGTCATGATCGGGTCTTTGTTCGCGGGGACCGAAGAGTCGCCGGGCGAAACGATTCTGTACCAGGGACGCACCTTCAAGGCGTATCGCGGCATGGGCTCGATCGGTGCGATGCGGCGGGGCAGCGCCGACCGCTACTTCCAGGAGGCGGCGGCAGAGGACAAGCTGGTGCCGGAAGGAATCGAAGGGATGGTCCCCTACAAGGGATCGCTGCAGGCGCTCATCCCGCAGCTGGTCGGTGGCCTGCGCGCCGGCATGGGCTATTGCGGCGCGAAGGACATCGAGACGCTCCGCCGCGACGCTCGCTTTATCCGCATCACCTCCGCCGGATTGAAAGAAGGCCACGCCCACGACGTGGTGATCACCAAGGAAGCGCCGAACTACCGGATGGAGTGAGCGCCCTCAGCGTCGGTCCTCGATGGTGATCTCGCGCTCGTTCGCTCCGCGGTCGGTCAGGCGCACGGTGATCGCGCGCTCTGGTCGATACGGTCCCAGGCGCTCCGCCCATTCCACCACGGCGACGCCATCGCCTCCCAGGATCTCCTCCAGCCCGAGCTCCTCAAGGTCTCCGGGCCGGTCGATACGGTAAAGGTCGACGTGATACACCGTCTCGCGGCCGACGTAGCGGTTCACCAGGGTGAACGAAGGGGAACGCACGTGCTCTTCGTCCACGCCCAGCCCTTGGGCAAGACCGCGGGCGAAAACCGTCTTCCCCATGCCGAGATCCCCGAACAGGAGGACGACGTCGCCGGCGTGCAGGGATCGCGCCAGCGCCTCGCCCCGGGCGCGCGTTTGGGCTTCGGAACGCGTGATCACCGTCCGCGACGGCATCGGGCGATTCAGACGAGCTGGAGTTCCATGAGCACCGGTTGGGGCATGAGGTCGCGGTGCTGCCGGAACAGGCGGGGGAGGGGACGGACCGTCGCGAATCCGGCACGCTCGTACAGCGAGCGGGCCCTGCTGTTGGCGATCAGCCGGACCTGCTTCAGGTGTCGACGACGCCCGACTTCGATCGCTTCCTGGATCAGGTGCAGGCCGATGCCGCGGGCCCGGAGGCTCGGATCCACCCCCACGGAGGCGAGGTACAGGACGTCGCCGCGCGGGTTGTGCGAGGCGGACGGCAGGATCCGCTCGTACTCCAGGTAGGAACGCGGGAAGTCGCGCGTCCACAGCAGTCCGTTGGTCAGCCCGACGATCTGGGGCGCCTGCCCCGGGCGCTGCAGCTCCGCGAGCAGAAACGCCTCGGGCAACGCAAACAGACGCCTCTGCAGCTCGTTCAGCGAAGCGCCCAGCCGACCCCATACGCGCCGTTCGACCAGCGTCGCTTCCTCCAGGTCGTCGGGCCGGGCCGGACGGATCACCACCCGCAGGATCGCCGGGCGGGCGGCGACCGCGCCCATCCCCCGGGCGGGCGCGCGCAGCGGCGCGCCTCCGGCGAGGGAATTCGCCTGGTTCGACGTGCGCTGGCTCGACGTTGTCGTCCCCTGGTTCTCCTTCATCCGGTCCTCCGGGCACTGCGAGCGTCGGTCCGTTCGTTGGCCCGCGGGGGCTTCAGACGCAGGAGCGCCGCGGGGAAAGACCTCAAGATATCGCGGGCGATGAGCGGAGCCTCGCCGACCTCCGCGGCCGCCAGGTCGCCGGCCAGGCCATGCAGGTACACACCCAGCCTGGCCGCCGCCGACACCTCGATCCCCTGGGCCAGCAGGCCCACCACGAGGCCGGTCAGGACGTCGCCGGACCCACCGGTGGCCATCCCGGGATTGCCGGTCGGGTTCACATGCACCTTGCCTGCGGGTGTCGCGACCAGGCTCCGGTATCCCTTCAGGACCAGATGACAGTGGTGCGTCCGCGCGAATGCGCGCGCCAGCGGCAGCCGCCGGGACTGCACCTCGCGGCTGGAGGTCCCGAGCAGCCGCCCCATCTCCCCCGGGTGCGGCGTCAGGATGAGCGGGCGCTTCCTGCCGGACAGGAGGCTCCCGTCCCCCGCGAAGGCGTTCACCCCGTCGGCGTCGAGGACGACCGGCACGCGCGCCCGGCGGACCACCTCGCGGACGAGCCGCGTCGTCTCGGGATGGGTGGTCAATCCAGGGCCGATGGCGACCGCCTGCTTTCCTTCCAGGAGAGCCAGAAGTCGGGGCAGCCCGGATTCGGCCAGGGTCCCGTCTGCCGTCTCGGGTAGGCCCTCGGTCATCACCTCCATGGCCCGGGAGACGAAGCCGGCCTGCAGCCCCCGGGGCACGGCCGCCGTCACCAGCCCGCAGCCTGCGCGCAGGGCCCCGAGCGCCGCCAGACGCGCCGCCCCTCCTTTGCCGCGCGATCCGGCGATCACCAGCGCGTGGCCGTAGTCGCCCTTGTGGCTGTCCGATCGGCGCTTCGGGAGCAGGGGCGCCAGCTCCCCAGGCTGCAGGAGATCGAGGTCGGCCCCTTCGGCAGCGACCGCCTCGTTCGGAAGACCGATGTCGACGACGTGCACGCGGCCGCACATTTCTTCGGCGGGCGGGAGGACGTGGGGCAGCTTGGGTCGGACGAACGTGACAGTGTGGTCCGCCCGGAT
>WNEQ01002192.1_pt1 | contig 10553 bp, 11 predicted proteins | sample 5399971 | NCBI WGS metagenome assembly WNEQ01 (sample SAMN13153330, study PRJNA577476) | soil metagenome | isolation source: 20 cm grassland meadow soil 2 days after 1st rain plot 5 | place: USA:California | collected 2015-09-18
TGGACTCCGCTTGCCTCTCGCGCTAGCGAATCAAAAGCTTCGGCTGCAAGGCCAACACCGGTCTCGCCGCCACCGATCTCCAATCTTCGCCTAACACTACTGGGCACGCGGATTCCGAAGAGGTGACTCACGAAGAGAAGATTGTTCAGAGAATGAGGAATCGAGACTTGTATCAGCAATGGAACGTCAAGCCCTGCCGAGAGTAGGGCATCGCGGTGAGGCAGAACACTCGCCGCATCGAACGTGATGTTTGTAATCACAAAATCCGCCCCTGCATCTACCTTTGAAAGAGTCTTGGAGACCTCGACTTCCAAGTCCTTCGCATGCTGGTTCGTAATCGCTCCAACACAAGGACCGTCCCTGCCGAAAGTCCCCCGCAGTCGTCGTATGAGCTTTTCAGACTTTGAGAACTCGTAGAGGCCTCTGTCATTTCCCGGGAAAGGGTCTCCGTAAACAACAAGGAAGTTCTCAAGGCTCCCTTTCCTGGACTCTAGAACCGAAGACAGCTCGTCGCTCCTACAATCTCTACACGTTAGGGTAGCAATGGCCTCAACTCCGATTCTTCTCACAATCAGGGCTGAGGCGACACTTCTCTGTTGAGGGGTTACTTTGAAGGCTGTCGGGTAGCTCGGGTCACGAGAATGATTCGTGAGAGCCGGTATCGTGATAGCGTCAACCCTGCCCCGTAATTGCTGGATTTCCTTCTGGACCACTCGGTCAGGAATAACCTCAGCAGTGACCAGACGCTTCCGCCTAGCCAACTCTCCGATCCTCAATCGAGCACCTCCCTGGCGAGTTCTGCCCCCTTGACCACGCTCTGCAGCTTAGCAAGAGCCACATCCCACGATCTCGTTCTGAGCCCGCAGTCCGGGTTGGCCCAGATCTTGGCCGGATCTCCCACCACCCTGCTTGCATAGACCAGGCGGTCTCTCACGAGTTCAGGAGTCTCGATAATGTCTCGTCCCTGGACGCGACCAGCCCTTGTCGACACTTCGCCTGCGAAATCATGCACATGTACCACGCCGAGACCGAATTCTCCGTCAAAACCGTTCTCGACGAATCCGCGAAGCGACTCGTAACCACCACGATCATCATCTTCAGTTCCTAGTTTGGTCGAGTCCCTGTTGGCAAATTCGAGAGCCAGTTGGCTACACTTGTCAAGCTTGGGAGCATACTCGGCGAGTCTCTCGTACCCTATTTCCGAGGGGTAGCACGTGTGATTGCTGAACTTGCATGAGAATCCCTTCACCGTCTCATTCCACGCCTCCACGAACATCCCCATCTCGACCGGCTCTGGATGAGTTGTCACAGCAGGCTCGTCGATCTGTATCCAAGTCGCGCCTGCATCTATCAAATCGCGGATTTCTGGCCGAAGAACCTTTTCGACGATGTCCAGGAGAAACTCGCGCCTTGCCCCTTCCTTTCGCAGTCTCAGATTGGTTCCGATCTGTTTCCTGAGATAGTACTCGTTGAAAGACCAGTCCACGAGAGTGTACGGTCCTGTGATTGGGACCTTCACCGGAGAGCGCGCGTGCCTACGGACATCCGAGAACTCATCCAGATAAATCGGGCGCCTACGTTGAACCTTGTCCTGCGCAACTGCCTTTCTGAAGTACTTGTAATCAAACGATTGAACATGTCCGAGGAAAGCCATTCCCTCGACTGCCCGGATAACATGCTCGTACATCTCCACACGCTGTTGCTCCCCACCAACCCCGACATTACTGAGCCCGGCCATCTCAAAGAGTCTGAGCCCATAGAGAGTCGATAGATCTAGAATGGTTCTGGCTCGGTCTTTGACTTCCGACTCTTTGAGAATCGTCTTGGCCTTGTCATGGAAGCTGGGCACCTCGAGTTTGTCCGCCCATTCCTCAGCCTCCTGCAAATCCTCCGAGGTGAGCTTTTGCCTTATTCCCTTAGTGCGCCATCGAGGCTTCGAAAGGCTTCCAATTTCCTGTGTCCGAAAGAGGCTCGTCAGACTCAGTCAGTCTCCTTGTAGATTCGGGTGGCACTCGATAACGCCTCGACCTTCGCATCTGCCACAGTCCGGGGCAGATATTTCAGGTCCGAGTTCGGGGAGAACACCAGATCAGGAGCCTCGACATGTTTGCTGACGAGGGTCGCTGTGTGAGCGATCCACGATGGGTCCTCGATATGAGACTCTCGAGAGTCAACGATCCCAAGCACGATCGGTTTGGGACTCTTGAGGCGCAGTTTCTCGTAGTCGGTAGAGTAAAGGTCGAAGCCAATAGCGTCCAGCGGAAGGTTGACGAGTTGGCTCAGGATTGCTGAGGCGTCTCCAAAGGAGGTCTGGACGGCTAGCTTAACGGACGAATGCTCAGCGACTATTCTAATGGCGTCAAGTGCTGTTTGAATCTCCTTCGAGCTTGCCACTTCTTTCCTATATGGTCGGTAGACGAGGCATGGCTCTGAGAGTTGAACGAGCGATATTCCTGACCCTGCCAATGTTTGGATAAGTTTCTGCTCTGCGTTTGCGATGCTGAGTATGAGCTGTTCCTTGCTTAGACCACTCTTATTCTCTGAGAGCTCGGAGAAAGTGTAGGGGCCGGGAAGCGCGATCTTCCATTTCGCCGGGCCTGGTGATAGATCGGATCTAACAAAATCGTGGGGTTGGAATTCCCCTAGCGAGACTTTTCCCTTGATGACTGGTTTCAGATAGAACGTGTTTGTGTCGAACCATCTTGAGTAACGCGAACCGGAACTCACGCCCTTCAGTGATTTTGTGAGGGGCCTGAGGGGATCTTGCCAGTAGAGGGCCCCGTCGACCAGATACTCGAAACCCAGTCTCTTCTGAAGGTCGATTATCTGTTGTGTCTCGGTCTCGACTAGCTTTTGCGTCCTAGCCTTGTCAGCATGTCCCCTGTCGTACGCTCTCGTCAGCTCAATGAGCTCCTCTGAGCGAGGGTGAAGCCCCGCCAGTTGCGCACTAGGACACATATTCGTATGGGAGAAATTATTCCAAGGATATAAGCTGACTCGTACTGGCATTCCGTTAGGAATATGAGAACTTATATTCCAACAGGAATATAACCTAAAGCAACGAGCGTTGAGGAATCCTTGCTGCCCAGCCTTTCCGAGATTGAGAGAAGAAGAAAAGACCTCGGGCTAACCCAGTCCAAACTCGCCACCCTGGCAGGGGTCAGCCAGTCGATCATCGCGAAAATCGAAGCTGGGTCAGTTGATCCCTCCTATTCCGTTGTCGCTCGAATTATCGTGGCCCTGGAACGAATGGGGGTCGCGCCTTCTCTGAGAGTCAACCAGTTGATGAGCCGGCCAGTCGTTTCCATCTCTAAGATGAGCCTTGTGAGGGAAGCTGTCGACCTGATGAGGAAGAAGGGATTTTCGCAACTCCCAGTATTCGATGGTGGCAGATGCGTAGGCAGCATATCAGAAAAGACAATACTCGACCGCGCAGCGAGAGGCGAATCGCTCCAAGAGTTGTTAGGCCGGAGAGTTCGTGAGATCATGGATTCGCCATTCCCCATAGTCAACGACGACACGCCTCTCGATATGGTCCTCGGACTGATGCAGAGCAATTATGGAGTTCTCGTATCGAGAGGGCAGAACGTCACCGGGATCCTGACAAAGTCCGACATTCTAAAGTCGCGAAAATGACCAGAGTCCCCCAGTCCTCATCGTAGTGGTAACAGCACTCATATTCACACTCGGAAAGGCACCTCAACCTATCTAAGCTTCTTTACCAGTGAGTGGTAACATTTGGAAACAAGCGTCGGGGTTCGAGAATGATCCATCTAGGATTAACAGGTCTCATTGCGCTTGCTCCCATAACTCTGGGAATTATCACGATTTTCGGACGGAAGGGGAAGAAGGAAGAGGAAAAGAATGAGAAGAGTCAATCCACCCAACAGCCCCCCTCGACCCCAATGCAACCACCTCCACCAACACCCCCAGAAACGAACGCTCCAACTACACCTACAGCACCCGTCCAGGAAAGGTACAATGCGGAGCCAGTATCATACCCCGGTGAGACTTCCCTAAATCAACTTCTCCAATCACTACTTCAAGATGTCCCGCTCACATCGACAAATTCGTATGAAACCAAGGACGTTCTGAGAGAGAGCACGTTCGAATGGGTCCCTCCCCTAACCTCTCCACCAAGTAGAAAAATGGTGATAGTTGAGGACGACAAGGGAGAGAAAAAACTCGCCCCCGTCCAGCCCGACCAACCTAGATTCTACGCATTTTCCCAAGCCTCTGAATCTGCTCCGGAAGAGAATGAAGAACTTACGCGGCAAAGTCTAACCCATGAACAAGCAATCCCGCCCGTTCAGAAGAGCAGTGTGCTGGCGCAAGAAACAAGCAAACCATCGAAGCCCGACAAACCGGACAGGCCTGAGTTCAAACAAAGAACGGTCGAAACGTCTCCACGAAAAGAGCCGAGTACCTACCCCCTCTCGGAGATGGCTGGAGGCGGGCTGGAGTCACCCGGCCTAGTCTTGATAACAGGCCCGCAGGGCTCTGGCAAGACTAGTCTGGTCTTCAACGCCGCGGGCAAGTACTTGGCGGCCGGGACTGACTGCATCTTCGTATCTTACGATCAATCGGTTTCATCTCTGCGGGACGCCATAAAGAATTCAGGGTGGGACGCAAGCCAGTATGAGTCAGGATTCCACCTTCTCATGTTCGACGCGTTTTCTGGTCAGACAGACTCGCTGAGCATTGAGCCCTACTGTATCGGGAAGCCCTTTGATCTTGGCGAGCTGGCAGATGCACTTGAGAGAAACACGCAGATGATGATGACGAGCAAGGTCAAGATAATTGTAGACTCAATAACCAGCCTTGCGTCACGGACCCCTCCCAAGGAATTTCTAGCAAAACTTCGCACGCTTACGGACAAGTTGAGGGACCTTGGCTCGACCTTCATCGTTACAGTTGACTCAGCAAAGCTGCCAAAAGATACCATGGCCTCCTTTGAGGAGATCGCGACATGTGTGATAGAGCTTCAAGGCGACGGTCATAATGGCGGTCAGCTACGGGTGAAGAAGGTGAACGGAGCCTTGTCCAAGGTCAAGCCTGAAGAGTTTGAGATACGACCGGGCAAAGGGCTACTCTTCACCTAGCCGGCCAGACGGCTATTCCTCGGAACTCGACTCCTTCTTCGCAGATGGCTCAGGGGCTTGCAGCGTGAAGGTCTCAACAGGGACCCACCTAGAGCGATCCTGGTTCTTGACCCAGGCACCATTACCATCAATCCACTCAACGACTCCCTCAACAGTCTCTCCGTTTCTCAACACGACCTTGAGCGTCTCACCTGGCTTCGGAAGGGTCATCGCCGAGGACTTCACAGCTTCAAGGATAAAACCCTAGTTATGGAGTCGAGGGGCAATCGCGGTACTATGGGACTTCTCCAGCTAGAATCCGGGACAGTTTCGAATGGTCGATATTGCCCCCAGATATCACACAAGCGATGCGGCCGCCTCCAGCCTTCCCCGCCACGGCAGCAGCCACAGCCAGCGCGCCTGCTCCTTCAGATATGATCCGGTGCCGCTCCGCCAACAGCCTTACGGAAGCAGCAGTTTCCTCCAAAGAGACTGGAAATGAACCCGTTAGAAGCTTACTTGCCAACCGCCATATCTCCGGGAGTACGCTCTTTCCGCCCGCACCATCCACAAAACTCGGGACCCGATTGACATCTCTAGGCGAGCCGGCCGCGAATGACGCGGCTAGGGGAGCAGCGGTCTCCGGCTCACAAGCGTAAACTCTTACTTTCTCATTCAGAGCATGTATTGCGGACGCAATGCCTGTTGAGAGTCCACCTCCGCCAAATGGGACGAGGACGGAATCGACTTGGGGCAGGTCTTCCATTATCTCCAACCCTATCGTCCCGTTCCCCGCAATCATTCCCGAATCGGCAAACGGGTGAATGAACACGCTGTTCTTCAATGGAGGATAGTTATGGTCGACTACGACTTGCCAGACCTCGTCGAATGAGACTTGAATTATCCTAGCGCCGAACCGTCTTATCGCATCAAGTTTTGTCGCGGGTGCATTATCAGGCACTATCGTCGTGCACTCTATTCCTCGTTCCCGAGCCTGCCAGGCTAGAGCTTGCGCCATGTTTCCAGCGCTAACAGTGTAGACGCCCCTCGCCTTGGCCTCAGGTCCGGCTAACGCGATGGAGTTTGAGGCTCCTCGAACTTTGAAGGAGCCTGTAGGCTGAAGGTTCTCCAGCTTAAGGAAGATCTCAACAAGTGAATCCTCAACGTTCAGTCGTACTAATGGGGTCCTGAGGACTGAAGCTGGGAGACGGGCTCGAGCTGCCTTAATTTCCTCCAGAGAGATTGGCCCGGTAATTCTTCCCGCTGTTTCGTACCCTAGGGTCGTCATTGCCAGGATTGGAAACCCTTCACGCGCTAAAGTCTTAAGCATTCAGTCGTTCAAACTGAGCTGAAAACTATGCGTGCCAGTACGAGTCGGTCAGCAGCTAGAAAAATAGCTGTTCAGAAGGGAAAGGCGCCACTAGGACTTCCATTCTCCCCCGGGGTCAGATTTGGCGACCTCCTCTTCGTCTCTGGACAAGGAGCTACCGATAAGATGGGAAAGGTGACCGGGATTGACATCAAGACCCAGACCAGGCTGACCCTCCAGAATTTCCGGAGAATCGTGGAGGACGCTGGTTCCGACATGAGCAAGGTCCTGCAGACAACCGTTTACCTCAAGAACCTAGCTGATTTTCCTGGCATGAACGAGGTCTATTGCAGCTTCTTCAGAGAGCCGCGTCCGGCGAGAGCCACCGTGCAGGTTGCAAACCTGCTTCTCGGAATGCGAGTGGAGATACAGGGGATTGCCCACCTAACGAGACGAAAGGCCAACGCTCGCGGTTAGATCAGCGCCAGCTTCTTCCCAGCCTTCTCAAAAGCGCTGAGGGCAGTGTCTAGGTCTCGCGTTGTGTGAGCGCTAGTGACGATGGTCCTGATTCTGGCTCCGTCGCGCGCCACCATAGGATATACAATGGGAAGAACAAACACTCCTAGACTGAACATAGCATCAGCCAGCAAGCGTGCCTTGCCGCTCTCTCCTGTCATAACAGGTGTAATCGGCGTCTCGCTATTTCCCGTGTCAAAGCCCAATTCCTTCAACCCCTTCTTGAAGTAGTGTGTATTATCCCAGAGCCGTTTTAGAAACGACGGTTGGTCCTGAACTAGCTGAAGGGCTCTAATGCACGCGCCCGGGATCGCAGGGGGCTGGGACCCTGATAACAGGTAGCTACGGACTTTGTTCTCGAGATAAGTGCAGAGTTCCCTAGAACCGGCCACGTATCCTCCGACGCAGCCGAACGCCTTGGAGAAGGTCCCCATGTCAACGTCAACCTTTCCCTCTAGGTTGAAGTGGTTCGTAATTCCTCGACCGTTCTTTCCGAGGACCCCGTCTCCATGAGCGTCGTCAACATAGACAATCGCCTGGTTCTCGTTCGCGAGCTTCACGATGTCCTTCAGCGGCGTGATGTCGCCGTCCATGCTGAAGACTCCGTCAGTGATCACAAGGACTCGTCGAAACTTTTCCGTGTCTGCAAGTTGTTTTTCCAGGTCATTCATACTACGATGCTTGTAGACACGTCTCTCTGCTCTAGTCAGGCGGCAGCCATCAATGATGCTGCCATGGTTGAGCTCATCGCTGATGATGAGGTCTCTCTCATCAACTAATGCCGACACGGTTCCCAGATTGGTGGCATAGCCGGACTGGAACGTTATAGACGACTCCGACCGCTTGAATTTAGCGAGTGCCTTTTCTAGCTTCAGATGGATGTCCATGGTGCCTGCAATGACGCGAACGGAGCCTGATCCAGCACCGTACTTTCTTGTTGCTGAAATCGAAGCTTGTCTAAGCTTGGGATGGTTGGCCAAACCTAGGTAATTGTTGGAACAGAGAACAAGCACGTTCTTGCCGTCAACGCTGGCATGGGGCGCGGAGGGAGTCTGAAGAGTCCTAACCTGCCAGAGAAGTTTTTGCTTGTCAAGAACCTTAAGCTCGTTCCTCAGTGCGTCGATAAGTGGTTCTCTCTGAAAGCCGGACTCTTGCACCATGAGTTGAGCAAACTGGATCATACTATGTAAAGGGTTTTACAGTTCGAGTTCACGGACCCTGTTTCGAAGGTTCATCAAGGCAACTTGAATCAACAGATGCACAGTATCGTCAAGGAGAGTCGTGGTGCCGGCGCGGTCTACAACGATTGGCCTACGCCGAAGCCAGGCCTCCGAGACATTCTTGTCGAGGTCGAGGCCACCTCGATTTGCGGCACAGACATGCACATTTACGACTGGCATGAATCAATCAGAGACAAGGTCAAACCGCCTCTCGTAATGGGCCACGAATTCGCAGGAAAGATAGTCGAGGCTGGAAAGGAGGTGTCGGACCTTCGCGAAGGAGACATTGTATCTGGCGAGACGCACATCTTCTGTGGTAGGTGCTTCCAGTGTCGGACCGGAAACGCGCATATTTGCGAACGGATGAAACTGCGGGGAGTCGACACTGACGGATGCTTTGCCCAATACCATTCGCTGGACGAGCGCACGGCATGGCTCAATGATAGAAAGATACCTGTCGAGATCGCATCAGCCCAGGAACCTTTAGGAAACGCTGTTCACACGGCTTCAGCTGCAGACGTAGCAGGGAAGAAGATTGCAGTGTTCGGCTGCGGCCCCATCGGAACATGCCTCATCGGGCTGTGCAAATCATACGGCGCTTCCGATATATTCGCCGTCGACATTGTTGATTACAGGCTCAAACTTGCTAAGGATATGGGCGCCACACGCCTGCTCGACGCGTCTAAAGAGAAAGTCGAAGCAGAAATTCTGAAATCGACCGATGGTCGTGGCGCGGATGTGTTCTTCGAAATGTCTGGAGCACAGTCCTCGTACGAGCAAGGCTTCCGCGCGCTCAGGCCGGGAGGAACCGCAGTGCTGTTCGGTCTTCCCTCGAAGAATATTGAGATGGACATCGCCAACTGGATCGTGTTCAAAGATGCGAGAGTCAAAGGTGTGTTTGGACGGCGGTTGTTCAGTACTTGGTATCAGACTGCGGAGATACTCAAGTCTCGCATGGTCGATCTTTCAAAAGTCATAACTCACAGATTCGACATGGAAGAATTCGCAAAAGCGTTTGAGCTGATGAAGTCTGGGAGATCAGGCAAGATCATAATGTACCCCAACGGCAAACCTGCTAGAGACTAAGGAATGGTCTATCGTTTGTCCCGTTTTTGCTCAGTTGCCCGAGCATCTCTTTGGCGGGCCTTCAAAATCTCGGACGCGATTGACTTCAGAGTTGACTGTTTCGTCCCTGACCTCTTGATGGTGACGCTGCCAAGCTTTTCCCAGTGTATGCTTGGTGAGGCTGCCTTCTCCGCAATCTCGGGCGATAGACCTAGTGCTGTTGCAACCTGAACTATCTCTTTTATCGTCGGTTGACGAACCGCCTTGGATGCTGAGAGCTTTCTTCCCGCACTCCTCGACTTTCCACCATCGAGGTTCATCGGCCAGACGACCATGAAGCCTGAACGCTTCAGGGCTGATCAGCTAAGGAATTTTTCAAGCGTTTCCGGACTTGGCTACGAGAATTGCGTTTATGACTCCATGCTGGCCGGGGCGTGATGTGACTCTTGCCTGTCCAAGTTCGGTGTCGACAATTGCACCCTTTGTTATGACCCCCCTTCGCTGGTAGTCAATATTCGCGGGGTTTCGGACGACTCGAATGATTTTTGATTTTGAGCTTTTTCCGGATGCTTGGTCTGTGACAACTGCCCAGTCAGTCCGCGCTAACTTGACCTTGATGTTTCCGCCCAGTCCTCGCACCCATCTCTTCTTAGTCTCGCCAATAACGGTCTCTACGGGTTCACGTCCTGCCTCGTATGCTCTTTTTCCCCTCCAAATCCTTTTCTTACCGCCGGTCGGTTTCTTCTTGTGCAGGTTCCTATGTGTCTGAGGCAACTCCGTGTCTCCGAAAAGCGATTCAACAAATGGGCCTACATATTAACGGTTACTCGTTGGCCATGATTTCGACCTTAAGTACACGAAACCTTATCTGGCTCGCGGCGGCTCCGACGACTTCAGGGAGAAATGCCGAACTATTGCTTGGAATGCGGCGGTAATCTGACATATGACCCCGTTATCAAGCAATACACTTGCAAGAGTTGCGGTCTAACTTTTACGCAGCAGGATCTCCTTCAAGGCAGGGAACGGATGCTCCAGTCGCACGAGTCCGCTGATGAAGAGAAGAAGCGGAGGCAGAAGGAGTATCTCTGGAAGACGTTCTTGAGAAATGGCGCAGAGGACAGACGGGTCCTCTCCCGCATCTGACCTCTCTCCAGCTTCTACACGCGCTTATGCTGATCCATGAGAGGGCGCCTGTCGGCAGAAGGATCTTGGCCCAAGAGTTAGAAATCAGTGACGGAACGGTTCGAGGGCTCCTAGAAAGGCTCGCAGAACATGGAATCATTCAAGTTAACAAATCGGGAGCTGTCCTCACGGGTCAAGGAAAATCAAGGTTGCGAAAACATCTGAGCGAGCTGAATATCA
>WNEQ01010848.1_pt1 | contig 10542 bp, 11 predicted proteins | sample 5399971 | NCBI WGS metagenome assembly WNEQ01 (sample SAMN13153330, study PRJNA577476) | soil metagenome | isolation source: 20 cm grassland meadow soil 2 days after 1st rain plot 5 | place: USA:California | collected 2015-09-18
ATGGTCTCCACCGAAAGGCCGCGCGGCACGCCTTCCATCAGCGCATGCAGGCTCTCGCGCAGCAGCCGCACGCTCGAGACGGCAATCAGCACGCAGATCACTAGCGAGGCGAGCGGGTCGATGCGCGTCCAGCCGCTGAACGCGATCACCGCGCCCGAGACCAGCGCCGCGACAGAGCCCAGCGCATCGCCCACGACGTGCAGCCGCGCGGCGCGCGCGTTCATGTCATGGCCGTGCGGCGCGAGCCATCGCATGACTCCCAGGTTGATCGCGAGCCCGGCCAGCGCGATCACGGCCGCGGCCGCGCCGTTCACTTCGCCAGGCTGCCGAATACGAAGCACTGATTCATAGGCCAAAGCGGCCACGATCGCGAGCATGGCTGCGGCGTTCAGCAGGGCGGCGAAGATCTCGGCGCGCCCGAGGCCGTAGGAGTGGCGCTCCGAGGGCGGCGAGCGCCCCATCCAGGCGGCGAGCGCGCCGAGCGCGAGCGCGGCGCCGTCGGTCAGCATGTGGCCGGCGTCGGACAGCAAGGCAAGGGAACCGGTCCACCATCCGCCGAGCGCCTCCACCACGGCGAATGCGACAGTCAGCGCGGCCGCGCCCCGCAGCGCCGGGCCGGAGCCTTGGTCGTGGTGATGGTGATGATGCGGGAGGTGCTCAGCCATGTCCGTCCGAACGGGATGCCGACCCCGGCGAGCTATCCGCGCCCGCTCGGCGATCGGGCATTCCGTCGGAACGAGCTGACCATTCTAGAGCGCTCATGTGACGCGTTCGCGCAGGCACTATAGTAGATTCGGCGCACTGGAGATCCCGGCTGCCCTTGAGAATACGGTAAAATTCATGGGCATGGCACGCACCCGGCTGGTCGCCGGCAACTGGAAGATGCATGGCAGCCGGGCGGCGAATCGCGCTTTGCTCGAAGCCATCGTCAAGGCGATGGGAAAGGGCGGCAGCGCGGAATGCGCGGTGTGCGTTCCGTTTCCTTATTTGCAGCAGGTGTCCGGGCAGCTCGCGGGAACCGCGCTGGCCTGGGGCGCTCAAAACGTCAGCGAGCACGCGCAAGGCGCGTACACCGGGGAAGTGTCGGCCGCGATGCTGGCCGAATTCGGCTGTCGCTACGTGATCGTGGGGCATTCGGAGCGCCGCCATCTCTACTGCGAGAGCGATGCGCAGGTCGCGGCGAAGTTCGCCGCGGCGCGGGGCGCGGGGCTGGTGCCGATCCTGTGCGTGGGCGAGACGCTGGCGGAGCGCGACGCGGGGCTGACGGAGGAAGTCGTGGCGCGGCAGCTGGACGCGGTTTTGAGCAAAGGCGCTTTTTCGGATGCGGTATTGGCTTACGAGCCGGTGTGGGCGATCGGCACCGGCCGGACGGCAACGCCGCATCAGGCGCAGGCCGTGCACGCGTTTCTCAGGAAAAGGCTTTCGACAGAAGCCAGGATTGTCTATGGCGGGAGCGTGAAGGCCGGCAACGCAGCGGCATTGTTCGCCATGCCGGACATCGACGGCGGCCTGATCGGCGGGGCGTCGCTGGTCGCGCAGGAATTTCTCGCCATCGTTCAGGCGGCGGCGAAAGGATGACGACATGATTGGCTGGACCAACGTACTGATCGTGCTGCACGTGCTGGTCGCGCTGGCGATCATCGGCCTGGTGCTGCTCCAGCACGGCAAGGGCGCGGACATGGGCTCGGGCTTCGGCGGCGGCGCCTCGGGCAGCCTGTTCGGCGCGACGGGCTCGGCGAACTTCCTGTCGCGGACCACCGCCGTGCTCGCGACCCTGTTTTTCCTGCTGAGCCTCGCGCTCGCTTACGTCGCGACGCATCGCGCCGGGGACGACGGCAGCGTGGTGGATCGCGTGCCGGCGAAAGCAAAACCCGCCGCCGAAGCACAGAAGCCTGCCGCCGAGCCGCAGAAGCCCGCGGCGCCGGCGGAAGCGCCGTCGGGCAAGGAGGTACCGCGGTGATTTTTGGGAGATAATTTCGCATTCGCCCACGTGGTGAAATTGGTAGACACGCTAGCTTGAGGGGCTAGTGGCCTAAAAAGCCGTAGCAGTTCGAGTCTGCTCGTGGGCACCAGAACCTTATGCTCGCAGAATATTTTCCGGTGCTGCTGTTCATCCTCGTCGGCCTGGGCGTCGGCGTGGCGCCGATGGTGCTCGGCAAGCTGCTCGCCCCGAACAGGCCCGACCCCGAGAAACTCTCGCCTTACGAGTGCGGCTTCGAGGCGTTCGAGGACGCGCGCATGAAGTTCGACGTGCGCTACTACCTGGTCGCGATCCTGTTCATCCTGTTCGACCTCGAGATCGCGTTTCTTTTCCCGTGGGCGACGGTGATCAACGACATCGGCCTGGCGGGATTCCTGTCGATGATGCTGTTCCTCGCGATCCTCACCGTCGGCTTCGTCTACGAATGGATGAAAGGAGCCCTGGAATGGGAGTAGAGGGCCTCCTCGAGAAGGGATTCGTCACGACCACCGCGGACGCGCTCATCAACTGGACGCGCACCGGATCGCTGTGGCCGATGACCTTCGGCCTCGCCTGCTGCGCGGTGGAGATGATGCACGCCGGCGCGGCGCGCTACGACCTCGACCGCTTCGGCATCGTGTTCCGGCCGAGCCCGCGCCAGTCCGACGTCATGATCGTCGCCGGCACGCTGTGCAACAAGATGGCGCCGGCGCTGCGCAAGGTCTACGACCAGATGGCCGAGCCGCGCTGGGTGATCTCGATGGGCTCGTGCGCCAACGGCGGCGGCTATTACCACTATTCCTATTCCGTGGTGCGCGGCTGCGACCGCATCGTCCCGGTGGACATCTACGTGCCGGGCTGCCCGCCGACGGCCGAGGCGCTGCTCTACGGCATCGTGCAGCTGCAGAACAAGATCAAGCGCACCAGCACGATCGCGCGATGACTCCCAGGCTGCAGAAGCTGAGCGATTCTCTCGCGCGGGCGGGGTTTGCCCCCACGGAGCGCTTCGGCGAGCTCAGCATCGAGGTGAAGGAGCACCGGCCGGCGGCGCTGAAGCTGCGCGACGAGCTCGGCTTCGAGCAGCTGATCGACCTGTGCGGCGTCGACTATGCCAGCTACGGCGAGCGGCCCCGGCAAGGGCCCCGCTTCGCGGTGGTGGTTCATCTGCTGTCCGTCAAGCACAACTATCGCGTGCGCGTGCGCAGCTTCTGCCCCGACGACGAATTCCCGGTCGCCGCCTCGCTGGTCGACGTGTGGCCGGCGGCCAACTGGTTCGAGCGCGAAGCCTTCGACCTGTTCGGCATCCTGTTCGACGGTCACCCCGACCTGCGCCGCATCCTCACCGACTACGGCTTCGTCGGCCACCCGTTCCGCAAGGACTTCCCGCTCAGCGGCTACGTCGAGATGCGCTACGACCCGGAGCAGAAGCGCGTGGTCTACCAGCCGGTGACGATCGATCCCCGCGAGGTCACGCCGCGCATCGTGCGTGAAGAAAACTACGCGGACAACCGCGATGGCTGACAAGAATGCCTGAGATACGCAATTACACGCTCAATTTCGGGCCGCAGCATCCGGCCGCGCACGGCGTGCTGCGCCTGGTGCTGGAGCTCGACGGCGAGGTGATCCAGCGCGCCGACCCGCATATCGGCCTGCTGCACCGCGCGACCGAGAAGCTCGCCGAGCACAAGACCTACCTGCAGTCGGTGCCCTACATGGACCGGCTCGATTACGTGTCGATGATGTGCAACGAGCACGCGTATGTGCTTGCGATCGAGCGGCTGCTGGGCGTGGAGGTGCCGATCCGCGCCAAGTACATCCGCGTGATGTTCGACGAGATCACGCGCGTCCTGAACCACCTGCTGTGGCTGGGCGCGCACGGTCTCGACATCGGCGCGATGACCGTGTTCCTTTACTGCTTCCGCGAGCGCGAGGACCTGATGGACGTCTACGAGGCGGTCTCGGGCGCGCGCATGCACGCGGCGTATTACCGTCCTGGCGGGGTGTACCGCGACCTGCCGGACACGATGCCGCAGTATCAAGCCTCCAAGATTCACAATGAAAGGGAAATTAATAAGCTGAATGAAAATCGGCGGGGCTCGCTGCTCGACTTCCTGGAGGACTTCACCGAGCGCTTTCCCAAGTACGTCGACGACTACGAGACGCTGCTCACGGACAACCGCATCTGGAAGCAGCGCACCGTGGGCATCGGCGTGGTCTCGGCAGAGCGCGCCCTCGCCCTCGGCTTCACCGGCCCGATGCTGCGCGGCTCCGGCGTGGCCTGGGATCTGAGGAAAAAGCAGCCCTACGAGGTCTACGACCGCATGGAGTTCGACATCCCGGTCGGAAAGGGCGGCGACTGCTACGATCGCTACCTGGTGCGCATCGAAGAGATGCGCCAGTCGAACCGCATCGTGCGGCAGTGCATCGACTGGCTGCGCGAGAACCCGGGCCCCGTGATGGTCGACGACCACAAGATCGCGACGCCGACGCGCCTCGAGATGAAGGAGAGCATGGAACAGCTGATCCACCACTTCAAGCTCGTCACCGAGGGCATGCACGTGCCGGAGGGCGAGGTGTACGCCGCGGTCGAGGCGCCGAAGGGGGAGTTCGGCATCTACCTGGCTTCCCCCACCTCGCCGCGCTCGACGAGATGGCGCGCGGCCACATGATCGCCGACGCGGTGGCGATCATCGGCACGCAGGACATCGTCTTCGGCGAGGTCGATCGGTGAGAAATCAGGGACAGACCACGTTTTTTCGTCCCCCTGACAAGGGGGGCGCGAGCGCGCGAGCGGGGGGTTGTCCTTCAGAAAAACGTGGTCTGTCCCTGTTTTTAGGTTCTTATGCTTTCAGTTGATTCACTGAAGAAGATCGACCGCGAGATCGCCAAGTACCCGCCCGACAAGAAGCAATCGGCGGTGATGAGCGCGCTCATCGTCGCCCAGGACGAAAAGGGCTGGCTGTCGAGCGAGGTCATGGACTTCGTCGCCCGCTACCTCGGCATGCCGCCGGTCGCAGTCTACGAGGTGGCGACTTTCTACGCGATGTACAACCTGGAGCCGGTCGGCACCTACAAGCTGACGCTGTGCACCAACCTGCCGTGCGGCCTGCAAGGCGCGCTCGACGCCGCCGACCACCTGCGCCGCAAGCTGCGGATCGACTTCAACGAGACCACGCCCGACGGATACTTCACGCTCAAGGAAGGCGAATGCTTTGGCGCTTGCGCCATGGCGCCGGTGCTGCTGGTCAACAACAAGAAGATGCACGACTACATGAGCAACGAGAAGCTCGACCGGCTGCTCGACGAGCTCGGCCGCAAATGACCCTGCTCGATTACGGGCCCGACGCGATCCTGATGAAGGGGCTCGACGGCCGCAATTGGCGCCTGAAGGACTACGAGGCGCGCGACGGCTACCAGGCCCTGAAAAGGATTCTCTCGGAAAAGATCAAGCCCGAAGACATCATCGCCGAGCTGAAGAAGTCCGCGCTGCGCGGGCGCGGCGGCGCCGGCTTTCCGACCGGGCTGAAATGGTCGTTCATGCCGCGCCAGGCCCCCGGCCCCAAGTACGTGGTGTGCAATTCCGACGAAGGCGAGCCCGGCACCTGCAAGGATCGCGACCTGCTGCGCTATAACCCGCATTCGGTGATCGAGGGAATGCTCATCGCCGGCTACGCCATGAGCGCGAGCGCCGGCTACAACTACGTCCACGGCGAGGTGTGGGAGATCTACGAGCAGTTCGAGGAGGCGCTCGCCGAGGCCTGCGCCGCCGGCTACGTCGGAAGCAACATCCTCGGCTCGGAGTTCAGCCATGAGATGCACGCGGTTCCGGGCTACGGCGCGTACATCTGCGGCGAAGAGACCGCGCTGCTCGAGTCGCTCGAGGGCAAGAAGGGCATGCCGCGCTTCAAGCCGCCGTTCCCGGCGAGCTACGGCCTGTATGGAAAGCCCACAACCATTAACAACACCGAGACCTTCGCCGCGGTGCCCTGGATCATGCGCCACGGCGCCGATGCCTTCCTCGCGCTCGGCAAGCCGAACAACGGCGGCACCAAGCTTTTCTCGGTCACCGGGCACGTCAACCGCCCCGGCAACTACGAGGTCAGGCTCGGCACGCCGTTCGCCAGGCTGCTCGAGATGGCGGGCGGGGTGCGCAGCGGAAGGAAGCTGAAGGGCGTGATCCCGGGCGGATCGTCGATGCCGGTGCTGCCCGCCGACATCATGATGGCGACCGACATGGACTACGACTCGATCGCCAAGGCGGGGTCGATGCTCGGCTCGGGCGCGGTGATCGTGATGGACGACAGCACGTGCATGGTGCGCGCCCTGGAGCGCCTGTCGTACTTCTATTTCGAGGAGTCCTGCGGCCAGTGCACGCCCTGCCGCGAGGGCACCGGCTGGCTGTACCGCGTGGTGCACCGCATCGAGAACGGCTTCGGCCGGATGGAGGACCTCGCGCTGCTCGACGACGTCTCCGACAACATCGCCGGCCGGACCATCTGCGCGCTGGGCGACGCCGCCGCGCTGCCGGTGAAGAGCTTCATCAAGCACTTCCGCGCCGAATTCGTGCACCACATCGAGCATAAGAGATGCCTGGTGCCCAAGGACGTGGCGGAGCCCAAATGGGGCCGGGTGGACGCTCCCCACGAGCCGCACCTCGCGAACCGCATGGCCGAGGCGGCCTGATGCTGAAAATCGAAGTCGACGGCAGGCCGCTCGAGGTGCCGCACGGCGCCACGGTGATGGACGCGACGAACAAGCTCGGGGTCTACGTGCCGCACTTCTGCTATCACCGCAAGCTCTCGATCGCCGCCAACTGCCGCATGTGCCTGGTCGAGGTCGAGAAGGCGCCGAAGCCGCTGCCGGCCTGCGCCACGCCGGTCACCGACGGCATGAAGGTGTGGATCAACCACCCGCTCGACTGCCCGATCTGCGACCAGGGCGGCGAATGCCAGCTGCAGGACCTCGCGGTCGGCTACGGCCCCAGCAACTCGCGCTACACCGAGGAAAAGCGCGTCGTGCTGCGCAAGGAGCTCGGACCGCTGGTCGCCGCCGAGGAGATGAGCCGCTGCATCCAGTGCACGCGTTGCGTGCGCTTCGGACAGGAGATCGCCGGCAAGATGGAGCTCGGCCTCGCCGGGCGGGGGGAGAAGGCCGAGATCGTCTCCTTCGTCGACCACATGCTGGAGTCCGAGCTTTCCGGCAACATGATCGACCTGTGCCCGGTCGGCGCCCTGACCTCGGGGCCGTTCCGCTACACGGCGCGGACCTGGGAGCTGTCGCGGCGCAAGTCGGTTTCGCCGCACGACGGCCTTGGCTCGAACCTCGTCGTGCAGGTGAAGCAGTCGCGCGTGATGCGCGTGCTGCCGCTCGATAACGACGCGATCAACGAGTGCTGGCTTTCCGACAAGGACCGCTTTTCCTACGAGGGCCTAAATGCGCCCTGGCGGCTGAAGCAGCCGATGGTGAAGCGCGGCACGCGCTGGGAGCCGGTGGACTGGGAAGTGGCGCTGGAGTTCGCCGCCGCGGGCCTGCAGAAGCAGGACTTCGGCGTCCTCGCTTCGCCGCATTCGACGCTCGAAGAGCTGTATCTGGCCGGCAAGCTCGGAGCGGCCGATTTCCGCCTGCGCCACGCCGACTTCTCCGCCGATGGCCGGCGCGAAGGCATCCCGTGGCTCGGCATGCCGATCGCCGCCCTCGGCACGCTCGACCGCGTGCTGGTGATCGGCTCGTTCCTGCGCAAGGACCACCCGCTGATCGCGCATCGCCTGCGCCAGGCGGCCAAGCGCGGCACGCAGCTCCACATGCTGCACTCGGTGGATGACGACTGGGCGATGCCGATCGCGAGCAAGCGCATCGTCCCGCCGTCGAAGATTCCGGATTCGATCGCGTCTTTTGCGGAAGCGCTGAAAGGCGGAAAGAACGCTGCAGTGCTGCTCGGCAACTTCGCCCAGCAGCATCCGCTCGCGGCGCAGATCCATGCCGAGGCGCAGGCGCTCGGCGTAACGCTCGGCTTCCTCGGCGAGGCGGCGAATTCGGTCGGCGGCTACCTCGCCGGCCTGCCGGCGGGAGGCAACGTCAACAGCATCCTCGCCCGCAAGGCGCTGGTGCTCCTCGGCTGCGAGCCCGAGCTCGACTTCGCGGATCCGCGCTCCGCCACCCGGGCAGTCAACGAGGCGGAGTTCGTCGTCCAGTTGAGCGCGTTCGAGACCGGCCTAGAGTACGCCGACGTCCTGCTGCCGATCGCGCCGTTCACTGAAACGGCCGGCACGTTCGTGAACACCGAAGGCCGGGTACAGAGCTTCCACGCCGCCGTGAACCCGCTCGGCGAGTCGCGGCCCGGCTGGAAAGTGCTGCGCGTGCTGGGCACCATGCTCGGCAAGCCCGGCACCGGCTACGACAGCATCGACGAAGTGCGCGCCGATTGCCTGCGCGGCCGCGACGTGTCGAGCCTGCTGTCGAACCGGACGCAGGTCGAGCTGAGCCCGGTGTCCTTCGATCCCCCGGGCATCCAGCGCATCGCCGACGTTCCGATCTACTTCGCCGATCCGCTGGTGCGGCGCTCGGTGGCGCTGCGCAAGACCCCGGACGCGCAGCCGCCCAGGGCGTGGATGAACGCGAAACTGATGGCGCGGCTCGGCGTTTCCGCGGGGCAACCGGTCCTGGTCGAGGGCGCGGCCCGGCTGCCGGCGGCCCTCGACGACCGGCTGCCCGACGAGTGCGTGCGCATCGCCGCCGCGCATCCGTCGACGGCGCAGCTCGGCCCGATGTTCGGCACGGTTTCGCTGAAGAAGGTCGCGGTGGAGAGGGCTGCCTAGATGGACTGGCGCGGCGCGCTGGCCTCGACGGCCTGGAACCTGGCGTTGATCGTGGCGATCGTGGTGCCCCTGCTGCTGTGCGTCGCCTATCTCACGCTGTGGGAGCGCAAGCTGATCGGCTGGATCCAGATCCGCATCGGCCCCAACCGCGTCGGGCCCGCCGGGCTGCTGCAGCCGGTCGCCGACGGCGTGAAGCTGCTGCTGAAGGAGATCATCCTTCCGACCAACGCGAACAAGGGCCTGTTCCTGCTCGCGCCGGTGCTGATGCTGACGCCGGCGCTCGCCGCCTGGGCGGTGATTCCCTTTGCGCCCGAGGTGGTGCTCGCGGACATCAACGCCGGGCTGCTGTACATCCTGGCGTTGAGCTCGATGGGCGTGTACGGCGTGATCGTCGCCGGCTGGGCGTCGAACTCCAAGTACGCCTTTCTCGGCGCGATGCGCTCGGCGGCGCAGATGCTGTCCTACGAGCTGGCGATGGGCTTTGCGCTGGTGGTGGTGCTGATGGTGTCGGGCAGCCTCAACCTGTCGGACATCGTCAACGCCCAGGGCCGCGGCACCTTCGCCTCGATGGGGCTCAATTTCCTGTCGTGGAACTGGCTGCCGCTCGCGCCGATGCTGGTGGTGTATTTCGTGAGCGGCGTCGCCGAGACCAACCGCGCGCCGTTCGACGTGGTCGAGGGCGAGTCGGAGATCGTCGCCGGGCACATGATCGAGTACTCGGGGATGAGCTTCGCGCTGTTCTTTCTCGCCGAGTACATGAACATGATCCTGATCAGCGCGCTGACGGTGGTGATGTTCTTCGGCGGCTGGCAGGCGCCCTGGGACAGCGCGCTGACCAACTGGGTGCCGCCTTTCCTCTGGCTGTTCGCGAAGATCTTCCTGGTGGTCTCCCTGTTCCTGTGGTTCCGGGCGACTTTCCCGCGCTACCGCTTCGACCAGATCATGCGCCTGGGCTGGAAGGTGTTCATCCCGCTCACCCTGGTCTGGATCGCGGTGATCGGGCTGTGGATGCAGACTCCCTGGAACATCTGGCAATGACCCGCGTGCTCGATTTTTTCAGACCTTTTTTATTGATTGAACTTCTGCGAGGCATGGCGCTCACCGGGCGGCACCTGTTCGCGCGCAAGATCACGGTGCAGTTCCCCGAGGAGAAGACGCCGATGAGCCCGCGCTTCCGCGGGCTGCACGCGCTGCGCCGCTATCCCAACGGCGAAGAGCGCTGCATCGCCTGCAAGCTGTGCGAGGCGGTGTGCCCGGCGCTCGCGATCACCATCGAGTCCGAAGAGCGCGATGACGGCACCCGAAGGACGACGCGCTACGACATCGACCTCACGAAGTGCATCTTCTGCGGCTTCTGCGAGGAGAGCTGCCCGGTCGACTCGATCGTCGAGACGCGGATCCTCGAGTATCACGGCGAGAAGCGCGGCGATCTGATCTATACCAAGGAGATGCTGCTCGCCGTGGGCGACCGCTACGAAGCGCAGATCGCCGCCGACCGCGCCAAGGACGCGAAGTATCGATGAGCTTCCAGACGTTCGTCTTCTACGCGTTTGCCGCGATCCTCGTCTTCGCGGGGCTGCGCGTGATCACGACGCGCAATCCCGTGCATGCGGCGCTGTGGCTCGTGCTCTCGTTCTTCAGCGCGGCGGGCGTATGGCTGCTGCTGCAGGCCGAATTCCTGGCGATAGCGCTGGTGCTGGTCTATGTCGGCGCGGTGATGGTGCTGTTCCTCTTCGTGGTGATGATGCTGGACGTGAACTTCGAAAA
>WNEQ01002172.1_pt1 | contig 10541 bp, 9 predicted proteins | sample 5399971 | NCBI WGS metagenome assembly WNEQ01 (sample SAMN13153330, study PRJNA577476) | soil metagenome | isolation source: 20 cm grassland meadow soil 2 days after 1st rain plot 5 | place: USA:California | collected 2015-09-18
GTCGCACGCCGCTGTCACGCCCACCGGGATCACGACAAGCGACCCGACGATCAGACCGATCGGCGCCTGGAGCGCGATCAGTACCGCGACTGAAAAGCAGAACTGCACCGATCGTGTGAGGATGTTACGCATCATGCTTCCTCTCGAAAGAAGTTGTGATGGACTATACCGAGGGAGGATGCCGAAATCAATCCTAGGCCGGCGATCGGCCTGCTCCGCGGGAGCGTATCCGCCCCACTTCCTCGAGGATCTTCTGTTCGGTCAACAGTCCGCCTTTGATGTAGGCCTGGACCACACCGGCTTCGTCAATAAACACGCTGACCGGCAGGCCATAGACCCCGTACTGATTCGCCACCCGGTTCTCGCGGTCCATCAGGACCGGGAAGGTATGACCGTATGAACGAATGTGCTCTTTGACTTTCTCATCATCCTCAAGTTCGTTGACAGCCAGCACGACAAACCCCCTGTCACGCAGCTTGTCGTAGCAGACCTGCATCGCCGGCATCTCGGTCGTGCAGGGCTTGCACCAGGTGGCCCAGAAATTCACCAGCACGATCTTCCCGCGGTACTGGCGCAGGCTCTGTGTTTGGCCGTCGAGATCGGTCAGGGTGAAATCGGCCGCCGGCGTACCCACCACCGGCACCCGCTCGCCCATGCTCCAGGCCACCCGATCCGTAACACTCGGCAGGAGCAGTGCCGTCCCCAGAGCCACCATCGTCATGATCGTCGTTTTCATGGTCCCCTCCGCCCTTCGTCACCGGGGCGGCGGCCACTGAGGCCGCCGCCCCGGCAATCAAACCTTACTGCGACACCTGGAACGACCTGGTCAGCCCGAACACGAAACTGGTTCCCTGCACCAGGTTATTGTTGGCATCCCGCGCGACCGGAATCTGCGAATAGAAATACAGCGATGTCATCTGGGCCCACGGCGCCTTGACCAGCTCGCTGACACTCATCTGGAAGCCCGGCGTAAAGGCCAGATAGGTGGACCCGGTATTGGGCACCCGCCGGTCCTTGATAGTGGAATCGATCGGGATCGGTTCCCCGGGAAAGGTCGGGGGACACGGAACCGGGCCAACGCAATCCGCGGGGGTAGCCGACCGCTCCAGCGACGCGCTCATGTTGTCGTGCACGAGGTAGCGGTAGTTGAACTGGCCCATCAGCGTCAGCCACGGCTGCGCGACATAATTGAGCCCGACGTTCAACAGGTACTCGTCGCCGAACTGATACCCCTCGTTGTTCCGGAACGTGTGCCGGTAGCTGGCGAACGCCATTTGGTTCAGCTTGTGCGGGATCAGTTCGTAGGTTTGATAGATCGTTCCGATCAATCCAAGCTGGCCCCTTCCGAGCTGGATCGAAGACTCGGTCACCTCACCAGTGCTGTCGGTTTGGTTGTGCTTGCCGGTCGGCAACTGGACACCAAACCCCGTGACCACCATGCTGCGCAAGGTCGGCAGCATGTTGTACTTGGCCGTGACGGTCATGTCGCCAAGCCCGTTGTTCGAAAACGACTGCGCCTCCCCCTCACCGTTCATCCCGCCTTCGCCGAGGCCGTCTATGTGCTTGTGCTGCCGGTTCAGGAAAGGAATATTCACCTCCAGGCCGAAGCGATCCGTCACCCCGTAGTTCAGGTTCATGGTGTAGGTCTGGGTGATGGTCTGGATTTCCTGATGATGATCCAAAATCAACAGGCGATCTGCCGGCTCGACCGCGGAGATGACGCCCGAGGTGCCGCTTTGCAGGCGCATCGGCGTGTAGTTGTAGATGGTGTTGACTGTCAACAGGCCCTTTTGCGGCACCTGCTGCTGCGACCCGATGATGACGAAACATGTGACGGACCCACAGGAGGCCTGCGCGGACGATGCCGCGATCATGCAAAGCGCAACAAGAGTTGAAAGAACAAACAGTTTGGGTGCGAGATGACCCGTTGTGCTGCCCATGCTCCCTCCGGCTCAGTTGTCCGGCGGCGCACGATCGCACGCGCCGGATCCATTCCAAGCGAGTATGGCCCGAGCGAGGGCAGGGCATCGACGTGGCTCCACGGTTCAGCATATCCCCCTCACCTACCTCTCTCGCCAAATGAAGATGATGAGGGGATAAATAAGAAGGACCCTCACCCGGATTCGGCAAGAGAGGAAGGTGAGGGGAATGCCCTCACTCAGCCCGGTGAACTCTGGTGTGACCTATATGACTTGGGGAGGAGGGCCGCGGGAGGTAGATGCTGGAAGAACGGGACTGGGGGGTACCTGAGGAACCGCGAGACCGGTCAGTGTGACTGGACCGAGATGCGCGTGGAATCCGAACGAAACCCCTTCGAGCACCTGGCCGGCCGCGCACATCCAGGAGCACAACGCAGTCGCGTGGGTGGCGGCCTTGTGGTGCGCGTGGTGTGCGGCGTGGGCGACTGTCTGCGGATAGATCAGCCCGCTGAGGAACAGGAGACAGACGGTCAAGCCGACCGCAGTGGCTCGCTGAAGGGTTCGGTTCATCCGGTGAGTCCACGCAACGAGTAAGGGCCCTACTGTAGGTCGGGCGGGGGGTCGGTGTCAAGATCAAGAAAGACACCAGCGTCTCCTATAGGATTCCGGTCCGAATTGCTGTATACTCACTCGCATCCGACGAAATACGTCTTTAGTCTGAAGGGGTTAGCCGCGATGCTCGCGAGCCTTCTGAATCTGATCTTTGGCAGCAAAAACGACCGCGAAATCAACCGTCTGCGGCCGACCGTGGACCGCATCAATGCCTTCGAGCCGACCCTGACCCCGCTCTCCGATCTCGCGCTGGCCGACAAAACCGAAGCCTTCCGGAAGAGACTGGCCGCCGGGGAAGCGCTGGATGATCTATTGCCGGAGGCATTTGCGGTGTGCCGGGAGGCCTCCCGGCGGACGCTGGCGATGCGGCATTTCGATGTCCAGCTCCTGGGTGGCATGGTCTTACACCAAGGCAAGATCGCTGAAATGAAGACCGGTGAGGGCAAGACGTTGGTGGCGACCCTGCCGCTGTATCTCAATGCGCTCGCCGGGAACGGCTCCCATCTGGTGACCGTCAACGACTATCTGGCCAAGCGGGACGCCCAGTGGATGGCCCCGCTCTACCATGCTCTGGGCCTCTCAGTCGGCGTGATCCAGCACGACGCCTCGTTCCTGTTCGATCCCGCTTACGACGCGCCGGACAAGCGACTGCAGCACCTGCGGCCCTGCACACGGACCGAGGCGTACCGGGCCGACATCACGTACGGAACCAACAATGAGTTCGGCTTCGACTACCTGCGGGACAATCTGATCGTCAACGACATCAGCCAGTGCGTGCAACGGAAGCTGAATTACGCCATCGTGGACGAAGTAGACAGCATTCTGATCGACGAAGCCCGCACACCGCTGATCATCTCAGGCCCCACGGACGAGTCCACCGATCTCTACTATCGAATCAACTCGATCATCCCGCAGCTCAAAATCGAGCAGGACTACACCATCGAGGAGAAGACCAAGACCGCCGCCCTGACCGAAGAGGGCAACATCCGTGTCGAGAAGCTGCTCGGGGTCGACAATCTGTACGACCTCGCCCACATGGACCTCGTCCATCACGTCGTCAAGGCGCTCCAGGCTCACGCGCTGTACAAACGGGACGTGGATTATGTCGTCAAGGACGGCGAGGTGATCATCGTGGATGAGTTCACCGGCCGCTTGATGCCCGGCCGCCGGTGGAGCGACGGCCTGCACCAGGCGGTCGAGGCGAAGGAAGGCGTCAAGATTGCCAACGAGAACCAGACGCTCGCCTCGGTCACGTTCCAGAACTTCTTCCGCATGTACGCCAAGTTAGCCGGCATGACCGGCACCGCCGACACGGAGGCCAGCGAGTTCGCCAAGATTTACAACCTGGATGTGAACGTGATCCCGACCAACCGGACCATGATCCGGACCGATTACGCCGACGTCATCTACCGGACTGAAAAAGAGAAATTCGAGGCGATCGTGGAAGAGATCAAGGACTGCTACGAGCGCGGGCAGCCGGTGCTCGTCGGCACCATCTCCATCGAGAAATCGGAACGCCTGGCGGGCTATCTCAAGCGGCACGGCATCAAGCACAGCGTCTTGAACGCCAAGTACCACGAGAAGGAAGCGGAAATCATCGCGCAGGCGGGGCAGAAGGGCGCGGTGACGATCGCCACGAACATGGCCGGCCGTGGCACCGACATCCTGCTGGGCGGCAACCCGGATTTCCTGTTCAAGCGCATTCTGTACCAGGGTGAGGAGCTGCCCGAGGACCGCAAGCAGGCGATCTTCAGGGAGATCGGAGCGGACTGCGAAGCGAACAAGAAGGACGTGATCGCGCTGGGCGGGCTCCATATCCTGGGCACGGAGCGGCACGAGAGCCGACGGATCGACAACCAGCTCCGCGGCCGCTCCGGCCGGCAGGGCGATCCCGGCACCTCGCGGTTCTTTCTCTCGCTGGAGGACGACCTCCTGCGGATCTTCGCGTCCGAGCGGATCTCCAACCTCATGCTCAAGCTGGGCATGGAAGAAGGCGTGCCCATCGAACATCGCATGGTCACCCGGGCGATCGAGAACGCGCAGAAAAAGGTGGAGGCGCACAACTTCGACATTCGCAAGCAGCTGCTCGAATACGACGACGTCATGAACAAGCAGCGCGAGGTCATTTACCAGCACCGGCGCGCCATCCTCGGAGGTGACAACCTGACCGAGGATATTCGGGACATGATGACGGAAGTGGTGGACTCGCTGGTGGACGTCTACTGCCCTTCGGAACGGTACCCCGAGGAATGGGATTTCGGGGGGCTCACGGAGGCGCTCCAGGCCCAGTTCGGCCTGGATTTGACGAAAGGCGACGGGAACGGGGCTGACGGTCTGTCCGCTGTGAAGGAACTGGGGCGGGAGGCGCTGCGAGACGAACTGCGGGAACGCGTCCTCCGCGCCTACGGACAGAAGGAGCAGGAGCTCGGCTCGGAGTTTCTCCGCTACCTGGAAAAAATGTTGCTCTTACAGGTGATCGACCATCATTGGAAGGATCACCTCCTGGCCATGGACCAACTCCGGGACGGCATCGGACTGCGAGGCTACGGGCAGAAAGATCCGTTGATCGAATACAAGCGCGAAGGCTTCGACATGTTCGCGGCCATGATGGACCGGATCAAGGCCGACTCGCTCGACCGGTTGTTCCACGTGCAGGCCGTCAAGGGCGACCTGCCGGCTGAGACCCCCAGCCTCCGGCAACCGGTCCGGATGACGCTGAACCGCGGCGAGGAACCGGCAGTCCTCAAAGCTCCAGTCCATCGGACATCAGAAAAAGTGGGGCGCAACGACCCCTGCCCCTGCGGGAGCGGCAAGAAATTCAAGAAGTGCCACGGGCGGTGACGCGCCGCCACGTCAGTCTCTCCCTGAAGATCCGACTGGCTGCATCCCATAACCCCCGCGCCAGCATCCCTCCGCGCCGGTGTCTTGCATCAGGACGCCGGCAGGCGTCTCCTGACGAGTTCTGATCGCAATCAACGCCCATGCCATTGGCTAGGCAACGAATTGACCAGCTAGGATCACATGGTTGTCCACGGCCTCGCTGATCGCGGTCAGCAACTTTTCCTTCGACACCGGCTTGACCAAATAGTCCCGTACGCCTTGTTTCATCAATGTTACCGCGAGGTCAACGTCCGGGTACCCAGTCATGACGACCACGGGCACCGTCGGGTATTGAGTCCGGAAATAGGCGATGGCGTCGATCCCATTAATTTTTGGCATCTGAATGTCGCAGAGGATCGTGTCCACCATGAGCGGGTTGTCGTCTGAGTTCAGGACCTTGATCGCCTGTTCGCCATCCTGGGCCTCCACGACTTCGTACCCCGCCTTCGTCAGGGTTAGCTTGACCGGCTTTCTGATACTTGACTCATCGTCCACCACGAGCACACGCCCCTGCCTGCCGCTGACCGCGTAATGTGTATGAAAGCCCATCCTGCGCCTCCTGTTAGTGGTTTCCCGCCTGGAATTGGATCGTGAAGGTAGCCCCTCTTCCTTCCTCGCTCTCGACGCGGATCGTTCCTCCGTATTTGCCCACGATATTGTAGGCGATGCTCAGCCCTAACCCGGTTCCTTTTCCCGGATCCTTGGTCGTAAAGAATGGGTCGAAGATCTTGTTCAGCAGCGCCTTCGGGATTCCGCATCCGGTATCGGAAACCTGCGCGGTGATCGTGTTGCCTTGGTGCCTCGTGGCCAGCGTGAGACGCCCCTTCCCGTCCATCGCCTGCACCGCATTGCTGATCAGATTCACGAATACCTGATCGATTTCAGTTCGGCGGGCCCGCAGGCGAGGTACAGGTTGGAACTCCGTCACCACTTCCACGTGCCCGAACCGCGGATTCCGCCGAACCATCTTGAGGGCTTCGCCGAGCCGCTCGCCGAGATCAATCTCGACCTCCCCATCATGCGTGGCTGGACGAATATATAAGGCCATGTCGCTCACGACCGTGGCCACATGTTTTGCGAAGCCCACGATGTCCGTGGCATACTCTTTGATCCTTTCCGGATCTTTTTCTTCAACGATGATCTCGGCCATCCCCAGGATCCCATGCACGGGGTTGTTGATTTCATGGGCCATACCGGAGACCAGCGAGCCGAGGCTGGCCAGCTTTTCAGCTTGAATCAGCCGATCCTGAAGCTGTTTTTGTTCCGTGATCTCCCAGATGACAATCCCGGTCTGTTGCTCTTCGCTGTCGCGGCCGTTTACCGGGAAGAGGCGATACTGGTACACGCGCTTCTGTACCTCGAACTCACCGTCCGGCTGGCGTTTTCCGGCCCCAGCGGTGAAGGCCTTGACCTCACCCATCAACAGATTCCACCGGGACTCTGTCAGCGGCAGCACGTTATCCACCAGGCTTCCGACCAGTCGAGCGCCCTCTGATCCGAAATGCTGTTCAGCCAGGGGGTTGGCGTACTCCACCTGCCGATCCTGGTTGATGATCAGAATCGCTCCGGGCAGGCTGGACAGAATCTGCTCAATCATGTCCGGTGGCTGCAGAAGTTTTTCGGCCATAATGACCCTCCATGGTTGCCAGTGTTCGGGCCTGCTGTGAGCGATGAGGTTATCGTGCAGTCAAGCCTACAGGCCTGTACGGAAACCGGCACAAGCCGCAGGAAATAGCCTCCTGATACTGGATCGCGAGCCGACGCTCAGATTGGACATCGTGGCCTGCCACCTTGCAAGCTTGTCCACAGGCTACGCTGGGTTTTGAGCGCGAGGTTGGGACGAACAGGTCTTTCCCCATTAAGTTCGCTCATAGGGGTTCAGGTACGTAGCACCACGGTGGAGTCAGTTTTGCCTAGCACCGCGCAGCAGCATAAGCAGGTTCCATACCCATTCGCATCGGTCAGTAAAAAATTGACCCAGTGAAAAACCGCTGTCTTAGGGCCAGGGTTATGCTGGAGCCCGTGAAAAGGAAAAATAAATGTTCGATTTTGCACTTGAGAGAACAAGAATTGAGCAACGGGTTGAAAGCGACGGTCGCCTGTCGAGTTGATTTCAACGAACAACGGATGCACCGTCTAAATCCCCATCTTTCTTCATCAGCTCAACAGCTTCAGTGGGAAAAACTACCAGACGTATTTTCACAACAATCGCCACAGGGAGATGTCTCGTCCGCTCACTCTGGATTCAGAAGATCTTCGGACATGCAATTGCAATACCCCTGAGTAAGTTTGGCTAGATGGGGTTCGAGAGGGAACCCGATTTGCATTAGCGGGAAATTATTTATGACAACCAGCTAGAGTCCTCGCCAGCCCAGTACCGAGCAAGGAGCCAGAATACTTCGGCCGATGCCTACCGCTGTCCAATGAAATCGAGGTCACTCGAATGATCAAGCCCACTTCACTCGGGACCTTGATACACAATGTACAGTGGCCTCTGATACGGAGGTGAGGCCTATGTGCCCCTGGGTAGAAACTCTCGCCTTCTGCCCTTATGAGTCCGGATCCAAAGTCTGGGATTGGGTGCAGACACTTTTTGCCTAGTTCGAACAAAAGTAGGGGGACGGGAGTCTTTTCAGGACTCGGAGAGGGGTGGGGTCTCTAGAGGTCGTGCGCTTTATGATCGTTTCAGTGACTTCTTGGACTTCTTGGGGGAGGCTTTGTCGGTCTTCACCTTTTTGGAGGAAGCCTTGTCAATCTTCGACTTCTTGGAGGGAGCGTTGTCAGTCTTCACCTGGGGAGCCCGCCCCAAAATCGCCCCGTTCTGGCTGTTCGCGCCTTTGGTCATCGCCACGATCATCGCCTTTTGCGAGGGGAAGGTTTGGCCGGTGAGCGGGCCTTTGACGCATCGATACCCTGACTTGCCGACCTTCACGCAGTCGTATCCATCCTGCGACGGGCGAGACCAGACGGAGACAGGGGACAGCGCGAGCAGAGAGGAGCAGAGCAGGACGACGAGCGCGGATCGGAACAGCATGGCGACCTCCCCTTTGGGTGGGTGGTTAACAAGGAGAGTGTAGCAGAACGCAGGCGCTCACCCGCCAGGATGGCCAGGACCTGCCGTCCGGGTTCCCTCCCTCCTGATTTCCTACCTCTGAACCCTACGATTCCTTTGATTTCGCCTTGACTTGCGTCTCCAGCGCAGCTAATCTACCCTTCCTTTGCTTTGGCTCGGAACGCTTCGATCCGAGCCGGTCGGGGTGCCTTGGTCACTTGGTTCCATCGGTTCGGAGCTCGAAGGGACGTGTATGACGGACGGTCATCTCGAGCTGATCCGCGTGTTGGCGGACGAGATCCGGCGTGCAGGTCCGATCCCGTTTGCCCGGTTCATGGAGCTGGCGCTCTACCACCCTGAGTTCGGCTACTACATGCGCGCCGGTGAACAAGGGGGCGAACGGATCGGATGGCATGGAGACTATTACACCAGTTCCGACGTTCACCCGGTGCTGGCTCGAGCGCTGGTGCGACAGGTCCGTCAGGCGGACGATCTAATGGGTCGCCCAGATCCTTTTACCGTCATCGAAATGGGCGCGGGCAAGGGCTTGTTGGCTCGAGATTTTCTGGACGAATCTGCGAAGCGCCACAGGTCGTTTTACGACCGCTTGCGCTATGTGATCATCGAACGCAGCCCGGCCATGAGGGGCTCGCAACGTTCGAACTTGGCTCCCTGGCTCGAAGTGCCCGGTCGCGTCTCCTGGCTGAACGGGTTGGAGGACCTGCAGCCCGACAGTGTGGTGGGCGTGATGCTCTCGAACGAACTGGTTGATGCGTTCCCGGTTCATCGCATCACGATCGAACGGGGCCAAGTAATGGAAATTTTCGTGGATTATCAAGGCGGTCGGTTTTGTGAACGACTGCAGACGCCGTCCACGCCTGAGGTGTCGGAGTACCTCCGGCGACTCAACCTGTCACTCCCGGAGGGGTACACCACCGAAATCAACCTGGAAGCCCTGCGCTGGATGAAGCAGGAGGCGCGTGTGCTGGACCGTGGCCTTGTCATGACGATTGACTACGGTCACACCGCGCAGGACCGCTACGGTCCCGACCGGCGGAGGGGAACCCTGCTGTGCTACTATGCGCAGATGGCGTCGGAAGATCCGTACCGACGAGTCGGATTGCAGGACATGACCGCCCACGTGGATTTCACGAGCTTGGCCGCGATCGGCGAAGAGGCGGGCCTGCAAGTCACCGGCTTCACGAATCAAATGAGTTTTCTCATGGGGCTGGGCGTGGAGCAATGGCTTGATGCGCTCGAACCCGGCTCCGCGGAATTCCAGTCCGTGGTCCAGTTGCTGCGCCCCGAGGGAATGGGCCGCACGTTCAAAATTCTGATCCAGCATAAGGGAATGGACAAGCCGGAGCTGGAGGGACTCCGATTCAAGCCGTTCTTTGGCGAAGCTTTGGCTCAGGCCATGGACAATAGGCGATAGGCTATGGGAAAGGCAGCGAGCGGTTTTACTTCTGAGCCCAAAGCCCATCGCCTATAGCCTCTAGCCTGCGAGTGTAAGCGAGATGAGCAACGAAGCGGTTCCGCTCAATTACGTCCCGATCCTGGTGTTCATCGTGATCGCCGTGGGATTCGGCGTGGTGTCGCTCCTGGCCGGCTGGGTGGTCAGGCCGAGCCGGCCGTACCGGGCCAAACTGACACCCTACGAGAGCGGGAGCCCGTTATTCTCGGACGCTCGCCTTCAGTTTCCGATCCGGTACTACATCATCGGCATGCTCTTCGTTATTTTCGATATCGAGGTCGTGTTCATGTTTCCCTGGGCGGTGGAGTTCCGCAAGCTGGGGCTCCTCGGGCTGTTGGAAATGGGGTTGTTCATCGGAATCCTGTTGGTGGGGTTCAAGGCGCAACGGGTGATGACGCGCGCAGTAAAGGGCAGACCGGTCATCCCGTCCATGCGGTGAAAATGGGGTGGAAGCCATGAGCATGCTGGAAAGGCAACTGGACGCGAACGTTCTCACCACGACCCTGGACGCGGTCACGAACAGGGCCCGGAAGTCCTCCCTCTGGCCCATGAGCTTCGGGCTGGCCTGCTGCGCCATCGAGATGATGGCGACGGTGTCGTCACG
>WNEQ01002075.1_pt1 | contig 10540 bp, 14 predicted proteins | sample 5399971 | NCBI WGS metagenome assembly WNEQ01 (sample SAMN13153330, study PRJNA577476) | soil metagenome | isolation source: 20 cm grassland meadow soil 2 days after 1st rain plot 5 | place: USA:California | collected 2015-09-18
GGGCATGGAACCGCTTGGGAATGGCACTCCTGCTTTCATCGGTATAACGCGAACGGCGCTTCTGCAAAATTACTGTAAGTCGCTGCCAAAAGACAGAGTGGTATTGGAAATTCCTGGGGACGTCGAACCGGACGACGCGGTCATTCGTTTTCTTACTGAGCTACGGAAGGCAGGTTACAACATCGCGTTCGATGACTTCGATTTCACAACAGAAACCAGGCGGGTACTCGATGTCGCGAACTACGTCAAGATTTGCTTTAACAGGCTCCGCAGGGCCGAAATTACCGAACAACTCTCATTCCTCAAGCAGTCGAAGGTGAAGGCCATTGTCACAGGAATCGAGACCCATGAAGCGTTGGAAATCGCGAAGTCATTAGATTTCGAATACTTCGCAGGCCCATGTTTCACCAAACCGAAGGGCAAAACGTCAGCCGAAATCGCAACCAACCGTCTCACAACAATGCAGTTGATCATGAAGCTTCATGATCCGGAGCTGGAAATGGCGGAACTGGAGGCGATCGTTAAGCAGGATCTGGCAATCAGCTTCAAGCTCATGCGATACGTAAACTCCGCACTTTTGTCTGTGGGTTCGATTAAAACCGCGATCCAACAGGTCGGAACCGACCGTCTTCGCAGTTGGGCCAGCGTCCTCTTCCTTTCAAAGCTCGATGAAAAACCCACGCAGTTGATCGTCACGGCATTGGTCCGTGCCAAGATGGCGGAGTCTCTCGCCCAGGCTATGGGTGAGAAGCACACGGACACCTATTACATGGTGGGTCTCTTTTCACTTGTCGACGCTCTACTCAATGTTCCGATGCCTGAAGCCACCCAACTGCTCCCTTTTTCCGGCGACGTTCGTGAAGCACTCATAAGCCTTGGAGGCCGGTGCGGTGCAGTTTTGAAATGTGTGCTTTCTTACGAGAGCGGGAACTGGTCGGACGTCAGTTGCGGCGACCTTGATACCGCGGCTATTCGACACTCTTATATGGTTTCCATCGCGGCTGCCCACCAGATGCTGAAAATTACAGAAAACTAAAGAACGCGCGCAGGCAGCGGCTGAGTTGCACGCTGACGCTGATTCGGTCGTAGCGACCGTAGTTGTCGAACGCTGTGATGTCATACCGGCCGGCTTCGGCAAACTCGACCGTCCGGGGCTGGGTTGCATCCTGGCGGCCAATGAAGCGGCCGTTGACCATCCAGTTCACCTCTGCATCGGTCCCACGAGCTTCCAGGCGTGCCTTTGGTGCTTCGGTGCTTCTTTGCCGGGCGGACGACGTATGACAGCGCCGTCATTCAGACCAGTAATGGTAATGGTAGTGGTGCCGCCCGGATCCTGCACCCAACTGCAATTCGCAGACCACTTGGGCGGTAACGATTTTTAGCCGCAAACCGGCGTCGAGCCAGGGTTCCCCACCCCCGGAAAATAGGGCCAGACCTGGGGAGACCGCCCGTGAACCTGCCCGGCGGGTTACATAATGCGCGGTACACGACACTTCCAAGACCGTCCGTTCGGTTCCACGATGCGGCGATACTCACCGACACCCGCTTATTTCGCTTATGCTTGGGTCGTTTTCGAGTGGTGTACGTGCCCTCGTCCAGCGTAGTTGTCTAGGGACGGACGTTGGATTGCTGCGACGCGACAGTTGACAAGAAAAGAACTTTGGAGGATCAGATTGTGATCTCCGCAAGACCCCTTCAACGTATTTATTTTAATGGAGGAAAACTGTGTTCTGCGGGAGCAAATCGGCAACCGCCGAATGTGTTTCAGTGATGACCAGCGCCGCCGATTGGCAGGTTGGGCGGGACAGCGGTCGCCGCCAGCGGCTTCATTCCCATTTTCTTCAGTCGCCGTGACAAGATCGTTGCCCTGCGTTCCTTGCTTCTTAGCTGCCAGCACCAGCAAGTGGGGGTCTGAGTCCGGACGCAAAGCTCGATCAGTATTTCGCTATGGTTCTGGGAGGCTAGGATGAAAGTTTCGACTGCGTTTACGCCTAGCGACCGACTTCCCGTCCTGCTCGAGCGCATCGAACGCCGAGAGAAGTCTGCGCGGAGCCGCGCCGTATTGTATTCGCCCCTGCCTGTGGCGCTCACCGTTGTCCTGCTCGGTTTTTGGGCCCACCACGGCAGCGCGATCAGTTGACCGCCAAGACGCGAAGCAAGGCCGCCAAAGCAGTCGCGGAAGGGCGCAAACAACGCGGCGAGTCCTGGGGCTTTATGAAAGCGAAGGGAGCGCGCCAATGAATTTCGACCAACGCGAACTGCGAACGATCCTGGCCGCCCTGCGGTACTGGCAGGAGTGGATGGCGCAGCATCCGCTCGGTCTGGACCCAGACCGTGCCGAGGGCTTTACTGAACGGGACGGGCTGACCGTCGAGGAAATCGACGAATTGTGCGAACGCCTTGCCGAGGGACTATGACACGAAAGCGCGTTGCCCTTTACGCGAGGGTGAGTACGAATAAACACAAATGCCGCGCCTGCCGTCAACAAGACACCCCCGATTGGCGGCGGCATGACTTCGCCGGTCTCGTCGTTCATTGAAGCATCCGCCTTCCGGCGCACGTGGACATTTTTGACCGGGTGAATGCCCGTTTTGTCTTGGGTGGAAATCCCGGCCCCACTCATAAGCCATTGAAAATGCAAACCTGTCAGTGTTGGTCCTACATTTGCTGAACGTGTTAGCTTGCAGCAAAACGAACGCAACTTTATGTTGGCCGTCGTTACCTGGCAGTGCCTCTGTGGCATGAACGTGAAGACCATGTATGAGACGGACGGCGTAACGAAGGTGCGGTGTCCCAACTCCTTCTGCCAGATCACCCACGCCGTCGACGGCAAGATCACCGAACTTTGGATCAAGGGCGATTCGGCATCGACAGAGTGGCAGAGGCATGAAGTCGCCGGCCTCATCGTGCGCTGAAGCCAGTCAGCCTTGTTACACCGACGTGCCCCCCCCAGTGGTAATCCGATACCACACAAAAGCCACTCAAAATGCCTTGTTGGCAGGTAATTAAATGGACAGGAGCGGCACTAAAGAGCCAATTCCAAGCGTTAAGGTACTGAAAGCACGTTCAGCCGATAACCACCTTCTATCGGAGCAGCACAATGGTGCTATGGGAACGGCGGAACTGGCGGCGGTTATGACCGTGATTGTCTTGGGCGCTGTGATTCTCTTGGGCACGGTCGGCCTCGCTTGGGTCATGTTCAGGCCGATTGAGAAACGCAAGCGCATAAGGATAACGATTGTTGGGTCGCCTCATCCTACTGTTTCTACTTCGGAGGCGCGGTCTTATGGCCGCGCCGCTCTTTTGCCAACGTAGCCAGAAGGTGCCTTAGCACTTTCGGTCGATTATGTGAACAGGGACGTTCTCGTATGATTGCCGCTGCTCATTCCTAGCTTCAACTCTCCCAGTCGCGGTCTGGCCGCGCCTCTCTCTTGCAGGCGGCCTTGTGGCGTGTAGGCGCGATTCGGACAGCGGGACTTAGAGCCAGCGATGTATTTTCCTTCCGTGCACATGGCTAAGCCAATGCAAGAATCTGGAGAGACAAGCGATGGACTCAACGTCTACTCGACTGTGTGTTGCGGATCGGAGATCATCATTCTCATTGTCGAAGGTGCCACGTTTCCTCCGTGTCCGAATTGTCAGCGGCCCACCACGTGGAAGTTCCTAGAGTCTGATTCTCCGCCTTAACTTCTCACAGGAATCGCCAGCCTTGGGCCGTGTTACGCGGCGCACTGACGCAGGCGGTCAACATCAGACTGGTCCAGGGTTGAACGACAACAAGGACGCAGGTGTTGACTGCGGCGGAAAACATTGCAAGAGACAATGCAGCGTTGAGTCTTCCGTTCCCGTTCATCTCTAAGAAGTGGGAAGGGAAGGCTATGAGTGGGGCGGCAGGCCAATAAGGAGCGCCGGCAAAGAACGCCGGCAGTCGTCGCGTTGGTTTCCGAGGGCTTCGGCTCAGAAACCAATCCGGCTGTCATTGGGAGCAAGAGAGAGGACCTCGCCGGAGTCTCAAACTCCGGCGAGGCTTGTGGACTGGGGGGAATCAGCCGTATTCGGATCCTCGCCTCAGCCCTAGCGGGAGTTTACTGAGTAGCGGCGATTAGAACCCGTAATCACCAGGTGCATAGGCGGTTATTCCGTTTCGTTCGTCTTAGCTACCTTTTGGTGGGACTTGGCGAGTTCGTCTAAGCCAAGAGTCTTGGCCAGTTGTTGTTGCGGGAATGTTTGTTTGGATTGGACGACGGCCGCTCGCTGAGGACCTTTCTCACCTTGTGGCGGATAGAGCAAGACAAATTGCTCAATCTGGCGCAGTTCCTCGAGCATCTGCTCCATGGTTAAGCCTGGCCAAGCGCTCTGAGCTTGTTTGTGGATGTACTGAAGGAGAGAGAGATCCCCACCATGCAATAAAAGGCGTCAGATCCTTGAGTCGATGGCCATATTAATTTCCCTCCGCTGCGGCTGGTTGTCCTGCGGGCGCCGCCGTCCGCGGAGGCGAGAATTCGGCCTTCAGGGAAAACACAAAATTGCCGGCACTGTCTTGCGCGTTGGAGACATCGATATTCTTGAAATACCCGGTCGCAGTCAGATTCGTATAGAAATCGGCAATAGCGTTCAACGACGTACCCACGCCGTTCATCGTGAGGATCGCGTTGTTTTGATCAAGATTGGATAACCAAACGAACTGGGTCCTTTGGACCGCCTCGCTCAATTGATCCAGGGCCATGACGGGGCTTACCTGGTTTCGTTGCAGGCCTTCGATGACTTTCACCCGGTTTTCGAGGGCTTTTTTCCGGGCTTCGTAAATCTGGTCCTGCTTGATGACATTGTCCAGACCCGCCTTCTGGGCCTGCTTGATCTGGTTATCCAAATCCGCAACCTGGTTGGTCAAGCTCGAATACCACCAGTAGCCATAGCCCGCAAACCCGAGCGCAACGGCCAAAAGAACAACGGGCGTGTAATTTTTGGGCGAAACAAACTTGGCGGCGGATTTTGGCTGCTTATGCCCCCTCAGATTGACTCTGATCATTGATCAAACCCCCTCAATGCCAAACCCACGGCGACGGTAAGCGCTGGTCCGAGCGATGTGACTTTTCCCAGATTAACTTTTGGACCTATAGTGATGGCTTTAAACGGATCCAGAATTTCGGTTGGGTATCCCAACGTCGCCTGAATTTTTTCAGCGAGGCCGTGCATGCGGCAAGTACCTCCGCTAAGCAAAACCCGGCTGATCGTTTCGGATGGATAGGTCTCCCGGAAGAAATCGAACGTCTTCCGTACCTCCATGATCAGCATTTCCGTGATCGATTCCAACAGGGGCAGAACCATCTCCATCTCGGAACCGCCCGTCCTTCCCAGTTTCAAATCTTCCGCTTCCTGAAAATTGAGTTGCAACTCCTTCTGGAGAATATCTGTGTACTGATTGCCACCCACGGAAACATCACGAATGAACAGCGGCATTCCTCCCTTGGTAATGTTGATATTCATAAGGGACGCGCCAATGTTCAACAGCGCGACCGCCGCGTCAGGATCGACCTTGTAATTGGCTTCAAAGGCGTTCTGAAGCGCGAAAGCATCGATATCGACAATCTCCGGCGTTCGGCCGGCGAGCGTGATGACGTCAGTGTGATTCTGAATCTTGTCCTTTTTAGCCGCCACCAGCACGACTTCCATCCCGGCATCTTCGGTAGCCATGGTGGGACCGACGATCTGATAGTCGAGATTGACTTCGGAAATATCGAAAGGAATGTACTGCTCCGCATCAATCTGAATGGACGCTTGCACTTCCTCCGCCGTCGTTGCGGGAATCACGACGCGCTTCACAATTACGGAATGGCCCGAGACACCTGTGGCAACACCTTTCGCTTTGAATTTCGCCTCCACAAAGCTCTTTTTAATAGTTTCAGCGATGGGTAGGAAATCCATAATGGCGCCATCCACGACGGCGTCAGGGGATATTGGCTCGTAGGCGAAGCCGGAAAGCTGGAAGTTTTTCTTAATTTTGGTCAATTCCACCGCTTTCAATGAACTCGAGCCGATATCCAATCCGACCAGCGGCTTAGTCTTGTTAAAAAGTGCCATAGTTCGATACTCCCCGACGCAGCCTTTCACTGTGTTCTTCACGAGGCGCTTCGATTTCGAGTCGACGACCAACGCCTCTTTCTCTCCATCCACCGGTCAGCAAGTCCTTTTTGAACCGCCAGCGATTAAACATATTGAACGACGTAAGAAGGAATACGCTCATGCGCGACATCCTACGCCGGCCCCTGTTATTGCGAAATGGACCATCAGTGCTGGGAAATTGGTGCCCCTTAGTGCCGAGCATCCGGAACCCACGGCGATTGAATGAAACGTGGCTGTGAATCCGACGAAGAGATTTCAGATTCGAGGGAAACAGACCGGTCACACCCATGAAGCCAGCATTGGGAAGAAGCACGCCGATGGCCCAAGCCAACATTCCTGCGAAGACGGCCGTTTTCGGCCCGGTCCCATGTAGTGCGCGCGGTGTAGCGTTTCATGCGCTCCCACGTCACATGCGCTCGCGACAATGGCCAGGTGTATCGTTCCCAACAACTATCGCGCATCGTAGCCTCGCTCGGGATTCTCATCGTTCATACGCCGCCGTATCAGCCCGAAGGCCGCGGGAAAATCGAACGCTTCTATGCCCACCTTTCGATTAGGCACACTTGTAAAGCATCCCTCCGAGTGTGTTCCGCTACAGCAGCGATGACGTCGACGTCGTTGTTGTTTCAGCCATTCGACATTCGACCGCCCTTCACTTGCTCCAGGCCGGGGTCGATCTTACGGTGATAGCGATGTGGCTTGGTCATGAAAGCCCAGCGACAACGCACCGCTACATCGAAGCCAATCTGACAATGAAAGAACAGACTTTAAGCAAGCTGGAAGGAATACCTGCACCGAAGCAAGCGCGGCGATGGAAGCCAGATGACCGCTTGCTGGCGTTCTTGAACACCCTCTGATTATGCAAACTTCGGAATGTCCGTCGCCAATGTTTGCCCGTGGCCCGCCGTCAAAGTGTGCCTAATCGGGAGGTGGGCATAGAAGCGTTTATCGACATATTCTGATAAACGCTTCTTCCGCTCCGTCCGCGAGCAGTACGCCGCGCCTTGGTATCTGGTACCTGACAAAACTGACAAAATCGACTTTCGTCAGTTTTGTCGGGTCCGTTTTACGATCTTCGGGTTGACTTCATATTGCGTGCTGGGCCGGCCATTGTGAACTCCCCGAGGTCGCGATACCTCCCGCAGCCAAAGGGCTTGAATCAGTTCCTGACACGCCGCCGCAGCCCGTTCTTTTGTATCCAGCAGTCCCCACTCCCTATGATAAACGTCCCGCAGCGCAAAGCGTGCTCCCAGCGCCCCCTGCGATAACTTCTCCGCCAATTGCACGGCGGCCCGTATCCGGCTGCCGGTCACCGTGCCATACACCCGCCGGGCATGAGCCGCGAGCAGTTCACACCAGCACATGGCCATTTCGACCGCCTGAAGCGTCACCGGACCCGCGTTTCTTCCGTCTGCCACATCAATGAGATGAAACAGCAGCGCCAAACTCGGCATCAGGCTGCGGTATTTGGCGAGGTGCTCCACAACGATCGGATGCTCTTCCTGCCGCAGTTCGCCGTTCTCCAGCGCGCTCCACCATTGGAAGAACCGCTCCTGAGCTGCATTCTCGAATCGGAAGTACGGCGCTTTGGCGCCTTCTTCGACAAGAGCGCCGCACTGGAGAAAGTCCATGTGGGCCAACCTCCCGACAATGTCAAAGGCGCGCTCTCTAGCAATGAAGTCCGGACACCGATCCACGAGTTCCCAGCCGCTCGATTCGTCGGGATAGACCAGCAGAGACGCGTAAAGCTCGGGCGGCTAGATGACTCAATAAAGAACGGGTTGGTGATAAACAAAAAACATTTCGCACCCGGTAAGTTACCTCTCCACACCTGGTCTCCTCGCGAATTACTGCTTCAATCGCTCTGATGGACTCCTTGTTCGCTACTTGAGTAAAACCCCTTCAGGCGTGGTCGTCGTCGTGGTACGAAAGAAGGTGGCAAATACGAGTATGAACACTTTTCGAAAATACTGGAGTCTCGAGGAACTGGCACGATATTTGAATGTCCCGAAAACCTGGATCTACGACCGAACTCGCATTCAGAGGCCGGACCGAATTCCACACTTCAAGCTGGGCAAATACCTCCGCTTCGACCCCGATTCCAACGAATTCAAAACGTGGCTGCAAAGGACCTTCCGGAATTGAGGTCGAACCTGTTGACAACGCCGAATACGAATCCTATCTTGAGGACCACGGTTGAAAGACAGTGCGGGTCCAGACGAAAGGGGACTCGCATGAGTTTTCAAGATGGATGGATCGAAGTGAAGAAACGTAAACATCGGACCCAGTTCTTACTGCGCTATTGGGTCCGGGATCTGAGCTGGCCCGAAGGCTGGAAGAAGAAGTCGGAAATTCTGAAGGGCTGTACCACGCGAAAGCAGGCCGAACGCGAACGGATACGCCGGATGGAGGAAATCAATAAATCCAATCAAGCATCCGCTTCCACGATGCTGGGTCCGACAGCGATGACCTTGGAGGACTTTAGTCGAACCGTTTGGCCCCATTATCTCCAGACACGGGGAGCCAAGGAATCGACTGTTTACGGATATGAGTCCTTACTCCGTGCTCACATTCTCCGAGCACTCGGCTCAAAACGGCTGGACCAGATCACGCCGACCGACGTGTCAGTGTTCTTGAACCGATTGGCCAAATCGAAGGAAAAGCCGACACCGAAGGGCGGTCCGAAGCTGCTCAACGTGTATGCGCTGCTTCGGACGATGTTTGAGGTGGCCGTGGAATCGGGTTTGATCCTGGCCAGCCCGGTACGCAAGAAGATTCATCGTCCGAAGTATCGGGTTGCCGAGACAACCGGTTCTGGATCTGGCGCAGCTGCGGGCGGTACTGGAGAAGATCCCGGAATCCTGGATGCCGTTTTTTCTGTGCTTGGCGCTGACGACGTTGCGGATTGGTGAGTTGATCGCCTTGCATTGGTCGGATGTGGACTGGATGCGACGAAAACTGACAGTGACGAAAACGTTGTGGCGTGGAAGTCTGCGACATTCGACCAAGACCGATGTGGAACTGCTGAAGCATATTCCGGAAGTTCTTTTCGAGGCGCTAACAGAACTTCGGCTCCGGTCGCCGTTTAAGGCAGACAGCGACTTCATCTTCTGCAAGGCCGATGGCGGGCCCTGCGATCCGGATTGGGTTCGAGAGAACGTGCTCTATCCGGCGATGGATCGTGCGGCAATTGATCGCGGCAAACGGACGCATGGATTTCACATCTTCCGTCATACGGGCGGCAGCATCGTTCGTACGGTAACGGGAGACATGAAACTGGCGCAACTGCAACTGGGGCATTCGCGCATGTCGACAACATCCGGCATCTATGTGCACACGAACGAGCAGGACATTCAACGTGCCGGAGAAGCGTTGGCGGAAACGATCGCGAAAGTTTTGCCCACCAAGTTGCCCACCAACCGGCATGTTCTTGCCCACCAACCGAATTGATGGGAATGACAATGTTGAGGGAATCCAAAGCAGAGCAAAACCTTAGCGGGAACCTTCGCAATAGGCCCGAGAGGATTCGAACCTCTGACCTTTGGTTCCTTGACTGCACGATTTGGGTTTGCCTTCCCAACCATCGTCAGCGTAGTACTTTCTACCTTGAAGGTGCGAAGGTCGATGGTAGTATTAGCCACCATGGATTCCGTAGATGTCAATTCGGACGTGGAGCGACGTTATGAAGAAACCGGTATGCTGTCTGTTAATCGTGTTCGTCGCCAGTGTCTTGTTACCAAAGAGGTTTGCCGCACAGCAGGCCGAACTGCACGTCGTCGCAACTTTCGGCGTTCAGGGCGCCATAGAAAAGATCCTGCCCGAGTACAAGCGAGCCTCCGGTCAGAATGTCAGCATTGAGTACGAAGAATCGGCTGTGATCGAAAAGCAAATCGCGAGCGGAAAGGTCTTCGATCTTGCGATCTTGGTTCCGCAGGTCGTCGACGGCTTAATGAAGACTGGACAGATTAAAGCCGGCACGCGGACCGATATCGCGAAAACTTCTCTCGGGATCGGCGTTCGATCCGGCGCGCCCAGACGTGACATTCGTACGCCTGAAGCCGTGAAGGAAACACTATTGTCGGCACGCTCGATCACCTTCTCGAAGGTGGGATCCGCAACCCCGGTGATCGAGAAGATGATTGAGCGTTTGGGCATCGCCAGTGTGATCAAGCCGAAGATTGTCCGCGCCGATCAGGCAGGACGTCCGGCAGACGCCGTTGGCGCGGGTAAGATCGACCTTGTCATTGCGCCGGCCGCAGCCATCGTGCCGGTTCCAGGCGTAGATTTTCTCGGTCTGTTGCCGGCGGAGTTTCAAACTTCCGTTGTCTTTGCCGCTGGTATTGGTACGCGATCCGAAAGACCGGACCGTGCCAAGGCGCTGGTCGAATTCATTGGTAGCAGCAAGGGCGCCGCAACT
>WNEQ01003937.1_pt1 | contig 10522 bp, 11 predicted proteins | sample 5399971 | NCBI WGS metagenome assembly WNEQ01 (sample SAMN13153330, study PRJNA577476) | soil metagenome | isolation source: 20 cm grassland meadow soil 2 days after 1st rain plot 5 | place: USA:California | collected 2015-09-18
GAGATTCAACAGCTCCGCGAGGTCGTCAGCGCGCTCTTCAACGCGGTCTTCGAGGAAGGGGACGAGGACTGGGACTCGGTCCCGGAGAAGGACGAATTCAACCTCTACAACTGATCCATCGCCGTCTTCGGCATCTCGACAGTTTCAAGATTGGGGCGCGTCGCTATCCTCCTCACGGGCCCGCCAATTAGACCATCTGGCTAAACTGACGCATCCGCTCCATCGCTCCGCGACAGAACGAATCCAGGTCGCGGAGGGCGATGAGGACCGCGATTGCGAGGACAAACCCGAGATCCAAAACCCCCGTCCGGAAGAAGGAAAGGCTCACGACGACGAGAACGAGCGTGAGGATCGTCAAGATCGTGAAGTCCCTCGCAAGCCGGGCGAGTGCGTTCTCCATTGTGAGCCACGCGGACGGTACGCTAGACACCATTGAATCCATTGTGATCCCCGTCGCTCCCATTGAATCCATTGTGATCCCCGTCGCTCATCATCGCCAACGCGAGAGAGCTTTCCGCAAGACGGAATCCGATCCGCTTTGGCGCAGTCTACGCAATTCACCCCGTCGCTCCGATTGCGGCTGAGCGACCCAGGCAACAACGGCATGCGGGGCGAAAGGCCATAAGTCGGCCGCCCTTTCGTGACGTGTGCCTTCACCCAATCGATATCGTCGTCAGGAAGTCCTTCCCGAGATTGGTGCAAAGGGCCAGCGAGAGCTCGCCCGGGCACGAGCCGTCGTGATCGGTTTGGGCGCCCTGGGAAGCATCTCCTCCGACCTGCTTGCCCGGGCGGGGGTCGGGCATCTCCGGCTGGTCGATCGAGACGTCGTCGAGCTCACGAATCTCCAGCGGCAGTCGCTGTACTCCGAATCGGATGTGGACCGGCCGAAGGCGGACGCCGCCGCGGAGCGCCTCCGTTCCGTGAACTCGCAAATCGAGATCGAGCCGCTCTCGAAGGATGTCCACTCGGCGACGGTCCGGGACCTCCTGCGCGACACCGACATCGTCGTCGACGGAACGGACAATCTCGAGACTCGGTTCTTGCTCAACGAGGCGGCGATCGAGGCGAACGTCCCGTTCGTGTACGGCGGGGCCATCGCGACGTATGGGATGGCGTTCGCGATTCGCAGTCCGGTCACCGCGTGTTTCCGTTGTTTCAACCCGAAGGCGCCTCCACCGGGAAGTCTGCCGACGTGCGAGACCGCGGGGATCTTCAACGCGGCTTCCGCCATGGTAGGGGCGATCCAGGCGGGCGAGGCGCTTCGGCTGCTCCTTGGAGAGACCCCGTCCGGGGTCCTCTTTGTGGTCGACGGATGGCATCCGGACATCCAGAGGATTCACATCGGGCGCCGCTCCGACTGCCCGACCTGCGTCCAGGGGGAACGTGAGTACCTGGGCGCGAAGCGGACGCAGGTCCTGGCTTCGCTCTGCGGGAGCGATACGATTTCGCTCGACCCGGTCCATCACGGCTCGATCGACATGGAAGCCGTCGCGGATCGCCTAGCAGCGCTCGGGTCGACGCGTCGATCGGGAGGCGTCCTCGTCGTGGACGTGGAGGGCCGCCGGCTCACGATCTTCCCCGATGGCCGGGCTCTCATCCGCGGCGTGAAGGACGAGGCGGAAGCCCGCGGGGTCTACGCGAAGTACGTGGGGATCTGACGTGGCACGCCGGGGGGTGCTGTTGCTCAGCGGAGGATTCGACAGTCCCGTCGCCGGCCATCTCATGGCCCGTCAGGGCCTCGATCTCATCGCGGCCCATTTCTCCCTGGAGCCGATCACCGACGACACCGCCGCGATGAAGGCGCGAAGCCTGTGTGGGATCCTGCGGATCCCTTCGTTGTACGTGGTTCGGGTGGGAGAGGCGTTCGCCGAGGTCGCCCAGAAAGCGAACCGCCGCTTCTACTTCATCCTGACCAAGCGCCTGATGGTCCGACTGGCCGACGCCATTGCGGACGTCGAAGGCGCCGAGGTCCTCGTGACCGGGGAGAACTTGGGTCAGGTCTCGAGCCAGACCGTCGCGAGCCTGCGCGCAATCGACGCCGTGGCCCGGCACCCGATTCTCCGTCCTCTGATCGGCTTTGACAAGCAGGAAATCGTGGACCGCGCCAAGTTGATCGGCACGTACGAGGTATCGAAGGGGCCCGAGATCTGCGATCTTCTCGGACCGCCGCGTCCCTCGACCCATGCGCGCTTGGACCAGATCCTCGCCGAGGAGACGAAGCTGGACCTGCCGGGGCTCGTGTCGTCCTGTCTCTCGAAGCTGGTATCGGAAAAGTTCAAGGCCAACGGTCCTCCTGCACCGCTCTCTCCGAGGACGGCCGCATGAGCTACTACCTGTTGAAGCCGTGTCGCACGGCCACCGCGTTCATTTCCACGTTGAAGAAGCCGTGGCGAGTCGACTTGACGGAGGCCGCCGAGCGCCTACGGAGCCGCGGCTGGCGGGTCAGCGACGTGAAAGTCATGCTCATCCTCGAAGGAGAGCCGGAACTCACCCTGTACGAGAGCGGCAAGATCCTCGCGAAGACGGACGATGAGAAGTTGGCGCGAGAAGCGATTGACCGCGTGTACGAAGCGGTCGGTCTCGTCGCGCCAATTGCCGCCGCGTGACTCTCTCGTTATTGAACACGAGAAGTTCCGAGAATCTATATACCCCTCCCCGCGAATGATAGTCGCGGAGGAGGACCGATGAGGCCGCGCACCCTGTTTGCCATGGCGGTCGCCGGGCTGCTTCTCATCGGCGGGATTGCGTTCTTGGGTTCCGTCACGTCGGGGACGCTCTACGTGTACGTCCGCGATGCGCCAGCCGAGTGGAAGCAGTTGAACGTCGTGTTCTCGGACATCCAAGTCCATCGCGCGAATGCGGGGAACGAGAGCGGTTGGATCCACCTCCCTCTTTCCTCCCCGACGATCGATTTCGTCGCCCTCGCGAATCTCACGAGGCTCCTCGCGTTGGACCGCGCTCCCGCGGGGAAGTACACCCAGCTCCGGCTCGTCGTGAATTCGGTGGACGGGATCTTGAGCGACGGCACGCCCGTCACGCTCATCGTCCAGAGTGGCGAGCTCAAGACCACCACGCCGTTCGACGTACCCGGGAGCGGGGCCGTGCGCGTCACCCTGGACTTCGACCTCGCCAGTTCGATCCATTCGGCCGGTGGGATGTGGATCTTCCGTCCGGTCCTCGGCTCGATTCAGATCAGCTGAGGCGACTCGGAGGCCGCGAGGTTCGTCGGTCAACCGCGGTACGCAATCAGGACGAGATCCACGATGAACAACAGGACGACAAGGAACTCGAGGATGAGGAGTCGCCGGGCCTCGAGTTCGGCCTCGGCGACCTCGTAGATTTCGCTGAGGTCTTTCATCTTCTCCTCCACGTTCCTCCGCCATGAGTCGAGCTCGAATTTCTTCGCGCACGCGCGGTAGACTTTGCCGAGGAACCAGTCTCCCCAGAGCTTCGAGATGTTGTCGACCTGGAACGACGCCTCGGCGAGGTCCATGCGGACCTCGGCCAATTCCTTCACGGTGTCGTGTCCGCTCCGCAGCAACGAGCTGCGCGCGAACAGGTCCTCGAGATCGTCGTACGCCTTGTCGACGACTTTGTCCAGGAACGCATCGTAGGTGCGCAACTCGAGGAGCTGAAGGTTCGCGAGTTCGAAGACGGTGAGCGTATCTTCGTACGACGCGCTGGGTTCGATGACCAGGGCCGCGTCCCAGTCGAGCACCACCAGGTCGTCCTGGTAATACGAGAACCAGTTGCGCCACGTGTCTTCGACCTCCTCGTCGCTGATCGCGTCCGGCCGCGGGTCGTTCGCGAGGAGGGCCGTGACCTCGCGTCGCCACGCGGTCGTGAAGACGCGCACGGGGGTTTCGGTCACGGAGACGCAGTACACGGTATACGGCTCCGGATCGACGTTGACCTCGTACGAGTCATGGAGGAACGGCACGAGGTCCTCGATGATCCGCGCGACGAGACGTCCACAATACGCGTCCAGGGTCTCCTCCTTGTCGGCGGCCCGGATTCGGAGGCCCGCGAATGGCCGGAGGTCGCGGAGGACGCTCGTTTCGAACGGCGCGCGGACGACGACGGCGAGGGCGCCGACGCCGTAGAGCTTCACCGCGATGGAGGCGACCAACGATCCGACATTTGTCTCGAGCGTGCGCTGGTCCACGTAGACGAGCAGGGGCGCGGCGAACCGGGCGTACTTCGGGGTCGCCCGCTCGGAGAGCATCCGCCCGGCGAGGAACGGCATGTCCACCGTCCCCTGGATTTCGTCGAGGTCGACCGAGGCTCCCAAGTCGAAGAGCCGATAGAAAACGACCTCCCCCTTCATCGGGCCCGCGCAAGTTGGCAAGGGGACTTAAGGGCTCCGGTAGTGCCTACTCCCCGTACCGTCGCTGCCGCATCTGGTACGACCGCAACGCGCGGAGGAAGTCGATCTTGCGGAAACCGGGCCAGTAGACGTCCACAAAATACAGTTCGGAATAGGCGAGCTGCCACAGGAGGAAGTTCGAGATCCGCTCCTCGCCGCTCGTGCGCAAGACCAAGTCCGGATCCGGCAGATCGGCAGTGTAGAGCCGTTTCGAAAAGAACTTCTCGTCGATGTCGTGTGCATCTACCTTCCCCGCCTGGGCGTCGCGCACCACGTCTCGAATCGCTTGGAGGATTTCCTCTCGTCCTCCGTATGCGACGGCGAGGTTGAAGCGGTAGCTGTCGTACTCTTTCGTCCGCGCCTCCGCGTACTCGATGGCCTCGATGACCTCCGCGGGCAGCAGCCCGCGGTCCCCGAACACGTTGATCCGAATCCTTTGCCGGTGCACGCGCTCGTCATCTCCGACTTTTCGGAAGTTTTCGGCGAAGAGGTGCATGAGGTGCTGGATTTCCTCGCTGGGTCGCCGAAGATTCTCGGTGGAGAACGCGTAGACGGTGAGGATGCGGACGCCGACCTCCAGGCACCATTCGAGGACCTCCTCGAGTTTGTCCCGGCCTTTCACGTGTCCGTCGAGGACGTTGCCCAGGCCGATTTCCCGGGCGAACCGGCGGTTCCCGTCCATGATGATGGCGACGTGATGCGGGATCGCGGCCTGTCGGACTTGATGGAGGAGCCGACGTTCGTACGCCTGATACGCGGCGTCGCTGATGATCTTCGAAATGTCCGTCGGCATCGACGGACGCTCACGAGTGGGACCGACCTATTTATCCATTCGCGGCTCGAACACCGGGAGGGACGCCGCGGTTCCGGTCCCGCGTTCCGGACCGCCGTGCAATCGGTCCGGCGGACTCACCCGCAAACCTTTAAGTATCGTCCTCAATTGGTCCAACCAGTTCCTTTCATCCGACAGCGTGTGGTTTAGTGGCCTTATCGATGAAATTGAGTGAGTATCAGGACCTTTACGGAAGGCTCTCGACGGCGGAAGACATCGATTTTCTGGCGGAGAATTTTGGACACGACAAGGAGTTACTCCTGGTCATCTACACGCAACGGATTGTGCGCGAGACCACGAAGAAGTTCTATCGCGTAAAGGCGCAGGCTCGCCGCCTCGCGTTCATGTGGCAGAACGGCTCGAGCCTCCTGGAAATCGCTCGCAAGTTCGAGTTTCCGCCGATCTTGACGGCCTTGATGGTTCTCGAGCAGCGGAAGATCTCGCGGAAACAGTTCTGGAAGATGATCAACGAACTGGACAGCGTGAAAGACCGGCGGTTGCGTCGAGAACTCGACGACGTGAGCCGCGCGGACATCGTCTACTCCCCGGAGGGCAGCGCCCGCCAGTATGCCCGCGGTCGGTGGGGCGAGGCGAAGCTCCATACGTGGCTCGACGCCCGCAGCCTGCAGTACGAGACGGAGAAGGACCTTCGGGCGAAATATGACAAGACGCCCGACATCCTGCTCCACAAACCGATCGAAATGAATGGTTCGAGGAAGTACTGGATCGAGTCCAAGGCGACGTTCGGCGACCCATACGAGATCCGACGCCACCTGCGCAAGCAGCTTCAGCCGTACAGCGACATGTTCGGCGATGGCGCCGTCGTGTACTGGTTCGGCCACGTCGACGACCAGAAATACGAGCTGCCGGAGGGCGTCGACATCGTCAGCCCGACGTTCTTCGAAACGCCGCCCCTGCCGTTCCCGTACGAGCCCGTCGGGGAGAGACGAGTCGAGAATCCAACGATGGAATCCAAGGTCTTCACTCGTCGAGAATGACGGAGCCGGAAACGTTTAAGTCCTCCCTCCCCTTGGTCACGAGAGTGGCTGAACAAGAGGAAGTTGTCCGCGTCCGTATGCCTCGGGCGAAAGACGGGGAGATTCTCGGGATAGCGGACCAACTTCTAGGGGCCTCGCGGATTCGCGTGATGTGCCAGGACGGGAAGAGCCGCCTCGGCCGCATCCCGGGGAAGCTGAAGAAGCGCATGTGGATTCGTGAAGGCGACCTCCTCGTCGTGAAGGTCTGGCAGTTCCAAGACGACAAGTGCGACATCAAACACCGGTACACGAAGACCGAGTCGACCTACATGAGCCGCCGCGGTTTGATCCCGAAATCGATCAACATCTTCTGACGACCCGCAAAGCTCTTAGTTGAGCGGAATGTTCGTTTCTCCGCAATGATCGATGAGCGCCGCCTTCGCATCTTGGAGACCCAGGTCGACGCGCTCCGGACGAGAGAGAAGGATTCGGAGACGCGCAAGACCTACGACGAGGTCTTCGACCACGCGGCCCTCCTGACGATCGCCGACTTGATCACGGACGGGGTCATCTCGACGCTGGACTATCCCGTGAGCACGGGGAAAGAAGCGAACGTATTCCACGCGACGGGTCCCGACGGCCGTGCGAAGGCGGTCAAGATCTACCGCATCGCGAACGCGACGTTCCGGAACATCGCCGTGTACATCGACGGGGACCCGCGCTTCAAGAAGGTGAAGCGGGCGATCCGTCCCACCCTGTGGGCGTGGGCGCAGAAGGAGTACAAGAATCTCGTCCGGATGGAAGACGCCGGCGTTCGCGTGCCCACGCCGGAGCGGGTCCACAACAATGTCCTCGTGATGGAGTATATCGGGGACGAGACCCAGCCCGCGCCCGCCCTTCGAGAGGTCGCCTTGGAAGATCCCGCCGCCGTGTACGCCGACGTCGTGGCGAACCTCCGGGCGATCCGGAAGTCCGAGCTCGTCCACGCGGACATGAGCGAGTACAACCTGCTCTGGTGGGAGGGGCGGGTCGTCGTGATTGATGTCGGGCAGGCCGTCCCCCTGGACCATCCTCGGGCCCCGGAGTGGTTCAAGCGCGATGTCGGGAACATCGCGCGGTTTTTCCGGCGCCTCCGGGTCGATGTCACGCCGGCCAGCCTGGAGCGGGCGATCCTTGGAGGGTGAGATGCTCTACGCTCGGATTTCCTCGGAGCGAATCGGCGTCCTTATCGGGTCGGAGGGGACCACGAAGGAGCGCTTGCAAAAGGCGACGGGGACGCGGATTTCGGTCGACTCGACGACGGGCGAGGTCACGATCGACGAAGCGGACGCGTCGGATCCGGTGATGGCCCTCAAGGCGAGGGACATCATCCAGGCAATGGCCCGCGGCTTCTCGGAGGACCGGGCCTTCCGGCTTCTGGACGAGGACGCGTACTTTGAAGTGCTCGACATCAAAGACTTCGCACATTCGAAGAACCGCGTCGCCCAAATCCGGGCGCGGCTCATCGGCACTCGAGGGAAGACCCGGCGGCTGATCGAGGAGCTGGCCGGGGTCGAGGTCAGCGTGTGGGGCCACACGGTGGCGTTGATCGGTGGGACGTTCGAGATGGCGATCGCACGCGAGGCCGTGCTCATGCTACTCCGCGGAAGCGAGCACAAGACCGTGTATCGGTTCCTCGAGCGAAAGCGGGCGGACATCAAAGCGTACCAAATGGGGTTCTGAGCCGCGTTCCGGCATGACGAATCACTTGCAACCGACGTGGCTCCGAACATTGTTATATGAGCTCCGGACTACCACGATGGGGACACGTCCTGACGAAGCATGTCTACGCGTTCGAGGAGGGGAACGCCTCCATGCGGGACCTCCTCGGCGGCAAGGGTGCCGGCAACGCGTACACCCGGACGGGCCGCTTCCCTCCCGGGATGTGGAAGCAGGTCGAGGAAGGCCTGTCCGCCGTCGAAGCCAAGGGCGGCCGGAAGTTCGGGGATCCCGCGAACCCGCTCTTGGTCTCCGTCCGTTCGGGCGCGAAGCTCTCGATGCCGGGGATGATGGACACCGTCCTGAACTTGGGTCTCACCGACGCGACGGTCGAGGCCCTCGCGACATCGGCGAATGAACGGTTCGCGTGGGATGCGTACCGACGGCTCATTGCGATGTTCGGGCGGATCGTCAAGGACATCAATGGTCATCGGTTCGAAACGGTCCTCGAGCGCCACAAGGAGAAAGCCTCTGCGAACAAGGACACGGACCTTGGCGTCCCCGAGCTGAAGGCCATCGTCGCGGAATTCAAGGACCTGTATCGTCGAGAGGTCGGTGAGGACTTTCCTCAGGACCCCATTCATCAGCTGCGAGAATCGGTCGCGGCGGTCTTCCGATCGTGGAACGGGAAGCGGGCCGTCGACTACCGGACGTTCAACAAGATTCCGCACCACCTGGGCACGGCGGCGAACGTGCAGATGATGGTGTTCGGGAACATGGGACCCGACTCCGGCACCGGCGTTGCGTTCACGAGGAACCAGGTAACGGGTGCGAAAGAATTGTACGGGGAATATCTCCCGAACGCCCAGGGCGAAGACGTCGTGGCCGGCATCCGCACCCCGCTGAAAATTGCAGAGCTTCGCGACGACCAGCCCGAGCTCTACGCGACCCTGTTGCGGGTCGGTGAGCTCCTCGAGAATCACTTCCGGGAGGTTCAAGACATCGAGTTCACGGTCGAGCGGGGGAAGCTATGGATGCTCCAGACGAGGGCCGCCAAGCCCCCGGCTCGGGCGACGGTGCGGATCGCCCTCGACATGGTCCGCGAGGGGCTCATCTCGAAGGAGGAGGCCCTCCTGCGCGTCGAACCGGACCACGTGATCCACCTGCTCTTGCCCCAGTTCGACGACAAGGCGAAGTCGGAGGCGAAGAAATCCGGTCGCTTCCTCGCGAGAGGCCTCAACGCGTCCCCCGGCGCCGCGATGGGAATCGTCGCCTTCGATCCTGATGAGGCGGAGAAGTTGGGTCGGGACGAACGGAAGCCGGTGATCTTGGTCCGGGTCGAGACTTCGCCGGACGACGTGCACGGCGTCCTGCATTCCAAAGGCGTTCTCACGGCCCGCGGAGGGGCGACGAGCCACGCGGCGGTCGTCACCCGAGGTCTCGGGATCCCGTGCGTCGCGGGCTGCGAGGAGATCCAAGTCGACTACGACGCGGCGGAGTTCCGGGTCGGCGACAAAGTGGTTCGACGGGGCGAGAGCCTCTCAATCGATGGGAGCACGGGAGAGGTCTTCGCGGGAGCGATCCGGACGATCGAGCCAGATTTCGACCGCGAGGTCGAGCTTCAGAACCTCTTGGCGTGGGCGGACGAGGTCCGGAGTCTCCAGGTCTGGGCAAACGCCGACTATCCGAGAGACGCGGCCCGCGCCCGCAAGTTCGGGGCTCAGGGGATCGGACTGGATCGGACGGAACACATGTTCATGGAGACCGACCGGCTCCCGATCGTCCATGAGATGATCCTCGCCGCGCCGGAGTACCGGAAGGTCAAGCGGCAGCGGGAGGCCCTGGCCAAACAGCTTGAGACGGCGACGAACGACCGGCGTCGAGACTTGGAGGCTCGGGTCGCCGAGGTCGATTCCCGCCTGGAAGATCTCTCGCGGCGGTACGTCGGATCCCTGGACCACCTCGGTCGGATGCAGCGCGAGGATTTCGTCGGAATCCTCAGAGAGATGGCCGGGCTCCCGGTCATCATCCGCCTGATCGACCCCCCGCTTCACGAATTCCTGCCGCGGTACGAGACGCTGCTCGTTCAGGTGACCAAGCTGAGGATCGCGCGGGAGGATCCCGAGGCCTTCGTCCGAGCCGCGACGTCGGAAGAGGATCGGACGCTGATCGCGGAAGTCCGCAAGGCCGGTTCCGATCTCGCCAAGGGGATCGAATCGCTGCTCCCGCGGAAGGAACGCCTCCTGGAGGCGGTCAAAGGGTCCCGCGAGACGAACCCGATGCTCGGTCTTCGCGGCTGTCGCCTCGGAATCATGTTCCCGGAGATCACGGAGATGCAGGTCCGAGCGATCTTCGAGGCGGCGTGTCGGCTCAAGAAAGAGGGCGTCGATGTGCGGCCCGAGATCATGATCCCACTCGTGGGTCTGCCCGAGGAGTTGCGGATCGAACGACACGCCCTCGAGGACGAGGCGAAGAAGGTCATGGAGCGCGAGGGGATCTCGGTGGCCTACAAGTTCGGCACGATGATCGAAATCCCGAGGGCCGCTCTCGTCGCCGACGACATCGCCCACCACGCCGAATTCTTCTCGTTCGGGACGAACGACCTAACCCAAACGACAATGGGGTATAGCCGCGACGATGCGGAGCCGA
>WNEQ01002080.1_pt1 | contig 10514 bp, 7 predicted proteins | sample 5399971 | NCBI WGS metagenome assembly WNEQ01 (sample SAMN13153330, study PRJNA577476) | soil metagenome | isolation source: 20 cm grassland meadow soil 2 days after 1st rain plot 5 | place: USA:California | collected 2015-09-18
TGGCCGAGGTTGAGGAGGGGCTTATGAGGACAATATGATTCGCGTCAGCATAGCTCAGTGTTGTCAGGATAGCACCGGAGTTCAGCGGGCTCACGACAACTTGGACTCCTGAGGCGGAGAGAGAGATCAGCTCGCTCAGCGCGACCTGGTTGTTCAGTGCGTAGTCGTCGACGGAGGTTGTGAATCGGAGGTTGCATCCAGCTGTGGAGAGCATTGTGTTAATGTCGCTTATCGCAAGGGTGGACGAGTCTCCGGCTCTCTTACCTTGAGTCGCTAGAAAGCTGGAGAGGTCGAGCAGTTCGCCAATCTTGAGGGTCCTGCCTGAGGAGCATAGACCACCGTTTGCTAACTGTTGTTGAAGCTGAGTGATCTGGACTAGGAGTTGATTCTCAGTGGATTGGAGCTGATTGATTTGTAGGGTGAGATTGTCAATCTGATTCTTCAGCGAGTTGATCTGGTTGGCCTGCGAACTGGTCTGGTCGTTGAGGTTTGATACTTGGCTGGTGAGGGTTGAGGTTCTTCCCTGATAGTAGTACGCTATTGCTGCGGTAGATCCGCTGCCAGTCGCGAGTAAGATTAGGACTAGAACCTTGTAGACGAGAAGGGAAGGCATGGGCTTAAGGATTTACACTAGATTAGTTGAACATTGCTGAGTTTCTTACACGGCAGTGTCAGATGCGCGGAGTACCCAACCCGGTCGCTGAGAAATCGACGTTCACAAATTTCTAGGAGGAATAGATTCGTCTGGCGACAGAATCGGGGGTCGAGGTCCAAGGCTAGAACTCCCTGGGATTGATGGCGTTGAGCTCCTGTCGCATCAACGCATTTGATGACCGACCTCCGCGAAAACATAGGCATCTGTGCACTCGAAACTTTTCCGCCTCAAGACGCATAACAGACGCTACCCTTCAATCTGAAACGGTTTTGGAAACCTAAGCCCTAGTCATCTCAAACGTGAATCTTTTTCCTTCGATTCGAAACGAGGGGCGTCAATTCCGGGGTTTCCAGGTCATCCAGGTCATCCGCATCAATCGGCGAAGTGAAACTCTTGTTCTCAAACGCATTCGTGGACTCAAGCTTGAGCTTAGTGTCACCCCGAATCATTGAAAGTTTCAATGCTTCGATGATTGTTTCCGGCGAACCGAGGTCTAGCCTAAGCTCGTCAGTCTTCAGTTTCACTCCGATGACACGTTCTCCCATTGCAACAAGCCTCTCAATCGCATCGGTAAGCTGCAGTTCACCATTCCTCCCCAGCGCGGTCTTCGATAAGGCTTCGAAAATATCGCTCTTGAAAATGTACACGGGCATTATGGCCCAGTTACTCCTGGGGTTCTCCGGTTTTTCGACCGCGTGCTTAACTCTCAAGACACCCTCTCCTATTTCGGTTCCCTCGACGACACCATACTTGGTAGGATTGGAGACCTTCTGCAAGAGGATCGTGGCTGAGGCTTCGGATTTTTCATGCGCCTCCGCCAAGCGCGTAAAGTGACAATTCTCGTTTGAGAGGACCAAGGTGTCCCCGGCTAGAACCATGAAATCTTCATCGATCAAGGGTCGTCCCATCAACACGGCGTCCCCGAACCCAAGGGGCTCGGGCTGATTGAGAAAAACGATGTTAGAGGATCTGATCTTCTCGTAAAACTCTGAAAGGCTGCTGGGAAGCTTTCCCTTACTCTCAAGGTATCTCAAGAAGCGAGGGTCGGGAGAAAAATGGTCTTCGATCGCTCTCTTTCCCCTTCCGACGACAAAATAAAAACTCCTCAGTCCGACGGAATGTAGTTGTTCGAAGATAGCCTGAACCAAAGGTTTGAGACGCATCGACCCGTTTTCATCTGAGGCGAATATGGGGAACATTTCTTTAGGAATCTCCTTGGAGAACGGGAGGAGCCTAGTTCCTATTCCTCCCGCTGTAATGACGGCTTTGTAATCTCTTAACTTCATGGGGGCTTTTCCCGAATTGGTGTCCGAAGGTTAGGTCCCCGTCTGAGAGAGGTTGCTCACTCGAATCGCTGAACTCTCTTCCCGGCCCTCGCTCCCGGCTCGGCATCCTTTGGATATCAAACGAAACATCCGAGGTTTGAAGGGTCCGGTTGGGATACGGTGCCACTTAGTCACAATGCATTCAGATGCAAGCAGATAAACATATAGCTCACGCTATATATTTTACGTCGAAATATAGTTTTGAACCCTGTGCTTCAAAAATGGAACAAAGCCAAGACATCGGGCTCTCATCCGTTTCTTAGAATTACCCGTCAGGCTCAGAAAATGAATGGGTTACTGGGTGAATACAGATTTCGAGAATTCTGATAACGGACGGAAAACGGCTTCATTGGAAGTCACTTGGTTGAAAAGTATGGACGACGGTAAGTGGATCGAGCTCCAAGCAATCGGGGCGTGAAGAGGGAGTACAAGTGAGCCCCACTGGGCCGCCGTTGATTGAGGGAGGGACAGGGTTGTCCTCCTCGTCATCAAATTCGAGTGAGCAGTTCACTCGCCGCGACGAGCCCGCTCACAAGTTCTTGCTGTACGCCCAGGATGCAAAAGGGATGGGGCACATCACCCGGAGCTTGACAATTGCCCAGCACCTCCTTGAGGCCAATCGGAATTCCATCGCCTACATCGTAAGCGAATCCCCCATGATCGACGAATTGCCGTTGCCCACACGGTGCTCATACATCAAACTGCCCACCCACTTGGCTTCTGTTTCCCTCCCAAAAACCCAGGAGGAAGACGAGGCATACAACCAGCATATCAGCGATCACCGGGCCCAAATCCTGCGCAATCTGGCGCTAGAGCTGGCCCCTGACCTCGTGCTGGTCGATCACGAGCCTTTCGGCCACAAGGCAGAGTTTCGTGACGGTCTCTACGCTCTGAAGGCCCGGAACCCAAACACAAAGTTCGTTCTAGGGCTCCGTGACATAATGGACGACATCACACGCATCCGTGTGAAGTGGGAGGCGCTTGGAGTGTACACGGCCTTTGAAAACCTCTTTGATGGCATCGCGGTGTACGGCTCACGCAACCTTTTCGATGTGGCGGAGGCCTACTCGATTCCGCAGTCCGTCCACTCCAAGCTCCACTACTGTGGGTACATCGTCCGAGGACGGCAACCAGTCAGCATGGACGAGGTGCGTCGCCGATACAAGCTTCCTCTCGAGGGACGCCTCGTCGTCGCGACTGTCGGCGGTGGTAGGGACGGGTATCTCGTCCTCGAGGCCGCGCAGGCGGCCGTCTCCCGGTTGCGGTCGAAGCTTACCGATCTTTGCGCAATTTTCGTGACAGGACCGTTCATGCCCGAGGAACGACGGGCGTTGCTCTGCTCACGCTCCCTGCCGGAGAATCGTGTGGTGTCGATCGCGGACAATTTCCAACTCGTTGAGGCCGCGGACGCAGTCGTTGGCATGGGCGGTTACAACAGCGTGTGGGAAGCACTCTCTCTGGGGAAACCTCTAGTAATCGTACCACGTGCCACGCACAAGCGCGAACAGACGATTCGCGCGGAAATGCTGGCCTCGCATGGCTTGGCGAGAATGGTTCACCCAGCAGACCTGACAGGCGAGAACCTCGCGGGGGCACTGGAATGGGCGCTGAGCCTTGATTCGGAGGAACATGCCCGAAGGGTGCGGCAGATCGTGCCCTCCTTCGATGGGGCAAGTCACCTAACCATCTATCTCGGTCAGATGATGGGCAAAGACAGCGTACGCTATTCATCTCCCCCTGAGGAGATGACTTTAGTAGAGGGAGTCTCATGAAAGCCGCAACAACCCTAGAGCGGGAGGAAACCCACGCCGTTCTGACACAGGCCTTGCGCGAGGTACACGGTACGGACGCGCATCTCGAGGCCTGGACCTCAGATGCCCAGTTCACGGAACACGGCAAAAAGCGGGTCGTGAGATATGACCTCGAAGTGCGCATGGCTGGGCTACCTCAGCCCCAGTGTTACAGCTGGGTGGGAAAGTACTACGAAGACGAAGAAAAAGCTCTTCTCGTCGCCTCAGTCCTGAGGATCATCGGAGGCAGCGATGCCGCCCGCGCAGCAGGTCTAGTCGTTCCGACCGTCCTTCCCTATCACCCGCCCAGCCATCTTCTGTTTCTGACGTACGAATCCGGAGAGTCGGTGGCTACCGCGATCTCCCGGGAGACCGGGACCATCCTCGCGACGATGGGCCGGGCCCTCGCTGCCTTACACGGGATGCGAATCACACCTCCCACTACAACCTCGCCTGAAACCGTGCTTGTGGACCTAAGGCCGAAGGTCGAGGAACTTTCCTCCTGGCTTCCAGGGGAGGGATCTCGACTACGACGAGCCTTCGCTCAGCTTGAGGACCAGACTCCACGGCCCGCCTCGCCCACCTCGTTCGTGCACAACGATTTCGGACCTGCCAATCTCCTCTGGAGAGCGGGGGAACTCGTCGTGTTGGATTTTGATAGGTGTACACGAGGGGATCCCGCCCTGGATCTTGGGAATTTTCTCGTGCAGCTACGCCGAAGCTCAATCCGCCACCCGGAGAGATTGATAGACTTCGCGCTAGCCAGAAGAGCCCTCCTCGAGGAATACGGGCGCTGGTGCTCCTCGGATCCTAGCCTGGAGGATCGGGTAGCTTGGTACGAGCGTGCGATCGTCCTTCGCAAGATCCATCGTCTCTGGGATGAGACTAAGAATCCGGGACCGGAGGACGACGCACGGCAAATTCCCGTCCGTCAGCGACTCTTGAGCGTCTTCCTCGAAGACTCCGGAAAGCAAGGTGAGAACCATTTGGGGTCAGAATCCGTTGGGGGGCGAGCAGCGCGGTGACGGTGGTAGTGGGTTTTCCTGAGGATCCTGATGTTCCACAGCTCTCGGCTGCGGCGAACCGGCTTTTCATGCTCGAGACGTTTCGCCACCATCTGAAGGTAGTCTCGGGAAAGGACGTCCTCATCGAGGACTGCGTGCCCTTTCGGTTCCGTTGTCGCCAGCACGGCTCCCGGCACGTCCTGCAATACACTTTGCGCGTCACTGAACCGACCACAGGCCGACGTTGGGATCAGTGGGTCACGGGCTTGCTGTATGTGGACCGCGAGAAGGCCTCCCGGCGATTGGAAAATATGAAAGCTCAGGTTCATGACATGAAGATTCCGCAAAGCTCTCTGACGTTTGATCCGATCGCGTTCATTCCCAGTCTCCATATGGTCGTGGAAGTCTTTCCTTATGATCGGAAGCTCCAAAGTCTGGGCCGTGTGGTCGGCGGGGCGGTAGAGGGCCTCGACCCATTGCTTCTAGGCCGACTAGGCCTGGGTGACTGGCGTGTCGAGAAGAGGACCATCGAGCCGACGCGCTACCGGACGGAGTTCGGGGCCGCATTCCGGTACGTGATTCGTGCACACGACTCGCTCTCTGAGCGGAGCCAAGACGTGCGGTGCTACCTGAAGGTGTATGGGAGTAGGAACGAGGGCGGCGCCGAGACGTTTCGAATCCTGCAATCATTATCTGAGATCAGGCAAGGCGGAGAGGCTGGATACTCGGTGGTCAAGCCTATCTCCTATCTCAGCGAGCTGAGTACCGTGGCAATCGAGGAGGCCCCGGGCATGTCGCTGACGCAGATCCTCCTCACGGACCCAGACCCATCAGACGAACTGAAGCAAGTGGCTCGCGCGGTCGCTGCTTTCAACCAGGATACGCTTCCCCTCATGCGTCGTCATTTGCTGGCAGACCAGTTAGCGTCGGTGGAAAGGGCTTCGGCCCTCGTCAAGTGGGCATGCCCTCAACTCCGAGACGTGGTTCAGCGAATCTACCATGCAGTAGCGGAGGGCATGGAAGAAGGCAGGCCTGCACCCATGCATGGAGACCTCAAGCAGGATCACATCTTCCTTTCTGATGGGCGCGTGACTTTCATCGATCTCGACCGGGCCGCCTTGGCGGACCCCTTGCTCGACCCCGCACAACTCTTCGCCTACATCAAGGGCAACGTGGGGCTGGATTCGATCTCTATGACACGTACTGAGGCGGCGGGGGCAACCTTCGTCGAGGAGTACTTCCGCCACGTCCCAGAGTCATGGAAGCGGTTTTTCCCCCTGCACTGCGCCGCCGCGCTCCTTGAGGTGGCAGCAGGCGTCTTCAGACGGCAGGAGTTGTCTTGGCCTGAAAAGATCGCGAGGGTCATCTCGGCTGCGCAACACGAAGTCTCCGAGGGAGGAGAGTGAAGCGTGTCGTCCAGAATTCGCCGCAAGGACGTAAAGATGGTTGCAGAACTGGAAAGCGAGCTACCGGATGATCCGGAGTTACCGGCCCTAGGAGAGATCAGGACGAGAGGCCTTGGTGAGACTCTGCCAGAGCTGGGACTGCGTGAGGAACCGGCGATTCGGATCTGCAACCATTATCCTGGTTCACGTGCAACCCTTGAGGTGCGTGCTCTAAATCGACGATTCGCCGTTAAGATCTACGCAGATGATCCGGCTGCTGAGGCCGAGGCCTACCACCTGCTGGCAATAAACGGTCTGGCCAGCGACTACGGGCCTCGAGTGCCACGCCTACTGAGCTGGGACCGCGACCGAAAGATGCTCGCCTTGAGCTGGCTGGAAGGACCAACGTTGAATCGACTAGTAAGAGATGGAAAAGGCAGACGCGCGGGAGAACTCGCAGCAGCTTGGTTGCACGCAGCCTCAACGCTAGATAGTGGGATTGGTGCACCACGAAGCGGCGGTTATATGCTGTATCGGGTTGGGATGGCCGTCATTGCACTCACCGCGACCGACGCTGGTCTCGGATCCAACGCGATGGGAACGGCCAACATTCTGGTGCGAACCCAGCCGGAGGAAGGCAAGCGGCACCTTGTACACGGCACTCTTTATGCACGTCATATCTTCGACACGGGAGACGGCCCCGGAGTGATCGACTGGAACAAGGTTGGCCAAGGACCTCTCGAAATGGACGCTGGTATGATCCTCGCAACCATTTCTCGGACAGCATGGCGCCACAAGGACTCCGCAGACGAGGCCGAGCGAGCCACGGAAGCACTGTTGGAAGGCACCAGAGGACTGGTTGAACCGAACTCTCTGGAATGGTACTGGACGGCCTCCCTTCTTCGCCTCTCTGCACGGGGTGTGGAAACCGAGATGAACCCCCGACCGACTTCTGACGCCAATTCGTTCGTCGCCGAGGCCACAAGGCACGCGGAACGCCTAGTTTCCAAGGCGGCACGGTAGGCACGGCTGGGATGAAGGTGTCCACGATTCTGAAGCTCACTCCCCTCTGGTTAGCGGTCGTTTTCCTCGCCCATGCTAATCTCATCTTCACAGGGAACGTTCCCGAGCAGTTTTGGTACGTCTCAAGCGTCTTCTACATTTCGACCAGTATGATAGAAATCATGTTCGGCACATTCCTCGCGGGCATCGGGTTCTGGAGGACGATGAGTTTGCTTCACGACAGACTGCGGGTTCCCCGAGATGAATTTTCGGAGAATTCTTCGGAAGAGTATGGGCCGAGCGATGAACGGCCCCGAAGACAGACTATTCTTCGACTGCTGTCCTACGTGAGGCCCCACTGGAAGTACGTGGTCGGGGTCGTTGCCGCGATCCTCGTGACGGCCGCTCTCGACTTGACACAACCATGGATCATAGGTTTCGTCCTCTTCAATGGCGTACTAGGTGGAGGTGATCTGAGCCGGGCGAATCTAGGCCTTCTACCGCAGGTCGTACTCCTCCTAGGCCTGACGTTCGGTCTCAAGCAGGTCGGTTCATTCTTCCAGATGTACTTGAGCGAATTGGTGAGCCAGAAGACGATACACAAGCTTCGGTCAGACGTCTATCAGCACACCGAGCTTATGGCAATGAGCGAGTTCGACAAGTCCCACTCGGGGGACTTGGTATCTCGCGTGCTCAGCGACACGCGTGAGGTGGAGAAGGTAATGGAAGAGGACGTCGACAACTTCGTCCAGAATGCAGTCACGGTCGCGGGCGCGGTCAGCCTCCTCTTCATAGTTGACCAGAGGCTCACCCTTCTTGTCCTCCCTGTCTGTCTCGCCTTGATCATCGTGGTGAGCGTCTTCCGGAGGACGATCAAGCGTTTCTCGAGGAGAATTCGAGAGACATTCGCCGAGCTGACCAGCAAGACGTTCGAGGTCTTCTCCGGGATTAGGGTCGTGAAGGGCTTCCGGCTCGAGGACAACCAGGCGATGGAGTTTCGCGACAGGTCGCTGAAGATGGTGAAGGCGAAGCTGCGGCTTGCGCGATTGTCCGGCCTTTATGGCTCGTCCGTGGATGTCCTTACGTTGATCGCCACCTTGGCGGTGATCTGGTTAGCCGGCCCAGCCGTCGTGCTCGGCACCATGAAGCTTGGAGCCTTTGTCGCGTTTCTGGGATACCTTGACAAGATGTTCAAGCCACTCGTCAACATGAGTAAGGGGAATCTCAAGTTTCAGCAGGCTCTGGCTGCCGCTGACCGGGTCTTTGAGCTCGTCGACCGAGACGCGGAGGTCCTAGAGGCACCCGGGAGCTTCATCCCGCGGACGATCAAAGGACGAATTGAATTCTACAATGTGTCATTCGGATATTCGCCCTCCAGAAACGTTCTCAGGGACTTCTCTTTGCTGATCAGTCCGGGGGAGACCGTGGCAATCGTCGGGTCGAGCGGGGCCGGGAAGTCGACTGTAGTGAACCTTCTCATGAGGTTCTACGAGCCAACCTCTGGCACGATCTCGATCGACAGTTATCCGATAACGCTACTGAGCCTCGGGTACCTCCGCAGCAAGATCGGCCTCGTCCTCCAGGAGCCCACACTGTTCTCCGGCACGATTCGGGAGAATATCAAGTACGGGAGACTCGAAGCGTCCGACGAGGAGGTCGTTCTCGCCGCAGCGGCGGCGAACGCCCACAAATTCATAGACTCTTTGCCGAAGGGATACGATACTGAAATTGGAGAGCGTGGTGTCACTCTCTCCGTGGGCCAGAGACAACGAATCGCCATTGCCCGAGCTCTCCTCAAGGATCCGAGCATCCTCATCTTTGACGAAGCAACATCGAACATCGACTCCGAGTCCGAGTCGCTCATACAAGATGCGCTTCGAGGAATGGCAAAGGGGAGGACGCTGATAGTAATCGGACACAGGCTGTCTTCAATCATTGACGCCGACCGAATCGTCGTCCTCGAGGAGGGAGGGATTGCCGAGGAAGGGACCCACGAAGTTCTGCTGAGTAAAGGAGGAATATACAACCGACTCTACGAAGCCCAGATGCGCCCTCTCTGACGAAGCCTGCCCTGTGCAAGGAACCGCCTTCGCTGTTATTGATTCCAGCCTTCCTATGGCTGAAAATTCTCAGGTTGCAGAACTGTTCGGGAAAGAGCGATTGAAGGGTGGATCGAATTATCGAATGGGCATCATGCTTGACTTCGGTTCGCGATTTTCCATAGAGGTTCTCAAGGGTGCGTGGCGCCAAGTCCTGTAGCCGCAAAGTCGGCGTTCACGAACGTCTCCGGTTTGTAGATTCTTCTTGCGTCTAGAACGCGTGGTCTACCCCCCATCAACCGGGCCATTTCGCCACTGTCGAGCTCCTTGAATTCGGGCCAAGCGGTCATGATGATTACTAGTTCAGAACCCTTGATGCATTCTCTTACGTTTGAGCAGTATGTTATTGCGCTTCCAAGCTCTTTTTTTGCTCCCTCCATCGCCATCGGATCATAGGCGCCAACACTGGCTCCCTTCTCAACTAGTTTTCTTATCAGCGGAATCGCGCGGGACTCGCGGACATCGTCAGTGTCCGGGTTGAAGGCCAATCCCAGCACAGCGATGTTTCTTCCCTTCAACCCTCCAAGCATCTCTTCTGCCTTGGCGGCCACAATTCCCGGCTGAGTTTCGTTTATCGCAAGCGTAGACTCCAACAACGATGGGTCTACTCCCTTGGTTTTCGCATATTGGACGAGGGCTTGCACATCTTTCGGAAAGCACGAACCACCAAATCCAGGTCCTGCTTGGAGGAAGAGTGATCCGATTCTCGGATCGTAGCCCATCCCTTTTGCCACATCATTCACGTCGCTTCCTGGAATCCGTTCGCAGAGTCTCGCCATTAGGTTGATGAAGCTGATCTTAGTAGCGAGAAAAGCGTTGCTGGCATACTTGATCATCTCAGCTGTTTCAGGAGATGTATCCACCACAGGAGGCATTTGTTTTCCATAGAACTTCCGATAGAAAGAGAGTACCTTGCGGCGTGAGAATCCGTCGATAGGTCCAATCACGATTCTGTTCGGCTCTATAGTATCATGAATAGCCTGCCCCTCGCGGAGAAATTCAGGGTTCGAGCATAGTCCGAATCCTTTACCGCAAGCCTTGCCCGAGTACTTTTCAAGAATAGGTAGTAGGCTCCTCGCCGTGCCCGAGATTACAGTGCTCTTTAAGATAACGATGGGGTGCTTGGAGGATTTCGCAATGGCTTGCCCTATCGATTGTGCGGATGATTTCACATAGGAGAGGTCAATTTCTCCGGACGGAGTGCTCGGGGTCCCCACTGCGATTAAGATTATGTCGGCATTCGAGACTGGGTCA
>WNEQ01003082.1_pt1 | contig 10508 bp, 8 predicted proteins | sample 5399971 | NCBI WGS metagenome assembly WNEQ01 (sample SAMN13153330, study PRJNA577476) | soil metagenome | isolation source: 20 cm grassland meadow soil 2 days after 1st rain plot 5 | place: USA:California | collected 2015-09-18
AGGGCTCCCGCGCGGTCGCCATCTGCAATGTGGTCGGCAGCTCCCTGGCCCGCGAGGCCGACGGCGTCGTCTACACCCGCGCGGGCCTCGAGATCGGGGTCGCCTCGACGAAAGCCTTCACGGCCCAGCTCGTCGCGGTCACCCTCCTGGCCCTCAAGCTCGGCCTGGCGCGCAACTTCGCGGATCCCGCGCTCGTGCGCCAGGTGATCAAGGGCCTCGCGGAGCTGCCCGACCTCCTGGCCGTCGTCCTCCAGCAGAGTGACGCCATTCGCCGGATCGCCCAGCGCTTCGTGGACAGCCAGCACTTCCTCTACCTGGGACGCGGGCTCAACTATCCCCTGGCCCTCGAGGGGGCCCTCAAGCTCAAGGAGATCTCCTACATCCACGCCGAAGGCTACCCGGCGGGCGAGATGAAGCACGGCCCCATCGCCCTCATCGATTCGCGGATGCCCGTCGTCGCCATCGCCCCGAGGGGCGCGACGTACGAGAAGATGACCAGCAACATCGAGGAAATCAAAGCGCGCGACGGGATCGTGATCGCCATCGCCACTGAAGGCGACGGGGAGATGGCGGCCAAGGGCGATCTCGTCATCTCCGTCCCGCCTGCTCCGGAGTGGCTCCAACCCCTCCTGATCGCCGTCCCGCTTCAGCTCCTGGCGTATCACCTCGGAGTGCTGCGGGGCGCGGACGTCGACCAGCCGCGCAACCTCGCCAAAAGCGTGACGGTGGAGTAGATGGCTCTGACGCTGGCTCTCCTCGAGGGCGGCTCATTCTTTGTCGAGCGATGTCCTCGTCGTCCTGCGTCAGGCCTTCGGCCTCGCCCTTTGCTGCATCATCGCGTTCTACTACAACGATCTCTACGATTTTCGCATCGCGCGAACGTTCGCCCACTTCGCATCCCGGCTGATGCGCGCCTTGGGCGTCGCCTTCATCCTCGTCGCCATCTTCTATGCGCTCGTTCCAGATGCCAGGATCGCGGGAGGGCTCTTCATCTCGAGCTTCGTCATCGTCATCGGTCTTCTCCTGCCGCTCCGCGCGCTCTCCTATGCGATCCTCCGCAGCCGCCTCTTCATGGAACGCGTCCTCATTCTCGGCACCAGTGAGCTGACCGTGAAGCTCATCCAGGAGATCGAGGCCCAGCCGCACTGCCGGTACGCGGTGATGGGCGTCGTCGACGACCTGAACCGTCACGACGAGTTTCCCCCCTCGATTCCCCTCCGTGGGCCCCTGGAGCAGCTCGAGACGATCATCGAAGAGCTCCGGCCCCATCGGATCGTCGTGGCCCTGGCGGAGCGGCGCGGGCAGCTGCCCTACCGTCAGTTGTTAGAGGCCCGGGTTCGCGGTATCCCCGTCGAAGACGGCGCGGAGATGTATGAGCGCTTGACCGGCAAGCTCGCCATCGAGTCGCTCACGCCGAGCTATCTCACCTATTCGAAGGACTTCAAGAAGGCCCGGCTCGAGCTGGCGGCCAGTCGAGCGTTGAGTCTTCTGTTCTCCGTCGTCGCGCTGGTGACGCTCGCTCCCCTCCTCGCCCTCATCGCCCTGGCGATCAAGCTCGATTCGCGGGGCCCGCTCTTCATCGTCCAGGATCGCGTCGGCATGCGCGGCAAGCCGTTCACACTGGTCAAGTTTCGCACCATGCACCCGGTGGCCAATGAATCCTCGGTGTGGTTCCAGGACAACTCCGCCCGCGTCACCCGGGTCGGACGATGGCTGCGGAAGTTTCGCCTCGACGAGATCCCGCAGTGCTTGAGCATTCTCCGCGGTGATCTCAACCTCGTCGGGCCACGGCCGCACCGGGTTCCGAAATTCGAGTTGTTCGCCACTCAGATCCCCTACTTCTCGCTGCGGTCGATGGTCCCACCGGGTCTCACCGGGTGGGCCCAGGTGCGCCACGGCTACGCTAGCAATCTGGAGGAAGAGATCGAGAAGGTGCGGTACGACCTCTACTACATCAAGCACCTCTCACTGGGGCTGGATCTCCGTATCCTGTTCGATACCGTCAAGATCGTCTTGCGTGGCCGGGGTTCCGCGGCTTCCCCTCACGATCGTCCGATCATCCTCGGGCCGACAAACGGTCATCCGGCCTCCCGGCTCGAGCGGATCGCACCGAAGTAATCCGGCACGGCCGGTCCAACGGCACAACGACCACTACCATGTGCGGCATCGTCGGTAAGATCTATCGCGAGCGCGAGCGGCCCGTGGAGTCCGCGGCGGTCGCCGCCATGTGTGCGACCCTCGTCCACCGGGGTCCGGACGACGACGGCGTCTATCTCGAGGGTAACGTCGGCCTCGCCATGCGGCGCCTCGCGATTATCGATCTCGACACCGGCAAGCAACCCATCCACAACGAAGATCGGACCGTGTGGACGGTTTACAACGGCGAGATCTATAACGTCCCCGAACTCCGGCGCGAGCTGGAAGCACGCGGCCACCACTTTTACACACGCACCGATACCGAGATCCTCGTCCACCTGTACGAAGATCACGGGCTCGACTTCGTCCGCTACCTCAACGGCATGTTTGCGATCGCTCTCTGGGATGCGGGTCGGCGCCGACTCGTTCTGGCGCGGGATCGACTGGGGATCAAACCGCTCTACTACGCGCCGCTCCAGGATCGACTTCTCTTCGGGTCGGAAGTGAAGGCGCTGCTCGCCGACGGCCTTCGACCGACGGTCGATGTCGAGGCGCTCAGCCTCTACCTGTCGCTGCTCTACATCCCAGCCCCCCACACCATTTACCGCGAGGTCAGGAAGCTCGAACCCGGTCACCTCCTGGTCTGGCAGAACGGCGGGCTGATCAATCGCCGATACTGGGACCTCGCGCAGATTCAGCCCTCCGACGGCGCCGTCCGTCCCGCGGCAGTGCGGGCCGAGCTCCTCTCGCTCCTCACGGATGCCATACGGCGGCAGCTGGTCTCGGACGTTCCCCTGGGGACATTCCTGAGCGGCGGGCTCGATTCGAGCACCGTCGTCGCCCTGACTCGCCAGGTCCATAGCGGCTCCCTGAAGACCTTCTCGATCGGCTTCGACGACCCGTCCTACGACGAGCGGGCGGATGCGCGGCGCATCGCCCGAGTGTTCGAGACGGACCACACCGAGCTCACCGTCACCCCGGATGTCGCCGACCTGGTCCCGAAGCTCGTGCACCACTTCGATGAGCCTTTCGCCGACTCCTCGGCCATCCCCACCTACTACCTTTCGCAGCTCACGCGGCGCCACGTGACGGTCGCGCTGGGCGGGGACGGGGGCGACGAGCTCTTCGCCGGGTACGTCACCTACCAGGCCGACAAGCTCGCGCGACTCTACGAGCGACTTCCGGCGGCGCTCACGCGCCGAATCCTTCCCGCGCTCGCGCGCCGTCTGCCGGTGTCCGAGGGCAAGGTCAGCCTCGACTTCAAGGCGCGTCGCTTCGTGGCCAACGCCCTCCAGGAGCCGGCACGCCGCCACTACGCGTGGAAGGCCTTCTTCGACGACGGCCTCAAGCGGGACCTCCTGTGCGATGCCGTCCTCACCCGGCTCGAGGGCCGCCTCGACCCCTTCCCGCTTCTCCGTCGGTACTACGACGAGGTCGGCCATCACGACGCGCTCAACCGGTTTCTGTACACGGATACCAAGGTGTACCTGGCCGACGACATCCTCACGAAAGTGGACCGAATGAGCATGGCGCACTCTCTCGAGGTCCGGGTGCCCCTGCTCGACCACCGCGTCGTCGAGTTCATGTTCCGCCTTCCCGGCCATCTCAAGATGCCCGGCCTCGGGCTGAAGCACCTCTTGAAGCAAACGATGCGCGGCATCCTGCCCGAGGAGACCCTCCGCAAGCGCAAGGCGGGGTTCAGCGTTCCGCTGGCCGCCTGGCTCAAGCGAGAGCTCAGGCCTCTCGTCGAGGAGTACCTCTCGCCGAGCCGGATACGGCGCGACGGCTTCTTCCGGCCGGAGACGACGTCACGTCTGGTGACCGATCACATGGCCGGCCGCGCCGACTACAGCCGGAACATCTGGGCGCTCCTGCTCTTCGGCCTGTGGCTCGAGCGTGATGCGCGCACACCGGCGATCCCGATCGCTGCAATCCACCGAAACGGGCGAGAACCCGTCCTTGAAGGACGTTCGATTCCCACACACTGGCCCAGGCCGTCCTGGAGCTGACAAGGGAGGCGCACGAAATGAGTGAGTCGCGTCTGGCCGATCACATCCGCAACCGTTCCGCCCGCGTCACCGTGATCGGGCAAGGCTATGTTGGCCTGCCCCTCGCCGTCGAGTTCGGACGGGCCGGATTCCGCACGACCGGGCTGGACACGGACCTCGACCGGGTCACGGCCCTCAACGCCGGCCAGTCGCACAGCCCGGACGTGGACAGCAACACGCTGCGCTCCCTGATCCGGGACGGCCGCTACGAAGCGACGTCGGATGCCTCGGTCCTCGAGGGCAGCGACGTCACGATCATCTGCGTGCCGACGCCGCTCCGGAAGTCCAAGGACCCGGACATCTCGTTCGTGGTCGCGGCCGCCGAGAAGGTGGCCGCCCGCTTCAGACCGGATCAGCTCGTGATTCTGGAGTCGACGACCTATCCCGGGACGACGGAAGAGCTGCTCGTTCCCATGTTCGAGGCGCGCGGCGCGCGGATCGGCGTCGATCTCTTCCTCGCGTTCTCGCCGGAGCGGATCGACCCCGCCAACGGGAAATTCTCCCTCGGGCAAATTCCGAAGGTGGTGGGTGGCGTCACGTCCGCCTGCAGCCGGATGGCGGCCCTGCTCTACAGCCAGATCATCGACCGGGTCCTCGAGGTCTCGAGCCCGAAGGTCGCCGAGCTGGCCAAGCTCTACGAGAACACCTTCCGGAACGTCAACATCGCGCTCGCCAACGAGTTCGCCCTCATGGGCCGTCGGCTCGGAGTGAACATCCGGGAAGTGATCGAGGCCGCCGCCACCAAGCCGTTCGGCTTCATGCCCTTCTACCCGGGACCGGGAATCGGCGGCCATTGCATCGGGATCGATCCTTTCTACCTTGCATGGAAGATGCGCCTGAACGGGTACGAGTTCCGCTTCCTCCACCTGGCCGACGAGATCAACCGCTCCATGCCCGAGTACGTCGTCGAGCTGGTGACCGAGGCGCTCAACGGCCGGCGCCGCTGTCTGAACGGCGCCGAGATTCTGGTCCTCGGGGTCGCCTACAAGCGCGGGGTCGGAGACATCCGCGAGTCGCCGTCGCTCGAGGTCATCGCCAAGCTTCAGGAGAAGGGCGCCCAGGTCTCCTATGCCGATCCCTACGTGCCGTCGGTCGTCCTCGACGGCAACACGCTCAAGGCGGTGGACCTCACCGATCGGCAGTTGGCCGGCGCCGACTGTGTCGTGATTCTGACCGACCACGCGGAGTTCGACTATCGGCACATCATCGAGACCGCCTCGCTCGTGGTCGATACCCGGAACGCCACGTGGGGCATCCCCGCGCCAGCGGACCGTGTCGTGACGCTGTAGGCGGCATCCGTCCGTGAAGATCGTCAACGTCGTGGGGGCGCGGCCCAATTTCGTGAAGATGAGTCCACTCATCCGGGAAATGCTGCGCCATCCGACGATCGTCCCGACGCTCGTTCACACCGGTCAGCACTACGACGACGCGATGTCGGCGCGGTTCTTCGCCGAGCTGGAGATCCCGGCACCGGACCACAACCTCGGTGTCGGATCGGGCTCCCACGCCATCCAGACTGCGCAGGTCATGCAGCGTCTGGAGCCGCTGCTGACCTCGGTGCGACCGGATCTCGTCCTCGCCGTCGGCGACGTGAACTCCACCCTGGCCGCCGCCATCACCGCCGTCAAGCTCGGCCTCCCGCTCGTCCACGTCGAGGCGGGGCTCCGCAGCTTCGACCGGGCGATGCCGGAAGAAATCAACCGCCTGCTGACGGACGCCGTCGCGGATCTGCTCTTCGTCACCGAGGAAGACGCCCGGGTCAACCTTCTTCGGGAGGGCGTCGCGCCCGCGAAGATCCATTTCGTCGGCAATGTCATGGTCGATGCGCTGCTGGCGTTCAAGCCGCGCTGGGAGGCCTCGCCCATCCTCGACCGGCTGCCGCTCGACGGAAAGCGCTACGCGGTCCTGACGCTGCATCGCCCCACGAACGTGGACGACCCGGACACCCTGAACGAGCTCCTCGGCGCCCTCCAGGAAATAGGCCGTCACCTCCCGATCGTCTTCCCTGTCCATCCCCGGGTCAGGCCACGGCTGGCGCTCGGCGCGTCGGCTTCGAACCGCGGACTCGTCTGCCTACCGCCGCTCGGCTACCTCGACTTCGTTGCCCTCATGAGTCGGGCCCGCCTCGTCCTGACCGATTCCGGCGGCGTCCAGGAAGAGACGACGATGCTCGGAGTCCCGTGCCTCACCCTCCGCGACAACACAGAGCGCCCCGTCACGGTCAGCCACGGGACCAACCGGGTGATCGGGACCCGGCCTCAGCGCATCGTCGAAGAAGCGCTTCGCGTCCTCGACGACCCGCCGCGCCCGGTCGCGCCTCCGCCGCTGTGGGACGGCCGAGCCGCGCAGCGAATCGTCCGGATTCTGCTCGGGCAGGGTTCCGATCCAGCGCCCGGCACGCCAGAGTCGGTGGCGCACGCTCCCCTGCTGTCGGGACGCGGCGCATGACCACGCTGTCTCAGCGGGAGTGGTGGCGACGGCGTGCCACCCTCACGTCCGCCCCGCGAAGGGCCGAGCCAGTCCCGGCGGACGGCGTGTCGGCGGCCAGCGCGATCCCCTTCCGCGCCCTGATGACCTTTACCGCCATCCTGCTGCTGGCGCCGCAGAACTATGTGCCCATTCTCGCTTCGTTTCGGATCGCGCTCGTCGTCGCCGCCGTGGGGATCGGCACTCACGTCTACGACCGGTTTCGTCACGGGCAGCCGCTCACGATCATGACCCGGGAGATCCGCCTCACGGGCTGGCTCCTCGGATGGACCCTCGTGACCCTTCCGTTCTCGTCCTGGCCCGGGGGCAGTCTCGCGATGCTCCTCGACCTCTATCTCAAGGCACTCGCGATCTTCCTGCTGATCGCCAACACGGTGAACAGCGTCACCCGGCTCCGGCTGATAGCCGGAGGCTTGACGCTCATGGCGGTGCCGATCGGCTTGACCGGAGTGGAGAACTTCCTGTCGGGAGCGTACCTCTGGGGCGGAGACAGCCAGTCCGCCAGCCGCATCCTCGGCTACGAGGCGCCGCTCACGCAAAATCCCAACGACCTCGCCCTGATCCTCAACCTGATCCTGCCGCTCACCCTGGCGCTCGTCTTCATCGCGCGCGGGGCGACGATCAGGGCGGCACTCCTCCTCGCCGTCGGTCTGGAAGCCAGCGCGGTCATTATGACGTTCTCCCGCGCTGGCTTCCTTTCGCTCGCGACCATCGTCGGCAGTTACCTGTGGATAATCCGACGGCGCCCCGAACGCGCCTGGGCGTACGCCGGCCTCGTCGTCGCCGTCCTGTGCCTTCCGCTGTTGCCCGGCAAGTATTTCTCGCGGCTGGCAACGATCAGCGACATCGAAGCCGATGCGACCGGCTCGGCCCAGCAACGGTACCAGCAACAAGTGATGTCGGTGCGGTACGTGCTGGCTCACCCCATCGTCGGAGCCGGAGTGGGAATGGACGCCCTCGCCATGAACCAGACGTTTGGCTCCTGGCAGAACATCCACAACGTGTACCTCCAGTACGCGACCGACCTCGGCCTCCCCGGGCTGCTCCTCTTTCTCCTGCTCCTTCGCGAGAGCATCAGAAGTGCCCGGTCCGTCCAGCGCCGCTCCGCCAAGATCCCAGAGTCGCGCGATCTGTTCCACCTCGCCACCGGCATCCAGACGAGCCTGCTCGCCTTTGCCGTCTCGGCGTTCTTCTCTCCTGTCGCGTACCACTTCCACTTCTACTACTTCGCGGGGCTGGCCGTCGCCGTGAAGGCCGTGGACGCGGCCGCGGCGCGCGCGCCGCGGCCGGCAGAGGCGAGATAGCTCGTGCCGCGCGTGAGCCTCCTGAAGTTCTTGACGACCTTCGTCGAGGGCGGGACGGAAGGTCAGGTGATGAACCTCGTCGACCGGCTCGATCTCTCACGGTTCGCCGTGCGCTTCGCCTGCTTCAACCGCTCGGGCCGTTTCCTCCCCTTGCTCGACGCGCGCGCGATCCCGGTGACGCAGTACACGATCAAGCGGCTCTACGACCTTCGGGCGCTGAAGGAACAGTGGCGACTGGCGAACGAAATACGCCGCCACCGCGTCGACATCGTTCACAGCTACAACTTCTACGGCAACGTCTTCGCCGTTCCCGCGGCCAAGCTCGCCCGGACGCCCGTCGTCGTCGCGTCCATCCGGAGCATGGGCGAGCTGTACACGCCCCTTCAACGGCGGGTGCAGCGACACATCTGCCACCTGGCGGACTGCATCCTGACGAACGCGGATGCGATCCGCCAGTCGCTCATCGCCGAGGGTTACGACGCCGCGAAGATCACCGTGATCCGCAACGGTATCGACGTGGCGAGCCAGCGGCGCACGCCGAATGGCGGGCAGCGATTCCGGCGGGAGTTCGCCCTCCCGGCGGACGCTCCGATCGTCGCCGTGCTGGCGCGATTGAGTCCCGTCAAGGGCATCGAGTACTTCCTCCAGGCCGCCGTCCTCGTCGCCCGACGCTTCGCTGACGCGCGGTTCGTCGTCGTGGGAGGCAGCACCCTCGCCAACGACCGCCGGCACGCGCCAAGGGATTACCGAGACGAGCTGGAGGCGATGGCGAAGCGTCTGGGCCTCGAGGGGCGCGTGGTCTTCACCGGGGTGCGAAGCGACGTCGCGGACGTCCTGTCGCAAGTCGCGGTCTCCGTGCTGCCCTCGCTCAGCGAGGGCGTGTCGAACACCGTCCTCGAGTCCATGGCGGCCGGCGTCCCTGTCGTTGCCACGCGGGTCGGAGGCATTCCCGAGGCGATCGAGGACGGCGAAACCGGTCTCCTGGTGCCGCCTCGCAACTCGGCAGCCCTGGCCCACGCGATCGGCGTGTTGCTCGAGGATCGCCAGCTGGCCACGCATCTGGGCCAGGCCGGGCAACGGCGGATCGCAAGGGACTTTCAGCTCGAGCGCTCGGTGCGCGAGACCGAGAACCTCTATGTCGAGCTGCTCGAGCGGGCCCGCGAGCGTGGTCCGCAAGACGGAGCCCCTCGACGCGGCGCTGCTCGAGCGCATCGGACGGCGGAGAGCGCCTGCTGGAACCTCACCCCATGACGGCCGCGTCCTTCGCCGCCGCTGCCGCCGCATCCGCAACACGCCCGCTAGGAGGAAAACTCGCATGAAAACCACTATCGGTCCCGCTCGCGCCACTCGAGGAACGCATCGACCGCGCGATCCATGGCGTTCTCGCTGCGTTCCCCGACGCTCAACGGCTCTCCCCCGACGAGCGCCGGGGGATCATCGCTCGCTACACCGCGGTGCTCGAGGGCAATTTCATTTACTGGATGACCGCCGCCTATCTCGCCGTCACGACAGACCAGGCCCACGCGATCATCCGGGACAACCTCCTCGAAGAGGTGCGTGACAATCACCCGGGGATGCTGCGGCGGTTCGCCATCGCCGCCCAGGCGGTGCCGACGGATTCGGATACGCTGGCGGTCCATCGGAATCTGCAGAACGTCCGCCTGTTCGTGGCCCGGCTCTCGACGGTGAAGCTCCTGCTCATGATGGCCTTCTTCGAGGGTTGGATCACCCGGTTCATGCCTTACTTGGCGGAGCTCGCCGGATACCAGGGCTCGGCGGAGCGCGAGTATACGGACGTGCACGGCGTCTGCGACGTCGTCCATACGCAAGAGCTCTTCCGCGCGCTCGAAGGGGAAATGACGCAGGCGCCCGAGCCGCTGCCGCCCGCGACGGAGCTCCTCGAGGGCGTCGATCTCCTGCAGGCGCTGATCCACAGCATCGCGCAGCCCCCGCGCGGGGTCATCCCCGAAGGGGTCGGAGGGTCTCGATGAAGGTCGATGTCATGTCCGTCAGGGCTACGGTCCTCTCGCATTTCGAGCAAGTCGCCAAGGAACAACGCAAGAGCCTGGCGCCGCTGTCCGACGATCTCGTGCTCGTGGATTCGGGTCTCGACTCGCTGTGCCTCGCCATCATCGTCGCGCGTCTCGAGGATGCGCTCGGCGTCGACCCGTTCAACGCTACCGACGGCGACTTTCCGGTGACCCTGGGTGATTTCATTCAGTTGTACGCGAATGCCGCTCGCTGACGCCGGCGCGCTCTGGCCCGCGGTGAGCGCCGCCGGCCGCCTGGCCGACCGCGCGCTGTGGGGCGCCGGAGCGAGCGTCACGCTGGGCGAGCTGGTCCGGGGCTCGAGCCTCGGGGGTCGGCTCGAGGAGCTGCGCGGCCGTTCCGTCCTGATCGCCACCAGCGATCAGCTCACGGCGGCCTTGGCGCTCATCGAGCTCGATGGCGTCGCCCGACGGCTGGTTCTTGGCCCGCCCGATCTGCCTTCGGAGCATCTGTCGCACATCGTCACGACCGCGGCGGTGGATGC
>WNEQ01002083.1_pt1 | contig 10504 bp, 11 predicted proteins | sample 5399971 | NCBI WGS metagenome assembly WNEQ01 (sample SAMN13153330, study PRJNA577476) | soil metagenome | isolation source: 20 cm grassland meadow soil 2 days after 1st rain plot 5 | place: USA:California | collected 2015-09-18
CCGCCTACCTTAAATTTCAAATTCACGAGCGGCCGACCTTGGGGCTCGCGCTCCTGTTGAACCTCGATCCGAGCGGGAGAAACCTCACCAAGGCACGCGCCGTCGTCGGCTGCATCAGCCTCAAACCCTGTCGCTCGGAAAAAGCCGAAGCGCTCCTGGTCGGTCCGAGAGAAAAAGTCGAGAAGCAAATCCCCGACGCAGCGCAAATATTGGCCGATCTGGCTGACCCTTCAGACGACCTGGAAGGCACCGCCGAATACAAGCGCCACCTTGTCGGCGTCTTCCTCCGCCGGGCCTTCGCCAAGGCGCTGGCGAGCCCACGTAGTTAGTCGCTTCTTGACGTGCGAAGAAGAGAGGGGTGGAGGAAGTGTCTTGTTTATGATAACTTAGAAACAGTTGTTCCTTCAGGGCCCTGAAAATGGATGCAAGAGTTGAAAAACTGGCAGCTGAGATCGCATCTCTAGGAGAAGCCGAACAGAAGGCGCTTTTGGAGCGGGCGGCTGAGTTGAGCCTTCGTCACGGCCTTGCAGAGCTCTCAGAGAATTATCGGAAACGTCTGCAACAGCAAGGAGAACTGGACCGGACGGCAGAAGACATCCTGGCCAAGTTAAGGCAAATCCGTGAGGAGATTGCCGCCCGTGAGTATTCTGGATGAATGGATCGTTTTTGATACCAACATCTGGATTTTTGGCCTCAGACGGGTCCCCAATATCCCCGCATGTGCTCAACTTTTGGAATGCTTAGATCGGCTCCGGGTAGTCCTGCCACGGCAAATCTTGCAAGAACTCCAGGCTAATCTTTCTGAGAATGAGATAACTACACTCTTTCGCTTGCTCAGTCGGTTCCCCGGAAGATTAAGAATCAGTTGGGATAAAACCAGCCCTCAAATCATAAGCAAGTATCAACGCGAAGGCTGCAAACTTGGGGACGCAGTCATCGCTGCGCATTTGGAAGAGCTAGATATCAAAATCCTGGTTTCTGAAAACCGGGACTTCTTGAAAGAGATCAGAAACCTACCTTTCCGAAGGCTCAGCGCGAGCCAGGCACTGGCTGAGCTAAAGCAAAGCACAACATAAGAAGAACATCACTTGTAGAAGCAAGATCCATCCCGGCAAGACCTTGTGAAATGAATAATCCCATGTGGCGCGATGGTTGGCTGCTCTCCATTTGCTTTGGACGCGTCTTCGCCTACGCAAACTTTATGGTCTATGCCGCCTGCTTGCCGATCCTAAGAGAGAAGTGGACGATGTCGGCGACCCAGGCTGGCACGGTCGCCTCAGGCTATATGCTCGGTTACACGGCCTCACTGGTCGCTTTCTCCTGGCTTGCAGAACGCTTCGGTCCGCGCCGTATTTTCGTGCTATCTGCCGTAGCGAGCGTAGTGACAGCGATTGCGTTCGGTTTCTTTGCCCGCGACTACACTTCCGGACTTATGCTCTACACGCTGGCCGCCCTGACCCAAGGCGGTAATTACACCCCGGCCATCATGTTGATGGCGGAACGGTACAAGCCGGAAAACCGAGGCAGCGCGGTCGGCTGGCTCATCGCAAGCACATCGATAGGCTATGCATTTTCGCTCGCTGTCTCCGGCTTGCTCCTGGCTTGGGGCGGCTATCCGCTGGCTTTCATCGGTACCGGCCTGCTGCCAAGTCTCGATGCGGTGATTCTGTCGACGGCGCTGCGGCGAGTACCCAATACCATATACGAACGCAAGGGAGAGCTGCGACCCGCAGCCGCTCTCTGGAAAGATGCCAACGCTCGACGCCTAGTTGCGGGATACACGTGGCATTGCTGGGAGCTGCTCGGCATGTGGCCCTGGGCACCAGCCTTCCTTGCGGCAAGTCTGGCTCTGTCTGGCACTGCCTCGGTGCAGGCTGCGGAGATCGCCTCCTACCTCACGGCGACCATGCATATAGTGGGAGCTGTCGCGTCGTCGACCATGGGACATCTGTCCGACGTCCTCGGGCGACGGACAGTCTTGCTCGCGCTCGCAGCAGCCGGAGGTCTGCTGTCACTGACGCTCGGTTGGCTGGTGCAGTGGCCCGTGCCTATTCTCATGGGGCTCATTCTGATCTACGGTTTCGTAGCGATCGGTGATTCCCCGGTACTATCGACGGCACTTACTGAGACCGTAGCGCCAAGTTATCTGGGTTCGGCGCTGGCGATTCGCTCTCTGTTAGGATTCGGCGCCGGGGCGATCTCACCCACCGTGTTCGGATTCGTTCTCGATCTCGCCGGCCGCTCCGAAAACGGGGCCGCGGCAGTTTGGGGACCGGCGTTCATGGTGCTTGCCATCGGTGGCTTTGGTGCAACTTGGTACGCGTGGCGCTTCCGCCCAACCACGCCGACTATCACAGAGTAGAGCTATAAACGGAACGCTTCGAAAAGCGAGGCGCGCAATGCTTAGTGGTTCGCGTCCGGGCTGCGACTGAGCTCAGCCGAATGTCTGGCCCGTGTTCGTGAACCCACACGAGCACGACCCGTGAAGATCAAAGGCCTGTTTCAAGGTCGGGAGACAAACTCACTGCCGCGAATCAGGAAGCGCCAGGGTTTATGCTTCCACTTGCCTGCGTAATCCACGCCCACGCGCGGCCCGGCTAAAGTTTTCGGTGCCGGTTCGCCGCAATCTTCTACGTAAAGCAGATTCGCGCAAACATCGGCTCCGTTCAGAGACCGATCAATGGCAAAGGCCTGGCATAGCTTGCCCGGCCCGCTGGCGAGCTTGTGCAGCCTTTCAGTACGCCGCCGCTCTTTCATCAAGTCGATGCCTTTTAAAGGCTCCACCGCACGGATCAACACCGCCGACGGATAATCCACCGCTTCGGTGACGATATTCAAGCAATAATAAAAACCGTAGATGAAGTAGACGTAAGCATGCCCCGCCGGGCCGAACATGATTTCCGTTCGCTTTGTGCGTCCGCGCGACGCGTGGCAGGCTTTGTCTCGCGAGCCAACATAGGCTTCCGTCTCCACGATCCGCCCGACCGTCATCCCGTCTAGATGTTTTCTTACCAAGTACTTCCCCAGCAGTTGCCGGGCGACATCCAGAGTGGATTGTTCGTAGAATGGGCGTGGGAGTTTCAAGGCAAAATCAGAAGAGTTTCCTCGGCAGTTAGCGCAACTAGAATTGTTAAGATTCAAAAGCCAGACCCTTCAACTTCTCCTCGTTCTATTTTTGTCCCCGGTATTGCTTGTTCCACTCTCTCGCCGCCTCCTGGGGCGACATCCCCTGCGCAATCAACTTCGCCTCAAACGCAACTCGAATCTTCTTGCGCTCGAAACTCCTCGCAAGCCACTTAGCGACGAGGCTGACGCCGAGCGCCCAAAGGAAGTTGGTCCACTCAGCGCCAAATCCAACCGCCATGACGCAAAAAACCAAGGCGGCGATCGATGCGATTATCCAAGTCCAGCTGAACAGAGCCGCGATACGTTCAAGTGTCACCAATTTGCCCTCTGTCATCATAACCTCCCTCGTGTCTATGCTTTCGAGCGGCTAACTTTCAAGCTCAACCGTCGCTGCAAGAGCGATCGGTCTGAAGCACCAAGTCAGGCAAAAAGTAGCCTCCTCTATTTTCCTGGTTCCAAGACACAAAGTCCAGGCGCCACTTTGTACGCTCGGCGCTTCCACCCAACCGCGCCGGCTCAATAAAAGAAACCCGTGGGACGAAATGCCGCGTGATTAGGGTCAGACTGAGCTTTTTCCACTTCTTAGAACAAATACTACCTCGTCGGCCACTTCCTTCGCCGCGCCTTTGCCAAGGCCTTGTCAAACCCAGCACGCAATTAGCGGTATCGGTCACTCCGATCAGCTTCTCAAACAACAGAAGCCTTCCGTCGTAAAAGCTGCCACAAGCGGCTTTCCTCTTTCATATATCTGACGCTGTCTTCCCTATTTTTAAGTGTGTGATCTTTGGAGTATTTTCTGGCCACCTGTAGGGAGGTTCATACAAAGAAGCCCCTTTTTTGAAAGAGTCATAACCTGGATCGTCTAAATACTAGAATTTTAGTCATCGGTTACATTGGCATGTTACTTGCGGTTGGATAAGTAAAAGATCCTGTGGTTGGAGTAATCCACCACATTTTTCCCTAGATGGGACAAAGTAAGGATAAAGGAGGAATGGAACCATGAAACGCTCATCTGTTTTTCTCATGGCTTTTGCTCTAGTTTTGTACCTGGGAATACCAGCATTTGCTCAGCATGGCCGGGGTTTCAGCGGAGGTGTAGGAGGAGGTATTGGTGGTAGGCCCAGCACCCCTGGTGAAGTAGGGAGAGGACATTCCGGGAGCGAGATAGAATCCCCTACGGAGCAACGTTCCAAGGGAGAGGTATCTAAGGACAATACTAGCAGCACCGGCAAAAAGACGACAAGCGATTTACTCAACCAAAATACCAAACTGTCTTCGAACCTGCAGGGGCTTCTGCCGACTGGAACGAATCTGCAGGATGCAGCCAAAGGATTCGACCACCTGGGCCAATTCGTAGCCGCCGTGCATGTCTCGCATAACCTCGGCATTCCGTTCGATCAGCTAAAGACGAAAATGATGAATGGAGACAGCCTGGGTCAGGCCATCCACGAACTTAAACCAAACGTTGATGCCAAAAAGGAAACTATCAAAGCAAACCAACAGGCTCTTGAAGATATGGAGAAATCAGTGGGCTCGAACAAATCTACAACATCTGGCAAAAGCTCAGCTGTTGGGAAGTAAGATGAGCGTCAAGGGGTCGTCGCGTGATCGCGTCTCGCATTGCAACACTGTGTGATTGCAAAAACCTATCCCCTTTGCTTTGTTTCGGACTCGTCCATGACCCACCAGGCTAGACACATTAATCCGTGGTGCACAGGCACGACAACGCTGCGATGCACAGCATAGATTCCAGCTCTCACTACGACCGCAGTTAGCGCCGTCAACTCCCAGGACATTGCCTCCCGCGCCAGCTTTACAGCGCCGGGTTCCAAGATGCTTGCGAAAATGATCAGAAGGAAACCCCCATAGGCGTACCGCAAGACGCGCGACAGTCCAATCCCAAGATTCTTTAGTACTTCAGCCATGATGAAAATCGGGAGTCAGAGTACTTTTTCATTCACATATCGGACGAAACGTCACTTCTTTACTTCGCCGTCGGCGCGGGCTGGCCGGGGCCGGTGTAGCGAAGGACGAAGATCCCCCAGTTCTTGTCGGTGATGTAGATGTTGCCGCGCGTATCCACAAGCACGTCTTCGGTCTGACTCACGAGTTTGTCGTAGGGAAGCGGGCCGTAGCGCTTTGTCGGAGTCGGCGGAATGAACCAGCCGACTTCCTTCGGCACCCGCGGATTCTTGATGTCGTAGATGCGTAGCCCGGCGTTGAAGTAGGTGAGATAGATCAAGTCGGCCTGCTTTTCGACGTCGGGCAGATGGTATTCGAGGTTGGTATTGTGCGGTCCGAACCGGCCGCCTTTATCGCAGAAATCCGCATACGGCGCGCCCTTCGGCGGTACTGGTGTGGGAAAAATAGACATCAGATATGGTTTGGCCGGGTCCTTGATATCGACCATTGCAACGGTCGTGACCGGCCGCGCACACGCCGGCTGATCGTCAGGAGTGTCCCCTCCGCCGGTGGCCTCGCCATGCACGAATAGCATATTCTTTCCCGCAATCGGCAGGACGTCGTGCGTCGGGATACCACCGAAGGGCGGGCTGACATTCAGCTGGCCGATCAACTTGGGTTTCGAGATGTCGTTGATGTCGAGAATGACCACCGCCGGACCATAGCCTGCATATGCCGTCTTACCGTCATCGCTGATGATCGCCGGCCCATGGAACGTCGCGTTTAATTTGGGCTGCTCGCCCTCTTTCTGCCCCGGCATCCACCAGCGTCCCGCTTCCTTGGGATTTTTCGGATCGCTGATGTCGAGAAAGACCAGGATTCGCCCTAAATATCCGGGCACCGCCGCCGATAGACTCGCGTATTTGCCTCCCGGATACCCGATGCGATGGACACCGGTGCTACCTGTCTTCCAGTGCGAGAGCTGTTTCCAGTTCACCGGGTCGCTGATGTCCCAGATGAGCGCGCCTTCTTCGTTGGGCCTGTTCGGATCGCCGCCCCAGTTGGGTTGCTTTCTCTGCAGCGCCGTCACCATGATGTTGTCGTGGAACTCCATCTGGATCGTATTGGTGTTATCCGGCCCTTCGACGAACTTTACGTACATCGGGTTCGTCGGATCGGTCACGTCGAGAATCGACCAGCCGCGATGCCATTCGTGACCCATGTAAAGGTACCAACGGCCCGCCACTTGCCGAATCGCCATCTTGAAGGCGCCGCCGCGGCCGTCGAGACCACTGTAGCCGATCGCCTTCATATTGCTCGCTTGCCAACCCTTCGGAATCGGATCGGCGTGCGCGGCCAACTGGGTAAACAACACGCCGATGGACACCGCTGCTGAGATGCCAAGAACGAGCCGGTGAATCGACCCTCTTACTGAGAGCTTCATTTCCGTGCCTCCTGTGAACTCGCGTTAGGATTTCCGGCCCATGAGTATCAACTTTGGCGACAATATCAACGAGAATCTGCTGGTGATTACTTTCCCTGCGGCTTAAGTGGAGGGTGCGGGGAAGCGTGGTCAACAACGTATACCCACTTGCCACCTTCCTGCTTTGCAATCACCGAAAAGCGCCCGGACATAACAACCGGCTTGTCCCCCGACTTCGGGAGCAGAGTCAGCGAGAAGTTTCCCCATCCCACCGAAAGGCGGCCAGCAGTTTCGTAGCGAGCATTCGTGAGCGTGGCTTTTGTGACGGTGTTGGCTTCCAACAGCCCGGCATACGCTTCACGGATTGCTTCGTGGCCCTTTGCCTCGGGAGCCTCTGGAAGCCACATAACGGCATCGCGAGAGTAGCACGCCATTACAGCGTTTAGGTCGTTCCCGGTCATCGCCTTGACCCACGCCTCATCTACGGCTCGCGCTCCCGCGGTGACTGCAGGTGAGGCAGCATAAGCAATCAATGAAAAGAAAAACACGAGACTACACGCCACCACGACGGAGCTTCTTTTCACTTTGACAGCCTCCTTGATCTGCAAATGTGAGTGAAGATAAGAAAATCCTTTTGTGCCGCGAGCTGGAGAAGTTAAGCCGGCTTCTTGCTCAAGCTTCCTGGATAGCCTAACACCGCCAAGTCTGCTGCGATTTCATCTAGAATTGCCGGATCGTCGATGGTCGGTGGAACTCGGTAGTCGACTCCGTCAGCAATCTTCTTGACGGTACCGCGCAGAATCTTGCCCGATCGGGTCTTGGGCAGCCGCTTAACAACGCTCGCGACCTTGAAAGAGGCCACCGGGCCGATCCTCTCGCGGACCATCTGGACTACTTCCGTAACAATCTCGTCGTGTGGGCGCCGCACGCCTGCTTTGAGCACGATGAGACCCAATGGAATCTCTCCCTTGATTGCGTCGGCTATTCCCAAAACAGCGCATTCGGCCACGTCCGGATGCGACGCTAGCACCTCTTCCATCGCGCCCGTGGACAACCGATGCCCGGCGACGTTGATGATGTCGTCCGTGCGGCTCATGATCCAGAGGTAACCATCGTCATCTTTGTAACCTGCATCCGCGGTCAAGTAGTATCCGGAATAGTGGTTCAGGTATGACTTCTGAAAAGCTTCATCATTGTTCCACAGCGTAGGAAGACAACCCGGCGGCAGTGGAAGCTTGATAACGATATTGCCGATTTGACCTCCCGACAGCTGCTGGCCATCATCGCTTAGCGCGCGTACGTCATAGCCCGGAACAGGCTTTGTGCAAGACCCGGGTTTCACAGGCAGCATCCCCAAGCCAACGCAATTGGCTCCAATTGGCCATCCCGTCTCCGTTTGCCACCAGTGATCGATGACCGGGACACCGAGCTGCTTTTCGGCCCACAGGAGCGTATCGGGATCACACCGCTCACCGGCAAGAAAAAGCGTGCGGAAGCAGCTCAAATCGTACTTGCGCATGTAATCGCCGGTAGGATCTTCTCGTTTGATGGCCCGAAAAGCCGTCGGTGCTGTAAAGAGGACTCTTACCCCATGCTGGGAGATCACCCGCCAGAATGCGCCGGGGTCCGGAGTGCCGACCGGTTTGCCCTCGTAAAGGATTGTCGTGTTCCCGTTGAAAAGAGGCGCATAGACGATGTACGAATGGCCCACTACCCAGCCCACGTCAGAGGCTGTCCAGAAGACCTCGCCCGGCTCGACGCCGTAAATATTTTTCATGCTCAACATGAGCGCAACCAGATGCCCGCCATTATCGCGCACGATTCCTTTGGGCATACCCGTGGTGCCGGAAGTGTAGAGGATGTAAAGCGGATCAGTTGCAGCAACTGGAACACAATCGACTGGCTTCGCCTCTGCCATCAGTTCCGACCAATCGAGATCGCGACCGGCGATCATCGACGCTTTCTCCTCAGGGCGCTGGAGAATGATGCACCGCTCGGGCTTCACTGATGCGATCTCAATTCCCTTATCGAGCAGAGGCTTGTAGGGCACAACACGGTCCACTTCGATGCCACAGGAAGCCGAGATAATCAGCTTAGGCTGCGCATCATTGATGCGGCTGGCCAACTCATGGGCGGCGAAACCCCCGAAGACCACAGAGTGGATCACTCCGACCCTGGCGCAGGCTAACATGGCAATGACCGCCTCCGGCATCATCGGCATGTAGAGGATGACCCGGTCCCCTTTCTGAAGTCCCTGGCGAACGAGCACTCCAGCGAAGCGCGCCACCTCATCCAGCAACTCGCGATAGCTGAATGCCTTGATCTTTCCAGTGACAGGGCTGTCGTAGATGAGAGCCGACTGATTCCCGCGGCCATGTTCTACGTGTCGATCAAGGGCGTTGTAGCAACTGTTCACCATGCCTCCGGTGAACCAGCGATAGAAAGGAGGACGCGAAGCATCAAGAACCCTGTCCCATTTTTTGTACCAATGAATCGCTTCGGCCATTTCCGCCCAGAAACCTTCCGGCGCGTCTCGCCATCGGCCATAAACTTCATCGTACGTGCTATTGATCATCGGATGGTCCTCCTAGGTTAACCGCCGTAAGCGATGGCCTTCATGTTGCTCGCTTGCCACCCCTTTGGAATCGGATCGGCGTGGCCAACTAACGGAGTCAGAAACACGGCAATCGACACAAGCAGAAAGAGTACAGGAACAAATCGTCCGCCTGCAAATTCATCCAAACATCAGTCGGGAACCCGTATTTGATTGCTGCCAACTTCTAATTGACGCGTGTGATTCTCGTTAGATTCGCGGGTTCTGTCAAGTTCTGCGAACGCCGAATTATCTTTTAGCCATCCGGCAAGTGACATGTTTGGATTTTTGAAATAGAGTCCCCAAATGCTCACCCGAACCATTCTTCCAATCATGAAATGTTTACTTCCGTCGCTCGTCCTCACCGGTTTATTAATCGCCGTGAGTTATTTCTTCGTCAGAGCCGAAGAGCCAGCTACACGTCCGTCTGAGGAGGCACGGGAGACGCACCTGCAAAACTTAAAACAGCTAACCTTCGGTGGGCAGAACGCCGAAGCGTACTTTTCTCTCGACGGCGGCAAAATAATCTTCCAATCTACCAGGCCGCCGTTCGAGTGCGACCAGATTTTCAGCATGAACGTCGATGGAAGCGACGTGAGACTTCTAAGCACGGGCAAAGGCCGGACGACCTGCGGCTTCTTTTTTCCCGACGGAAAGCGGTTCATTTATGCTTCCACTCATTTGGCGGGTCATGCCTGCCCGCCGTCGCCGGATCGAAGCAAAGGCTACGTCTGGCCCATTTATCCGGCGTATGAGATCTTCAGTGCTGATCTCGACGGCTCTAAACTGACTCGTTTGACGAAGAGTCCGGGTTACGATGCAGAGGGAACGATTTCTCCTGACGGGAAAAAGATCGTTTTTACCTCCATGCGATCCGGAGATCTCGACATCTACACGATGAATGCCGACGGCAGCGGCACGAAGAGGCTCACCTCGGAGAAAGGATATGACGGCGGGCCGTTTTTCTCGTGGGACGGCCAAACCATTGTCTATCGAGCCTATCATCCAAAGACCAAAGATGAGTTGAAGGAATATGAATCTTTGCTCAAGCAAAATCTGATCAAGCCGACGAGGGCGGAGATCTTCATGATGTCCGCCGAAGGCGCCAACAAACGGCAAATAACCAACAACAGCGCCGCGAATTGGGCGCCGTTCCTTCTCCCCAACAACCGGCAGATTATCTTTTCGTCAAACCTGCACGATCCCGAGCGAACGAGTTTTTCTCTCTACCTTGTCAATATCGATGGAACCGGCCTGGAGCGGATTACCTACGGCGCTCGGTTCGACAGCTTCCCGATGCTCTCACGCGACGGAAAGAAGTTGGTCTTTGCATCGACCAGGAATGCGAAGGAGCCGAGGGAATTCAATATCTTTATAGCCGACTGGGTCCGGTAGGAGCGAAGCTACTTCTGCTGCCATGCCGAACCAATGGGTGATGACATCGGCTCATTTTTTAAGTA
>WNEQ01002084.1_pt1 | contig 10502 bp, 7 predicted proteins | sample 5399971 | NCBI WGS metagenome assembly WNEQ01 (sample SAMN13153330, study PRJNA577476) | soil metagenome | isolation source: 20 cm grassland meadow soil 2 days after 1st rain plot 5 | place: USA:California | collected 2015-09-18
CGCCGGAATCGCCCCGTGCGCATCGTATCGTCGAACGCTGCGTCCACGAGATACTGAAAATCGGGCGCCTGAGAAAACCGCCCCCAGCTCGCAACCACCGTCGCGCCCTTGAGGACGGTCGAGAAGGCGAAGCGTGGATTGAGGCTGCGCCGCGCGCCGACCTTCGATCCGGGAATGCCGCCACCGGGAGCGAACTGATCGTAGCGCACACCCAGCGAGAGCACGAAGTCCTCGCCGTGGAGTTGGCCCTCGACGTATCCCGCCGCCGCCGTCGGCGAGAAGGTCGAGGCGGCTGCGGGCGGCACGCTCTTACCGACCGGCAGATATCCCAGCACGCGTTGGAACGTCCGCACCTGCTGGCGGGAGACTTCGCCGCCGAAGTAGACGTCGCTGCGCGGTCCACCGACGCTGAAATCCACTTGCCCGCGCAGCTCGCGATAGCGGTTCCAGGTGATCTCGCCGTTGGATCCAGTAGCGAGAAAGAATGCAGGCACACCCCACGGCGAGCGATTGCTCAGATCCGGCGTCTGCATGGCGGGCAATGCGGCTCGGGCGGCGATCGTGTCCTGCGCGCGCGCAATCTCCTCGCCGACGAAGTGAAAGGATCGTCCCGTGATAGCGCCGAATTGGTAGGCCGGCTGATCGGTGAGTGTCCCGCGGATGAATTGCCGCCTGAAGTAGCCAACGCGCAGGTCCGCGGTGAGCGCATTGGTCGCGCGCTGGAGATGCGCGCTCAAGAGGTCCCCGCTCACGCGCTGCGCCGGCGCCCATTGCGTGTCGTACTTGTACTCGGGATCGTACAACAGCCGCTGATCCGCCGACCGCAGGGCAAATAGGCGTACCGTGTACGGGCCGCCGAGCGGCACGCGGAGCTTGGCCGCGGCATCGTAGCGCTCGCCGCTATTATGGGGCAGGAGCGCCGGATTGTCGTGGCGCGGATCGCGCGGATCGGCCGGCGCCGGGGCGTTCACCGGGTCCGCATCAAGCCGGCCCTCCGCGTCGATGACCGCGACGAGACCGGCACCACCGGGCAGCGGCCCACTTGCCGAGACGACAGCGCGGTCGAGTCCGAGATCGGCGCCCCCGCTGAGCGGACGATCCGTCTCGTAGGCGGCGCGTCCGCCCCAGTGCTCGTCGCCATCCTTCGTGACCACGTTGACCAAACCGGAAATCGCCTGCCCGTAGCGCGCCGAAAATCCGTTCGTCGCGAGTGAGGCTTCGGTGAGGAGGTCCGGCGGAATCCGCACCCCCAGCGGGCCGGTGGAGGCGTCGAGCTGATTCTTGATGCCGAGGCCGTCAAGGACGAATGCCTGCTGTCCCAGCCTGCCACCCCGATAGCTCTCCCCGACCGCGCCGGCGGAGAGGGCGATCGCTTCATCGACCGTGGTCACGGGGAAGCGCCTCAGCTCTTCGCCACTGATGCGCTGGACCGTCGCGACGATCGCGGGATCGAGAATCGAATCGGCGAACGCCTCCACCACGATCGGCCGCTCGATCGTGTACACGTCGATCACGAAATTCACGACCGAGATCTGACCGGCGCGGACCAGCACGCTGTCGCGCCGCGCCGATTCGAAGCCGATCGCCCGAACCGTGACCAAATGCCAGCCGCTGCGGACCTCGCGAATCCTATAGAAGCCGGAGCTGTCAGTGTGGGTAACCCAGCGCCCATCGAGGCCAACCTCGCCACCCGCGAGCCCCGTGTGACCGTCGCGCTGCCGCACGTGGCCGCTGATCGATCCCCCGGTTTGCGCGCTCACTCTGCCGGCAAGGAGCAGGAGCAACAGGAGGGCGCGTCGAATCACGGAAGCTGTACCGCCCAGAGGTCGTTACCCCCCGCCGCGGTGGTGTCGACGCGAAGCAGCATGCCCGTCGCCTGATCGAAGATCGGCGTGATCGTGAGGACGCGCGCCTGCGCCACGACCTGACGACCGTCGGGAGCCAAGGCCGGTCGTGCGAACCACAGCGGACCACCGGAGGCGGGTTGGGCGACGATCGAATCGGCATTCGTTGCCAGATTGACAACGTGAAGGTCGCCGCCATCAGCGACCCGTCCATCGACGATGGCTACGAGCCGTCCACTCGCGACGTTGACGTCGCGGACCAAGCGCCCCGGGCCGAAATCGAACGCGACGCTGGCCTGACCGGTCGAGAAGGCATAGCGATGAATCCCGGAGTCGCCGGCACGGGTGAAGTAGATCGTGTCGCCAGTGGCTCCTGGCGTGACGGACGTGGCACTATCGGTTCCCGGGACGAGCGTCAGCGTGCCCACGCCTGTGTCCGCGAAATCGACGGTGACAATCTCGATCCCCGTCCGCACCGTGTCTGCAGGGCAACTCCCACATGAGCGCGGATAACGCACGCTGTCGCCGATCATGACGAGGCGATGCGCGCTCAGCCAACCGAGGTAGGAAACAGCGTCGTACGTGCGGCCCCACGCCGTCGTGAGCGGCACGATGTGCACCACGCGCGCGTCCGTGGGGTTCGCGAGTGGACCGACGTCGAGCTGCTGTGCGTCCGGACCGATGCGGAAGAGCGCCCGCGTGTTGCTGGCGCGCACATACGCGATGTGGCCATCCGCGGAGACGGCCGTCTCGCCGTAGACATTCAACGATTCGTCGGGCGTACTCGTCCCGCAGACATAGCGCGTGATCGCTCCGCCCGTTCCCGGCATGAACGCGAGACAGCGATCGCGATCCGCCCGATCCATGCGCTCGGCCGTATAGACGATTTCGTTGGTGCCGGGCACCCACGCGGGCGTCAGATCCTGGCCAGGATTGAACGTCAGGCGCGCGACGACGCCCGGGTTGAGTGGTCCCGACGCACCGTAGGCTCCAGGACGAAACGGTGCCGTGTGCTCACAGGCAGCGAGCGCGCCCGCCATGGCGATCGCGAAACGGATGCGAAGATGCGCGTGCATGTTCGTGGTCGGGGAATCTACGCGCGCCCGCGCACTCGCGCCGTGCGGCACCGACGAGTGAAGCGTGGGTACATTGCTGTTCACCGCGCTCCCTATCCCAAGGATCTGCCATGCTCGTTCTGTCGCTCGTGCTCGCGGCGTTGCAGCAACCCGTGCAAACTCCCGCCGCGCTGCCGCAGTTGCCCGTCGCGCGCACCGACACGTCGCCGTTCCAGCGCCTCGCGCTTCCGACTCCGACGCTGCTCAGGGAGGGATCGGGCCGGCCTGGCCCGCGTTACTGGCAGCAGCGAGTCGACTACACGATCGCAGTCACGCTCGACACGGCGACGCATACCATCGCGGGCCGCGAGACTATTCGGTACACCAACCACTCGCCCGACACGCTGCGTTATGTCTGGCTGCAGCTCGATCAAAATCTCTTTCGTGACGACAGCCGCGGCGCGCTGCTGAATCCGCCCGATGCGCGCTTTGCGGCGCGCGGCTTTCACGGTGGATTCGTGATCGATGGCGTGCGGGCCGTCGGGCTGTCAGGCCGTCAGGCCGCCAGGGGTGCGTCATTGCGGACGACGGAGAACGGCACCACGATGCGCGTCGATTTGGGCCGCGCGCTTGCGCCTGGAGGCGTCACGTCGCTCGAGATCGGCTACTCGTTCCAAGTGCCGGAGCACGGCGCCGATCGCATGGGACGCGAACAGTTCCCGCAAGGGTGGTTGTATGAGATCGCCCAATGGTATCCGCGCTTCGCAGTCTACGACGACGTGCGCGGCTGGAATACGGAACAGTACCTCGGCCAGGGCGAGTTCTACCTCGAGTACGGCAACATCGATTTCGCGATTACGGTGCCGCGCGGATTCATCGTCGCCGGGACCGGGCGGCTCACGAATCCGCTCGAGGTGCTGACGGCAACCGAGCGCGAGCGACTCGCGCGAGCGCTGCGCTCCGATTCGACGGTGGCCATCATCGCCAAGAGTGAAGTCGGACAGGCGTCGACGCGACCGGCGGGAACGGGCGCGACGCTCACCTGGCGTTTCTCGGCGAACAACGTGCGCGACGTGGCCTGGGCTGCCGCGCCCAACTTCATCTGGGACGCGAGCGGCTGGAACGGCATCCTGCTGCAGTCGTTCTATCCGCCGGCCGCCGATTCGGTGTGGCGCGAATCCACGAGGATCGTGCGCCACTCGATCAAGCACTATTCGGAGAAGTGGTTCCCGTATCCGTATCCGACGGCGATCAACGTCAACGGACCGGTCGCCGGCATGGAGTACCCGATGATCGTGTACTGCGCCAGCCGCCGCAGTACGCGAGGGCTCTTTGGCGTGACCACGCACGAGCTTGGGCACCAATGGTTCCCGATGATCGTCGGCAGCAACGAGCGGCTGTACGCGTGGATGGACGAGGGGTTCAACACGTTCATGAACACCTACTCAGCCCGCGCATTCTATCACGACACCACCGGCCCGGGCGGCAGCGGCATCGACAACTGGGCTGGTTTCGCGGGGAGCGGGCGCGACGAGGCTCCCTCCATCATGCCCGCCGACCGCGTGCCGGGCTTCCTCCTCGGCGCCGCCGCGTACAGCAAGCCCGCCGTCGGCCTGTTCGTGCTGCGTCACTCGATCCTCGGCGACACGACCCGGTTCGACCGCGCGTTCCGGGAATACATCCGCCGCTGGGCGTTCAAGCATCCCACGCCGGCGGATTTCTTCCGGTCGATGGAGGATGGCGTCGGAGAAGATCTGTCGTGGTTCTGGCGCGGCTGGTTCTATCGCACCGATGTCGTCGACCAGGCGGTGGACTCGGTCCGCACCGCGAGGGACTCATCCGGCAATACGTTCACGGAAATCTTTCTGTCCAACCTCGGCGGGTTACCGATGCCGGTCGACCTGCGCCTCACGTTCGCCGACGGGACGACCGACAACGTGCGACTGCCCGTCGAGATGTGGTTTGAGGGCAACCACTTCCTCTACGTGCGCCAGTTTCCGAAGGAGCTCGTGAAGGTGGAGATCGATCCGAACAGGAATTTCCCGGACGTGCGCCGGCAGAACAACACGTGGTCGAAGCCTCAATCGACTAGCGCGCGGCCGTAGTCTCGGATGCCGATAGCTGGCCGCTGTAGAAGTTCGGCTTCCCGGACGCTTGCAGGAGGCCGTGCACGATAAACTCCAGGGCCACAAAAAACAGTCCGCCCCAGATCAAGGCGGGCAATTGGCGCGTATCACGCCCATAGGCGACGAGCGCCCAGCGCGCGAGCACGTAGCACCACAATCCGCCTGCAAACCAACCCAGGACACGGACCACCTTGCCACTACCAGTCTCAATTCCCGGGATTTTCAGCAGCAGTACTTCGACCCAGTGGCCGATATAGGTGAAGCTGAACGCCAGCGTGAACGCGTCCAGATAGTCCCAACCAAACGAGCCTTGCCGCGGCAGCACCGTCATGATCAGCAGCGCCAGCGGGACGGCCAGCAGCGTGTTACGGGTGAGCGCTTTCATGCAGGTGCACCTCCAGCCAGTCGAGGACCGTGCCCCACCAGATGCGGCGATTCCGCGGCCGCAGCACCCAGTGTCCTTCGTCGGGGAAGTACAGGAACTTCGCGTCGAGTCCCATCCGTTTCGCCGCCGTGAAGGCCTGGTAGCCCTCCGACAGATCGACGCGGTAGTCGAGCTGGGAATGAACGATCAGGATCGGTGTTTTCCAGTTGCTCACGAAGTTCAGCGGCGACCACTGCTCGTACAGCGCGCGATTGGCATAGAGCGGTCCGCCGAATTCCCAATCGGTGAACCACAATTCTTCTGTCGATCCGGCCATGCTGGCGGGATTGAAGACGCCATCGTGATCTACCAGCACCTTGAACCGGTTCGTATGGCCGGCCATCCAGTAGACCATGTAGCCGCCATAGGATGCCCCCGCCGCGCCCATCCGCGTCGAGTCGACATAGGGCAAGCGTGCGACAACGTCCAACCCTTTCATCAAGTCTTCAAACGGGTAGTCGCCCCAATGCTTCGAGATCGCGTCGGTGAACTTCTGTCCATAACTGGTTGAGCCGTGGAAATTCACGGCCGCCACGACAAACCCGCGCGCGGCAAAGAGCTGATAGTTCCAGCGGGCACCCCAGTAGTCCGTCCACGCTCCCTGGGGCCCGCCGTGAATCAGGTAGACGAGCGGATACTTCTTCGTGGCATCGAACGCGGGCGGCTTTTGCATCCATCCGAATACGGAGTCGCCCAGCGCGCCGATGAAACCGAACTCGTCGAGCGGCGGCAGATCGAGTGTGGCGACGGCCGAATCGGTCTGGTGTGAAAGCGCTTTCCCCGAAACCCAGACCTCAGGCGGCTGGGTGTTGCTCTGATGGAGATAGACGAGCGTGCGGTTGTCGGGCCCGACCTGAACTCCGGTGTTCACGCCTCCCGAGACAACGACGGAACGCCGGAACGACGGAATCTCGATACGATAGATATTGTCGCGGCCGCGGTCCTCCACGACCGCGTAGACACACTTTGCATTCGGACACCAGGAGTACGAGCCAACGGAGAGATTCCATCCCGCCGTCGCTTCGATCGCGTTCCCACTTTCCGTCCTTCCGTCCGTCCGTCGCAGCAACATGAATCGCTGCCGGTCAGCTTCGAATCCCGCACGCTCCATCGAGAGATACGAGAAGAGCTTCCCGTCGGGCGAGAAGCGTGGGGTGTTAGCGGCGCCTGGATTGGTCGTGAGCCGTTGGATGTTTGAGCCGTCGCTACCCATCAGGTAGATGTCCACATTCGTATTGTCCGCGACGACCGAGTCACCGTGCATCGCGAACGCGACCGTGCGTGCGTCCGGTGAGACGGCAACGTCGCCGTCGCCACCCGTCGCAATCGTCGGGACGTCGTGATCCATCGGCGTCAGATCCGTGGCCTTCCCACTCGCGACGTCCACCAGGAAAACATGCTGGCGCTTCCCCGCGCGCCAATCGTCCCAATGGCGCCACATGAGGTTCGTCCAGAGTCGCGCGTCCGTCGGATATTGCCCGTTCCGCTGATCGATCTCCTGCGATGGCGGCCACTTGATGTCGCTCGTGACCAGCAGCCCCTTCCCGTCCGGCATCCACAACGGATCCGATGCGCCCTCGGCAAGACTCGAGACCTTCCGCGCGTCACCGCCGGCGACCGGCAGCAACCAGACCTGCGCCCCTCCGTCGCGCGTCGAGATGAAGGCGAGCGTCTTCCCATCCGAGGACCAGCGCGGCTGCCGATCCGATCCCGGACCCCCGGTGAGCTGTCGCGATTTCCCCGTCGCCACTTCCGCGACCCACACGCGCGCCACGTTGTGATTGTCCTGCAGCGAAGGAGTCGAGACCGTGTAGGCCACCCACTTCCCATCGGGCGAGAGCTGCGGATCGCTGACAGACTCTAGCGCGATGTAGTCGTCGAACGTGATCGCGCGTTTCTGAGCGAGGAGCGGAGGTGACAACAGTAAGAGCAGGATCCCTAAGCGCATTCAATACTCCGGGTGCGTGATGATGGCGCGGACGAGATCGTCGAAGAGCTTCGATTCCGGAGTGACAGTGCCATTCGCGTCGGTGTGCACGTTCCAGGACGACAGCTCGTTCAGCGCCGTGGCTTCTTCATACGTGAGGTGCAGCACGTAGCCATTGGCGTGTTTGTTCGCCTTGTCGAGCGCTTTTTTGAGCACGTCGGGGAGATGTTTGGCGTTGCGGACGGCGTCGTACTGTTGTCTGGTCACCGTGAGGTCCATGCGCTAATCTTGGTAGCTTCACTCTGACCCGCAACCCAGAGCATCGATGCCGCGCACACAATTCCTCGCGACCGGTTTTCACGTCCCCGCGCGTGTGGTCACCAATGACGATCTCGCGCAGATGATGGACACGTCGGACGAATGGATCGTGCAGCGCAGCGGCATCAAGACGCGGTATTGGGTTGACCGCGGTGACACCGGCGTCGGCTTGGCACGCGAGGCGTCCCGCAAGGCGCTCGACAAAGCGGGACTCAAGGCAGCAGACCTCGACTGCATCATCTATTGCACCTGCACGCCCGATCATTTCGAGCCCGGCAACGGCGTCTTTCTCCAGCGCGAGCTCGGCCTCAGCGACATTCCGGCGGTCGATGTGCGCAATCAGTGTAGTGGATTCATCTACGGCCTGTCGATCGCGGACGCGTGGATTCGCACCGGCCAGTACAAGCGCATTCTCCTGGTGGGCGCCGAGGTGCATTCGCGCGGGCTGGACAAGACCTCGCGCGGTCGCGACACGGCGGTGCTGTTCGGCGACGGCGCCGGCGCCGCGGTGCTCGCGCCCATCGACGATGACGGTCGCGGCGTGCTCTCGACGCACATTTTCGCCGACGGGCGCTACGCCGAAAAGCTGTGGGTCGACGGCCCCGGCCTGGCGCACGATCCCTATGTGAGTGTCGAGATGCTGGAGCAGGGGCTGCACCGGGCGGTGATGGAAGGACGCGACGTCTTCAAGTTTGCGTCCGTCAAGATGCCTGAGTCCGTCGCCATCGCGCTCAAAGCCAACCGTCTCACTCCCGCCGACATCAAGCTCCTCGTTCCCCACCAAGCCAACCTGCGAATCATCGAGATGGTCCAGAAGGCAACGGGCCTGCGCGAGGATCAGGTCTACACCAACATCCAGAAGTACGGGAACACGACCGCGGCATCGATCCCCATCGCCCTCGACGAGGCGCTCGCCGAGGGACGATTGAAACAAGGCGACTTGCTGGTGCTGACGGCGTTCGGGTCCGGATTTACCTGGGGGAGTGCCGCGATTCGCTGGTGAGATCCGCTTCCTTGAGCTCCTTCAGCTCGCGCGCCGCTCCGTCCGCGAACGGCGTGCCGCCGTAGCGATCGACGAACCTGGCCAGCTCCACCTTCAGTCGATCTCTGCGCCCCATCTTCCGATATACGTCGATCAAGCCATTTGCCGCGCGCATCTGTTGCCGCCGATCGGCCGGCGGCTCTGCCTTCCGAATTTCGAGATACAACCGCTCCGCCTCGTCGTAACCTTGCAGGTGGCTCTCCAGGAGCTGCGCCAGCCGCAGCCGCGCATCATGATCGCCCGGCTCGATTCGGATGTGGTCGCGAAACCAGTCCGCCGCCTCCGCGTACTGGCCGCGCGCAATCAGCACGTCCTGGCGCGGATACGTCGGCTCCAGCGGCATGTCGCCGACGGCAAAAATGGTGTGAACCAGGCCAACCGCCGCACTGCCGACGGCGCGGTGAATGACAAATATCCCGAAGACCGTAAGCGGCAAATTGAGCACGAGGAGGAGGGCGAAGACCCCGCCCGAAATCCAGCCTTTGTCGAACATGAAGTACCACAACAGCGACAGCATGCCGTAACACGCGGGGCCGAACCACGCCGCGACGCGCAGCAGCTGAATGCCATCCGCGGGGTCGGAATACTGGGGCCCCTTCACTGCGCTGGTTGACCCCACATCGTGCGATACACGATCGGCCCTTCGTTCAGCGCTTTGATCCCGGCCTCGATCTGCGCTCGATCGCCCACCACGACGATCGCGAAATGATCGGGGTCGATGTAGCGCCGGGCGGCGCGCTGCACCTGCGCCGCGGTCACGGCGTTCACCGCGGGACCGAAGCGTTCGTACCAGTTGAGCGGCAGGTTATAGACCAACACGTCGCGAAAACGGGCCGCGGCTCCTCCCGTGGTCTCGAACGCACCCGGCAGCTGCAGCGTGATGTATTGCTTCGCCTTGTCCAACTCGGCCTGCGGCACCGAGTCATCGCGGATGCGCCGCAACTCTCTCATGAACTCGATGACGGAGCTGTCGGTCTTGGCAGTCACGACGGACGCGGCCGCTACGAAGTAGCCGGGCAGCCGGCGTGCGGCGAAGCCGCTGGAAGCGCCGTAGGTGTAGCCGTGCGTTTCGCGCAGATTCTGGTTGAGCCGGCTGGTGAACGCGCCGCCGAGGATCGTGTTCAGAACCTGAATCGTCGCGTAGTCCGGCGTGCTCCGGGCAACCCCAGGCTCACCGATCCGGATTACGGATTGAGCGGCGCCCGGTTTGTCGATGAGATAGAACGATCGCGACGCAGGCGCCTGGGCTTTGCCCTGCGGGAACGGCGTTACGGCACCTCGCGGCCACCCGCCGAGGCGAGCGGTGAATAGGCGCTGTGCCTGCGCGAGCGTGATGTCCCCGACCACGAGAATCTTGGTGGCATTGGGCCGGTAGGACGTCTGGTAGAAAGAAATCACGCGGTCGTGCGTCAGCTTGGGCGGCGTCGAGTCGTTGCCGGCCGTCGGGTGTCCATACGGATGTCCCGGTCCGAGCACAATCGCCGGAAACGCGATGCTCGCCATGGCGACCGGTTGATCCCGCTGCTGCAGAATCGTCGTGGCGAGGAGGCCGCGCTGCCGCGTGATCTCGGAATCGGCGAACTGCGGCCGCAACAGCACGTCGGCAAGCAGGTCGAGCGCCGCCTCGAGATGTCTACTCGGCACGTGCAGTCGCACCGTGACGGCGTCGAAGTCGCTTACGGCGGTGAGCTGCGCGCCGAGGTACGCGACTTCATCGGCGAGCGCGAGCGCGCCGCGCCTGCCGGCGCCTTGCGTCAACATGTTGG
>WNEQ01002086.1_pt1 | contig 10497 bp, 9 predicted proteins | sample 5399971 | NCBI WGS metagenome assembly WNEQ01 (sample SAMN13153330, study PRJNA577476) | soil metagenome | isolation source: 20 cm grassland meadow soil 2 days after 1st rain plot 5 | place: USA:California | collected 2015-09-18
GCCGCGAGGAACTTAAAATCATCGGTCAGCCGCAGCGAGGCCATTGGGATTTTGCCGCGGACGACGCTGTCGTAGAAATCGTAATAGAACTTCTTCGATGTGTGATCCGTTTGCACGCCCGGCAGGCGTTCCGCGAAATAGTCGATCATATTGTCGCGGCGAAGTTCCCCGTCCGTGATGATATCTAGGCCCGCAACTTCTTGATCTTTGATAGCAGCTTTAACGGCCGCATCGTGGATTTCGTCGAGTTCGTGCTTGCTGATGCGGCGGGCGAAAAACTCCGTTTTGAGCCGCTCCAGCCAGCCGGGCATCGAATAACTCCCGACGACTGTGGTAGGTAATATCGGCAAGTTCATTGACATCTACTCCCGCTCGGTGGTGTACAGGATCGATGTTCGCGATCCCGGTCTATATTAGAAAGGCGCAAAATGCACGTCGTATCCGGCTTGCGCGCCAATCTGCGCGAGCAGCGCGCCATTGACCCAGTTTACGACCGATCCGTCCAACTTGCCCGGTCCGCGAAACATTCTGCCGTAGTCTTCCAGTTTCGTAACGAAAATATCCTGGACCTGTAAATAACCACGCGGATGCAGTAGCGGAACGGTATTCAGGAAACTTTCGACGGCGCCGGAACTGAGCTGGAATCGTTGATTCGTCACTGCCTGGGCGACGAAATTCTCCAACAATGCGGGCTTCAACCCCGCTGGCAGGGGCGCATCCAGAATGCTTTGAATCGCGACAAATCGTTCTTCCAATCGGATGGCGTCCCACACCGATCGCCAGAATGCCACACCCTGTTCGGCTCCGGAAGGATGGACGTGTTGCGGACCGACCTCGAGCAGGCGATTCACTGTTCTGGCGAACTCCGTAACAGGAATGCCAAAGGACTCGCAAATCGGCGCAGCAGCGGCCGCCGGCACATAGCTCCGGACCTCAACGGCATACAGCTTGCCATCGCGCACAACGATCTCATCGGTCGGGAGATTGTCGTAAACGTTGGTGAGGTGAATCGATAGAACCTTGTAACGCAGAAATGACAGCGACTTGAAGGGATCCAGCGCGTCAACCGCCAGAAAACTGCCCAGCTCGCGATGCTCCCGAACCGTTTCCATCGCGCGATTCAGCGTCGGCATCGAGTAGTCGCCTAACAAAAATCGGATACGCGGATAATATTGAGTGCCTCGCTCGCGGTCGAGCGCGCGAAAACGATCCAGCCATAAAGCTGCGCGCTTTCCGGTTCCGACGCCGATCTCCAGAACGAAAATCTCAGGTGGAAGCTGGTTATGGTTCTCGAGGTCTTTCAGTAGAGTCCAGAAGTCGGCGACAGCATCGCCCACAGCCTCAGGATGATTCGCATCGGACTTCCCGCTGGGTAACGCCTGGTCATATCCTTTGCCTGAGGCTGCCTCCCAAAGCGGCAGGTGTTGCCAAAAGAGGTCGTTGAACTTCCAGATCAGAGACGAGCGCATCGGCCTAAACGATTCGATATATACCCGTTTTTGCCCGTCCCGTGAGTGATCGGGCGAATACTCGAGCGCGTTGACGAATTCATTTTTCAGCGTTTCAAGCTTGAGTTGCCGAAGATCGACGCCAACTTCAATCCATGGGACCAGCTCTTCACCCCTCGTCGCGCGCCTCAGTGTGACGGCTTCACGAAAATTTGCCTTGTACTGCACCCAATCGAGGTGCACGTTCAAATTCTCGAGCACGCGGGGCGGAATCCGTGCCTCGCCAGCGATGGAAATCAACGTTGAAACCACACTACTCGTCAGAGCAACGCGTTCGGGTTGGATGTGGTTGATGTGAAGAATCATCCAAAAGCTACCAGCACAGCTTATATACGACAAGCACTGTATTGACAAGGCTCGGTGCCAAACCACAAAACGGGTCGTAAGGTCAGACGCAGCTTGGCACAGAGTGGTGCCGCCGGTCCCGGCATAGAAGCTAGGTTTTGGACATCGAAGTCCAGAACATTGCGATGCGCAGTGTTCTGGACTTTTTTACATACGGCAAGCTATTCACGACTGCTGCATAACTTCGTGGAGAGTGGGGGAAGTCAATGAGGGCTGTCGATCGCGAGTGGGTCGAAGAAGTCGCGGGGCATCGCGAGAGAATTTTACCGCTCCAGGATATTGTGCTCGCCATGTTGCAGGCTGCCGCCTTTTCTCCGAAATACCGACTTCTCAGGCACGAATCGTTGAATCGGTCAGTGAAGACTAACGTGGCGCCGCTCAGCCACGAGGGGCGGACTGAATGTTCACTCTACCTCGACTTGCCCGATCGATCGGCTGCTCATAACAGTTTGCCGCGTTTGCGAACTGAGCTACCTGCAGCTAGCATTGCGACGGCTTCCGTGAATTAGATTGCGGTGTCCCACACCTTCGCCAGCGACTGCACAGCTACCAGAACCTGGCCTGGCCCTTGATCCTTTCCGACAGGATCGCGTTCCGCACGTCGTCGATTGTCACCAGGCCCCCCGGCGCGATACCGCCCCACTCGAATCGAGTCGCGGCCGGCATCCAGTGAAACAGCGCCACATGCCACGTGTGGTCGATGCCGCCGCGCTCGTAATAGACGAGGCAGTGGTCGGTTGAGCACCCCGCCGCGATCAGCCGACGAATCGGCAGCTTCGGATTGACAACCACATCGGTCACCTGAAACTCGGCTCCGGGCTCGGCGATGTCGAGTGCCCGGCTGCCGAACAACGTCTTCAGCCCGTCGCGGACGCCGAGCGGCAGTCCTGCGATGGACGTGACAATGCCGAACCGCTCGTCCTGTACGTGGGCCCGCAACGCCCCGGACAGCGCCCCGGCGTCCGTCGCCTGGCTCCCGGCAGCCACAGCCGACCAGAGGCTCACACCGATCGCGCAGAGAAGTTGTGTCCGATGCATGCAGAACCTTCCGGACTTGCTCACAAGGACGATGCCACTGTCGCTGCCATGGTGCAACCGCAATCGCTCGGCGCCACGACGTATCCGGCATGAGCGACATGGCAGCTGCCGCGGTTCTCGAAGCTGCTCGTGTACCCCGACATCTGGCGACTTGTTGAACTGAATCCGCTGCGCGGAAAGATCAGAACTCTCTTTCCCTTCAAGCTGAGTTTCGGATCACGATCCCCTCTGGAAGAGGTGCCTCTCTTCCAGAAAGGGGAAACAAGTGTGACCAAACACTACCCAAACATGCCCATTTTGTGACCAAAATTCGGTCGCAAAACGCGCTTAAGTTATTGATTACTCGATGGAGGCGGCGGGAATCGAACCCGCGTCCGAAAACGTTCCGTAGGAGAGTCTACATACTTGTCAGGCTCCGATTGGTCTCGCGTCCCGGCAAAAGAAACCTGCCAGCTAGCCGGAGCGCCAGCCCGTTGAATTTCGCCTCGTACAGCCGGGCCAGCGGCTTGAGGCTATCCTGCATAAAGTGACGCCCTTTAACCAACCTACAGGCGAATTAGTCAAGGACGTTAGCTGGTGTTAAGCAGCTAATGCTGGCTGAAAGTCAGCAGTTAATTGGTTTCCACGTTTTTACGAGGTCATGGGCCTCGGTATGCGTCTCGTACTTCTTCGTCCCCGTCGAAACCGGTGCGCCCCCCTTTCGTATGGCTACCTCTTTTATATAGGGGTATGGCGGGGCATTGTCAAACGCCCGCATCGATTAAGGTATAATTTTTCACTTCTCTGGAGGTACATCAGTTTCGATGGAGTTGAAAACGCAGGCCGTGGACCGCCTTCTCGAATTATTGTCGCCAGCGCTGGCAGCGGAGCTTGACCGCATTGTCGCCGACACGTGTCAGGCGCTCGAGCAGGATTTCCAAAAGCGACTCCAGTCCGCCGTGAGAGAAGCGGAGGCGTCTTTCATCGCTTCGGCCGAAGCTCAGTTAATTCGGGCTGTCGCCGACGCCAAGGAAACCACACGGAAACAGGTCACCGAGGAGCTCGAAAAATTCTTCGAGGCGAAACTGGCGGATACGGTCACCCAGCTCAAGAGCGAGGCCTCCAGCGAGCAGGCGCGGCTTCAGGAGCAACTCGTTCGATGGCGTATTTTTGCAGAAACTCAAAGGGAGCTTGCCCAAGCATCTTCCCAACCAGAGATGCTTGCTCGTTTCCTCGTTCTGGCGCAAGCCTTCGCTGCCGGTCTCGGTTTATACGTGGCAAAGCCCGAGGGCTTGGCGTTGTGGAAAAGCCGCGGCCAGGCGGTCTTTCCGGAAATCATTTCAGATGAGACAACAGACCCCCAGTCTTATTTCAGAACAATCGAAGTCCGCGGTAAGTCGATCGCCGCTGTTTGCGCTGTTCCTCCCTTTCAGGCCGACGCGCTCGATTTTTTGACATCGTCACTTCAGTACGCGATTGAAGTTTTCGGATTGAAGATGCGGTCTCCAGCGCCGAAACCGGCTGTGACACCCCAAACAAACACAGTTCCGGGGCCCCCAACCGCATCTGGCGAAGCACCGGCGGAGCCAAAAGCCCACGCCGATGCGCGCCGGACCGCGCGGCTCCTGGTTTCGGAAATCAAGCTATATCACGACCCAGAACTTAAGGAAGGACGCGAGCACGCGGACATTTACAGAAGACTAAAAAAAGAGATCGATCTTGGACGCGAGGCTTATAAGCGCCGCGTAGCGGCCGCCGTGCTTGTCGCTCACGATTATTTTCACGAAGAACTGATCCGCATCCTGACCGAGAACGATCCATCACGCATGGGGGCTGGGTACCCAGGTCCCTTGAGTTCCAAAGATGTTTAAAAAACCCATCTCGTCCAAGGCAGCTCAATTTACTGAATCGGTCATCCGCGAAATGACCCGTCTTGCCCTGGAACATGACGCCATCAATCTGTCGCAGGGATTTCCCGACTTTCCGGCTCCCGATGTCCTCAAAAAAGCGGCCGCGGACGCAATATTCGCGGATATCAACCAATATGCAATAACCTGGGGCGCGAAGAATTTCCGCGATGCCCTGGTTTATAAAACAAAGAAATTCATGGGCATCGAGATTGATCCAGAGCGCGAGGTCACCGTCTCGTGCGGCTCCACGGAAGCAATGATCGATGTGCTATTGGCGGTCATCAATCCCGGAGATGAAGTTATCGTCTTCGAGCCTTTCTATGAAAATTACGGTCCTGATGCGATCATTTCGGGCGCGACTCCACGCTACGTACAATTGCGAAGACCCGATTGGTCATTTGATCAAAAGGAACTCCGAGCGGCCTTTAATAACAAGACCAAAGTCATTATTATCAACACCCCAAATAACCCGACAGGTAAGGTATTCAGCCGAGAGGAGCTCGAGTTCGTCGGAGAGCTGTGCCAAAAATGGGATGTCCTTGCCGTCACAGATGAGATTTACGAACACATTATCTACGACGGCGCCAAACATATCTCTCCGATCACGCTGGAGGGGATGCGCGAGCGCACGATCGTCGTGAATGGGATGTCGAAGACATTCAGCGTCACGGGCTGGCGCGTGGGATACATCATTGCACCGCCAGGCGTTACGGGTGCGATTCGAAAGATGCATGACTTCATTACCGTCGGTGCACCAGCGCCACTACAGGATGCCGGTGCTGTGGCTCTACGGCTTCCGGATTCCTACTACGCCGATCTGGCCAGGCATTATCAGCAACGCCGTGACCGCCTGATGAAGATGCTCGAGGATGCGGGGCTGAATCCCATGCTCCCGAAAGGCGCCTACTACGTCATGTGTGATATTGCGAAATGGGGTTACCCGGACGATGTGGAATTCGCGCGGTTCCTGGTAAAAGACATTGGTGTCGCCACTGTTCCGGGAAGCAGCTTTTTCAGCGATCCGGCGTCGGGAAAGGATATCATCCGATTTACGTTTTGCAAGAAGGAGGAAACCCTTCAGGCAGCCGAAGAGCGGTTGAAGAAATTACGCCATACGGTTCCGGCTCCTGCGCGGCGCTGAAACCAAAATTCAGGCATGCCGTCAAAAATGCAGTCCCCGCCTCTGCGAGGAGGGAATATTTCGCCTCACGCGGCACTTTCGAAGCACCGGTTTGCGAGAAACGACGCTAAGATATAATGGCGCAGTGCACTCTGAAAGGATAAAAAGGTTAATAGCTATGACAAAGAAGCGATTGCTTTATCTCACCTTGATTATTGCAACCCTCACCATCGGAGTTGTAATCGGCACCATCGTCTCGGGTGGGGTCAAAGCGGGCGAGCAAAAGGCGCAGGCGCTCGTCATTCCCGATCCTGTTTCACTTTCCAACGCATTTACTCAAATCGCGGCGAATGTCGCGCCGGCTGTTGTCAACATCAATACCGAAGCCGCGCCTGAGAACACCACCGTTCGCCGTGGCGATCGCAACAACAATCCCAATAATCCCAACAATCCGAACAATCGCAACCGGAACCCACGGGAGTTTGATCCATTCGATTTCTTCAACTTTTTCGGGGGTCCGGATGCGCCCGATCGTAGCGAGAGAGTGCGGAATCTCGGCACCGGCTTTATTGTCGATAAGGCCGGCTTCATCCTGACAAACCACCACGTTGTGGACAAGGCCACGAAGATCATGGTTCGCCTCGAAGATAAATCCGAGTTTCAAGCGAAGCTCATCGGCAGCGACGCCGATACCGATCTGGCGGTCGTTAAAATCGAAGCCGGCCGGGACCTGCCCGTCCTGAAGTTGGGCAACTCCGATTCGGTCAAGGTCGGAGACTGGGTGTTGGCTATTGGAAGCCCTTTCAGCCTCGATCACACCGTCACGCACGGCATCATCAGCGCTAAAGGCCGTACCGAGATCGGCGGCGCCAGGAACGACTTCCAGAGCTTCTTGCAAACCGACGCAGCCATTAACCCAGGCAACAGCGGCGGTCCCCTGGTCAATATGACCGGTGAGGTGATTGGAATCAACACAGCCATCATTTCCGAAACGCGGCAGTCCGCCGGGCTTGGATTTGCGCTTCCATCCAACACGGCGATCAAGGTGTACAACCAGCTTGTTCAGAGCGGGAAGGTAACGCGTGGCGGTATAGGAATCCAATACAGCGCCAATCCGACTCAAGACGCATCGCTGTGCCGCGCGCTCGGGCTGAAGGCGGAATGCGGCGTTGTGGTCCAGTATGTCGTGCCGGGCGGTCCGGCAGCCAAGGCCGGCATTCACGCCGGAGATGTCATAACCGAGATCGACGGAACAAAGATCAGTACCGGTTCGGCGCTCCTGGACGTCGTTGCAAATAGCCCGATCGGCCGAACCATTCGTGTGAAAGTCAATCGTGATGGTAAAGAGCAAACCGTTCCTATCGTTATCGGAGACCGGCAGGAAGTTATCGGCGAACGCGCCAGCAACAATAACCCGGACAATAACGAACAGGGTGATGCTTCGCAATCCAAATTGGGAATCCGAGTTCAGGCTGTTACTTCGGATATGGTTCGCCAGCTGCGGCTGAATTCTTCCGACGGCGTGTACGTTTCCTCGGTGGATCAGGATAGTGCTGCTGAAGAGGCGGGAATCATGCGCGGTATGATCATCACGCGCGTCATCGCCGGAAGCGAGCGATTCGAGGTTCACAATGTGGATGACTTCAAACGCGCCGAAAGGGCCATGAGATCCGGCCAGGACGTTGCGCTCATGGTATTGCAGCGGAACGCGAACACCAATGAATGGCGATCCAGCTTTCTCGCGGTGACGATCCCGTAACAGCAAGCTGGGGCAATTCGGGCGTATTTCGGGGACGCACCCCGAATTCTGAAGTTCAAGAATTCGGGGTGCGTCCCCGAAATACGCCCGAATTGCCTTTTGAGCCTAAAATAAAAATCAATGGCGGCCTGGGAATTAATCATCGACGGCACACTCGCTGGCGCCGCGAACATGGCTGTTGATGCGGCGTTGCTCGGCGAGGTCGAGAGGTTTCCGGGCGCACGGACTGTGGTTCGGTTCTACGGCTGGCGCGGGCCAACGATTTCGCTAGGACGCAATCAAAAGGTCGAGAATGCTCTAGACGTGGACTATTGCCGGACAAATGGCATCGACATCGTTCACCGGCCGACCGGCGGCCGTGCTGTGTTGCACGATGACGAACTCACATACGCGGTGATTTCGAACGATTCCTCCTATTTCGGCGATACGATCTACGGGAACTACAGGCGGGTATCCGAGGCTCTTTGCCTCGGATACAACGATCTCGGGGTCGCGGCGATACTTGCTCCTGATACCAGAAAAACCGATGTACCGGACAACGGCATCGATCCTCCCTGCTTCCTTTCCCCCTCCCGCTATGAACTGATGGTTGACGGCCGCAAGATCGTTGGCAGCGCACAGCGGCGTGTACGGCGGAGTTTTTTGCAGCATGGCTCGATGCCGATCACCTGCAATCGGGATAACCTGGCCCGGGCAACCGGGTTGACGGATTCCGCGCCTTTACTGAGGGAAATGGCCGGTGTCGCCGAGTTTCTTCCCGTCCGTCCCACGATTGAGCAATTTAGAGAAACGTTCATCCGGGCGTTCCAGAAATATTTCTCTATTGAATTCCGCCTCGGACCCACCGGCCCCATCGGCGCATTGACCCTATCATTGCCTGAGTGCTATAAAAAAACGCGATGGTGGCAAAAAGCGACGGCCGGGAACTCGATTCCAGGGCTCGGGACATTCTGAAACTGATCATCCGGTCATACGTAAATTCCGGTGAGCCGGTCGGGTCGCGGACGCTTGCGAAATCAATGGACTGGAAATTCAGCCCAGCGACCATCCGGAATGTCATGGCGGATCTCGAAGATGATGGTTATTTGGCTCAGCCACATACGTCCGCCGGCCGCATCCCCTCCGAGAAGGGTTATCGCTTCTACGTCGACCGTCTGGCCGAATCCGGTAGAGTCAGTAAAACCGATGAGCGGTACATCAACCGTATGCTTGCCGGTACCGAGACGCCGGAAGACCTCATGTCGCGCACCTCGGTCATTCTTTCCAGGATTTCGAAGAATGTCGGCCTGGTCATTGCGCCGCCGATGAGCGCGACCGTTCTAAAACATGTTGAATTCGTCGATCTCGGAGATGGCAAAATTCTGGTGGTCTTTGTTTCCAAAACGGGGTTGTTGCAACGCAGGCTCATTCGAGTTGCCGAGCGATACACGCAGGAAGAACTCGATAAAGCGAGCCGGTATCTTGTCGAGAAATTCTCTGGAAAAACGCTCATGGAAATTCGAAGCGAGCTGCTGCAAGCCATGCAGTTCGAACGAACGTTGTTCGATCGCATGCTCACGCTGCTACGCACCTGGAGCGAGACCCCTCAAGAAGATGCGCCTCCAGGTGCTATTTATTTAGAGGGGACGGCAAACATTCTCAATCAGCCAGAATTTGCCGACGTCGAGCGGATGCGAACTTTATTCCAGATGTTCGAAGAGAAAATCCGCCTGGTCAAAATTCTGAATGAGTGCATCTCGAGCAGCCCGCCAGTAGGTGTAAAGATCAGCATCGGTTCGGAACTCGGTATTCCAGACATGCGGGACTTTACGCTGATCGCCTCCTCTTACGCGTCCAATGACCGTACGACTGGTTTCCTCGGAATCATCGGCCCCACTCGTATGGAATACGAACGCGGCATTTCCATTGTCAGTTATCTCGGACGCGTTGTTGGCGAGATGATCAACGCCTGATGTTCAAGTGTAGCTGCCTCTCCCTCTGGGAGAGGCAGGCGCGACAGCCAGCGGGCTGGCGCGCCGGGTGAGGGACGCGCGAAGCGCAAGCCCGATAGGGCGAAGCCTCAAGAGAAGTCTATTCGAATCTTGAGACTCCACCCCACCCTCTCCCAGAGAGAGAGGGTGGATCTTCTGGGAATGACCTTATAATGGGTTCTATGGGAGAAAACGACAAATACGAAGGCCATCTCCCGGAAAATGGCCGGGGCGAGGCCGGTGATGGCGGTTCTGAACAGCAGGTTGCCGAGTCTGTTGCTACGGCTCAGCCACAGGCGGACCCGCAGCAGGAAATTGAACTTCTGAAAAAAGAGCGCGATGGCCTTTACGACCGTTTGCTGCGAAAACAGGCGGAGTTTGAGAACTACAGGAAGCGAATGGATCGAGAGAAGTCCGACTTCATGCAGTTCGCGTCGGCCGATTTGATGAAAGAGTTATTGAACGTGCTCGATTCCTTCGAGCTTGCGTTGAAAAATGCCGCTACCCAAAACGGCCAACAAAACGTGCTCCGGGGATTCGAGCTGATCTATAAACAGATCGAGGACACGCTTGCACGTTTCGGACTGAAACCCATCGAAGTAAAAGGAAAGAAATTTGATCCCCATTTTCATCAAGCTGTTTCTACCGAGGCCACGGACGCGGTGGAAGAGAACACGGTAATACAAGAAATGCGAAAAGGTTACTTGCTCAATGGCCGCCTCCTGCGGCCAGCGATGGTCAGTGTCGCAGCCAAGAAGGACTAACTACACTTGAACGGAAAACGGGACTACTACGAAGTGCTCGGAGTTTCGCGCAATGCCTCCGACCAGGAAATCAAGAGCGCTTACCGCAAACTTGCGCTCCAATA
>WNEQ01002087.1_pt1 | contig 10496 bp, 9 predicted proteins | sample 5399971 | NCBI WGS metagenome assembly WNEQ01 (sample SAMN13153330, study PRJNA577476) | soil metagenome | isolation source: 20 cm grassland meadow soil 2 days after 1st rain plot 5 | place: USA:California | collected 2015-09-18
CGATGCTTGACAGGATGTGGCGTCAGCCGCGGGTGCTGTGCCCTCGCGCCGCTTGGTCCGCGGCCATCGTGTTCAGGGAGTCCTGTGCCACCACGAGGGTATGCTTGGCCACATGAAACGCGCCCGCTCGGTCAACCACTCGGCGACGAGTCGCTCCATGGGCGACGCCGTGATCTTGGACTCATCGCGTCCCTCGAGGACCTGTCCCGCATGGATTTTTTCGTGATCGATATCGTTGGTGATCAGCGTCCAGACGTCCTTGCCCTGGGCGCATGCGTGAGACGACGGCATCGTGAGCTCGCGATCCGACGCCGCGAGCAGGGCATCCATCATCGCCGTCGCCTGTTCGAGTAATTCCCGCGCTGCCTCGCGCACCGTCGCTGCCATAGGCCCCCCTACGCTCGCCGCGGTACTTCGCCGCTCGGACCATGCTGGCGAGATCGTAGCGCGCCACGACAGCGTACGCTCGGCCAAACGGCGCCGCCGCACGCGCGGGCGCCGTTCGGTGCTCGCGCCGAGCGATCGCCGGCACGAAGGCTTACATCAACTCGTTGACGAGAGCTTGCGCGATGTCCGGGGCGACGCCCAGCGGACGGTGCGCCAGCGGGCCACCTTCACCGAGGACCGGTTCCAGCTGATCCAGCGCCGGCAGATCCGGGTACCTCCAGAAGAGGCCGATCGGGATGACCTCGCCCCACAGACAACCCTTCTCCATGGCGTCATGAAAGTCGGTCGGGTCATGACCCATCTCTTCGAGCTTGCGGGTCCGCTGCTTGAAAAATTCATGGGTGTTGTCGTGGTTGTACGTCACGCAGGGACTGAACGTGTCGATCAGGGCAAAGCCTCTGTGCTGCATGCCGCCTTTGATCAGCTCGACCAGCTGCTTCTGCTGGCCGGTGAATCCCCGGGCGACGTACGTCGCCCCGGCCGCAATGGCCAGGGGGATCGGGTTGATGGGGTTTTCGACGCTGCCGAAGGGTGTGCTCTTGGTGTTCATCCCCTTGATGCTGGTGGGCGAGAGCTGACCGGTCGTCAGTCCATAGACCTGGTTGTTCATGACGATATAGGTCAGATCGACGTTGCGGCGCATGGCGTGGACGAAGTGATTGCCGCCGATGCCGTAGCCGTCGCCGTCGCCGCCCGTCACGACGATTTTCAAGTGGTGATTGGCCAGCTGGGCGCCGGTGGCCACGGCCACCGCGCGGCCATGCAGGGTGTGCATGCCGTACGTGTTGAGATAGCCGGGCAGGTTCGACGAGCAGCCGATCCCGCTGACGGTCAGCACCTCATGGGGCTGCAGCCCCAGCTCGGCGATCGCTTGCTTCAGGGCCGCGAGCACGCCAAAGTCGCCACACCCCGGGCACCAATCGGGATCGACCTTGCCCTTGAGATCCTTGACCGTCACCTTGACGCGCTCGGCCTGAACCACGGTGGCCATCTCCGTCTCCTTCAAACCTGGATCTCGTGCACGGGCACGTAGAGTTTGGTCGAGCCTGCCAGAATGGCTTTGACGCCGTCCACGATGTGGTGCGGCATGAACGGCTCGCCGTCGTATTTTCGGATGTGACCGTCGGCGGCGATCCCCGTCTCCGATCTCAAGTAGCGCGCGAACTGCCCGCTGTAGTTGTTCTCGACGATGACGACCTTTCGGCACGTGGACAGGATCGAAACGATCGCGTCGGCATGCAGCGGGACGAGCCATCGGACTTGGAGATTACTGGCCACGATGCCGGCGCCGGCCAGCTGTTGCATGGCCTCGCGAATGACGCCCTCGGTCGAGCCCCAGCCCACCAGCGTGACTTGAGCGTCCGTGGCCCCATGGAGCTCGGGCGCCGGGAGGAGCGGAAGGACGCCGTCCATTTTGCGCATCCGCTTCTCGTGGATGGCCTGACGCTTGTGAGGGTCTGTGAATTCGTCGCTGATCAGAACGCCATCCTCGTCGTGCTCGTCGGTGGCCACGACGTGGACGTATCCGGGGGTTCCCGGCAACGCCCGGGGCGAGATGCCACTGTCGGTGACGAGGTAGCGCTTGAAGCCGCCGTTCACGGGCGGCCCGTCACCGTTGAGGCCGATGACGTCGCCGCGGTCGATGGGCACGCTGAAATCCAGCTCGTCAGGATCGATGCTGGACCGGCCTTCGGACAGGAGCAGATCGGACAGGATGATGCCGGGACACTGGAATTTGTCGACCAGGTTGAAGAGCGTCGGGACGAGCGTGAAGCAATCGACGATGTTCGTCGGCGCGACGATGATCCGGGGATAGTCCCCCTGACCGGCGCCCAGCACCTGCCAGAGATCGCCCTGCTCGGTCTTGGTCGGCACGCCCGTGGCCGGTCCCGCCCGCTGGACGTTGATGCAGACGACGGGGATTTCCATCATGGCCGCCGCGCCCAGGGCTTCGCTCATGAGGGCAAAGCCTCCGCCGGACGTCGCGCACATGGCGCGGCAGCCCGTGTGCGCCGCCCCGATCGCCATGTTGATCACCCCGATCTCGTCCTCGACCTGTCGAACCATGATGCCGAGCTGGCGCGCGTGCCGCGCCATCCAGTGCAGCACTCCCGACGACGGGCTCATGGGATAGGCACAGTAAAAGCGCACGCCGGCGGCCGCGCCGCCCATGGCCAGGGCCTGGTTGCCCTCGAAGAACGCCAGCCGTTTGCCGGTGTCGGGCAGCGAGAACGGGAAGGACGTGAAATGCGTCGCGGCATAGTCGTAGCCCGCTCGAGCGACGCCCACGTTCTCGGCCACGGCCGCCGTGCCCTTCCGCTTGAACTGGAGCGTCAGGATCTCCTCGAGGATCTCGAAGTCGACCTTGATCAACCTCAAGATTGCCGCCAGCGCGATGGTGTTCTGGACGAGGTCGCCCTTGATCGTCGGCGCCAGTGTTTTGACGGAAAACGGGCACAGTTGTACGCCCTCGGGAACGACACCAGGCTTGACCGTGTCGCTGTTGAACAGCACCGCAGAGCCTGCTCGCATCAGCTTCAGGTGTCGATTCATCGTGTCTTGATTCAACGGCATGAGCACGTCGATCTTGTCGCCGTGACTCAGGACCGGCTGCTCACTCGTGCGGAGGGTCAGGAAGATGTGCCCACCGCGAATGATGGACTGGTAGGCGTTGTAGGCGTTCACGTGGAGCCCGCGGCGGACGAAGATCCGGGCCAGAATGTCGCCGGGAGTGGCGATCCCCTGGCCCGCCGCGCCGCCGATACCGATGGCGAGGTCGATTCTGCGCACAGCCGATCTCCTGTCGGAGCGCCTAGGTACTTCTGACGGCGGTCCCGTCGCGCACTCCGTGCGGCGGGAACCGAGCTCTCAGCGCCAAACCCGCGACAGCCGGGCCAATCCTGCGCCGAACACGCGGCGCGGTCAAGCGGAGACGCCCTTGGGCGGATCGATGTTGTAGAGGCGCGCGCAGTTGTCCCAGAGGATCTTGCGGCGGACCTCCTTGTCGAACGGCAGCCCGAAGAACTGCGCCATCGCCTCGGGGAACGCGCCGTCGGAATGCGGATAGTCGGTCGAGACCACGAAGTAGTCTGCGCCGACCTTCTCGACGACGTCGACGGCCGGCTCCTCGTCCACGTCGAGCGCGATGTAGCACTGCCGCTTGAAGTACTCGCTCGGCGGCATCGACAGCTGATGCTCGCAGCCCGGCCCGAACTTCTCCCACTGGTCGTCCAGCCGCCACAGCCACCAGTAGAGCCAGCCGGCGGTGCCTTCGAGAAACGCGCAGCGCAGCCGCGGGTGGCGCTCGAGGATACCGCCGGTGGTCATGCTCGCGATGGCGCCCATCAGCTCGACCGGATTGCGGATCGCGTGCGCGATCGGGTGGAAGTTGGCGTGGCCGACGTAGCGCCGGCCCGCGTCGTCCTTGAGCGACGTGTTGCCGGTCGGATGGAACCCGATCGGCACGCCGAGCTCCTCCAGAGCACTCCACAACGGATCGCAGGCCTCGTCGTGCAGATGCTGGCCGTTGACCGGGTTCGGGGTGCCGATGATGGCGACGGCGCCCAGCTCTCGGACACACCGGTGCGCTTCTTCGATCGCCGCCGGGATGCTGTGCATGGCCACCTGGGCGGCAAACTTCAGCCGCGTCGGGTGGCTCTGGCAATAGTCGTGCGCCCAGTTGTTGTAGGCGCGCGCGAGCGCCGCCGCGTAGTCCGGCGCGAGGTCGTCGTGGCACAGGATCTGCCGCCCGCGCGTGCCGTACATGACCGCGACGTCGACGCCCTCGATGTCCATCGCGGTCAGCGTCGACTTCGCGTCGAAGCCGGACTCACGCGCGATCTGGAAGTGGGGATGCCGCGCGCGGCTCCGGCGCCGCAGCTCTCGGCTGGACGCGGTGGCGGCGGCCGCCTTGCCGTGGGCGGGGATCGCCAGTCCCGCCACCTCCATGCCCATGATCGAATCGGCGTTGCCCTTGTCCTCGGAACTCGCTTCGAGCTTCCGCTGCTGCCCGGCGAAGAACCGTGGCAGGTTCCCTCGATGAGGTCCTTCGAGGTAGCGAGCCCAGAGGTCGTCGGGCTCCATCATGTGAAGGTCGCTGTCGAGGATCAGAAAGCCGTCGCGTGCCATGTCACACCTCCAGCGCTATCCCTTCAGTTGACGTGCGATGAACGCCTTGACCATCTCGCGGGCGCGGTCCGTTTGCGGTCCCGGCTTCGCGACCCATTCGTGCTCGCTCCCCTCGAAGACGGTCAGCTCGCACACGCCGCCGGCGGCCCTGTAGGTCGCGGCGAACTTCTCCTGGACGGCCGGCAACACGTTGTCGTCGAGCGCGCCCTGCATGATCAGCATCGGCACCAGCGTGACCGGCTCGCGACGCTCGAGGATTTCTTGTGGGTTGCCTTCGTGGATCGTGTCCCACGGGTTGAAGTAGATCCGATTGTTCTCGATCATCCCCTCGCGCTTCATCCGCTCGGCCTGCTGGAAGCGCGCGTACGTGTCGCTGATCGGCGAGCGGGTGGCGACGTAGGCCAGCGTCGCGTCGAGGTGCGGGGCCGCGGGCAAGGCAATCGCGGTGTACCGCGCATCGCGAGGCCGCATCGCCAGCAGCTGGGCGACGTGGCCGCCGCTGGAGCTGCCGTACACGCCGATCTTCGCCGGGTCTCCGTTCCATTCGGCGGCTTTCGACTTGACCCAGCGCACGCCGTAGTTCGCGTCCTGCACGGACGCCGGGTACGGCGCCTCCTCCGAGAGCCTCAGATCGATCGCCACCACCAGGACGCCGCTGGCCGCGATGGCGCGGTCCATCGGTTCCTCGGCGAGACGGTCCTTGCGGCGCCAGGCGCCGCCGTGCAGATCGAGCACCGTCGGAAACGGCCCGGCGCCCTGCGGCTGATAGATGCGGGCCATCAGCTGTCGCCCGGCCGGCGTGCGCCGGAACTCCACCTCGCTGACCTTGAGCTCGAACTTGGCCGCGGGATCGTAGGATGTCTTCATTCCAGATCTCCCCTGTGCCTCGCCCGCCCTGGCGAGCGCCGGCCGCGCGCCCGTGACGGCTGCGGCGAATGCAGTCATCTGCTTCAGAAAGTCACGGCGGTCAGTGCCACGCTCGTCCACGGTGATCTCCTCAGGCGCCGACGGGGCGCTTCCAGCCGAGCCAGTCGACGATGGCGCCACCCATCACCCGCTCGAGGTCGCGGCCCCGGAGCCACGGCAGCTCCTCGGTGAACATCGTGACGCACTGCCGATACGAGCACGGCATGCGGGTGATGTCGGTGCCCCAGAACGAGCGCTCGGGCCCGAACGCCTCGAAGATCTGGCGCAGATAGCCGTGGATGTTCTTGTACGGATAGGGCTGGCTCGAATAGCTCGGCGCGCCCGACATCTTGATCGCGACGTTGGGGTACCTGGCGAGCGCCAGCGTGTCTGGCAGGTCGGCGAAGGCCGCGTCGTCGGTGATCCCGGTGCCGCCGCCGTGGCGCCCGAGGTGATCGATGTGCAGCTTCAGACGAGGATGTCGCTCGGCGATCTTCGTCAACGCCGCCATGTTCCCGCCGGCCAGGAGCCCGACCGGGAGTCCCGCCTTCTCGCACACCGCCCAGAACCAGTCGACCGAGCCATCGGTCCACCACGCCTTCTGATGCGGCTGGTTGAAGGTGAACCGGAATCCGAGCATGCCCGGCCGCTCGCGCCAGCGCGCGACGATCTTCTCGCGATCCGGGCTCTGGAGATCGAAGTGCCCGAGGATGCAGAACTTGTCGGGGTACCGCCGCGCTGCCTCGACGGCCTGAGCGTTGACCGCCTCGCCGAGCGTGCTGGGCGGATGGAGCACCGCGCCATCGACCCCGGCCGACGCCATCTCGGCCAGCGCATCATCGACCGCGTAGGTCGGAATCTGGCGGTGGTGGGCACTCATCCTGGCGTTCTGCCAGAGGTGGATCTGGGAATCGACGATCAGCATGGCGGTCCTCCAGTGAGTGGTCGCATGAGCGTCGCGAGCACTCGCGGTGCGTCGGCTGATTGTAGTCCATGGGCCGGATGCGATGCGGTCCTGACGGCGCCGCGCGGCCCGTAACCCTGGCCGCGACGTTTGACACCGGCGCCGCGCGCGTGGTACCCGGATCAGCCACAGCCATTGGGAGGCGAATGATGGCGACGACCAGGACGCGCATGCGCCCGAAGCCGCAGCGCACGAAACCGACGGCGACCGGGCTCTTCACCTTTCCGCCGACACGAGCCAATTTCGCCGCGCTCACGCCGGTGACGTTCCTGACCCGCGCCGCGGCCGTTCATCCCGATCGCGTAGCGGCCATCCACGGTGAGCACCGGATCACCTACCGTCAGCTCGAGGACCGCGCGCGGCGGCTGGCCTCGGGGTTGGCGCGGCGCGGGATCCGGCCCGGGCAGACGGTCTCGGCCATGCTGCCGAACGTTCCCGCCATGCTCGATGCCCACTTCGGCGTGCCGATGCTCGGGGCCGTGCTGAACACGATCAACACGCGGCTGGACGCGCGGACCGTCGCCTACATCCTGGAGCACGGCGAATCCAAGGCGTTGATCACCGACCGCGAGTACGCGGCCGTCGTGGGCCCCGCGCTGAAGCAACTCGGACGGCGGCTCCTCGTGATCGACGTGGACGATCCACTCTACGAGGGCGCGGGCGAGCGGCTCGGCGAGGTCGAGTACGAGGCGTTCCTGTCCGAGGGTTCACCGGACTTCGCGGACAAGCCGCCCGCCGACGAGCGTCAGGCGATCGCCCTGAACTACACCTCGGGAACGACGGGCAACCCCAAGGGCGTCGTCTACAGCTATCGCGGCGCCTATCTGGAGACGGTCGGCAACATCATGGCCTGGCCGCTGCCCGCCCACCCCGTCTATCTCTGGACGCTGCCGATGTTCCACTGCAACGGCTGGCACTATCCCTGGTCGGTGACGGCGATGGCCGGAACCCATGTCTGCCTGCGCAAGGTGGACCCGGCGCTCGTGTTCCGTCTGATCGCCGAGCACGGCGTCACCCACATGTGCGGGGCGCCGACGGTGCTGGCGATGCTGATCAACGCGCCCGCCGAGCAGCGCGTCGCCTTCGACCACGTGGTCGAGATCGAGACCGGAGGCTCTTCCCCGCCGGCCAAGGTCATCAAGGCGATGACGGATCTCGGCTTCCACGTCACCCACCTCTACGGCCTCACCGAGGTCCACGGCCCGTCCACGACCTGCGTGTGGCAGCGGGCGTGGGACCCGCTCGATCCCGCCGAGCAGGCGGCGAAGGTCGCCCGGCAGGGCGTGCGGTATCCCACGCTCGCCGGCCAGATGGTGGCCGATCCCAAGACCCTCGAGCCGGTGCCCGCTGACGGGCGCACGATCGGCGAGGTCATGCTGCGTGGCAACACCGTGATGCTCGGCTACCTGAAGGACGCGAAGGCGACCGCCGCCGCCTTCCGGGGTGGCTGGTTCCACAGCGGCGACCTCGCCGTGCAGCATCCCGACGGCTACATCGAGATCAAGGATCGGCTGAAGGACATCATCATCTCCGGCGGCGAGAACATCTCCAGCATCGAGGTCGAGATCGCGCTGACGCGGCACCCGGCCGTGCTGATGGCGGCCGTGGTGGCGCGCCCCGACGAGAAATGGGGAGAGACGCCGTGCGCGTTCGTCCAGCTCAAGGACGACGCGAAGGCAACGGAGGACGAGCTGACCGCGTTCTGCCGCGGGCAGCTGCCGCGGTTCGCGGTCCCCAAGACGGTGCTGTTCGGGCCGCTGCCCACGACCGCCACCGGGAAGATCCAGAAGTACACTCTGCGCGAGCGGGCGAGGGCGTTGTAGTTTACTGAGTGGGTCGCCTGAGCATTGCGATGGCTCGCGGCGCGTCGGCTGGTTGCAGTCCATGGGCCGGCTGCGTCTGAACGAGATGGCCGTGGAGCAGGCCCATGTCGACGTGATCGTCGATGATCACGTAGCCGCTCACGTCATGCTCGGCGAGCCAGGACGCGATCTCCTCTCCCCGGTCGGCGCCCGGCGTGCCGGTCGGGGTCCTGTCCAGAACGCGGCCGGTGAATCCCTGCGCTTCCAGGATCGCCTGCAGCTCGGCGACGGTCTTGCCGTGCCGCAAGGTGGACGAGACGACGACGTCGGCCTGGCCACGCGCCACGATCTCGTTCAGCACCTGAATGCACGCTGGGTCCAGATCGCCGTAGCGATCCCAGCTGCGGATCGGGGCCAGCACCCCGTCGATGTCGAGAAAGATCACCCTCACGCGCGAAGCATACCTCAGCGCCTTGACCAGGGCGGCCGCTGCGGCTAGGTTTCGAGCGCGCCGGGAGGGATCTCATGGCACGCTTCGACGACTACGCGACGAAGTACCAGACGGTCCGCATGGAACGGCGTGACGGCATCCTCCAGATGACGTTTCACACCGGCGGCGGGCCGCTGCAGTGGGGACTCTTGCCGCACGGCGAGTTTCCCCAGGCCTTCCGCGACGTGGGCAGCGACCCCGACAACAAGGTCGTCATCATCACGGGCACCGGCGATACCTACTCCGGTCCTCGCGCGGCCGGAGGCACCGGCATGCGCAGCACGCCGGCGCAGTGGGATCGCGTGTATTGGGAGGGCAAGCACCTGCTGATGAGCCTTCTCGACATCGAGGTGCCGATGATCAGCGCGATCAACGGCCCGGCCTGGCGGCACTCGGAGATCCCGCTCCTGTGCGACATCGTGCTGGCCGCGGACGACGTCCAGTTCCAGGATTCGGCCCACTTCCCGAACGGGATGGTGCCGGGCGACGGCATGCACATCATCTACCCGCTGCTGCTGGGCTGGAATCGCGGCCGCTACTTCTTGCTGACCGGGCAGACTCTCGACGCTCCGAAGGCGCTCGAGCTGGGTCTGGTCAACGAGCTGCTGCCTCGCGCGGATCTGCTTCCGCGCGCCTGGGCGCTGGCCGAGCAGCTCGCTCAACGACCCTCCCTCCTCCTCCGCTACACGCGCGTGCTCTTCACCCAGCCTCTCAAGCGACAGCTGATCGACCACCTGGGTTACGGGCTGGCGCTGGAAGGCATGAGCGTGGTCGATCGAACCGTCGCGCCGGGCACGTGACATCACCGTAACGCGCCGCGATTGGAGAAGCGCGTCTCCTGGCTCGTAATGAACTCGAGCTCGGGCCAAGCGCCGCCTGCTATCTGTAGCTTTTTGTCACTTGACAAGCCCCGCCACTCGACAAACACTCCCGATCACCCACAATCTGCCCGGTCATTGCCCAAGGTCGGCTCGTCGACACACGGTGATCGCGAGAGGATCTGGGTCGACCGACCGTGGCGCCGCCGGTCCGTGAGGGGGACCCGAAATGGCTAGACGGCCTGAGCTCGTGAAGCAACCGGACGTGGTCAAGGGTGACGGCAGGGGCGCCAAATGGCGCGGGTCGCTGGATGCCGACATCATCATCGCCAACGCCCCGGACCCGGTCTTCGTCTCCGACCTCGAGGGCAAGATCCTCCAGGCCAACGACGCCGTCTCCCAGCTCCTCGGCTTCCGCCAAGATGAGGTGCTCGAGCAGTCGCTCTCGCGCTTCATCAGCCCCGAGGAGACCCGGGAGTTCACGGCGGCACTGCGCGAAGTGGTCGAGCGGGGTGTCATGCGGAACGTGGTCCTGAACCCTCGCAGCGCCAGCGGCGAGGTGATCCCCACGAGCCTGAACGCCTCCGCCCTGCGCGACCCCGACGGCAAGGCCATCGGCGCCATCGGCATCCTGCGCGACATGCGGGAGCTCGACAAGGCTCGAGCCTACGCCGAGAGCTTGATCAAGAATGCGCCGGACGCCGTGTTCGTCTCCGATCTCGAGGGCAAGATCCTGCAGGCCAACGACGCCGTCTTCGCCCTCCTCGGCTTCCGCCCGGACGAGCTGATCGAGCAGTCGCTCTCACGCATCATCTCCCCCGATGAAACCCGGGAGTTCCTGGCCGCCCTCCGGGAGGTCGTGGAGCGGGGCGTCACCCGCAACGCCCGGCTCAACCCCCGCAGCGCCAGCGGCGAGGGCATCCCCACCACCCTCAATGCCT
>WNEQ01002095.1_pt1 | contig 10482 bp, 5 predicted proteins | sample 5399971 | NCBI WGS metagenome assembly WNEQ01 (sample SAMN13153330, study PRJNA577476) | soil metagenome | isolation source: 20 cm grassland meadow soil 2 days after 1st rain plot 5 | place: USA:California | collected 2015-09-18
CACCAGGTTCTTCAGTTCACGCACGTTGCCCGGCCAGCGGTAATGGAGAATGGTCTCGAGGGCTGATTCCGAGAAGTGCTTGGGCCGCCGCCCGTAGGCCCGCGCAAATTCACCGAGAAAATAGTTGGCGAGCGCGGGAATGTCCTCGGGATGCTCGCGGAGCGGGGGAACGTAAAAGGGGATGACGTTGAGCCGGTAAAACAAGTCCTCGCGGAAGTTGCCCTTCTGGATCTCCTCCTCCAGGTTCTTGTTCGTCGCGGCGATGACGCGCACGTCCACCGTCAGGTTGTTGCCGGAGCCGATGGGCGTGAAGCGCTGCTCCTCGATCACGCGCAGGACCTTGGACTGCGTGCGCAGGCTCATATCACCGACTTCGTCGAGAAATAGAGTGCCGGTGTCTGCCTGGGCGAACTTGCCCACCTTGTCTTCCACGGCTCCGGTAAACGAGCCCTTCACATGACCGAAGAGTTCGCTCTCGATCAGTTCTTCGGGGATGGCGGCGCAGTTGACCTCGACAAAAAGCTGCTGAGCTCTCGGGCTCAGGTTGTGGAGCGCCCGGGCTACGAGCTCCTTGCCCGTGCCGCTTTCGCCATAGACCAGGACGCGCCCGCTCGTCGGCGCCGCGAGCCCCAGTTGCTGTCGTAACGCTTTCATCGGCACGCTGTCGCCGATGATGCGGTGCTGGCCTTCGAGCTGGTCGCGGAGCAGGCGGTTCTGGGCCGTCAATTTAAGCTGCTCGACCGCGTGGCGGAGGGTCAACAGGGTCTTGTCGATCGACAGTGGCTTTTCCAGGAAATCAAATGCGCCCAGCTTGGTCGAGCGGACCGCGGCGTCAATGGTGCCGTGACCTGAAATCATGATGATCAGCGGCGGGCTTTCCGTCGCTTGGATTTTTTCGAGTGTCCTTACCCCGTCGATCCCGGGCAGCCAGATGTCGAGCAGGACCAGGTCGAAGCGCTTTTTCCCGAGCTTCTCGAGGCACGCCTCCCCCGTTTCGACCGCGTCCACGCGATAGCCTTCGTCCTGGAGGACGCTCGCCAGCGACTCGCGAATCCCCGGCTCGTCGTCCACCACGAGGACCGAATAGTTTTTCATACGAAAAGGCTGCGGAAGACACGGCGACGGCGTCCGGTCCCACCCGTCACGTTTCAACGCTCGCAGCCACAGGGCGCTCGACGGGCAGCTCGATGATGAATTTCGTACCCGTCGGCCGGTTTTCCTCGACGCGGATTCCGCCGTGATGCTCCGTCACGATCCTGCTGACGATGGCGAGGCCCAGGCCAGTCCCCCGGGCTTTCGTCGAAAAATACGGCAAGAAGAGTTTTTCTTTCGCTTCCTCGGGAATTCCGGAACCACTGTCGGCCACGACCACCTCGATGACTTCGCGCTCGGGATCAAATTGGGTGCTCACCCAGATCTCTTTCGGGACCGATTGTTCGACCGCCTCCGCAGCATTGTCAATCAGATTCACCACGGCGCGTTTCATCTGGTCAGGATCGGCTTGCACGGGCGGGAGGTCGAAGGCCAGGTCGCGGTGGACTTCAATTCCTTCGAGCCGCCCATCGAAGACAATCAAGGCCTTCTCAACGATAAAATTGAGGTTGGAGAGGACGGGCTTTGAGGAAGGGAAACGGGCAAAGTCCGAGAACTCATCCACCAACGTCTTGAGCGTCGCCACTTCCCGGGCGATCAAGGAAGCGCTTTGCGCCACGGTGCCCAGCCATTCCAGGCTATGGGACCGTGTCGCCTCGCGCTCGGCCAGGCGCAGAATGCGCTCACTCGAAAGCTGGATGGGCGTGAGCGGGTTCTTGATTTCGTGGCAAATCCGCTGGGCCACCTCCTGCCAGGCCGCGGCTTTCTGCGCGCGCAACAGTTCCGAGAGGTCCTCCAGCACCATGACGGACCCCACCATGAGGTGATTCGAGCGGATGGAGGAAAGGGTGACGGCCACCGCGGCGCGGCGCGTCCCCAGGTCCAGGTCCATCTGCCGGGTCACGACTCCCTGGCGCTCGGCGCGGCGAAACAATCGCGCGATCTCTCTCGCGTCTTCGGCAGAAAACAGGTCGGTCAGCGATCGCGCGGACTCAACGTCCTTGCGGCCAAATATACGCTCCACGGTGGCGTTGATTTGAGTGACCTGCTTTTTCGCGTCAAAGAATATAACTCCGGTCGGGATGTTTTGAAGGATTGCCTCCATGGTGTTCCCGCGCTTTTCGAGCTCCCGGTTCGCGCCTTGCAAAGCCTGGGCGGCCTGCTCGATGGCGCGACGGTTTTCAAGCAGCTGGCGGGTCATCTCGTTAAAGGAATGGATCAGGCTGCCGAGCTCAACATCCGCCCGGGCGGAGACCCGGAACTCGAGGTTTCCTTTGGAGACTTCGTGGGTCGCCTCGATCAAGGCCTGAATAGGGACGGTGACCCGCTTGGAGAGGAACAGGGAAAGCCACGTGGCGACGAAAAGAATCAAGAGCGTCAGAAGCGCGAGCACGGAAAAATAAGTCCGCTTGACAGCCCGCCGTTCCCGGCTCAAATGATCTTACTTCTCGGACTCGCGCTGGATCTCTGCAGCCATCTGCTCGATGCCCGGAGGCAGGCTCGTGATGCTCACGACGCTACCGGCGTTTCGGGCCCGAGGGCCAGCGAGGGCCCGCGCGGCCAAAATAAAACTTGAATCAGCTGCGTGAAGAAAAAGAGGACCTCGAGCGAGGATCTCCTGTCCGCTCGCAAGGTCCGGGAGAGCCGCGGCGATTACATCAACCCCGGGAAACGGGTCTCCCACTCGCGCCAGGAGCCGGCCATGCGCGTCGAAGCATGCCGCGGAGGCGAGATCGAGGTCCGAAATCTGGCGGGCCAGACGGCTCTCAATTGACGGGATGTCGCGACGCGCCATGTCCCGGGCTAAGCCCTTGTCTTCGGAAAGCTGGCTTGCGCCGCGGAGCGCGCTTTCCCTGGCGTCGGACTCCAGTTGCCGCGCGATGGCCGTGGCATCCTTGCGAACAACGTCGAAAGGAATGCCGAACCATTTGTCAATGCTCCGGTTGAGCAGCCCGTAGGCGAAAGCGAAAAGGAAACAGACGGGCACGAGGGAGAGCCCGAGGAACGCCGCCACCATTTTGGTTTTGAAGCGCGACCCGAGCTGCGCCTGCCGTCGCTCCACGTAGAGCTTGAGCAGAATCCTCAACAGGATCAGGGCGAAAATGACGAATGCGAGGAAAATTAGGGTGGAAATGGCGAGCAGGGCGATCGTCTCGCCCGCGCTCTGCGGGCGGATGAAGGATAGATTTAAGGACGCCTGGCTCCAGGCCAGAAAAAACAGTGCGACCACAACACCGAGGAGGAAAATGAGGACCGCCTTGCGTGGCCGGTGCGGATTTGCCTGCATGGGGTTAACCCAAATGGTGAGAGAGTTCCATCCGTTTTAACGTGGGGCCGACGCGCCCTGAGACCCCGGAAACAGCCGGGGGCTTTGCGAAAGCGAAACCCTTATGGTCCGGTCGAGCCACGTGTCGGTGGTTCAAAAACGGCTCTAAGGGACAAGCTTCGCACCGGGGAACCTCGCGCTTGCAGTACCGCTTTCCTGCTTCAACCAGGAGGGCATGGAACTCATTGAATAAAGCAGCGCTTCCCGGCAGGTGCTCGTGCAAGACCTGCTGCGCTTCCGAATAGGTTGCAGTCGGCTTCCAAAGGTCGTGCCGCGCCAGGACTCGCCGGCTGTAGGCGTCAGCGACAAAGAACGTCTTGCCCCCCGCATAGAGAAGAATTGCATCAGCCGTTTCAGGGCCCAGCCCTTTAAGTGCCAGCAACTCGCGGCGCACCTTTTCGCCGGGGGTAGAAAACATGGCCCTGAGCGAGCCGCCGTGTGAAGTCTCCAAATACCGCAAAAAATTCCGTATCGTGCGCGCTTTTTGACGGAAAAAGCCGGCAGGCCGGATTAGGGACTCAAGTTTGGACAGGGAGGCGCTGCTCAGCTTTTCATGGTTGAGCATCCCGGCCTGCCGAAGTCTCCTCACGGCCAAAGCGGCATTTTTCCAAGCCGTATTTTGTGTAAGTATAGCGCCTAGAATGACTTCGAGCCGGATACGAGCCGGCCACCAGCCCTGCGGACCAAACGCCGCGAGAAGCGTCGTATATATACGCCTCAACTGCCGGCGCGTTTCGGACTCATTCCCGTTGGTCGCAGGTCGCATGATTTTCAAAAGCTATCCCTGCCGTCACCCAAAGTCAAGGCGAGAGCAGGCGCTGTCGTCTGAAACTGTAAGAGTCGCTATTTCTGCGGGTTAAAAGTAGTTGGCGGCTGCTTAAGGTCCGCGGTGTTCGAGCCAGAAAGCGGTGAAAGAAGCGATTCAATCTGGATTTCCATGGGGAAACGGTCTAGGAAATCGGCTTGACAATATCCCTCGACTTTTCTACGATGACCATAAGTGTCCGATGACCAGGAATTCGACTACGAACCCGCAGGGAGCCTAAACGCTCCTTTCACTCTTGACCTCTTTCATGCGCTTAATCGGGGGTTCACGGGATGTCTGGAAAGCTTGGCGAAATTCTGCTCAAGGAGAACTTAATCTCACCTGAGCAGCTCAAGCAGGCCCTCGAGCACCAGAAATCGAATGGGGGCCGGCTGGGTAACACGCTGGTTAAGCTGGGGTTCCTGAGCGACGACGAAGTCACCGCCGTGCTCTCCCGCCAGTACGGTGTCCCTTCGATCAACCTCTCATACTTCGAGGTGGACCCCAACGTCATCAAGCTGATCCCGATGGAAACCGCGATCAAGTACCAGGTTCTGCCCTTAAGCCGGGTCGGTTCTTCGCTCACCCTGGCCATGGTGGACCCCACCAATGTGTTCGCCATGGACGACATCAAGTTCATGACGGGCTTCAACATCGAACCCGTGGTGGCCTCTGAAACGGCAATCACGGAGGCCATCAAGAAGCACTATGGTAGCGCTGAGGAGGCGGAACGCAAGAAGGAACTCGAGGAAATCGTCAGCTTCATTGACGAAGGAGCTACGGAGAGCGTCGAACTGGAGGCGGAAGACCAGGCAGGTCTGAACCTGGCGGAACTCGAGAAGGCTGCTGAAGAAGCGCCGGTCATCAAGCTGGTAAACTACATCCTGACCGATGCAGTGAAGCGTGGCGCGAGCGACATTCACATGGAGCCTTACGAAAAGGAATACCGCGTCCGCTATCGCGTCGACGGGATGCTCATGACCATCATGAATCCGCCCAACAAGCTGCGGGACGCCATCATCAGCCGCGTGAAGATCATGGCCAAGCTCGATATCTCCGAGAAGCGGCTGCCGCAGGACGGGCGCATCATGATCAAGTTCATGAAGGACGGGAGGAAGAAGCAGCTCGACTTCCGAGTCTCCGTCCTTCCCACGCTGCACGGCGAGAAGATTGTGATGCGGCTTCTCGACAAAGAAAACCTGCGGCTGGACATGACCAAGCTCGGGTTCGAGCCCGAGTCGCTCGCCAAGTTCCAGAAGGCTATTTTCAAGCCTTACGGGATGGTGCTGGTCACCGGGCCGACGGGAAGCGGAAAGACGAATACGCTTTACTCTTCCATCTCCCAGCTCAACAAGCCGGACACCAACATCATCACCGCGGAGGACCCGGTCGAGTTCCAGTTGCCGGGAATCAATCAGGTGCAAATGAAGGAGCAGATCGGGCTGAACTTCGCCGCAGCCCTCCGGTCGTTCCTCCGGCAGGACCCGAACATCATTCTGGTGGGCGAAATCCGCGACTTTGAGACCGCGGAAATCGCCATTAAGGCGGCCCTCACGGGACACTTGGTCCTCTCCACTCTCCACACCAATGACGCGCCCTCCACCATTTCGCGACTCATGAACATGGGCATCGAGCCCTTCCTGGTGGCCACGTCCGTGCATCTGATTGCCGCCCAGCGGCTCGCCCGCCGCATCTGTGCGGAGTGCAAGGTGGAGGACCACGTCACACCTCAGGTGCTCATTGACGCCGGCTATACTCCCGAGGAGGCCAAGTCCGTTAAAGTCTTCAAGGGCCAGGGCTGCGCTACGTGCGGGAACAAAGGTTACAAGGGGCGCTTAGGTCTTTACGAAGTCCTGGAAATCTCTGACGATCTGCGTGAGTTGATCCTGGTGGGCGCGTCTGCCCTCGAGATCAAAAAGAAAGCTATCGAGCAGGGCATGATTAGCCTTCGGCGCAGCGGCCTGATCAAAGTTGCCGCGGGATTGACCACTCTCGAAGAAGTCATCCGCGAGTCTGTTCTCTAATTCGCGCCTCACGGCGAGGGGGGAGCGCGAGAAAGCAGGATCAATGTCGATACCGAGCCTGAGCGATCTCCTGAAGCGCATGGTGGACTCGGGGGGTTCCGACCTCCACATCACCACGAATTCCCCGCCGCGCGTCCGCGTCCACGGCGAGCTGAAACCTTGCGACGACCTTCCGCCGCTCGGTCCCGCCGAAACGAAGCAGCTCGCCTACAGCATTTTGACCGACGCGCAAAAGCACCGTTTCGAAGAGACGCTGGAACTGGACTTTTCTTTCGGCATCAAGGACATCGCGCGCTTTCGCGGCAACCTCTTCAACCAGCGGGGAGCCGTCGCGTGCGTCTTCCGCGTGATCCCTTTCGAGATCAAGACGTTCGACCAACTGGGTCTGCCCCACATCCTCCGCAAGCTGTGCGAGAAACCCCGCGGTCTGATCCTGGTTACCGGCCCCACCGGGAGCGGCAAGTCAACCACGCTCGCAACGATGCTCAACGCGATCAACGAAACGCGCTTCGAACATATGATCACGATCGAGGACCCGATCGAGTTCATCCACCCGCACAAGAGGTGCCTGGTGAACCAGCGAGAAGTCCATTCCGACACCCATTCCTTTGCGAACGCGCTGCGCGCGGCGCTGCGGGAGGACCCTGACGTGGTCCTGATCGGGGAGATGCGTGACCTCGAGACGATCGAATCGGCGCTGCGCATCGCGGAAACCGGACACTTGACCTTCGGGACGCTGCACACCAATTCCGCCTCTTCGACCATCAACCGCATCATCGACGTGTTCCCCGCCCACCAGCAATCCCAGGTCCGCGCCCAGCTCTCGCTGGTGCTCGAGGGCATTCTGTGTCAGTCGCTGTTGTCCAAGTCGGACGGCCGAGGCCGCGCCATGGCCATGGAAATCCTGATTCCCAATGCCGCGATCCGCAATCTGGTCCGCGAAGACAAGATCCACCAGATTTATTCAGCGATGCAGTCCGGACAAGAAAAGTTCGGCATGCAGACTTTCAACCAGGCGCTCCACACGCTTTATCAGCAGAAGAGCATCACCCTGGAGACGGCCTTGGCCCGTTCGAGCAATCCCGAGGAGCTCCAGGATATGATCACCCGCGGCGCTCCAACCGCCGCTCAACGTTCTCAGCCGCCCTACGCCCCCGCGCGCCGATAGCCGGGCGTGTCGCCGGGGGGCCAGGGAGCCCTCAGTGAGGTGAGAAGCTATGCCGCAATTTGAATTTCGCGGAACGTCCCGAACCGGACAACAGATCACCGGAGTCCGCGCTTCCCCCAGCCGCGAAGCGCTCGACGCCGTCCTGCGTCGCGAACAGATCACACCCACGCGCATCGTCGAGAAAGGCCGGGAGATCGCCATCCCGAAGCCCAAGGTGGCGGGGAAGGTCACCCAAAAGGAGCTGGCGGTTTTCACCCGCCAGTTTTCTGTGATGATTGATGCCGGCTTGCCACTCGTGCAGTGCCTGGAAATCCTCGGCGGCCAGCAGGAGAACAAAGCTTTTGCCAAAGCCCTCACGGGAGTTCGGGGTACGGTTGAGGCCGGTTCCACTCTCGCCAATGCGCTGCGGTTGTACCCGAAGATCTTTGATGACCTCTACTCCAACATGGTGGAAGCGGGTGAGACGGGCGGAATCCTGGACACCATCTTGCAACGCCTCTCCACCTATATCGAGAAGGCAGTGAAACTCAGGCGGGCGGTCCAGTCCGCGATGATTTACCCGATTGCGGTGATCGCCATCGCGGCACTGGTCATCTTCGCCTTGTTGAGGTATGCAGTTCCCACCTTCGCCACGTTGTTCGCGGGCCTGGGCGTGGAGCTGCCGCTCCCCACCCGGATTGTCATCGGCCTCAGCAACAGCGTGGTCAGTTTCGGCTGGATGGTCATCCTTGCCGTCGGCGCGCTGCTCTACGGTTTGAAGGTATGGTACGGGACCCCGGGAGGCCGCATGGCCGTTGATACGGTGGTCCTCAAGATCCCGCTGATCGGCACCCTGATGAGAAAAATATCCGTCGCGCGGTTTACCCGCACGCTCGGGACTCTCATCACCAGCGGCGTCCCGATGCTCGAGGCCCTCGCGATTACCGCGCGGACTTCGGGGAATGCTGTGGTCGAAAAGGCCATTTTGGGAGTGCGCAGCGCCGTCGAAGGAGGCCGCACCATCGTTGACCCGCTGCGGGAAACCGGCGTGTTCCCCAACATGGTGGTGCAGATGATCGGGGTGGGCGAACAGACCGGCGCGCTCGATGCCATGCTCCAGAAGGTGGCCGATTTCTACGAGGACGAAGTTGATGCGGCTGTCGGCGACCTGCTGACCGCCATGGAGCCTATGATCATTCTTTTCCTGGGAGTGATAGTCGGGGGCGTGGTCATTTCCCTGTACCTCCCCCTCTTCAGCCTGATCGGCAAGCTGGCGGGCTAGAGTTGCCGTTGGAGCCGAACGACCCGCGCGGGGCCTCGCCGGAGGCCCCCTCCTTTCCCGCTCACTCAGCCTTTCTCTCTCCGCGATGGCCGCCCACGTGTGAAGGGGCGGTCATTCGTGAGTCTTGTCGGGTGGAATTTCAGTTCCTATAATGTGAGCAACCGGAACCATGCAATTCACAGGTGACCTGCGCGACTGGCTACCCTGGGTGATCAAGATCCGTTTCGTTCTCATCACCTTCGTGTTCGCCATTGAATTCGCCATCCGCGTGCTGGCTCCGTACCCGAATCTCACCTCGATTAAAGCTCTGGGGTTTGCGGTCATCCTGTGGTACGTCTTCAATCTGTTTTTCCTGATCTACAACCAGCTCAGCCGGGACTATCTGCTTCAGGCCTACCTGCAGATCTTTTCCGACGTTTCGATCATCACCGCCATCGTGCACGTGACCGGTGACCTCGACAGCAACTACCTCTCGCTCTATCTGGTTGCCATCATCCTGGCGAGCATCCTCCTGCCGCGACCACGCGTCTTCCTTGTGGCGGCGGTAAGTTTTGTTCTGATGGGCGCGCTGCTCGAGTTTGCTTATCTTCCGAGCCTCTACTCCGGCTTCGCCTCGCCGCATAGTCCCGCTTTTCGCTTCCTCGCCACGAACTCAAGCCTGATGGTGGACCTCGGGACGCTTCAGGTGAAAATCTTCGCCAGCCTCCTTGGCTTCTTTGCTGTCGCTTATCTTTCCAGCTATCTGGCGGAGAGCCTGCGGAAGACGGGGGAGGAACTCCGGGATAAAAGCGGCCAGGTGGCGAACCTGCAGGCGTTTACCGAGATCATTATCCAAAGCATGCGGGGTGGCCTGATCACGACGGACCTGGAGGGAAGAATTACAGAATTGAACCCGGCCGGGGCGGCGATCCTAGGCCGGAAGTTCGGGGAACTGATGGAGGAGCGCATCCAGAGCGTCCTGCCCAACCTGGAGTTTGAAGGCGACGACTCGCTCCAGCCCTCAGCTTTGCAGAGCCGCCTGGAAATCACCTTCCTTCACCCGCGGGGAGAGCTGAGAATTCTGGGAATTTCGGCCTCGCCCCTGGTCATGCCGGAAGCCGGCATTGCGGGCTACGTGTACAACTTCCAGGACCTCACGGAGGAAAAGCGGCGAGAAGCCGAATACCGCGCCAAGGACCGCATGGCTACGCTGGGGCGAATGGCTGCCGGCATTGCGCACGAGGTCCGAAACCCGCTGGCCTCAATCGCCGGCTCGGTCAAGCTCCTGGGATCGGTCGCCGCGCTCAACGAGGACCAGGCCAAACTCGTCACGATTGTGACGCGCGAGTCCGAGCGGCTGAATAAGCTGATCTCGAGCTTTCTCGATTACTCCCGCTCCCAGCGTTTCGAATTCCGCGAGGTCGATCTGGTCAATCTGCTCGAAGAGACGCTCCTGCTGGTCGAGCACCACCCGCTTTTTAACTCCCGGTACCGTATCGTGAGGATGTTCCCTCATCGTGGTCTCGTCGTCCGCGCCGACCCGGACAAGGTCCGACAGGTATTCTGGAACATCTGCGATAATGCGCTGAAGGCAATGCCCGGCGGCGGCACGCTGACGGCCAGAATCGAGGACGGGAGCGCCTCGAGCGTCGTCCGCGTGGTGTTGTCCGACACCGGCATCGGCCTCACGAGCGCCCAGATGGAAAAGCTCTTCGAGCCTTTCCAGCCGGGCTTCCCGGACGGGACCGGACTGGGGCTCGCGATCGTTTACCAGATTGTGCAGGGACACCGGGGCCAGATCCGCGTAAACTCGGCTCCGGGCAAGGG
>WNEQ01002096.1_pt1 | contig 10480 bp, 8 predicted proteins | sample 5399971 | NCBI WGS metagenome assembly WNEQ01 (sample SAMN13153330, study PRJNA577476) | soil metagenome | isolation source: 20 cm grassland meadow soil 2 days after 1st rain plot 5 | place: USA:California | collected 2015-09-18
AATCGCTCGATAACGTGAAGTGCGTCGCTGTTTGGATAGGCCATGTTGGCGCTGAGCCAGCCGCGATCGCGGAATCCTGTGCTTTCGACCACGAACGTGTCGCCTTCCCATCTGCCGACCGAATAACCCAGCCAAGTCGGGTCCACTTCGCTTGCTTTCGGCAGCGGGCGGCCGTCGGTAAAGACCTGACGGAACATCATTCCTACGAACGATTCATGCAGAAATGCTGTGAGCATCGGCGTCTGAAGGATCTTGAAGGGGCTGCGCGTGTCGATACGCGGCACACCCAGCGGTAAGCAATAGCCGTAGGGATCATCGACATGATTACGGTCCCGGCGCTGTTTCTGAACCGCGGCCGCCCACGGCGTCAATTGCACATCACCGGGCTTGAGGCCGTTGGCCAGATCGTGGAAGTAGATCATGTTGCCCACGTCCCAGACACCCGAAAGATCGGGATGACCGTCAGCCGCGCGCGGCGCAGGCGCCGAGAGGTCGGGCTTTCCGTTGGGCAAACGCGGGATCCCCGGCGTTTTGACTTGCGGCCATTGAGCATAGGTGGCCGATGTGCCGGCATAAGCCGTTATCGCGACAAGAACGATACGCGCGATGGTCATACACTCCTCCGGAATGGCTCAGTGGGAACGTCTGGATTTTACCAATGGAAAGTGAGATCAGGAAGTATGATTTCCCGCAATCGGCGAAACGCCGGCGCAATTCAATTGGGATTGCCCATCAGCAGGAACGGTGCCCAGTAATACGGGTGGGGATGCTCATCGCGAACGGACAACATGGCAGATCGCAGGCTTTGACCCTTGGTTGCGCCGGCGGCCAAAGAGCGATAGAACGATTTCATCAGATCCGCAGTCGTCCGGTCATTGACGTCCCACAGGCTAAGAACAACCGAAGTTGCTCCTGCGTAGAGAAAACCGCGAATCAAACCCAGCAGTTCGTCACCGGCCACGACGTTACTTAAACCGGTACCGCATCCGCTCAAAGTCACCAGACTCGCCGATGTACGAAGGTTATAGATATCGAAAAAATTGATGGCGGCATCGTGGAGTTGGAGCGAACTGAACATGGGATTATCCGGACGAAACGTCGCGTGGCTCGCGATGTGGATGATGCCTGCAGTTTGGATTTCGCGGTTCAGACACTCCTTTGTTGCCCCAGGACCGACGAAACTTCTCGCCTCGGGTAGCACGGATTGGATGCTCTCGATTTCTTCCGCGATGAGTGGCGCCGCCTCGTCCGGAACTCCGATTAACAAAGCAGCTCCGTCATTGCACCGCCGTTCCCGCCCGGTGAATAGCCGGTGGATTGTCGCCGTCGGAGCGTAGCTGATGATAAAGCGGTCCGCCAGATAAGCGGTTCCGTCGAAGAGCGCGTGGAACGGAACATAGTGCAAAAAATCGAATGGCACGAAGACGAGCACGGCCGCATCTGCCAGAAATGCTTCGACTGGCCGAATCAGCATTTCGTAGAGCTTTTGTAAGTGATCCTGAATGTTGGCTAAAGCTACTGACGCGCGGGCTTGTGCGGCCGCACGGTTGGAAGCAAATGTCGTTAAATGATATTGCAAGAAACCGAACCGCTTCCTGAGTTCGGCTCTCGAACAAATATTCTGAACGACGGCAAACCGCGCTCGGGATACGCAAAACGCGCTCACGTCGTCGCCGCTCATCACGTATTCGATGAGCCCGGCGTCTGGAGCAAGCCCTTCCATTACGTCTTCGAGTGAGGACGAATTTGCCTGCTTCAATGCCTCGACGCTTCCGGCGAGAAGATCAACGAGAGTGCGTGACTTGGCTCGTTCCGCCGTTTCGAATGCTTCCTCGAGCATTGCGGGATCGCCCAATCGCAGATCGGTCGTCATCAACATCTCGTAGACCGGCACTTTGTCCTTCAGATAGTTCAAACGCAGTTCGTCGGCTGCGATGTTCGATCGCACTTCCTCCAGTTCCTGGATCGCCTGCCAAAACTCCGCCCGCGCCGCGGACAGATTATTTTGAGCCTGATGGATCTCTCCGAGCACGGCGTGCAATTGGTGTCCGACCCAGGGCAACGGTGATTCGCCATGCAGCCTGTTCGCATCGGCGGCATTGCTCGAAGCGCATTCCAACTCCCCCAGCCTCAAGCTCGCCCGCGCCGAAACGATTCGCGCGTAAGCGGCCTTCGGCTTAATGCTCTCTTTCATGAAAGCGTTGTAGGCTTCCTCGGCAACCGCCCGCGTGTCCGTGTACCGGCCCATTTCGAGCCACATCACCCCGCGATGTAAATCCATCGACGCCGCACGCACCGCGTTCCCCTGTTCTTGGAACATGCTTCTGGCCTTCTCAAACAGCCGCCCGGCTTCCTTGTATTCACGAAGCTGGCTATGTGCGATGGCCATAACGCCAACCGCTTTTGCCATCTCGAAAGGTTTTTGAATCGATTCAAACTCTTTGTACGCGGCTTCTGCGAACCGGATCGCATCGTGACACATGTTGATCTCGAGATAGATTTCGCTCTGTGTCAGGTCGCAGAGGGAAAGATGCCAGTGATCAAGCGAGAGCGCCGTCCGCGTTTCAGCCAAAATATCCAGAGCTCGCGTGTATTGGCCTTGCGTGTAATGGTGATAGCCGAGGTTGTAGTTGCTCGTTGCCGCTAACCATGTTTGTCCGGTCTCTAACGCGAGCTTTCTCGACAGTTTATAGTATCCAACAGCGTCAGGACCTCGGTTTAGGCTTGTAAGCGCGACGGCCTGATTCCAGTACACCATTGAAAGCGACTTGTCATCACGGATTTCCTGGAGGAGTTTGCCCGCCTCTTCCAGTGAGTTCAGCCACTCTTGGAACCTGTCGAGTTGGAAAAACACCGCGCCCAGATTATTCAGACCCCTCGCGAGCAGTTGTTTTTGGCCAAGACGCGTGAACACCTGGCAGGTGATCTTCCCATCGTGCAGCGCTTCTTCATAGCGGGTGAGTTGGCGATAACACTCGATGCGGTTCAACCGGACTTTCGCGGAAGATAATTCATCGCCGGCTTCGTCGTACAGGCGAATGGCCTCGTCAAAGTAGGGCAACGCCTTCGCGTTTTCACTTGTTCTGGCGAGAGTAATGCCCTTCGTAACAGTCGCTCGTGCGCGGACCATTGCGTCACCCAGACTGTCAGCTAACGCCAGACACCAATCGGACAGCCGGTTAGCCGAATCGAATTTGGCAGAATCCAGCAGGCAGCGCACAGCCATCATTAATTCGCTTATGAACCTGTCGTTAACTTCGTGGCGTCGTTTCCATCCGCGAGGCTCACCGGCAGAGTCGGGAACCAGTTGCGACAGGGACCTATTGCGTTCATCCGATGCCTCCTTGTACTCGTCCCGAAGGCTGCCGGCGATGGCGTTCGCCACGACAGACCGGACCAATTGTTCCAGTACTTCTCGAGGTTCGGCTTTCACGCGAAATCGTACCAGTTGCATTGGCCGAATTTGACTGTCCCGTTAAATCCGGTTCTCAAATTTATTGTTGACAGATGCTCATGCATATTCAAAATACTGGCTCCAGCCCAGTGGATCATGGCTGTGGTTGATGCGGCGGTAGCCTCGATGCGGACCGCCACGCCTATGCCGACCTCCTGACAGATTCTCGATTCGTTCGTGCAGAAGAGTATTGGTGCTGCACGCGACATTTCTTCGTTTAGGGAATCTTCTCTTCGAAATATCTGCCCAAAATGAAAACGGGCTGCGAAAGGCGGGTAGCCTCCGTGCAGCCCGGCTGGAGAGATGCGATGGCTCCGAAGTCAATCCCGCCATCGAGCGGGTGGCCTTAATGAACAGGTCCTCATGAACAGGTCCTTCCCGCGGACACGCTGAATGGGCCGCTTTACCGGTTTACCTGCTCAAAAGGGACGGTTGATTTTTACCTCTCTAAACATAAGACCGGCGAGAGCGGACCAAAAATACATTTTTTTGGCATGTCTTATCTAAATCTGTCATTTCTTTGTAAAAAAGTGGCCCGGCGGGACGGCGATTCAGTACGTTAGCCGGTCCGCGGACCTGGCCCCACATTTGCCTTATGTGTGTTCGGATGCCTCGGCCGAATCAGGCCGTCCAGCCTGCAGAGAGAGGCGGCGCATCCGAGTTTAGCAATTGAATTCAACGCCTACCAAAACCGGAATAGCTGCAGTAACGAGTAAAGCAGCCCTGCGCTATTGCCGATACCTCAACCGGAACACGATGTTCCGGACGATTTCTACAGAAATTTAGAAAGAGGCTCTTCTGGAAAGGCTCGACCGACAGAGGAAAGGAATCCACTGTGAGAAAAAAAGCCAAATATCTTCTAATCACGCTGCTGGTAGTAACAGGACTTACTCCGGCAGTATCCGCCCAATCATATTCGGTCATTGTTGAGACGACACCGAACGCCGACATCCGGTCAATTGCAGCGGCTCTAGGCGGAACTGTTCTGGATTCGATGGGTGGAAACGTTTACCTGCTATCGCTATCCAGCATACCGACCAACTATCCCGCCGGCGTTAAGTACATCGAGCCGGATACCGTGCAGCTGTCACCTGGCGGACATGGCGCTGTCTTTAGTGTTAGTCCGGCGACCGCCGCCGACTTCTACCGTAACCAGCCGGCCATGCAACGCATCAATCTGCAAAAGGCGTCGCCACGCGCCACGGGCCGCAGCATCGTAATCGCCGACATTAATGCCATGGTGGATGTCCGTCACCCCGCTCTAGTGGGACATCTCACAGCGGGCGCGGAGTTTCTGCAAGGTACTTGCGTTAGTCGATCGACCTTAAACCAGTCAGCAGGGGGTTTTCTCGACCAATCGGCAGGCGGGTTCCTCGACCAATCAGCGGGCGGGTTCCTCGATCAATCAGCAGGTGGCTTTCTCGACCAATCGGCGGGCGGATTTCTGGATCAATACATGACGTTCTTGAATGAGTCCACGGCGTTCTTTTTGGACCCCGTGACAGCTTCGTCTCTGGACAGGATGAGTCCCGCTCACGGCCATGGAACAATGGTCGCAGGGATTCTGGCAGTCATGGCGCCGGATGCAATGATCATGCCGCTGCGGGCGTTTGACGATAAGGGCTGTGGGACAACTTACAACATTGCTAAAGCGGTCAAATACGCGGTCTCGCATGGAGCTCAGGTCATTAACATGAGTTTTGGTATCTCGGGACAAACGCAGACGCTGAAGAAGACCATCGGAGAGGCAGTCAATGCCGGGGTCACAGTGGTCGCATCCGCAGGAAACGGCAACACGGCCGTTCCGCAATATCCTGCCGCGTACCCTGGGGTTCTTGGAGTTGCCGCGACTAACTTGACGGACGTTAAGGCTTCGTTCTCGAACTATGGCTCAACAATTTTCGTTAGCGCGCCAGGATCAAACATCATTTCCGGTTATCCAGGCGGTTATTATGCGGAATTGTCGGGCACGTCCTTCTCCGCGCCAATGGTTGCTGCCGAAGCGGCTTTGCTGCGATCGCTGAAAACCTCCGGCTGGAAGAACTCGATTGCGGCTGGCGTGGACAATATCAATGCTCTCAATCCCGCTTACATCGGCCAATTGGGAACGGGACGCATCGACCTGCTCAAAGCCTTACAGTAATCCGCATAAAACGGACTTCAGCGCGGGCCGGCCTGTCTCCAACCCGCGCTGAAATTCCTACGCTCGAGAACTTCGATCGGAAGGGCTAGTCCATCCAGTTAGCGCTGCCATCGGGAGCAATTTTTGCTTCGAGTTCTTCGATCTCAATCGTCATTTCGTTCTGATTCATTACTTCTTGCATTGTCGTCTCCTTGGGTTGGATACAAAACTGGTTTCGTTTTTGAGATGGGCAATTTATGTTTGCCCCAATTCGATCAGTTAAGTGGAGGTACCAGATGCCGAAAGTATAGGTATGCGAGGAATTTTCTTGCGATTTCTCATTGGCTCCCGCCCGAAAATTTTCCCCTATGCCAAACATTGATCCTTCGCACCGAACGATGATACGCTCCCGTGCTAGCAATTTCCGGCGGGGTGTCTGGTGGCAAGCCTGCCGGACCGGCGTCCAATCCTTTTGAATGAGGAGATTGATGTATGCCCTATAAATTGACGGTGAACGGGCAGTCGAAGACGGTCGACGTACCGCCAGACATGCCCCTTCTCTGGGTGCTCAGAGACGTTCTCAACATGAAGGGAACGAAGTTCGGATGCGGTATCGGGCAATGCGGTGCCTGCACCGTACATATTGGCGGGCAAGCCCGAAGGGCCTGCCAGACGCAAATCTCGGCGGTCAACGCGCCTGTTATGACCATCGAAGGTTTGTCGCCAGACGGATCGCATCCGCTGCAGAAAGCCTGGTTGGAACTGGATGTACCGCAATGCGGATACTGCCAGGCCGGACAACTCATGTCGGCGGCAGCGTTGTTGACCAGGACCCCGAAGCCGACCGACGCCGATATCGATCAGGCCATGACCGGTAACGTATGTCGCTGCGGAACCTATTTGCGGATCCGCGAAGCCATTCATCTCGCCGCCAACGGCGGGAGGAAGGCATAGGAGGGCGCCATGCAAACGACAACCAAACAGCTCAATCGTCGCTCCTTTATTAAAGTCGGCGCGCTGGCCGGTGGCGGTATCGTGATCGGCCTTTACACCGACCCAGGTCTGTTCGCGCAAGAGCGAGGCGGCGGCGCTGCCGTGCCTGCCACGCCGATTAATCCCAACACGTACATCAAGGTTCATCCGGACAACACGTTTACGATCATGGCGAAGAATCCGGAAACCGGACAGGGTATCCGGAACTCGCTGCCCATGATTGTCGCGGACGAGTTCGATGTCGATTGGAAGCAGGTCAAGATCGAGCAATCGGATCGCGATGACAAGTACGGCCGCGATATGGGCGCGCCGAACGTAAGCCAACGAGAAGGCGGTTCCACAGCGACGCCGCAGAACTATCAGCCGATGCGCAACGTCGGCGCCACAGCAAGAGCCATGATGGTGGCCGCCGCCGCGAAACGCTGGAACGTGCCGGCTGCAGAACTGGCGACGGGTTCCGGAATCGTGACGCACACGCCAACAAAACGAACCGCGACTTACGCTTCGCTGGCGGAAACGGCGTTGACCACGCCGGTGCCGGATCTGGCTTCGGTGAAGCTGAAGGATCCGAAAGATTTCAAGATCATGGGGAAAAACATTCTCGGCGTCGACAATCCCGCGATTGTGACCGGAAAGCCGAGCTTCAGCATCGATGTCAATCCCCCAGGCATGCTGTACGCTGCTTACGAGAAATGCCCGGTGTTTGGCGGCAAAGTGGTCAGCGCCAATTTGGATGAGATCAAAAAGCTGCCCGGCGTGAAGCACGCGTTCATTATCGAAGCGCGTCCACCGCAGCCTGCTCCCGCGGAGGGTGCTCCGGCCGCCCCGAATGTAACCTGGGCTTCCGGAGTGGCCATTGTCGCCGACAATTGGTGGCTGGCGAACAATGCGCGCAAGTCGCTGAAGATCGTTTGGGACGAAGGGCCGGTCGCTTCACAAAGCACCGCCGGATACCTCGGCCAAGCGAAACAAATCGCGGCCACGCAAGCATCTCAGACGCCGCCGGGCGGCGGTCCGCGAAGCGCGAAAGACGGCGACGCGGAAGCGGCCTTCAAAACTGCGGCCAAGATCGTTGAAGCCGAGTATTGGTTCCCGTTGTTGTCTCACGCGCCGCTCGAGCCGCAGAATTCAACTGCCCATTACAAGGACGGCAAGCTCGAAATCTGGTCGCCCAGCCAGACTCCGGAAAAGTTCAATGCGGCGATACCGGCCGGCATTTCCAACGACGATGTCACGTTCCATATGGTTCGCGCGGGAGGCGGCTTCGGCCGGCGCCTGTATAACGAATACGACATCGAGGTTTCGAAGATCGCCAGACTGGTTTCCGACGAGCGCACGAAGGCAGGTTTGCCGACCGTACCGGTGAAGCTGTTGTGGACGCGCGAGGACGACATGCGCCACGATGATTATCGTCCGTCGGGTCACCACTTTCTCAAAGCCGGCCTGGATGCGTCCGGAAAGCTGATTGGGTTCCGTGACTTCGTCGCCAGCCACGGCAACACTTCAGTCATTCCGGCAAACGAATTCCCGCGAGGACACGTGGCGAACTTCTGGGCATCAGAAGGTAACGTCTCGCCGTATGGCATCCCGGTGGGAGCCCTGCGTGCGCCACCGACCAATGGCGTTTCGTTCGTTCTGCAGTCGTTCATCGACGAAATCGCGCAGGCGGCCGGTAAGGATCCTCTGCAATACCGATTGGATCTGCTGAACAATCCGATAGGATCTGTTCCGACTTTCACGGAAGTTTCTTTCGGCGCGCCTTTCAACTACAAACGGGCGATTGGCGTGCTCGAAGCGGTCCGAGATATGTCGGATTGGAACAACCGGCGCAGCCAGCTTCCGAAAGGTACAGGCTTGGGCGTGGCGTTCCAATTCGCGCATTCCGGCTACGTTGCCTACGTCGCGGAAGTCGCAGTCACTCCGGAAAAGAAATTGAAAGTCAACAAGGTGTGGTCTGCGATTGACATCGGACGCCAGATCGTAAACCCGCTCCATGCCACCACTCTCGTTCAGGGAGGGTTCATCGAAGCGATGAGCCACATGATGGCTTGGGAAATTACGATCGACAAGGGCCGCGTCGTACAAAGTAATTTCGACAAGTATCAGCCGACGCGTATAAGGAACGCCCCTGCGTCGATTGAAGTCAAGTTCCTTAAGACGGACTTCAATCCGACCGGTCTGGGCGAACCCTCGTTGCCGCCGGCAATACCCGCGATCAGCAATGCGATCTTCGCCGCAACGGGCATCCGCATCCGCTCGCTGCCGGTTGGGTCGCAAGGATACGCGTGGGTGTAAACTCACGTCGGAATTCGCGGTAGTGCCAGATGACAACTGACAATTGAACAGTGAACAATGAACAAGCATCTCAATGTTCATTGTTCACTGTTCAATTGTCAGTTGTCATTTTGGGGAACAAGGTTGAAATTCTTTCTTCTACCTCTTCTCCTGACAACAGCATGCTCTCAAACCAAACCCACAGTCACCGTGTCTCCATCCAAGGTCCTCCACACCGGTCATGTGGTCATGCGCGGCACCGGATTCACTCCGAAATCCGACGTCTCTTCTCACCTCCGCCGGCCCGACGGCACCGAGTTCCCTGTCCTACCGATGCTCACGGATGATCGCGGCGAATTTTCGCACGACATCGATACGTTAATTCTCACGCCCGGCGTCCATGAAATCTGGGTCGTCGAGGATCGTTCGAAAGTCTCTTCCAACGCAGCCCGATTTGAGGTAACGCTCGACCAACCTTAATTGTAAGTAAAAAAATTAACCCGCCGGGGCGACCGTGACCTTCACATGCACGTTCGTCCAGCAGCATTGAAAGCCGGCACCGCCATCTCCGCTCGCATCGTTGGCTTGAGCTCGCAGGATGTACTCACCAGGTGTGCTGAAAGTGGCGGTCGTTGCGGCTTTTCCTTCACTGTCAACCGGCGGTCGGGGATTTTCAAAGCTCACCGGGCCTGGGCCACGAAACTCACTCCAGAAGATGCTCGCCGGTGGACCTCGACGCGGGCGCGCTTCCGGCGGCTGTTTGCCGTCATCGGTGACCCAAAGGATCAGCGGCAACGCATCTCCCGGCTTGGCTGTCAATGACTCCGCGATCCCGCGCGGCGGGCCGGCGAATGCGGGACCTTCGGGCCGGAATCTCACTATAGGAGGCGTATTGCCGACGCCGGCGTCCTTATAAGGCTCGACAATCCACAGGGGATTCAAGCTCATCGGAATGGATGTTGTCTTTCCATTCGCGGTGATAGTCCAGGTCAGCTTTTTATCGCCGAAGTCTTTGGGAACGGTGACCGTAAAAACACCCCATTGGCGGCGCGGAAGAAAATGCGTCGGCTGACCTCGATCGGGACCGCCGGGCTGGATCTGATTGTCTGGGCCGACAGGAATATCGAGCAATTGCTTTTGGTTTCGATTGAAGTAACCGAGCAGGAAACTATAGGTGCCGTCCGGATTCTGAAACCAGCCTTCGAAGGCCCCTGTGACGCTTTGCCCGCTTTCGTGAATGGGATCGAAAGGTAGCTGCCGTGGAAAAAGCAACGGACCACAAAAGGCACAAAAGAAAACAAAAAGCACAAAACATATGTGCCTTTTGTATTCTCTTGTGCCTTTTGTGGCCCTCTTCATTCCTTCCGTTTTGCGACCTCGGCCTGGAAATCCTCATCACTCATATACGTGATGTTGACCCAGGCGTGGCCCATTTCGTCCACAGTGCGGTCGCCGAATCCGACCCATTGATTGGGATCCGGATTGTGCGGATTATTCGCCGTGTTGTCATACCACGACGTGATCTTCAGAATCGTACCTTTCGGCAGAAGCGGAGCGGCATCGTCGGCGTAGACGTAATTGTTGTGCCAGTTGAAATTGAAATTATCGACATGGCTTAACATCATCGTCTGCCCGTT
>WNEQ01002100.1_pt1 | contig 10473 bp, 7 predicted proteins | sample 5399971 | NCBI WGS metagenome assembly WNEQ01 (sample SAMN13153330, study PRJNA577476) | soil metagenome | isolation source: 20 cm grassland meadow soil 2 days after 1st rain plot 5 | place: USA:California | collected 2015-09-18
CGACCAGCGCCTGCTTCTGCATCACTACTCGGTCGGGATCACGTACTGGGACAGCCCCTGGGGTATGCCCAGCCCGGACGGCAAGGTCGTCATCTTCAATTCGAACATGAACGGGTCCGGACGCTATGACCTGTTCGTCGCGGAGGTGCCGCTTCGGCGTCCATGAGCACCCGGCTGGCACCACCTCGCGTGCCGTGATTCGGCTCGCGTTCTGCACCAACAATTTCCAGATCGGCGGCACGGAGCTCAACGCCGTCCGATGGGCGGAGCGTCTCAGTCCCGAGCGGTTTCAATTGACCGTCGTCCACTTTCGGACGGACGGTCCGCTACGCGCCCGCTACGAGCGGATCGGCGCCAAGCTCGTGCACGTGCCGTTGCGGAACATGTACGGTCCGCGCGCCGTGCGTCAGGGGATCCGGCTGGCGCGGTTCCTGGCTCGCGCGCGCATCGATGTATTCCACGCCCACGACATCTACAGCAACATTTTCGGCGTGTTGTGGGCTCGCGTGGCCGGCGTTCCCGCCGTGGTCGCAAGCCGGCGCTGGTGGCATCCCAGCCAGCGCCCGATGTTGCAGATCGTGAACCGGTGGGCCTACCACGTCGCACACCGTGTGCTAGCGAACAGTCCCAGCGTCGCCGCGATGCTCGCGCGCGATGAAGGCGTCCCGCCAGCCAAGATCGTCTGCATGCCCAACTTTCTGGGCGAGGATGCGTTCCAGCCGTTGCCGACGCCCGAGTGGACCGCGTGGCGAGCACGGCTCGGTCTGCCGGTCGGCGCGCTCGTGTTTGGCATCGTGGCGCGCCTGGATGGAATCAAGGACCACGCCACGCTGCTCCGGGCCTTCGGGCGCGTCGCGCCGGACATGGCCCGGGCGCACCTCGTCTGCGTAGGGGAGGGGCCGCAACGTCCAGCGCTGGCGGACCTGGCACGGTCGTTGCGTCTTGCAGAGCGAATCCATTTCCCGGGTATGATCACGCCCCCCTTCAACCTCCACCACCTCTTCGACGTCTCTGTGCTCTCCTCCCTCGGCGAGGGGTTCCCTAACTCGCTGCTCGAGGCCATGGCTGCGGCGCGGCCGGTCGTGGCGACTCGCGTCGGCGGCATCCCGGACGCGGTACGCGACGGCGAAACCGGCATGCTGGTGCCCCCCGGGGATACCGAGGCCTTCGCCGCCGCCCTGCGGGCCGTGACCGAGACGCCCGGCCGGGCGCAGACTCTGGGCGCTCAGGCCCAGGCGCATGTGCGCGCCGAGTACCACGAAAGTCGGATCATCTCCCGCCTGACTGCATGGTACGAATCGCTCGCGGTCGGAGCCGGGGTGGAGGTGTAGCGCGGTGTGCGGGATTGCCGGTTTTGCGGGGTGGCAGCTCCGAGAGGAGGAGGCCGCCCGTACGGTGCGAGTGATGTGCGACGCCATCGTGCACCGTGGTCCCGACGACGCCGGGTATTTTGTCGCCCCCGAGGTGGCACTGGGCATGCGCCGGCTCTCAATCATCGATGTCGCCGGCGGCCAGCAACCGATTGCCAACGAGGACGGCTCGATCCAAGTCGTCTTCAACGGCGAGATCTACAACCACCACGAGCTGCGGCGCGATTTGATCGCCAGCGGCCACCGCTTCCGGACGCGGAGCGACACGGAGACGATCGTCCACCTGTACGAGGAGATGGGTGAGGACTTCGTGGTGCGGCTGCGCGGGATGTTCGCCATTGCCTTGTGGGACGCCCGTGCCAGGCGCCTCGTCCTGGCCCGGGACCGGGTTGGCATCAAGCCGCTGAGCTACTGGGTCACCCCGGACGGGATCGCGTTTTGCTCGGAGTTGCGCTCGCTCCTCGCCCTGTCGCGCTTTCCGCGCCGGTTGGACGAGTCCGGCCTCGCGGCGTTCCTCTCCTTGGGGTACGTCCCCGACCCGCTGTCCGCGTTCGCCGGGGTCGCGAAGCTCTCCCCCGGACACATCCTCGCCTGGTCCGCGGAACGGGGCGCGAGCGTGCGGCGGTATTGGACGCCGGTCGTGCCGGAGACCCCCGTCGCGGATGAGGCGCTGGCTGCGGAGCGCCTCGGTGAACTGCTCGCCGAGGCGGTGACCAGCCATCTCGAGGCCGAAGTGCCGCTGGGAGCGTTTCTGTCAGGTGGACTCGATTCCTCCACCGTGGTAGCGCTGATGGCCCGCGGGGCGCCCATCCAGCCGCGGACGTTCGCAATCGGGTTCGACGAAAGCGCCTTCAACGAGGCGCCGCACGCCCGGCGCGTCGCGGAGGCCATCGGCACGCGCCATACTGATCTCGTCCTGCGACCTGACGCGGACCGGTGGGTCGAAGGCATCGTCGGCATCTTCGACGAGCCGTTCGCGGATTCCTCGGCGCTCCCCACGTACGTGGTCTCGTGGCTCGCCCGCCGGCACGTGACCGTTAGCCTCTCCGGCGACGGCGGCGATGAGCTGTTCGGCGGCTACACGCGCTATGTCGAGGCTTTGCGGCGTCCTACCGTCCCTGCGTGGGGGCGTCCGCTGCTCCGGGCGGTGGGCCACGCGCTGCCGCACATCGCGCCGGGGCGGGGCCGCCTGCTGGATCTCGCACGGCCTCGTGCCGCGGGGTACGCTAGTACGGTCGCGTTGGCCTTGGCACCCGCCGATGGCGGGATGGCCGCACCCCACCTCGTGCCCCGGGAGGGTCAGTTCGGCGACATTCTGGGGAGTGCCTTCGCGGCAGCCGGAACACGCGATTTCGCGTCCCAAATGATGCTCGTGGATGTCGCGACGTACCTCCCGGGCGACATCCTGACCAAGGTAGACCGGGCCAGCATGGCGGTGTCGCTGGAGGCGCGCGTCCCGCTGCTCGACCAGGCACTCGTCGAGTTCGCGCTGGCGTTGCCGGCGGACCTCAAGATCCGCGGCCGAGCAGGAAAACAGGTCTTCCGGCGGACCATCCGCGGGCTCGTGCCATCCGAGGTGTTGGAGCACCCGAAGCTCGGTTTTTCGATGCCCCTCGGCCAGTGGTTCCGCGGGCCGCTCCGCCACCGCATCGACCAGCTTGCGACCGCGAACGGTGGACTGTACGACCTCCTGGACCGGGCCTCGGTGCGTCGCTTGACCAGAGAGCATCTGATGCGACGTCGCGACCACAGCACCGCGCTGTGGCGCGCACTCGTGCTCCAGCTCTGGCTGGCTCACCTCGACACGGGCCGTCTCGCGCGCCCCGTCCCGAACTCACTGATCGAGTTCTGAGGTCACGACGGAACGGATGAGCGGGATTCTCGCAAACCACGTCGGACTGGGACGACAACCCGCCCAGGTCAACTGGACACCGGCGTTCGTCGGGCTGCTGGCCTACGTCTTCGTCATCATGACTTACCGGTTGCCCATCGGGACCGTGGTCATGGCGGGCGCCTTCGTGAGCCTGCTGCTGCAACGCCAGTCGCTTCGCATGCCCCCGTTTCTCTGGCTGTTCGCGGCCTGGACTGCGTGGGCCGTCGTCGGATACCTGACGACCCCGTATCCTGACGTGGTACGGGAGAGCCTGATAGAACGTGGCAAGCTCCTCCTCGTGACGCTGGTCGCGATCAACGCGTTGCGCACGGGGACGCAGGTTCGCTACCTCATGCTCTTCACGCTGGCCAGCTACATCTTGTTCCCGGCCCGGTCGACGTTGGTGAACTATGTCACCGGCAATACGCTCCTCGGCCGTGCCGTCGGCCCGTTCATTTACGACAATCCGAATGATCTCGCCTCGGTCACCATCCTGATGCTCGGAACGGCTGTTGCGCTCTGGGCAGAGAGCGCTCGCGGAAGCCCGATTGGCTGGATCGGCCTGGCAGGCGCCGCACCGTTGATCGTCATCATCGTTCTCACCCAATCCCGTGGTGCATTCTTGGCGGTGGCGACCATGGCCTTGCCCTCGGCCATTGCGCTGGCGCGACGTCGACCGCGTGCAGTGATGGTGTTTGCCGCCCTCGTCACACTGGCGCTGTATCTCGCCCCCGGCACGTTCTGGAACCGGATCGGGGGTCTGCGGCGGGGCACGAGTGTGGAAACGATCGGTGAGATGGACCCGGAAGGATCCGCACGTCAACGGTTTGCGCTGCTGCAAACCGCCATCCGCATCATCAAGGATCATCCCATGCTGGGTGTAGGACTAGGGGCCTATGCGGAAGCCAACGCCCAGTACAGCCCCGCCCTGGGTTACCGGGACACACACAATACCTACTTGAACATCGTGGCGGAGACCGGACTGGCGGGGTTGGCGCTCTTCCTGGGACTGGTGGCGAGCGTGCTGCGCGACGTGCGTGAGGCGCGTCGTCGCGCGCACCGTGTCTTGCCCGCACAAGCCGAGATGCTGCGGTGGCTACAGTACGGGCTCTGCGGTTACCTCATCGCGGGACTGTTCGGATCATACTCGCATCTCACGTTTCCGTACGTCTCCCTGGCTTTGCTCTGGAGCGCGTCGCAAACTGTGCGCGCGCAGTGCAAGGCGGTGAGCGCGGCCCAACCCCCGGTCCGCGCCGGATGAGAGCGTCAGCCCTGTCGCTGCACATCGCCGGCGAGCAGTGATCCCGCTACTCAGGAGCCGGGCACGCGCAACACCGCGGTGTGGCGCCGCCGCGACGGCTCGAACGCGCATCATCAGGCCTGCGTGTAGTGCACACGCTATTTTGACGTCGGCACGGCGGCTGATCGTGGCGCGATCCCTGCAGAGCGCATTCGGGCAACCAAGCGAGTGGATATGGGGCTGAAAACGCTCAAAGTCGGCCTCCTGAGACGTTCCAAGCGGATGGGCATTCTCCACGCGTTCGGGCGGAGCGCTTGGAGAACGAGCCGCCTCCTCATTCTCGGATATCACGGCATTTCGCAGGACGACGAACATCTCTGGAACCCGGCTCTCTACATGACGCAAGACACTCTGAGGCGTCGCATGGAGTTGCTGGTCCGTAACGACTGCTCCGTACTGTCCCTTTGCGAAGCCGTTACAAGACTTGGTACGAATGACCTGCCGCCCAGGTCCGTCGTCATCACGTTCGACGACGGCTTCTATAATTTCTTCGCACGGGCGTTTCCGGTGATCCGGGAGTTCGGATTTCCCGTCACGGTCTATCAGACATCATACTACTCCTCGTTCAATCGACCGGTATTCGACATCGCCCTCTCCTACATCGCCTGGAAGGGGGCGGGCAAGAGAATCGAGGGACTGAGATTCACCGGGAGTCCGGAGGTGCTCGATTTGAGCACCGCCGAGACCCGCGCTGCGGCGTGCGCTCGGATTCGCCAGGCCGCTCACCGCAACGGCATGTCCGGCCAGGCCAAAGACGAGGTCGTCGATGAATTCGCTGCCGCTCTGGAGGTCGACTCGGAGTCCATACGCGCGAGGCGCATGCTTCATCTGATGACGCCCGACGAACTAAATCAGTTGGTCAAGCAAGGCATCGATTTGCAATTGCACACCCATCGCCACCGCATGCCGAGCGATCGCGACCTCTTCCGGGGGGAGATAAGCGAGAATCGTACCTTCCTGAGGGCGCTCGGTCAGCCGTCCGCCAACCATTTCTGCTATCCCAGCGGCGTCTATGCGAACCGCTTCTTGCCTTGGCTCGTTGACCTGGGCGTTCATTCGGCTACGACCTGCGATCCCGGTCTCGCCAGCCCCAAGCGCCGCGCGCTTCTCCTCCCACGGCTTATGGACTCGTCAGAACTCTCGGACGTTGAATTGGAAGGGTGGGTGCACGGCGTAAGCCAAGTGTTCCCCCGCCGGCCCACCCGGCGGGCGATGCCGTGCTACTAACATCGCGTCGCTAGTCACCGAGGCCGCACGGCGCCGATCGACGCGCTCGACCCTGCGACCCCTATCAAGAAGCCGCTCATCGCGCCGCACCATCCCGCCAGGGGCAGCCCCGCGCAGAGGAGGGGCAACAACAGAAGGCTCACGCCGGCCCCCCCAGCAGCGACCACAGCCGTCGCGCGCGATCGCACAGCCGCCAGGTACCCCAGCGGCCCGAGCAACACTGCCATCCAGCCCGCGGTTAACAGCGACGCCCAAGGCTCGCCCTTACGCTCAAGAGGAGTGAACAGACGCCACCCGCGTCCTGGAGTTACCTCTTCATGTCGCACGAGGTTACCAGTGTTCGTCGCAACGCTGATCCAGTAAGAGAAACGCCGCACGACGAGACGTATGGTCACAGGCTCACCCCCGATCGCCGGCATTACGGCGCCGAGCCACGTCGAGTGACCCCGTAGGCGAAGGCGGTCACTTGCGGAAGCAACGTGCACAAGGAGATCCCGCCCCCGTTGCTCGAACCAGATCCACCCATCCCCGCTCGGCATCCAGCCCACGATGAGCTGTGCCAGGCCGGTGTCGGGGCGGGCAGAGAGAAGGTCGAGAGTGATCTCCACCGTGTCTCGAGGCGGGATATTGAGCCATTTGCGCATGAGGACCGGCGCCCCGTCAACCTGGAGTGCCTTCAGGGAGCCCGTGAAGGGCACGTAGCCGTGCGTGCTTCCCTCGGCCCAGCGAACCCTTCGAGGCAGCAGTACGGCCTGGGCTCGCTCTCCCACGCCGAGGCCTGCGACGAGCAGCACCCCGTACAGGATCGCTGATCGCAGCGCGCGCCCCCTCGACGCGGCGAGGTAGCGGTGCAAGCGAGGCAGCACGATCCCAATCGCTCCGCCAACGGAATTCGTGAGGATGTCCGAAAGGCTCGCGTCTCGCCCTGGCACGACCGTGTACTGGAGCAGCTCGATTGTAACCGTTGTCGTCACGAGCGCGGCGAGGCCAATCAGGGGCCGCACGCGGGCGTGACCGAGGGCCCAGCCCAGGGGCAGGAAGAGCGCTACGTTCGCGACAGCGTCGGCAAGGGCATAGTCGCCGCACGCCAGGCACCAAAACCGCGTGCCCCCGCCACCCGTGCCGCGCGAACTCGGTACGAGAGTGGCGATCGCGACCAAGCTGAAGGCAGCCGCCACGAGTCCCCAAGTCGCGACGCCCCGCCGGACAAACCACCGCTTCCGCATGTGTCATCGTCGGCTCACGCAAGAGAGAGACCGGCGCGCGTCGGTTTCCGTAGGAGATTGTGGCGCTGGCAACTCGCTTTGTGGCGTGCTGTGGCGTCTACGCCACATCAAGTGGGTGAAGCGGGTGCGCGCTCTATTGGCCGCAGGGGAACTCCGTCAATTCGGGTGTCGCCTGGCGAGCCGGTGCCCCGGTGGGCACGCGACTTGCGCTTCGCGGGGCAAACTCCTTCCCATCACGGACGGCCTATCGCAGTGTCGATACAGAGCGGCGCAAATGAGATCATCAGCGATGCGGAGGCCGGGGTCATCCCGCCTCCCGGCACGGGACTGCTGGCGCGCGCGGCCGAGCTCGTGGCGCGCTCCGGTGTTAGCCCGGCTATGCTCAAGGGTGCCGTGTGGTCGATGGGCGGCACCGCGAGCGGTCTGGTCGCATCGTTCGTTACGCAGGTGATCCTCGCGCGGTCGCTCGAGGCGACGCGCTACGGTATCTACAGCTATCTGCTGGGGTGGGTCAACGTGGCCGTGCTGGTCGGGAAGCTCGAGTTCGACAACGTCGCCGTCCGGTTTGTCGGCACCTACGTTGGCCAACGGCAGGACGGCTTGCTCCACGGGTTTTTGCGGTATGCGCGGCGCGTGGTTGCTACCAGCACGACGGCCGTGGCCCTGGTCGCGGCCTTGGCGGCGTGGCTGCTCCAGCCTCGCCTGCACGCAGGCATCGGGGGGGGAGTTTGGGCGGCAGGCGTTTTGGTGCCGCTCACGGCGCTGCTGGCGTTCACCAGCAGTTCGCTCCAGGGCTTTAGCAAGGTGCCGCAGGCGCAGTTGCCGACTCTGGTGTTACGACCCGTGCTGTTCGGGTTGGCGGTCGTGCTCACGGGGGCGGGTTTCGGCATCCAACTCGGCGCGGGGATGGCCGTGACGCTCAATGCGGCTGCGACGGCAGTCGCGCTGGGCGTGAGCCTCTTCCTGCTCGGGCGCGCTGTTCCAGCCAGTGTCGTGGCGGCCAAACCGGTGTTCGACGCCGCCAAATGGATGCACGCGGCGCGCGGCTTCATTGTCATCGCGGCGGCGCTGTTGATCTTGTCGCAGCAGGCAGACATCCTGGTCGTCGGGACGCTCCTCGGGCCCCGGGACGCCGGCCTCTACAGCGCGGCCAGCCAGGTGGCCAGCATGGTCGGGTTCGGCGCCGCCGCGATCATTTTCGTCATCCTCCCGATCGTGGCAGACCTCCATGCGCGAGACCGGGGAGCCGAGTTGCAGCGCCTCGTGGTACGCACCACGCAGGCGTGCGTCGCGGTAAGCGTGCCGGTAGTCGTCCTGTTGTTCGTCGCAGGGCACTTCGTGCTGCACGTCTATGGTTCCGCGTTCGTCGACGCGTACCCCGTCATGTTGGTGTTGGCGATTGCGAACCTGATCGGCGTGACGATCGGGCTTCCGGGGAACCTGTTGCCGATCACGGGGCACGCCTGGGAGGCGAGCCGCGTGATCGTCGGCACCGCATTGCTGAACCTCGCGCTCACGTTCGTGCTCACCCCCCGCTTCGGCGCGATGGGGGCGGCGACGGCAACCCTGGTGGCCCAGGTCACCAAGGTAGGGCTGCTGCGCTGGTACGCGTGGCGCTACCTGAGCGTGGCCGCGTTCTTGTGGCTCCCCGCTGAACGGCGTGGCGCGGAGGACGCGTGACGAGCGTGCGGCGGAAAACGCCCCCCGGATCGTCCCCGGAGCGCCATGATCGCCTGACGGAGCAAGCATATTGGGATTCGCAGTACGAGTACGACCTCGGCACGGCGAGCGCGCCCAAGGGTCCGCCGAGCCGCACCAAGGCGCTGTTGCGCAAGTTGATCGGGCCGAAACTGCACGAGTTGATGCAGGAGTATGCTGACTACCTCGCGTGGAATGTGTTCTACCCCAAGTACCTGCCTCGCAAGCCAGGTGTCAGAATCCTGGAGGTTGGCAGCGCTCCCGGGACGCATCTCGTTCAGCTCCACCAGGCCTACGGCTTCGAGCCCTACGGCGTGGAATACGCGCCGAGCGGAGCGGAACTGAACAAGAGGGTTTTTCGCACGCACGGCCTCGATCCGGCGAACGTAATCCAAGCGGACTTCCTGTCTCGCGAGTTTCAAGCACGCTATCGCGGCTATTTCGATGTGGTTTTGTCGCGGGGGTTCATCGAGCACTTTACCGACGTCGACGGCGTCATCCGGGCGCACCTAAACGTCTTGGCACCCAAGGGAATGCTGTTGGTCACGATTCCGAATCTCCGAGGCATCAATTACGGGCTCACCTGGTTCTTCAACAAAGAACTGCTGGCGATGCACAATCTGACGATTATGAGCAGAGAAGCTTTCTGCAGGCTTTTCGATTCGCCGGAACTGACACCACTGTTTTGCGGCTACATCGGGGCATTCAGCTTCCGTCTCTTCGACGGGAGCCCGAGCCGCTTCAAGCGCGCCATCTACGCCTTGTGTCGGAAGGCGCAGATGCCTCTGAACGCGGCCTTGCAGGTCCTCTTCAAGCGTGGGGGTGCCGAGCACCGCTGGTTCAGCTCCCACCTCGCGTTCATCGGAGTAAGGAGAACTGACCCGAAGCGCCCCGCGCCGTACCAACAAATCCCGTGATAGCGGCCCTCGTCACCGCTGCGCCGGCCCACGACGTCGCCGAGGATTGGGTGCTCGAACCCGGGAAGTTCAAAGCACGCCTGGCGGCGCTGATGAGTACCAGCGCGACGTCGGTCTCGCGTGTTTCGCGGCGGGGCGCTCCGTGAGCTTAGTCCATGACCTCCTGTTACGGGTCGCCGCGGCGGACCTGCTCGCGCCCGCCCTACGCCCCCTGGGGCGCGGCCTCCTCGCGATCTTCACGCTCCACCGGTTCGCGGACCCGGAGCAGGGCGTCGTGGGACACGACGCTGCGGCGCTGCGCGATCACTTGGCCTACCTCCGTCGCCATCGGTACCGACTGGTCAGCATGACGGACGTACTCAAGCTGATCGAAGAGGGCGACATTGACCCGAAGACGCCCGCCGTTGCCTTCACCGTGGACGATGGACATGCCGGCTTCGCCCGCATTGCTGCCCCGATCTTCGCCGAGTACGACTGTCCCGTGACGTTGTTCGTCCCTACAGGCTTCCTCGATGGACAGCTCTGGCTGTGGTGGGATCGCAGCGCCTACCTGTTCAACCACACACCGCGTTGCTCACTCCTCCTCGAGCTGGGCTCCGAACGCCATTCCTATCGCTGGTCGACGCCGGGGGAGCGCGACCTGGTGAGGCGAGACGTAGCGGACCGCCTGGAAGCTGTGGATGCGCCCCAGCGTGACGCGGCGATCGCCGTCCTTGCCGGGCAATTGGACGTGGAGCTACCGGCGACCCCGCCGCCGGCATCCGCGCCGATCAGCTGGGACGATGTGCGTCGAACCGCGAAGCTGGGCGTCACGTTCGGTCCTCACTCGGTCACCCATCCGATTCTGCCGCTCACCACCGAT
>WNEQ01002103.1_pt1 | contig 10462 bp, 10 predicted proteins | sample 5399971 | NCBI WGS metagenome assembly WNEQ01 (sample SAMN13153330, study PRJNA577476) | soil metagenome | isolation source: 20 cm grassland meadow soil 2 days after 1st rain plot 5 | place: USA:California | collected 2015-09-18
TCCCGACGTACTTGCCGTGCTTGCGGCAGGCGCGGATCGCCATGGCGAGCATGGCCTTCACCGCGGCATCGCGCTCGTCGAAGCTCTCGGCCACCAGGCCCGAGTCGCGGTCCAGCCCTAGCGTCAGCTGGGTGAGATCGTTGGAGCCGATCGAGAAGCCGTCGAACAGCTCGAGAAACTCCTCGGCCAGAAGGGCGTTCGACGGCAGCTCGCACATCATTACCACGCGCAGACCGTTCGTGCCTCGTTTCAATCCGTTTTTCTCCAGCAGGTCCATCACCTGTTTCGCTTCGCCGAGCGTGCGCACGAACGGCACCATCAGCTCGACGTTCGTCAGGCCGAGCTCGTCTCGCACCTTCTTCAGCGCCGCGCATTCCAGCTCGAAGCACTCGCGGAAGCTGGGCGCGACGTAGCGCGAAGCGCCGCGGAAGCCGAGCATCGGGTTTTCCTCGTCGGGCTCGTAGCGCTCGCCGCCGAGCAGCTTCTTGTACTCGTTCGACTTGAAGTCGGACAGCCGCACGATCACCGGCTTGGGCCAGAAGGCGGCCGCAATGGTGGCGACGCCTTCCACCATCTTCTCGCGGAAGAAGCTGCGCGGGTCGGCGTAGCCACGGCATTTTTCATCCAGTTTCTTCTTCAGTGCGGCGGGCAGATCCGCGTACTCGAGGCAGGCGCGCGGGTGCACGCCAATCTCGTTGTTGATGATGAATTCTAGGCGCGCCAGGCCGACGCCGGCGTTGGGCAGTTGCGCGAATTCGAACGCCAGATCCGGATTGCCGACGTTCATCGCGATCTTGACCGCGATGCGCGGCATCTCGCCGCGCTCGCGGCTGGAGACTTCGAACGGCAGCAACCCCTCGAACACGCTGCCGGTGTCGCCCTCGGCGCAGGAAACCGTCACCGGCTGTCCGTCCTTCAGGCGCGCGGTGGCGTCGCCGCAACCGACTACCGCGGGGATGCCGAGCTCGCGCGCGATGATCGCCGCGTGGCAGGTGCGGCCGCCCCGGTTCGTCACGATGGCGGCCGCCAGCTTCATGACCGGCTCCCAGTTCGGGTCGGTCATGTCGGTGACCAGCACGTCGCCTGGCTTGACCTTCGCCATCTGGGAGGCATCCGGCACCACGCGCACCGCGCCGCTGCCGATCTTGTGGCCGATCGCCCGGCCGCTCGCCAGAACGCGGGAGCTGCCCTTGAGGGCGTAGCGCTCTTCAAGGTCGCGCTTGCGCGACTTCACCGTCTCCGGCCGCGCCTGGAGGACATACAGCTTGCCGTCGGCGCCGTCCTTGGCCCACTCGATGTCCATCGGCCGCCCATAGTGCCTCTCGATGGCAAGCGCATGGTGTGCGAGCTCCAGCACTTCGGGGTCCGTGAGCGAGAATCGCGCGCGCTCCTCAGGGCCCACTTCCACCACGCGCGTCGAGCGGCCCGCCTCGGCCGATCCTGCAAACAGCATTTTTTCCAGCTTCGAGCCCAGAGCGCGCCGCACGATGGCAGGCCGGCCCTGCTCCAGCATCGGCTTGTGGACGTAGAACTCGTCCGGATTGACCGCGCCCTGGACGATCATTTCGCCCAGGCCATACGCAGCGGTGATGAATACCACGTCCCGGAAGCCGGATTCCGTGTCCAGGGTGAACATCACCCCGCTCGCCCCCAGATCGCTGCGCACCATCTGCTGCACGGCAGCCGAGAGCGCCACGCCGCGGTGGTCAAAGCCGTGATGGGTACGGTAGGAAATGGCACGCTCGTTGTAGAGCGAGGCATAGACCCGCCGGATGGCCTCGAGGATGTTGTCGATGCCGCGGATGTTCAGAAACGTCTCCTGCTGGCCAGCGAACGAGGCTTCGGGCAAATCCTCCGCTGTGGCCGAGGAACGCACGGCAAATGACACATCACCTGAGGTGATCTTCTCAAGATCTTGATAATATGACTTTATCTCTCTCTCAGCATTCGCAGGGAAAGACGCTTTGAGGATCCAGGAGCGGATCTCGGCGCCGCACGCCGCCAGCGCGGTTACGTCTTTCGGCGCGAGGCTATGAAGGCGCTGCTCGATACGCGCGTCGAGCCCGTTGGCGGACAGGAACTCGCGGAACGCCTGCGCGGTGGTGGCGAAGCCGCCCGGGACGCGGATGCCCGCCGCGGCCAGCGCGTTCATCATTTCGCCGAGCGAGGCGTTCTTGCCGCCGACTCGCTCCAGGTCCGCCATGCGGAGATCTTTGAGCCAGGCTACGCGCATTGCCTTAGTATTTTATCGTCATGAGTCAGCGGCGCACCGTGTTCTTCGTCTCCGACGGCACCGGCATCACCGCGCAGATGCTCGGACACAGCCTGCTGACGCAGTTCGAAGGCGTCGATTTCAACCAGGTCACCCTGCCGTTCGTCGACAGCGCGGAGAGAGCCGAGGAATGCCTGGCGCGCATCGAGGCGGAGTCGGCCAGCGGCAATGGCCAGCCGATCGTCTTTTCCACCCTGGTCAACCAGGATGTGCGGCAGGTCGTGCGCCGCGCCAAGGCGCTGTTCCTCGATTTCTTCGAGACGTTCATCGATCCGCTCGAGGCGGGTCTCGGGGTGAAGTCGAGCCATACGATCGGCCGCTCTCACAGCGCGATGGACAAGAAGGAGTACCAGCAGCGCATCGAGGCGATCAACTTCGCGATGGCGCACGATGACGGCGCCTCGCATCGCGAGCTCGGCCAGGCCGACGTGATCCTGATCGGAGTCTCGCGCAGCGGCAAGACGCCGACCAGCCTGTATCTCGCGCTCCAATTCGGGGTCAAGGCTGCAAATTACCCCCTGATTCCCGAGGATTTCCAGCGCATGAAGCTGCCGGAGGCGCTGCGCGCCCACAAAGGGCGGCTCTACGGCCTCACCATCGCATCCGAGCGGCTGCACGAGATCCGCCAGGAGCGCCGCCCGGGCAGCCGCTATGCCGACCTCGATAACTGCCGCTACGAGGTCGAGGAAGCCGAGAACCTGATGCGCCGGGAGGGAATCCGCAGCATCAACTCGACCAGCAAATCGATCGAGGAGATCGCCACCACCATCCTGCGCGAGCTCAGGATCCAGCGCCAGGTGTACTGAAAGCGGCGTACAGGCAGATGGCGGCCGCCGCGGCGACATTGATCGATTCGGTGCCTGGTGCGGTGGGAATCGTGATGCGAAGCGCGGCGCGTTCCTGAAGCGCCGGGCTGACCCCCTGCCCCTCGGCGCCGAAGATCCACCCCAGGCGGCCACCGAGATCGGCCTGGCGCAACGGCACCCCGCCGCGAGGGACGGTGCAGACGGAGATGCCTTTAAACCGCTCTATTTCCGCGCCGAGGTCACCCGAAATGCGCAGATTCAGCCGGAAATGACCTCCCATGCCGGCGCGCAGCACCTTGGGCGACCAGGCGTCCGCGCAGCCGCGGTCGAGCACGACCTCGCCGACACCGAAGGCCGCCGCGGTGCGCAGGATCGCACCCACGTTGCTCGGGTCCTGGACGCCTTCGAGGAACACGCATGGGGTGATGGATCTTGTCCTGATGTCTGGAATCTCGATCTCGGCGGCGATCCCCGGAGGGCTCTCGGCGTCGGCGATGGCTCGAAACACGCCCTCCGACAGGACCACAGGCTCTACTTCGGCCTTGACCACCAGGGCCGCGTTGCGCTCCAGGCCGTCCGCGGTGGCAAAGACGCGTAGCGGTTTAAGTCCCTGTTCAAGCATTGCGGCGAGCAGATGCGGGCCTTCGATGATGGCGCGTTTTTCCTTTCTTCTCAGGCTGGAGTCGCGCACGAGCTTCGCCCAGCGCCGTACTCGCGGGTTGCCGCGAGAGCTCAGCACCGTTACAGAGCGCACGTGCGCAAGCCGGCGAAGATGTCGGCCCGGTCGGGCGTGTAGAAATTGCGGAACGCGGCGTGCACCACCCGCGACGGAGTGGCGAAGCTGCCGCCGCGCAGCACCTTGTGGGTGCCGAACCAGGGCTCGGAATACTCCTGGTAGGGATCGCGCACGAAGCCCGGATAAGGGAGAAACGTCGACGCAGTCCACTCCCAGACGTTGCCGATCATCTGGCGCAAGCCGAAGGCGCTGTCGCCCCGCGGATAGCCGTGCACGCTGGCGAGCGCTCCTCCCTCGAGATTGGCGAGCGCCGTCGTCCAGGCATCGTCGCCCCACGGATAGCGCAGCTTCATGCGCGAGACCGGATCAAAGCTCGCCGCATACTCCCACTCGGCCTCGGTGGGCAGGCGCCTGCCCGCAAACCGGCAATAGGCTTCGGCCTCGTACCAGCTGACGTGCACGATCGGCTCATCGGGCGGGATTGGAACCCGGCGATCGAAGCGCCGCAGCGTGCTTCCGCGCCAGTAAAGAGGTTCAGTTCGGTCTTTCCATGCCCAGCCCTCGTCGGACCAGTACTCGCGCTTGCGGTAGCCGCCTGCCTCCACGAAGCCAAGGTACTCTGCGTTGGTCACCGCGGTGCGCGACATGCGAAATGGCGCCAGGATGACCGGGTGGCTCCATTTCTCGTTGTCGAAGGCGAACTGCGGGCCGGGGCGCGCGCCGAGCTCGAAGCGCCCTCCGGGGAGCTCGGCGTCGCCCGACACGCGGTTGCCGGGAAATCCGCCCGGGGCCGGGAGCTGCGGCGCCGGATAGCCGAGCGTCTGGCGCGTGTAGTGGAAGGCTTCGGCGTGCATGTCCTCGTGCCGCGTGGCGAGCCGGGCAAAATACGCGAGGTCCGCCTCGCCGCCGGCGCGTACGCGCTCGATTACCCTGCGCAGCACCTCGTCGCGGTACTCGAGAGTGCTCGGGAACGACGGTAGCGGCAGCATCCAGCGCTCGTCGTGCGCCACGGTGGCCGAGTTGTAGAGAGCGTCGGCGTTCGGCAGAATCGATTCGCCTCCTCCTCCGCGCCTCAGGCACCAGAACTCCTGAAACCAGCCTACATGACCCAGCTCCCAGCGCGGTGGATTGACGATCGGCAGCCTCGGGCCGAACTCGCGCGCCCCGCCGAGGTCATCCGCGACGCGACGGGTATGCGCGCGGGCCGCGTGCAGCTCCGCGATCAGGGCTTGCATTGGCCGAAGTCTAGCGAATGAGAATCGCCCTAGTCACTCCGGCGGGCGCGAGAGCGCGAAACGGCAATCGCCACACCGCCCTGCGCTGGGCGGCTTTCCTTCGGGCGGCGGGACACCGCGTCGCGGTATCCACGCAGTGGCCCGGAAGCGACGCGGACCTGCTGCTCGCGCTGCACGCCCGGCGCAGCTACGACTCGATCCGGCGCTTTGCCGCGAGCTATCCGCAGCGGCGGCTGCTCGTCGCGTTGACGGGCACCGACATCTACCGCGACATTCGCATCTCCAGCGAGGCGCGGGAATCGCTCGCGCTCGCCCAGCGGCTGATCACGCTGCAGCCGATGGCGGCGGCGGAGCTGCCCGCGCCGCTGCGGCGCAAAGTGAGAGTGGTCGTGCAAAGCAGCGCCACCACGCTGCGCCAGGATCCGGTCGCCAGGCAATTCCGCGTTTGCGTGATCGGCCATCTGCGCGAGGAGAAGGATCCATTGCGGATCGTCGCCGCGCTGCCGCATCTCGGCGCCATTCAAGTCATTCACCTTGGCGCCGCCCTCGACGAATCGCTCGGCAGACAGGCGCTCGCGGCGATGCAACGCGACTCGCGCTATCGCTGGCTCGGCGGCGTGCCGCACGGCCGCGCGCTTGCCTGGCTCGCTTCCAGCCACGCGATGGTCATCAGCTCGCGCATGGAAGGCGGCGCCAACGTGGTGTGCGAGGCCCTGCGCATGGGAGTCCCGGTGCTGGCTTCGCGGATCCCCGGCAACGTAGGCTTGCTGGGCAAGAGCTATCCGGCCTACTTTGCGGTGGAAGATGAACGGGACCTGGCAGGACTCATCCATCGTGCCGTGACGGACAAACGCTTTTATGCAAAGCTGAAAAGACAGGTCGCAAGGTTACGCCCGATGGTGGCGCCGCGCGCCGAGGCGCGCGCGCTGCTGGACGCGCTCAAAGCAGATCCTTCTGGAAGCAAATCCTGACCGGCTCGAAGCTGCGCCGATGGATGTCGCAGGGTCCGAGGCGCGCCAGCGCCGCGAGATGCTCGGGTGTCGAATATCCCTTGTGGCGGTCGAAGCCGTACTGCGGGTAGCGCAGGTGAAGCGCGTTCATCTCGGCGTCGCGCGCGGTCTTGGCGAGGATCGAGGCGGCCGAGATCACGGGATGCAGCGCATCGCCGTCGACGATGGCCCGCGCCCGGCAGCTGATCTCGGGGCAATGCCGGCCGTCGATCCAGACTTCTTCCGGGGCGACCGCGAGCGTCTCGATCGCGCGCCGCATGGCGAGCAGCGAGGCCCGGAAAATATTGAGCCGGTCGATCTCCTCGACGCTCGCCCGCGCGATGGCCCAAGCGACGGCGCGCTCCTTGATGCGCCCGGCGAGCACTTCGCGCCGCTCCGGGGCGTGGAGCTTCTAGTCTGCGAGGCCATTGATGCGCCGCGCCGGATTGAGGATCACGGCCGCGGCGTAGACCGGCCCGGCCAGCGGGCCGCGGCCGGCCTCGTCGACCCCGCAGACGACCAGCTTAGGCATGGCCCTGATCGAGCACCTTGAGCACCGCGTCGGCGGCCCTTTCCGCCGCGTTCCGGCGCAGCAGGTGATGAAACTCGTGGAACCGCGCAATTTGCCGCTTTTGGGCCTCTGTGTCGCGCAGCAGCGCGAGCAGCGCGGCGGCGAGCGAGGCGGGCGTGGCCTTGTCCTGGAGCAGCTCGGGCACCAGCCGCTCCCCGGCCAGGATGTTCGGCATGCCGACGTAAGGCAGGTACAGCATCGCGCGCATCATCGCCCAGGTGATCGGCGACTGGCGGTAGGCGATCACCATCGGCGTCTTGGAGAGCGCCGTCTCGAGCGTCGCGGTGCCGCTGGCCACCAGCGCAAGGTCGGCGGCCGCGAGCGCTGCGTGTGAATTGCCGAACAGCAGCGTCAGCGGCAGGTCGTGCTGATGCGCTGCGCGCTCGAACATGTCGTGCGTCTCGCGCGTGACCGTGGGGCACACGAAATGCACGTCGTGCACCTCCTGGCGGAAGCGCTGCGCGGCGAGCAGGAAGGAGCCGGCCATGTAATGCAGCTCCGAGCGCCGGCTGCCGGGCAGAAGCGCGACGATCAGCTTGCCGGCGGGCAGCTTGAGCTGGGCGCGCGCCTCGTCCTTCTTCGGCGCCAGGGGGATCACGTCGGCGAGCGGATGCCCGACATAGGTGACCGGCACCCCGGCTTTCTGGTAGAGCGGCTCCTCGAACGGAAACATGACCAGGATATGGGTGACGCAGCGCGCGATCTTGCGTACGCGCCATCCGCGCCAGGCCCACACCGACGGGCTGACGTAGTGGATCGCCGGGATCCCCGCCTCCTTCAGGCGTCCCTCGAGCCCGAGATTGAAGTCCGAGGAGTCCACGCCGATGAACAGGTCCGGGCGCTCGGCCAGCAGGGTCTTTCCCAGACGCCGCCGGATGCCCATGATCTCGCGGTAGTGCCTCAGCACTTCGGCGTAGCCGCGCACCGAAAGCTTCTCCATCGGATAGTGCGACTCGAAGCCCTGCGCCAGCATCTGCGGCCCGCCAATCCCCGCGAACACCATCGCCCGCCTCCGACCTTTGAGGGCGGCGATAAGATGCGCGGCAAGCAGATCTCCCGAGGCTTCGCCGGCCACCATGCCGACGCGTGCTGACCGGTCCACTAGCGGATGATGCCGCGTTTGGTTCTGGCGAGGAAATCCAGGATCTCGCGCACCGGCGGGCAATCCTCGGCCTGGGACTCGAGCTCGCGGCGCGCTTCCTCGAGCCCCAGTCCGCGCCGGTAGAGCGTGCGATACGCCTGCTTCAGCCCGTTGATCGTCTCCGGCGAAAAGCCGCGGCGCTTCAAGCCCTCGCTGTTGATTCCGTAGGGCCGCGCCATGTTGCCCGCGGCGGTGACGAAGGGCGGCAGATCCTGCGGCAGGTACGTCCCCATCCCGGTAAAGGCGTGCGCGCCGATGTGCACGAACTGGTGCACCAGCGTCGTGGCGCCGAAGATCGCCCAGTCACCGACCGTGACATGGCCCGCGAGCTGGCAGGCATTGGCGAAGATGGTGTGGCTGCCGATCTGGCAGTCATGCGCGAAATGCACGTACGCCATGATCCAGTTGTCGCTGCCGACGCGGGTCACTCCGGCGTCGAGCGCGGTGCCGCGGTTGATGGTGACGTACTCGCGGATGACGTTGCCGTCGCCGATCTCGACCGCCGTGTCCTCGCCGGCGTATTTCTTGTCCTGAGGCGGCGCGCCGATCGAGGCGAAATGGAAGATGCGGTTGCGCCGGCCGATCCGAGCACGGCCGTCGAGCACGACGTGCGCGCCGATCCAGGTGCCCTCGCCCAATTCGACCCCGGGACCGACGATCGAGTACGGCCCGACCGCGACCTCTGCCGCCAGCTGCGCACCGTCATGGACGATGGCAGTGGGGTGAATCGCCGGCATGCGCCTCAGATCGGCCTGACCGAGCACAGGATGGTCGCTGCAGCGACGAGCTCTCCGGCGACGCGGGCTGCGCAGTTGAACTTGCTGATGCCGCGCAGCTGGCGCTCGAAAGTGACCTCGATCTCGAGCTGATCCCCGGGCACGACCGGCTTCTTGAACCGGGCGTCATCGATGCCGACGTAATAGTAGACCGACTTATGGTCGGGCTTGGTGCCCTGCGTGCGGAACACCAGCACGCCGGCGGCCTGGGCCATGGCTTCGAGAATCAGCACGCCGGGCATGATCGGGCGGTGCGGAAAATGTCCCTGGAAATAGGGCTCGTTCGCCGACACGCTTTTCACCGCCACGATGCGCTTGCCGGCCTCGCATTCCTTCACCCGGTCGATCATCAGCATCGGGAAGCGCTGCGGCAGGTGCTCGAGGACCTGCAGGATGTCCATCTCAGCCATGGTCTTTTCCCTTTCGCTCCAGCGCGCGCAACCGCTCCGCCAGCTCGGCGAGATGGCGCACCAGAGCGGTGTTGCGCGCCCAGGACGCGTTCTCGTCGAACGGGAACATGCCGGTGTAGGTGCCTGCCCTGTGAATCGAGCGCGAGATCACGGTGCCGGCCGAGACATGCACGTCATCGGCAATGCTGAGGTGGCCCAGGATCACTGCCGCCGCGCCGAGCGTGCAGCGCTTACCGATGTCCGCGCTGCCGGCCACGGCGACGCAGCCGGCCATGGCGGTGTGCGCGCCGACGCGCACGTTATGGCCGATCTGGATCTGGTTGTCGAGCTTCACTCCCTCCTCGAGCACGGTGTCGTCGAGCGCGCCGCGATCGATGGTGGTGTTCGCGCCGATCTCCACGTCGTCGCCGATCACCACCCGCCCGATCTGGGGGATCTTGACCCAGCCCTCGCCTTCGCGGGCGATGCCGAAGCCGTCGGCGCCGATTACCGCCCCTGAATGCACGATCGCCCGCGCGCCGATCAGGCAACCCGGATAGACGGTGACGCCGGGATAGAGGCAGCTGTCGTCGCCGATCGCCGCGCCGTCGCCGACGACGCAACGGGGCCCGATCGAGATTCGCTCACCGAGCCGCGCCGTCGGCGCCACGACGGCCGACGGGTGCACGCCCGGCGCCTGGACGGTGAGCGGATTGAAGAGCTGCGACAGGCGCGCGAAGTAGGCGTACGGATGCTCGCAGACGATGCGCGGCAGCGTGGTGAGGCCTTCCATCTCGGGTCCCAGGATCACGGCCGCGGCGCGCGTCGTCGCGAGCTTCGTCTTGTAGCGCGGGCCGGAAACAAAGGTGATCTGGCCGGCCCCGGCGCGCTCCAGGGAGCCGACCTGGCTGATCGGGGTCCGCGGATCGCCCGCGACGCGCCCGCCGAGTCGCGAGGCAATCTCGCCGAGCGTCAGCGGCCCCGGCATGTCATTTCGCGGGCGGCTTGCCTTCCAGCGCCTTGATCACCTTGTCGGTGATGTCGATGCGCGGGCTCGCGAAGACGGCGTCCTGGAAGATGATGTCGTACTTTTCCTGCTCGGCGATCTGGCGGATGACGCGGTTCGCCTGCTCCACCACCTGGGCGAGCTCCTCGTTGCGGCGCTGGTTCAGATCCTCGCGGAATTCGCGCTGCCTGCGCTGGAAATCGCGGTTCAGGTCGCCGAATTCGCGCTCCTTGGTGCGCCGCTGGGTCTCGCTCATGGTCACCGAGTTCTTCTCCAGCTCGTCCTGCATCTTCTTCAGCTGCTCCGCCGCGCGCGCCAGCTCCTGGTCGCGCTTCTGGAACTCGGCCTCGATTTTCTTCTGCGCCTTGACCGCCGGCGCGGCGTCGCGCAGGATGCGCTCGGTGTTGACGAAGCCGAATTTCCCGGTGAGCGGCGGCTTGTCCTGTGCAGCGGCCGGGGTAGCGGCGCTCAGGAGCGCCGCGCTAAGCAGGATGGTTTGCAGTTTCATATTGGCTGCTTCGAACGGCTCCTCAGAATCCGG
>WNEQ01002105.1_pt1 | contig 10456 bp, 12 predicted proteins | sample 5399971 | NCBI WGS metagenome assembly WNEQ01 (sample SAMN13153330, study PRJNA577476) | soil metagenome | isolation source: 20 cm grassland meadow soil 2 days after 1st rain plot 5 | place: USA:California | collected 2015-09-18
GACAGCGCGGCCTGGTGGGCCCCCTTGTATACTTTGCTTACGCCGGCCGCGTCTATGGCAAGCACAAGATTACTGTACGGCGCTCTAATGTAGACTTTCTGCTAAGCACCCGAGTATGGACATCGATTCCAACCGTCTAAAACAAAATGTTGGTCGCAGCCATAAAATATTCCGCATTTTGGGGTCTGGTGCAATGGAGCTGGCCGTTTTAGATATGCAAATAAATCCCTCTGTGCAAGATACTGCGTAAATGAGAAGGGAATACATAGTTGCTCGGATTGAAGCATCGCAGGACGGCACCCCGTACGTCTATGTCACATTCAACGATCCAAAAGAGTACAAGCCTGACAAGCCCAACGTGAACCCGTTTGGTCAGGGCACGGCAACGTTCAGCTCCATGGATGACCTCATGAAGAACATGCCCAAAATTATGGCGAACTTCCCCGGTATTGGCGGAGGACTTACAGAATCCCCCACGATCAAGCTGAGCATGAGAGAGTATCAAGATATGGGCATCAAGGTCGGCGACAAGGTCCACATTGAGATACAGAAAACAGAGAGCAGCGGCGTTTAACTGTTGTATGCAAAAGAGGACGCTTTGATTTAAATACAGAAGCCGCGTAATACGTTCGGTTGGAACAGCGAAAGAACAAGGTGCGTGCCGAAGTAAAACTTCCCTTGATACTTATTCACACACCTTTTGGTCTTACATTCTTTGACAGGGTTGCCAAGTGGCGCGGGGCCAAATATTACGCCGACTTTAACACATACCTCATGCCGGCGATAACAGCACTTGCGATATTCCTAATAATTAACGCTCTTTACTTTACGTTTGTTAGTGCCTCGGCAAGAGAAGGAGCACGTGGAATAGGTCTACAAGCCAATTTGCTCATTCCTGGTATTAATCCATATTTGCCGATTAGTTATGGCTGGATAGCACTTATTGTCACAATTATTATCCATGAAGCAGGTCATGGAATCGTGGCCAGAATCTATAACATCAGGGTAGAATCGACTGGCATCGTGCTGTTCCTTGGTCTACCAATAGGGGCCTTTGTCAACATCGAGAGAGATGAGTTGAATAGGGCGACATTGAAACAAAAGAGTGCAGTCCTGACAGCCGGCCCATTGAACAACATGATATTGGCAGGTGCCTCACTTATTGCATTGTATTTTGTAGTTTCTACATTGACGCCGCTACCACCCGATCCAAATTCTCCACAGTTCGGAGCATTAGTATTAAATGTCAATGAAGGATCATTGGCTCAATCCATTGGTCTTACTCAAGGTTCCATCATTCAAACTATAAACGGAGAAAAAATAATAGCCGCCGATGATGTGAGTAGACTTCTGCGATCTCATCTTGGAGAAACAATAGTGGTACAATGGTTGGATCGTTCCAGTAGGACAGTAAGTCATGAAGTTACCTTGCCTGCGTCAGTAGAAGAAGGCAAACCTATCTTAGGAATAGGTGCTGCACCAATCGCAATAGACTCCGCAGCAGTTCTTGAAAATTATAAGAGCTGGTTTACCGGCAACCCGATAGGTTTGATTGTTCCTCCTACCATTCAGCAAGTCTTCGTCCCATATTCTGATTTTATGGCTCCGCAATATACTTCTTCAGTATTTGGAAATAACTTTGCACCTATAGCAAATGGTTTGTTTTGGCTATGGTTTATCAATTTTAACGTCGGCATCTTTAATGCACTACCAATTGGTCCTTTGGATGGTGGGCAACTATATGGTTCACTTATAGAGAAAAGAACTAAATCACAAGTGTTGGCAAAAAATGCCAATACAATGCTAACAATGGTGATGGCTGCTATAGTTATTGCAGTAATCTTTCTTCCTTACATCATCTAACTGGTAACTAAAACAGTTTTTCTTTAGGCTAGCTTTCACAGGGGCACTTGTTTTGAATAGACACTATGCTTTTATAATGGCGATGCGGATATAACATTGGCTTATTACGGGTTTATGCCTTATTCGATTTATCGTAGCCATGTGGCATAGCACTTTGGTGATATGGCCAGACGAACGGCAATGGGAGAATTGGAAAAGAACGATAAAGTTGGCGAAATTATAGCTCAGGAGGAGACAGCACCTCAAAAGAGGTTCAGGCCGGCCGCGGACTTTGACGGCTCCGTTACCAAGGTGACCACCGAAAATGAGGAGGCTGTAGCCAAGTTAATATTAAAGTCCATCCCGTCCGATTCGCAGATAACGCTGGTGAGATTTGAGGGTCCCAACATTGCTCTCTACACCAAGAACGCTAAGTTTGCTCTCACCGAGCTTACGTATTATTTGTCGTCGTTATCAAAGGGCCTGAAAAAGAGGTTTATCATACGCACCGACCCGTCGGTACGGCTGCATGAAGATCAAACTAGACAGGCGGTAGTGAAACTGTTGCCAAAGGACGTGCTAGTCTCTGCAGTGTTCTGTGACGATGCCACAGGTGAAGTTGTGCTGGAAGTAAGCAGGCCTGAGGCAATCGACCCCAATATGATAGTACAGATCGCGCAGTCCACAGGGTGGATAGCGCACACTAGACGCTCCCCTCACATCCCATCTACGAGCATTAACATAATCCATTCGACGCTCAAGGGATCGGCGAAAGAAAGGACGGACTTTTTGCAAAAGCTTGGCAAGCGCGTCTTTAGAGGATCGCTTATTGTCGGCAATGGAAATGGGAACGGCAGCGCGCAGCAGCAGACTGCAATGAGCGGGCCGGGCTCGGCCAGATCTCAGCCATGGTCAACAAGCAAGGAAGAAGTGATGCTCTTTTGCCTCGGCGGAGTCAAGCAGGTCGGAAGGTCCTGCTTTATTGTTGTCACACCGGAGAGCAAGGTGATGCTTGACTGCGGACTCAACCCAGGCGAAATGTCAGGCCTCGATGCGTACCCGCGGCTTGACTGGTTCAACTTTGACTTTGATGACCTAGACGCGGTGGTGATAGGCCATGCCCACATCGACCACCAAGGGTTCTTGCCTACATTGTTCAAGTACGGATACAAGGGGCCAGTCTACTGCACCGAGCCGACGCTACCGCTCATGACCCTCCTCCAGATGGACTCGGTCAAGATAGCGATCAGCAATGGCAGGTACCTGCCGTACGAAGCAAGGGACGTCAACGAGGTAATAAAGCACTGCATCACCTTGCCGTACAGCAAGCCGACTGACATTTCACCAGACATCACCATTACGCTTAACAACGCAGGCCACATCATGGGAAGCGCGACAGTCCACCTGAACATTTCCGGCGCACATAACATCCTGTACTCCGGAGACTACAAATACGCCAGAACGCAACTACTAGATAGCGCGGTTTCGATCTACCCAAGGGTCGAGACACTAATCACGGAAAGTACGTACGGTAATACGACAGATGTCATGCCAGACCAGCAAGTTGTTTATCGCAGTTTCTCAGAATCGATAAACAAGACGCTGACAGAGGGAGGTAAAGTGCTGATCCCAGTCCCGGCAGTGGGGAGAGCGCAAGAGATAATGCTTGTCATGGCAAAGGAGATGAAAGAGGGAAGACTTGTCGAGTCGCCAATATACATAGAGGGCATGATCTCTGAAGCAAGCGCTATCCACATGTCCTATGCACATTACCTTGGATCAGAAGTGCGCAAATCCGTGTCGCAGGGGATCAACCCCTTTCAGTCAGAGTATTTCACGGTAATTAGCGGCTACGGTAAGCGTGACGACGTGCTTAATGACGAAAACCCGGCTATAGTGATGGCCACTTCTGGTATGCTTGAAGGCGGCCCGTCAGTTGAATATTTCAAGGAGCTTGCGCCCAACCCCAAGAATAAGATCATGTTTGTCTCTTACCAGATTAACGGCACGCTTGGCAGGCGTGTTCTTGACGGTGTGATGTCGGAAGTCAGCATGATGGACAAGACCGGCAAGGTCAAGGTGACGCCCGTCCGATGTCAGACGCAAAAGATAGACGGTTTTTCAGGTCACAGCGACTTTAACCAGATAATGAACTTTGTGTCGAGGATCAAACCAAAGCGCGTGCTGGTCAACCACGGAGAGAAAAGCAAGTCGGAAAATGTAGCAAGCGCCATATATTCACGCCTGAAGATAAGGTCAGGGGTGCCCGACAATAGGGAAATTGTGCGGCTACGCTAATCTTCTATTAGTAGAAAATTGATCTTAAAGCAATGCGCATCCTGCACATAAGATCTAACCTGTCGATTTTGCGGCAGTTTGACAACTTAGCACGCGGAGATGGTAATATTTTGGGGAACTAGATGCAATGAATTATTTCATTTGGGATAGTTGACCACGAAGACCAAGAAGTTTCTGTCTGTGTTGTTCTAACGTTTGACGACTTTCCTTGAGTACTTCGGTTGCCTCGACCAACTTCTTAAACTGCTCGGTAGTTTCCGGCAATCTCTGATTGAAGGTTTCAAGTTGAGTCTTATTCGTCGAAATCATGTTTGCCGTTAGAAGATCTTTGACTAACGTTATTTGTGCGTTTACCGACTTAAGCGCTGAATCAATGGCCTCCGAGCTCTTGGTGACAGTCTGAGCACTGAGAGCTATGTTTTTTCTCACCGGCTCCAGCTGATAATATCTCATAGCATTTATCTTCAAATAGTATCCAACCAAGAGCAGGAATGCGACAGAAAACAGCATGACAACATGGATCTCTGTAATTTTCAGGGTCCATATCGGAGCTGTAAAGCTGATGCTACTAAAGATTATCAATGCAAACATCGCTACAACGGCACCATTTACAGCAATCAAACTAGGCGGTTGAGAAGGCTCCATGATTGTCGCTCCGATTCCTCCTTTTTGGGGAGTTGTAGTAGAGCCATCAGCACTGACTAACATGAATCTATTGCAACATTCCGGTAACATAAGGTTTTGTCAGCATGTCCCGTACCACAGAAACTGGTCTCATGTTTTGAAACTGTTTTGGCTTTATACCGAGATCGGCGACTCGATGAGAAATTTGCCAAGGGCGGAACCCTAGCTCCTTGGGACCTTCAGTCTCATATAGACACTGAGCCTTTCAGCACCTGAATCCTCTTTGCACGCGGCTTGTTCCAATATGGGGTCTTGCAGGCAGGGCATATTGTCGGTTTTTCAACAAATTTCCTAGGAACCCAAACATGGTAGCACCGTTCGCATTTGTAGCCTCTCAGTCTTATTTCGCCCATACTGCAACGTGACATTTACGCCAAAGAAGCATAAGAACTTACCTATTAGGTAGTACCTATTAGGTAATTCTATTGAAGGCGCAGTCATAGGAGGAATTGAGACAATCTCGAGCACGAAAATTATTACCCGTCTTAATGGAGATCGTAGGTTCCAGGGCGTCTGAATGCTCAAACATCATTATAGATTGCCACAAATCGGGCATTCTAGTATTGCCTTCCTAGACTTGAGATAGGCGAACACGGCCGAGCCACACTCCGTACAATAATACTTGTATCGGCGTCTTATTTGGGTCTTATAATACATTGCTTGCAGCCAATTTACCCTTCGTGTTTTCATCTTATATTTGCCCTCAGTAGGGTCCAACTCATAGAAATACACCTGCCATCTCTTCTTCGTACTTTGCCGATGGCGTAGACGCCGGCCTCTGTGGACATAGCTTTTCGATACCGAGATAATAACCTGCTGCATTTGTGGTAGACCTATTTGATACCTCTTTTCATCATACCATTGTTTAAAGAGAAATGTATGTAGCTATCTGCTACGCTTCGATCTATCCAATAAAGATAGATGATACCTTTCTGATACCTTAAGATGTCCAAATAGTCGTCGGCCCCTGATTATTCAAACACTCGCAGGTCAGGGGCAAAGCGTATCTATATCCATTTATTGGCCCGTTCAAGTCCTGTCTGGAAGACCCAGACAGTCCGTTGAGGTCAAAGATACCAAAAACGACCGAATTACAAGAGAATGATTACCTGTCGTATTCGGTGCATCATTACTTTGGCTGTGACTGTGTAAGCCAAGGCGCTATTCGCCAATATTAGTCGCCATCGTGAGGCCCTCAAAGATCGTGGATCCAGACAAAACACTACGACGGGAACACCAATCATCATCTCATTTTAGGGATGTTACTGACGTTCTACACCGCTTTTGTCCACACACCTAATCGGAACATGGCTGTACTTTTGACCTGATACTCTTGTCATATGTCTTTTCTGCGGCATTTCGACTAGGGGATCGCGTGTTTGAATCATGTCTTCCCACACCAGTTGGATGTTTTCCCAGAAAAGACGATCAAATGTTCCAAATTAGCCGTAGCCTTGGGGTTTTCTGTGGTATTATATCCATAGCGTTTTTAGCCATGTGCATGGTATATCACTTGCCCGTAAAACATGGCGATTAGATACAGGTGCGTCCACTGCAACATTGTGCTGAGCGGCGAAGGGGCTTCTAGGCATTACCTTGCCAACCCCACTCACAAGCTTGAAAAGCTGCCTCCACCTGTCAAGCCGGTAAAAAGCGTGCGGTAATTATTCCCTTATGCTTTCAAGTGTCGACACTACCTGCCACAGCATCGTTCGTATGTGCGACTGCATTTGTGGGCTCTGTGTCGCGTTATCAAGCAGACTAATCGCGTTGGCGGCCCTTACAGACATGCTGCCGCCTTTTTCGTCTTTGAGTGCAAGGAGCACTTCCTTTATCATGTTGCGTATGCTCTTCTGAATGTCGTTGTTCTTTGTTATGGAATCAAGGGTGTCAACAGCGCGCACAAGCCGTTCCTGGTTTTCTTTCTCTTTCAGTTCTTTTTTTGACGAAGTCATTATACATGCCTCCAACAGACGAGTGCTCATTTAGCTACTAGTTGCTTTTGAATGTTTTCGTCGTCACTGCTCGCCGCTCGCAGCCACAAGCTCGTCGACGTGCCTTGCACCCTTGACTGTCAGAGAAAACGTCTGGTCATCTCCATCTTCTATACCATCGTTCAAAGACGAGGCAATGCATCCCTTTGCCAGAAGATCGATAATTGTCTGGTGGAGCAGAGTTGCAAAATAGTTCTGGTTTATGTCGTATTCTTGGTCTTGCTCTCCCATTTGTGGTACTACCCACATCTTGATTTGATTCAGGCTCACTGCCGATGAACCTTCGTCTGACAAGCTCTTCAGGCGCGCCAAGATGGTCTGAGAAGCAATTTCCATCTGCATAGATTCACTTCCACGGCGATATCATAAATGGCTTACTGTTTTTATATTCCTTCAAAGAACACGTAATGATGGCTGAAGAGCAGCTAAGGTGCAACATTTGCGACGTTCCGGTGAGCGCTTCTCAGGCAAAGCAGCACACATCAACCTCTTCTCACGAATCGCGCAGAGCTGAGCTTGAGCAAGAACTGAAGGCGGTAAGAAAAGAGAGTTACATAAATGACAGCTCCATCATAGTAAAGTGGGAAAACTCGTTATGACTATTTTACCATAAGTACGGAACACTTTGCGTGGTGCAGTACTTTGTTTGATACGCTGCCAAGCACCATTTCTTTGAACCTGCCAAGTCCGCGGCCGCCAATGATTATCAGATCGAAGCCCTCCTTGTGCGCATATCCAGCGATACTGGAAGCTGCGTCGCCTTCTGCGATTACAGTCTCGAGCTTGACGCCGCTTTTGTCCGCTATCTGCTTGCACTTGTCTAGTACTTTTGCCGACTCGGTCCTATAGTTAGCAAGCAGGCCGTTGAGCAATTTCTGCGACTCGACGTACACCGTAGGCGGGTTTTCAATCACGTGAATTGCGGTCACGCTGGCGCCTGTACTTTTGGCAAGGAAAATAGCATTGTCAAGAGCGCGGAATGAATTGTCAGACCCGTCTACCGGTACAAGTATCTTTGAGAACATCCGTATTGCAGTGGTTGTGGGTATTATTTTAATGCAGAGTCAGATCCTGTGGCAGCAGGAATTGTATAAACAGGCTTATGATGTACATCGCTGCTAGTACTATTCCCACCTTGAGTCCGATTTCTTTCTTGAACATCATCATAAGGGCGCCGATGGTCACGACCGTCACAAGTATCATCTGATATTCCAGAATAGGGTTCAAGGCGATGTTAGCGTTAAAACCACCGTGATACATCGCCCCGAATACTGCCACTGCTAGTAGCAGTGTATTGTTGAGTATCTTTGAGCCCAGCACGTTTGCAACTGCTATTGACGCGCCCGCTGCCCCCTTCCTTGCGAGGAGCATCATTGATATTTTCTCCGGCATTTCTCCAGCGATCGGGCTAATTATCACGGCAAGGATGATTACCGAAACGCCTACCTCAAGCGAGAAACCTTTAAGCGACTCAATAAAAGGTGAGGCTCCAAAAAAAATGCCGACGGTTCCTACACCAAAAGCTAACATGGCTTTTATCATCTGATTGCTTGGTCTCCTTTCTGACAAACCTTCGCTTACTTTGACAACTTTGTGAAGATCGGCTGCGTGCGCTTCCTCCTTCTTTACCTTGTCAGACCTCATCTCCAACAGGGCCATGGTCAGGTAAGCACCAAACATGCCGGCAAAGATAAAACCGTCGATGAAATTGTAGCCATCGATAAAGAGAATCGCGCTGATCACCGCTGTTGCGAGCAGGAATATCTTATCCATCTTGAAGGTCGCAACATCTACTCCCTTTAGCGGCGCTTTTGATAAACGCGTTGTGGCTATCAGAATCATTATGGCCAATCCGAGAGTCATCATGAGCAGGTTGCTGCCAAGGCCGGCGCCTATCGCAGTTCCGTAAAGGCCATCAGCGGCGGCATAAATGACAATAGCGATTTCTGGGAGAGTCGTTGCAATACTCAGCAGCGTGCGGCCCACGAATTTTGCTCCGTACTTTTTTGATAGGTGCTCGGCCCCGTACGAGAGAAGGAAGCTTGCGCCGGTCAGCTCTGCGAGCCACAAAAGCATCGTCAGAAGGTTCTCGGCCAAACTGTTGCTTGTCAGCGTCAAGTTCAATATAAATTACATTTTGGCGTTCTGCCAATAACCAGAATTTACAATCACTTGAATCTTGTATAAACGTAGGCCGTATCGACAACTTGATCAATGGTCCAGAGTGTGGGTAGCGTGATCGTTCCTGCATGCTCTAGATCATGGCTGACAATGACATTCCCCCATCCCCATCCCATCTTGTCCCTTGAAAAGGGCTTCATAATATGGCTACCCATAAAGTTGAAACCGGCGCTATGCCTTAGCGATTTTATCAAACTAACCTGCTTTATCACACTGTCTGCAAGCATTTCACCCATTTCAGGGAGCCCGGAAATAAAAAACATCGGCCTTGACAATTTCAAAGTTCCATAGTCAAAGCGCGTAGCATCGGCCCTTATCGCGCTGTAGCTAACGCCGGTAGCAGACGAAATCGAATTTTGAAGCTGCGCAAGCTGGTGGTCAATCTCTACTCCGTGCGATTCCATGCCCAGGAGCTTGCCGCAGTACGCTATCCTTCCATCGCCGGATCCCACGTCTACTAGTTGGTCAAAGCCAAGTGATTTTGCACCATGCGCAAGCGCAAACGCTGACAGCATCCACGTCGGGTAAAAGGGCTGGTAGCTTGTGTCGTACTTCTTGCTGCTCAGCCAGTAGCTGTTGATGTCGCCTTCGTAAACCTTGCAGGCGATCCCGGAAATTTCCAAGTCATACGACCTCACGTAGATTGAATTTGCCGCCGCAAATCTGTGCAACGCCTGCAGCATGTCGTCGTCAATTGGTAGGTATTTTGAATGCGACAGAGGCAGGATTTCACGTAGAAGGCTGTGCCCATTGTAGGCCCGTACAAACTCGTTCTTTAGCTTTGTGATTGCTCTTGGAATGGAATCGTCCATAATCATGTCCTTCAGTAAACTGATTCTGCGCTTGGGCGCAGCCCTCGCCTGTAGCTTTTGTGTCCGCATTCCTTACATTTGTAAAGCCTTTTGCGCTTGTAAGTGTAGATGGCTTCAGGATCCTCGATTATTTCATGCCGCGTTTTCAGCATGCACCGGTCGCAAAAACGCAGTTCAGATGACAATGATATCATGATGGAGCAGCAATTTTCAATATATATTCATGTGCCCCGGCAAGACCCCATAGCGCAACCAAATGTTTATGAGTGAATTGCCAACACCATTTAGTTATGCGGTCAAGCGTGGTACTCTTTATCCTGACATTCGCGGTCTTGGGGCTCCTTCTAGGCGTTGCTGCGGTCACAAACACAGGCCAGGAGGGCCAGAGAGACAAGATGAAAGTTGATGAAAATATTACTGCCAACGTAACACATGGTAGCGAGTCCGGTAGCAAGGTCGAAGATAGTGGCAAGTAAAAGCCCGATTGATTTATCTTCGTAACTTTTTAGCCAAGAGCTCCGGCACCTCTGCAGGACGCTTTGCCACCGGCACGCCGGCCTTTGCGTAGTTGGTCTCTTTTGACTCTGCGGAGCCATAGTTTCCGTACACTATCGCGCCAGCGTGGCCCATCCTCTTTTCCTTGGG
>WNEQ01002106.1_pt1 | contig 10455 bp, 11 predicted proteins | sample 5399971 | NCBI WGS metagenome assembly WNEQ01 (sample SAMN13153330, study PRJNA577476) | soil metagenome | isolation source: 20 cm grassland meadow soil 2 days after 1st rain plot 5 | place: USA:California | collected 2015-09-18
GTCCATGGACGGTTCACACGCCCCTTTAGTCTTCCCCCTTGCCGGCGCCACCGGGAGGAGAAAAGGACCTTCCATCGCTGGGAGCCTTACCTCTTCAGGGCAGAGCCTTGTCGCCTGCGCCTTTGGCACGGGCTTTCTCTCCGCCAAGGGAGAAAGCGCCTCGAAATGAACCCAGCTTCAGGATGTCTGCGGCATTGGAACGGTATGGTTCGCCGGACTCCGCGTCGCCCTCTCTCATCTTCTTGAACCAGGCAGTCACGCAGCCGTTCGGCGCGTCTACCGCGATGAATCTGTATCCCAACTCCTCGACCTTCTCTAAGACGTCTTTGGTTATCGAACCAGCCTGTGCCTGGATGCTGACTATGTCGTCGAATAGCGCCCCTATCACATAGGGCGGCTCGATGTTCCACCTGAACTGCCCAAGCGCCTTCGAGATCCTCAACGCCTCCTGGCTGTACTCCTCTCCTTCTTCGATCTGAGAGAACTTGCCCAGCAGAAGAGGTCCTCTCAGTACATCCTTCCCGGTCTGGGCTTCCGGCGCTGGCTTGGACGCGGGCCTGGACGCGGGCTTGGGAGCGGGCTTGGGAGCGGGCTTGGGGGCTGGATTGGGCGGGGCCTTGGGCGTCTCCTCCTTCGGTGTTTCTTCCTCCTTCACCAATTCTACCTTCGGTGCTTGCTTGGGTTCCGGCTTCTCTTCGGCAAGTAGAGGTTTCACTTCCTCGTCGATCGGTGTCTTGATGATATTCATCAGGTCCTTGACTTGCAGGCTTGGTTCAACGCTATCGGATTTCCAGTGGTACTCGTTGCCGTATTCATCCACATGCGCGCCACCATCGATAAACTTCTCGGCATCTGATACCTCGGCGAGCTCGAAGGTGCGGAAGAAGGTGTGGAAGTTCCCCGAGAATCCTATAACCCTGAAAACGTCGTGTCCGTCGCCGTCGATTATGTCGACGGAGAGTCTCTTCAATTCTATCGTTTCTTTGTTATTATCATCCGGAAGAAGCGCCGGTGTTCTCTTGGCAGGAGTACCGACGACAGGAGCGCCGACTAGTGGGCTCACGGCAATTGTGGAAGGCTCACGTTCAATCTCTTCGCTCCCCTCGGGCTGTCTTATCTCTATGTTGTGGCCCTCATGGCTGATCCTGAAGAAGTTGATCCCTTGGGGAGTTAGGAAGGACTTGTTGATCTGGCAGGTGGCGCAAAAAGCCTCATAGTGGGCTGAACTCTCCTTGGCTGGCATCACGTCACCGTTCCTCCTCCTCACATAAGATTCCTTCCTCTCTAATCAACAGTCTTGCCGTTCCTGTATCTGGAGAACTCGACTAGTCTGTAATATGGTTCTTCTCAAGTGTGGTTACCCACCGCCTGTGCTTCTCCCTGAGGAGAGCTCTCTGAGTGCGCTTATGTCCGGTACTGTGCTCAAGATAGACTTGCAACTGACTCAGCTTGATGAATTCCAGACTTTCGATTTAGGACTTATCGAGTGCTGGTCTTAATTTGAAATCCATGTAGAAGAAGAGCCCGAGAAGATGCGCGGCTGTCGATACCCGCTCTGTCGAACTTCGTAAAAATGGGAGAAAGAACTAGGTTGTCCCTAGTTCTTCGGTCCTACTTTCAGTGCGCCTAATGAGAAGCGGTACTCTTGCTGGCTCAGGAAGGTGCTCTCGACGCCGGTCAGGACGACCATGACACGCGCATGGCCCTCCAGCGATGGGTCGACTCTCGCACCCCAGACGATTCTCACCTTCGAAGGTAGCGACTTTGTGACTAGTTCACCCGCTTTCGTTACCTCCTCCAGTGTTATGTCTTGGCCTCCGGTGACATGCACAAGCACCCCTTGGGACTTTGTGATGTCTCGGATGTCCAGCAGTTGTCCCTCTATTGCAGTCCGAACTGCGGTCTCGACTCTGTCCGTGCCCTTTGCCTCTCCTACACCGATAGCCGCAAGGCCTTTCCTTTCGGTGATGGCCCTGAGGTCCGCGTAGTCGATGTTGATGAGGCTCGCGGTTGTGATAGTCTCAGTGATGCCCTTGACGAACTGGCCGACCAGCTCGTTCGCCACACCGAGTGCCTGTTGCAGCGGAAGGTCCCCTGCAACCTTGGATAGCTTTGTGTTGTCGATTGCGACTACGGTGTCGCAGTCGGTCCTGAGCCCCTTCAGACCGTTCTTTGCGCTTTCGTACCGGTACCTCTCAACCGAGAACGGGAGTGTCACCACTCCGATTACTAGCCTTCCCGGCCTCCGAAGTTCCCGTGCGAGTACGCCTGCTGAGCCTGTTCCTGTTCCACCTCCGAGTCCTGCACAGATGAAGACGATGTTCGAGTTCTGAGTCTCCTTCACGAATTCCGCGATACTGTCGCGTGCCGCAAGGGCACCGCGCTCCGGATATCCACCCGCGCCCTGCCCGTGCATGAGCTTCTCGCCCATGAGGATCCGTCTGTCGGCTTTGGTTATACTGAGATGGGCCGCGTCTGTGTTGGCTGCTATTAGTTTGCCCCCGGAGATTCCCCGCTGCTTGATCCAGGAGACGATGTTGCTCCCCGCGCCACCGACACCTATTACGGTGACGTTGGGCCGAGCCATTCGCATTACTGCTTCTATCTTCTCACTTTCTAGGAAGTCCTGCCCCTCACTGCTGAGTTCCATTTTCAGATATTACACTTGAAACACCGTAAATAAGGCTTGTAGATGCTAAATCCATCTTTATCTTAACACCCTGGGTGAGGGGCGGGTCAGCGGCCCCTAACCGTCCTGTTAAGATAATTCGCACTAAACCATATTTATTATCGCCCGCTCTTATCTTAACGGTCGACCTTTGGCATCGGCCCCCCCGCCAACCGTGACACAAATAGTCTGCGAGTGGGCTAGGGGCAGGAATGTCTTCAAGAGAAACAAGGTCCCAATCGAGAGGAAGGTTCAGGCTGCGATACTCTGCGCATCTGGTTTCTCCTACCGGCGAGCATCCGAGCTCACGGGCGGGGTGTCATACGTCGCAGTACACGACGCTTTCACGGCGATGACGAGAGCCCTTCCTCTTACAGAGAAGAAGCACAGACGATGCATAGCGATCGACGAGACGGAGGCCAGGTTCAGCGGACGAGTCGGATTCTTCTGGCTGGCTAGAGACGCCGATACCGGCGAGCTAATGACCTTCAGATGTTCCCTTAGTGGCTCGCAGGAGGACGGAGCGAAGTTCATCGACTCGGTTCTGCGGTTCTGCACGAACCGTCCCCTCGTCCGGGTGGGGAGAGGTCCAAACTATCCACGAGCGCTGAAGAACCTGGACCTTCAGTTCCAGATCGACACCACTCCGATCAGCCCGTCAGGGATTAGGGAGAAGATAGGAAGATGGTTCCTCGGGAGCTGACATCCGTCTCATTCGTTCTTCAAAACTCACAGGCGAATCAATCTTTGTAGAGTTCGACTCTCTTTACTTCATGTGAAGAGTCAGAGCGAAAGATGGGAAGCATCTCCAGGGCCTACGCTCTTTCAGAGCTGGGGGAGTACGGCACGGCTGCGCAAGCCCTGAGGACAGAGCTGCTTGAATCGGTGTCGACGGGCGAATGGGTTGCACTCTGCGAATGGATCGCCGGCTGCCTCGAGAGGGTGGGGAAGCTCGATGAAGCGGGAGGCTGGTACGAGACAGCCGCGGACTTGTGCCTGCTCGAGCTGGGGACTCGTCCCACTGCTTCCGCCTCCGACGCATTGCATTTCTTCGAGTCGGCGTGCCTGTGCTACAAGCGCGAGGGGAGAGTAGTTTCCGCCTCACGCGTCGCTATGCTCTCGCGCGTGCTCGTCACCAGAAGCCCTCCCGCCTGAGAGCCCCGGGGGCCCTTACCGAAACAAAACGCAGCGCAGTGCGACTACTCCGCAGTCTCTCCCGGTGCTCCGACGACCCTCAACTTTCCTTGTCTCGGGACAGAAGCACGATAGGCCGTATCGAAGAGCGAACCCATCATCCCGGCGAAGTCACCGCTGTCTGACCATATCGCGACGTCCTTCGCGTTCCTCTTCCCCAGTGACTTATCGAGGACGAGCGAGATTAGAGTCTGAGACGTATCTGCCACCGATAGCCTGCCGAGCGCCGTTTCGTTCGAGTGCCTTAGCTCACACCTATTCGAAAGTCCCTCTGCGGCCTCCATCGTGGACTCATCGACGCGGCTTATCAGGCGGACCTTGGTGCCTCTATCCGCGGCCTGATTCAGGCTGTCCGTCAACCCTACGACGTGAGAGAGCGCCAAGTCGCTCCGCGTCAATATCAGGTCGACTGACTTTGATGCTCCCCTCACCATCCTCCCGAGGTGGCCATAAATCTGCTCCCTGCCTTGAATCATCCTGAACTGCTGGTTCGAAGCCTTTGAATGGCTCCTTGGTAGATTTCTGCTCAGAGTGATGAGCTCCTCTTTCGCCATCTCCATCCCCTTGAGTTTCTGCATCTGTGCCCCTGTTATCGTTGTGATGAAGGACTCGAGAGGCTGTGAGCTGTAGGTCACTGGCTTCCCGGCCGAAGCGTGAATCAGGTTATCTTCGGCCAGCTTCTTCACGAGCTTGTATGCCTCAACCCTCCGCAGCTGGAGCGCCTTCGCGATCTCACCGGCGCTGCTCGAACCGCGCTTCACAATGTGAAGAAGGACTAGCGCTTCGCGTTCAGAGAGCCCGTAGAGTTCCAGGAGGTCTGCGGCTCTTCGTTCCAACCCTGACACTTCTCGACCCACTCCTTCATAAATGTAGATGTCATTTCTTCCAGAGAATTCCTCCATTCAGGCGGCAGGCGCCAACGCACCTTGACTAGCCGTATCTTCAGGTCAGCCGAATCGCAGTTTCGAAGTTATTGACTTTATCCTCTCCATCAGTTCCCTTACCCGGATCTTTCCAGCGACGGCCTCGATACGCTGAAGAACGACAGCGTCCTCAGTCGCTACGACGATGAGTCTTGTTCCCTCCTTGAAGCCGAGCTTGTCCCTGATCTCCTTCGGTATCACGACCTGGCCTTTATCAGAAACCCTGGTAACGTCGATGACCGGATCCTCCTTCATTAATCGAGCGGTTCCTAGAAGGATGTCATAAACATTGGCAGCCTAGAAGCATGAGTCCCAACGGCGAAAAGGTGTGGACGAGAGTAGGAGAGTTTGAGCCCCTAGCTCTTCAGTCCCATCTTGATTGGTCCTATTGAGACGCGGTACTGCGACTGCTGTGCGAGGAAGGTGCTCTCGATTCCCGTGAGGACGACCATGACTCTGACGTGCCCCCCAAGGGACGGGTCGATTCTTGCTCCCCAGACGACCCTCGCGCTTCGCGGGAGGGATTGCGTCACCATCTGCCCTGCACTCGTTACCTCCTCGAGTGTCACGTCCTGCCCACCGGCCACGTGGACGAGGACTCCCTTAGCCTTTGTAATGTCACGGATGTCAAGAAGCTGTCCATCGATGGCTGACCTTACGGCACTATCCATCCTGTGATCACCGGATGCTTGACCCACGCCGATTGCCGCCAGCCCCTTTCGTTCCATTATTGCCCTGAGGTCAGCGTAGTCGATGTTGATTAAACTGGCACTGGTGATTGTCTCTGTGATGCCCTTGACGAACTGCCCTACAAGTTCGTTCGCAACGCCCAGAGCGTCCTGCAGAGGCAAGTCGCCCGCGACCTTCGAAAGCTTGGTGTTGTCGATCGCGACGACGGTGTCGCAATACTCGCGCAACCTCTCAAGCCCCTTCTTCGCGTTATTGTATCTGTAGCTCTCGACGGCGAACGGCAGAGTCACGACGCCGATTACGAGTCTGCTAGCGTCTCGAAGTTCTCTCGCGAGGTAAGCGGCGGCTCCCGTACCGGTACCCCCGCCGAGGCCGGCGCAGATGAAAACGATATTTGAGCGAGCCACTTCCTTTCGCATCTCCTCGATCGACTCTCGGGCTGCAATCTCACCTCTTTCGGGGTAACCACCGGCCCCCTGTCCGTGCATCGACTTCTCGCCGATGAGTATGCGCCTGTCAGCCTTGGTGATGCTGAGATGGGCCGCATCTGTGTTGGCTGCTATTAGTTTGCCCCCGGATATTCCCCGCTGCTTGATCCAGGAGACGATGTTGCTCCCCGCGCCACCGACACCTATTACGGTGACGTTGGGCCGAGCCATTCGCATTACTGCTTCGATCTTCTCCGATTCCATCAGGTCTTGGCTTTGGTCTTGGAAATTCGATTCCATTCTTCGTTCGACCATCTCATGTTGTTCTCGTTTATTAAGCCCTGTGAAGCGGAAATCTATATCTTACATTCGTGGGAAAGAAATCCTCGTTCGGGATTTCCTCCCTCTTTGGCTTGGATTCGCGAAGCTCGCGTGATCGCGCGAGAGGGGTTTGGCGACGAAGGTACTATCGGAGAAGGGAGTGGCGCTACTCAGCCGCTAACCGGCAGGCTTCTCTGAGAAACTCGGAGTCGAGCCCACCCGGGGGGGAAGGAGCCTCGGCTTCACGAGCGAGGAGGTCGAGAAGATGAACCTCGACTTGATCATCATCTACGAGAGCTCGGGCACGCCGAGCCTCTCCTGCCTCGCTTTTACCACTTTCTACACCTCCTCAGCAAATCGAATTTCGGCTTCGTATCAGCCGGAGATTGAATTAACAGGGTGGAACGGTGCTCTGAGGGTATGGTCTCATCCCCTACCAGTCACGCCGTCTCTCCGCTTCTCAATGGGAAGCCACTATGCCTCATCGTGGCGTTTATATATCGGACAAATGTACAAAAGTGCATATGACGGAAACCGTGAAAGTCGAGGTCGATGAATCGCTGGCGAAACGTTTCAGGAAGCGGGCGATGGAGAAGTACGGGTACAAAAAAGGCTCGATCAAGAAAGCCTTGGAGGAAGCGATGAGGAAGTACTCCTCGCCAGGGAAGGCCGACTGGGGCTCGCTCGTGGGTGTGCTCAAGATCGAGAAGGATTCCGTATGGCTCCAGCATCACGCGTGGGACCACTCTGATTGATCCTCATAGACACCAACATCTTTCTCGAGATGCTTCTCGGACGAAGCAAGGCAGAACAGTGCAAGGCCCTGCTCGATATGATCTCGGAGGGAAGGGCCGAATCGGCCGTTACGCACTTCAGCATTCGTTCGGTCGAGGCAATCATGCGAAAGAACGCCGGGGAGCTGACCTCGTTTCTTCGCGCCCTGGACCAGACAGTGGGCCTGTACGTTTTCGACACGACATTGGCCGACGAGGTCTCAGCCTCGATTCTGACCGGTACCACCAAGCTTGACTTCGATGACGCGATCCAGTATTACGCTGCCAAGAAGCTGGGCGCGGCAGCCATAGTCAGCTTTGACCACGACTTCGACGACCTGGATATCCCCCGTCTCGAGCCTCACCAGGTCAGGACGGCAGACCGGTAGTCGTGAGACAACTGTGGCTCTGAGTGTTCCACACATAGGCTGCACCGTTTACAGTGGCTGAAGTTCCTGCTTACACGGCGACGTTTGACGCCGATGCCCTTTCAGGTACATGTTCGGAGACTGGATTGAAGTGCCGCATGTAGCGTCGTCCCGGCGACCGCTGATTCCAACCTGACTTTTAGCACTTTCCCCATCACCCAGAAAAAGACTCGGCCGGCGACAGGTCTAAATTATCCATGGACTACAGACTGTAGGAATGTCTACAACGGTAGAGGTCAAGAAGAACACAGCAAGGGTGCTTGAGGAGCTCAAATAGAAGTATGGGGCTAAGAGCATAGACGAGACGGTCAAACGCCTCATCAGCAAGGCAGAGAATATCCCGGATTCTATGTTCGGTTCTCATCCTGAGATGAAGGCCTTCGGACCAAGGGACAAGGACAAGTTCCATGAGTTATGAGTATGTGATAGATTCCTATGCCTGGATATCTATCAACCCGTTTCCTCCTCTCTCGGGCTAAGAAAACTGATTCTAACTCCGAGATTCTTCCTATTTTTGGCTTCTTTCAATGGGCTTGAGTGCTTGCTGCGTGCGTGCGGGAGCGCGGACAGAGTTGGCGACGAAGGTTTCATCGGGGTGATGGATAGGGGATTGCGCGGGGAGTCCCATCCGTGAAGACTGGAGGAGACCACGATTAGGTGGAAAAGGCAAGACGGGCGCAACTAGGGTTATCGAAGATGGTTCTAGGACTTCGCCACAGCAACCTTCAGGCGAGCAGTGACGAGCGAACGGTTGGCGGTGGAATCGGGGCTCATCAATTCCTCTGGACTTTCCTCCGCGATAGTTTGACAGGCAGAGTCCCCCATCGCTGCACATCTTTCCTCCCACACCTCGTGGGGTGCGCCGTACACCCTGTCAGAAATACCCTTGATGGTGCCGACGAGAAAATCACACTGGGGCGAAATGGACATTTCTTGGTTCTCGCAAAACACGCAGTTGGCCGCCGTGGCGGTGAGTTGACTTCCGTATTGCAAGTCACCGACTACCGACAAGATCCCCCACCCTGCCGCAGCAGCCATGTCAGTGAGTCGTCTCACGAGCACCACGGGATCACTTATGTGCTGCATCATCTCGTTCGCGAACGAAGAGCCGAGAGTGAAGCCTATCTCGAACATCGCCAGAGGCCCCCTTTCTTCGAAATCGAGAACGAGACGAGCCCGTAAGACATTCCAGGTGCCGGCGGGGATCACCTGGACCCTTTCTTCGGTTACCTCGCTGAAGACCGCGCCTATCCTATAGTCAAGTCTGTAAAAGTCGGTAAGTTTCGGGGATACTCTCAGTCTTGATTTCTCTGCCCGCAATTCAGCTCACGTGGTTAGAACATTCGTACCCTGGCTTATAGGCAAGATGCCTTCTTGAAAATGGATTCTGGATTACCAATACATTTCTACAATTGGCGTGCTTTCTTCTGCGAAGGTCGGAAAAAAAGGTGCTGCTGGTCAACCGCTGACCAACAGACTTCTCTGAGAAACTCGGGAGTCCGGTCCACCCGGGGGGAAGGCGCCCTGCAACGCGCGCTCTATTTCGTCCTTTATCTTGTGATAAGAGATAAGTACTGACCTGCCCTTCTCTGTGATTTCGTACCGCTTCCTGTTGCCGCTCTCGGCCCACTTCAGCATCCCGCCATCTACAAGGGTCTTGAAGTGAGTCTGCAAGGCGAGCCAGGATAGGTTCGCCCTGTACATTATCTGTGTCGGTCGCTCCGAGCCGTCCTTCACGGCGGCGAGCATGTCCATGCAGATTTCGAGTTGTGAACGCCTCGCGAAGTCCCTCTTTCGTTCGTTACGTCCCGTATAGGTTGTGACGCCTAGCGACTGCGCTTCGATTGCTGCCAAGGGCTTCTGGATAGGAAGGAAGGGGATATACCCCTGTGTATGTATTTCTGATATATACATAGTATTCCGTTGTAGATACTATGCGATTTCTTGTAATCCTCCGTACTCCGAAGCTGTGTTTACAATTCTTATATCGAGTCGTGTAGGAATTTTATGAATCTGGCCTTGGGGAGACTTAAGGTAGGTTCCAAATGGTGCTGAAATCAGCGGTAACCGCGTCACTTCGAGATATGTGCCAATCCGTCTGTCTTTGAACTGTTCAAGTTGTGCCGAGAACTCGATTACGTGTGCTGGAAGGTCATGAATATCGTATTCACATAGTCGGATACGATGATCGTGTAGAATCCGGGGCTGGCGCTCGGGACCTGGAAGGTGGTGCCCGCCGGGATGTCGTCGCCGTTCATCGTGAACTTCGTCAGGACCGTTATCTTCCCCGTCGAGTCAATCCATCCGATGAACGCCCTCGCGTTGTCATTGAAGTCGTCTCCGGTCACCGTGACGGAGGCACCGGTCCCGCCTGTAGTAATCGAGGTAGAGCCGGTTGCACCCGTTACGATTCCGACAGGAAACGGGATCGTCTGGCCGTAGAGGGTGCCGTCGCTGTACTGTCCCGTCAGGGCGAAGAACGCCATGAAGAGGGACTGAAGCTCCTCCTCGATGTTGTTCACCTCCGACCCGAGCGGGGTGCGAGCGGCGAAGTACAGGGTTGCCTTCGCGCCGGCCGCGAGGGTGACGAAGTTCTGCGTCGAGTTGTACTTTATGACTCCGTTGACGCCGCCGTTGACCCCGTCGACGATGTAGTACGGAGTGATGCTTGACGCGCCCTCTTCCTCCCCGCATTCGCCATCCTCCCCGCCCGAGCACTTGATCAGGGTGGCGGCCAGTGCGGACTGTGGCCAGAGCGTGACAGACCTCCCCTGGGGGTCCTGGTTCGTGAGTGTGATTGCGAAGATTATGGGCACTTCGTTGGGTACCCCTAAGGCGGGATAGCCTCCCACCGAAAACCCGCTCTGGTAGGTGGTTCCAGAAGCGAAGGATATCGCCGACTCAACCCAGGGGGTCGACGAGCTGAGCGTCATGGGAGCCGTCGTCGTCGAGCCCAGCCCGGCGTGAAATTCACCGCAGCCGTAGCTCGGGTTGCACCTGAATTTGTTGACAAGGTTGTACCCGACCCCG
>WNEQ01004392.1_pt1 | contig 10450 bp, 10 predicted proteins | sample 5399971 | NCBI WGS metagenome assembly WNEQ01 (sample SAMN13153330, study PRJNA577476) | soil metagenome | isolation source: 20 cm grassland meadow soil 2 days after 1st rain plot 5 | place: USA:California | collected 2015-09-18
GCGTGGGCTAGCCGCCACAGGCGGCCTCAATCTGTAAACCCGGCTCCGGTCTGGACTACCTGACGGTCGCGTCCAAGGCTTTCCGAACTAGGTCGACCACCGAAGGTGGCGCCGCGAGCACATCCGGGCCTGGTGAAGTGAAGGATCCGGTAGCCGGCCTCGACCAGGCGGTTCTGGCGCCGGTTGTCCGCGGAGATGCTGTCGCGGTGCGTGGCGCCGTCGTACTCGATGACGAGGCGGTGCTCGGGGTAGAGGAGGTCGACCCGAGCCACGAAACAACCGGATGGATCACGAAGGTCGACCTGCGCCTGCGGCCTTGGCAACCCGGCGAGCATCAGAGCGAGGCGCAGGCGAGTTTCCATCGGGCTCTCTGTCTTGGGTTCAGCGAGCTCGATGGCGCGGCGGAGTTTGGCGACACCCCGGTAACCCGCGTGTTTCAGCGCCCAACCCTGGAGCTCGTCGACCGTGACTTTTGCCTTGTGGAGTGCGGCGTCGAGCACTACCACTGCCTCGACGAGCTCGAGGCGACAGGCAAGGTCGACGACCGTGCGAAGCACTGACATCACACGCATTCCCTGAACGAGGACGACATCATCGGCATCGAGTTGGCACCGCCGGAGGGTGATGCCGACCAGATGGGTGGTGGGCGTGGTCGGCGGGAGCGTCGCCTCGATGGCGACGGGCGGCCTGGCGTCGAGACTGTGAAGGAACGCAGCGGTGCGCCCGGAGAAGGCAGCCGTGCCTGGGAGGCGGCGCAACGCAGCCTTGAGCCTGGTGACCGGGTCGTCAGCGATCGCGCGCGAGGCGTACACACCGCGTCCAACCCGCCTCCAGTTGGCGCCTCGGAGGTGGTCCTCAGTGACCCCATGCCGACTCGCCTCGGCTGCGGTGAAAACGCTGGTGGCGAGCTGCGACGGAACCAACGGCTCTCGAGCCACGCGCGCATGTTCTCTGAGCCCGAGCCGCCCGAAAACCCAGGCTGTTAACGCGACTGTGCCGTGGCCGGGCATTGCCGCTGCCTTGAATGCCCGCTGGCGGCACAGTCGCCACCCTCCCCAAAAGTGGTATTGACCACTTGGCAGATTTGTGCTTAACTTCCCCCTTGTGCAGCCAGGGGAGGGCAATACCACTTCCAATGAGTAAGCAGGAAGACACCCGCGATCGGGTGCTGGACCTGATCGAGTCGCTCAACGTCGGGCAACCCATCCCGGCCGAGCGCCAGCTCGCGGTCGACCTCGCCGTCTCCAGGCTCACCGTCCGCGCCGCCCTCGACGAGCTCGTCCGCGACGGCTACCTCGACCGGCGCCACGGCAGCGGCACCTACGTCACCGAGCCCAAGATCGCCCAGCCGTTGACCCTCACCAGCTTCAGCGACGACATGCGGCGCCGCGGCATGACCCCTGGCAGCCGCACCGTGGAGCTCACCACCACCTCGGCCGGGGCCAGGCTCGCCCACCGCCTCGAGGTCTCTCCGGAGGCCAGGCTCGTCCGGGTCAAGCGCCTCCGCCTGGCCGACGAGAAGCCCATGGCCATGGAGGTCCTCCACGTCCCCGAGGTGCTGGTCCCCGGGCTCACCAAGCAGGACTTCGAGGACCACTCCTTCTACGAGCTGCTTCGCGAGCGCTACGGGATCACGATCGCGCGCGGCACGCAGTCGATCGAGCCGACGGTGACCAACGAGGAGGAATCAGAGGTCCTCGGGGTCCCGCTCCACTCTCCGGCCTTTCTGTTCGAGCGGACGACCGTCTCCGAGTCAGGGCGGATCGTCGAGTTCGTCCGCTCCATCTACCGCGGCGACCGATATCGCCTGGTCGCCGACCTGGTTCCGCAGCGAAGCCGCAATGGGCGCTCGGCCGGCGTCCTGCGCGGCGTGCCCGCGGCCGCCAGGGAACGTGATGGCGACCAACAGCCTGGCGCCCCGGCGCCGCATTCCACAAAGAGGGGGAAATCGCCTAAATGAGACTCCGGAAACCCTGGGTGACCGTCGCCTCGGTTGCCGTCGCCCTTATCGCCGCGGCCTGCGGCGGCTCGAGCAGCGAAACCAACAACCCTTCGAGTCAGACCGGCACGCTCACCGTCTGGCTCATGAACGGCAGCGCGCCGCAGAGCGTGATCGACGAGGTCAACGCCGACTTCAAGGTCAAGTATCCGAACGTGACCGTCAAGGTCGAGATCCAGCAGTGGGGTGACATCGGCACCAAGCTCGACACCGCGTTCGGCGGCAGCACGCCGCCCGACGTCGTCGAGCTGGGCAACACCCTGGTGGCCAAGTACGCCGCGGCCGGGGCGCTCGAGGACATCACGGGCAAGAAGACAAGCTTCGACAACGCCTCGACCTGGCTGCAGTCCCTGACGGACTCCTGCACCCAGAACGGCAAGCTGTACTGCGTCCCTTACTACGCGGGCAGCCGGGCCATCATCTACCGCAAGGACTTCTTCGCCTCTGCAGGCGTCACGCCTCCTGACAGTCTGGACAGCCTGCTCACCGCCGGCCAGAAGCTCATGGCCGCGCACAGCTCCGACCCGAACTTCTCGGCGCTCTACTTCCCGGGCAAGTACTGGTACGCGGCGCTTCCGTTCGTCTGGGACTTCGGCGGCGACATCGCCACCCAGTCGGGCGGCAAGTGGCAGGGCTCGCTGAACTCGTCCAGCGCCCAGCAGGGCCTGACGACCCTCAGCACCCTGGTCAGCAGCCTTTCTCGCGCCGACAAGACCGGCGACGAGGCCAAGCAGGACGCGGCCTTCGCGCAGGGCCACGTCGCGATGATCATCGCCAACGGCTGGGAGGTCGGCGTGATCCTGGACCCGAAGGCGGGCAACCCCGCCCTGAAGGACCAGCTCGGCGCCTTCCCGATCCCGAGCCACAACGCGGGTCAGAGCGCCCCGGTGTTCCTCGGCGGATCCGACCTCGGCGTCGCCGCGAAAAGCAAGCACGTGGACCTCGCCAACGCGTGGGTCCAGATGCTCACCGGCAACAAGCACATGGCCGAGATGGCGACCGTCGGCGGCGTCATCCCCAACAACACTTCGATGCTGAACCTCGGCACCGGCATCAACACGACCTTCTACAACGCGGCCAAGAACAGCAAGTTCGTCCCCAACTCGCAGAACTGGGCGGGCGTCGAGAACGCCAACGTGCTTCCCGACATGCTCGTCAAGATATTCACCAAGCAGCAGAGCATCCCGGACGCAACCAAGGCCGCCAGTGACCGGATCACGACGATCCTGAACGGCGGCGGCTAGAACAACCTAACGACAAAGGGGGCTGGTTCGATGGATATGGCGATCGCGCCACCTGACCTCGAACCAGCCTCCACCCGTCCCGGCTATGCGCTCGTCATTCCCAGCGTGGCCGTGATCGGGGGCATCCTGGCCTTCCCGCTCGGCATGCTCATCTGGCTCTCGCTGCAGCACTATGGGCTGCGCGAGCTGATCCAGCACCAGGGCGATTGGGTGGGCCTCGGCAACTACGGGGCCATCCTGGTCGACCCGCTGTTCCACCAGGTCATCGTCCGCACGCTCCTGTTCACGTTCGCCTGCGTGGCTCTGACGGTGGTCCTGAGCACTCTGGTCGCGCTCCTTCTCCAGAGGGTGAGCCGCGTGGTCCGCGTTATCGTCATGAGCTCGCTCGTGTTCGTGTGGGCGACGCCGGTGATCGTGAGCGTCGACATCTGGCAGTGGATGTTCGACTACGAGTTCGGCATCATCAACTACCTGCTGACGCAGCTCCACGTCGGCAACTTCATCCACCACAACTGGTTCGACAACCCGCTGCAGGGTTGGAGCGTCCTGGTCGTCGTCGTGGTGTGGGGGGCGATCCCGTTCGTCACCATCACCGTGTTCGCCGGCCTCCTCCAGGTGCCGAGCGACCTCGTGGACGCCGCCCAGGTCGACGGCGCCGGACCGTGGCAGAGCTTTCGCTACGTGACCGCGCCGATGCTGAAGCCGATCTTCCTGATCGTGATCTGCCTGTCCACGATCTGGGACTTCGGCGTCTTCAACCAGCCCTACGTGCTGCTCAACCAGCGCCCGAGCGCCGACTACTACACGATCGCGATCTACTCCTACCGGGAGTCGTTCGGCGTCACGCAGTACGGGCTCGGCGCTTCGATCGCCGTCTTGATGGTGATCGTGCTCGTGATCGTGACCCTGTTCTACGTCCGCGAAACGCTCAAGGTGGCCGAGATCCAGTGATCGCACGCGAGGCGGCGCAGGGCGTCAGGGCCGGTCGCGAGCGTGCGGCCACGCGGACCGTCGCCGCGACGCGGTCCTGGCGGCCAGTCCGCCAGCTGGCGTACGACGTGACGGGACTTGCGGTCGCGGTGGTGATGCTGTTCCCGATCTACTGGATGGTCGCGACCGCCTTCAAGCCAGGCGTGGACATCCTCCGCCTGGAGCCGAAGTGGTTCCCGAACCCGATCACCTTCCAGAACTTCCAGGACGCGATCGAGCGCCCCTTCTTCCTGGACGATGTGCGCAACAGCCTGCTCATCGTCGGCGTCATGCTCGTCCTCGCGCTGCTGATCGCGTTTCTCGCGGCGGTGGCCACGGCGCGTTTCGGGTTCAAAGGCCGCAACGCCTACCTGGTGATGATCATCGGCGTCCAGATGGTGCCCCTGAACGCGCTCATCATCCCGCTGTATCTGATGCTGGACCGCGTCGGCCAGACCGACGCGCTGGCGGGCGTGATCGCCGTCTACCTCGCGGTCGTTCTTCCCTTCATGGTCTGGACGCTGCGCGGGTTCGTCGCCAACATCCCGGCCGAGCTCGAGGAGTCAGCGATGATCGACGGCTGCACGCGCGTCGGCGCCTTCTTCCGGATCACCTTCCCGCTGGTCGGCCCCGGCCTGGTGGCGACCGCAATCTTCGGCTTCATCCAGGCGTGGAACGAGTACATCGTCGCCTACGTCCTGCTCTCGAGTCCCAACAACCAGACCCTCACGGTGTGGCTGGCCTCGTTCACCACCAACCACGGCCCGCAGTGGGGCCCGCTGATGGCCGCGGCGACCCTGACCGGCCTGCCGGTGGTGGCGTTCTTCCTGGTGCTTCAGCGCTACCTCGCGGGCGGGCTCACGGCCGGCGCGGTGAAGGGATGAGCTCTCTCCAGGCGCTGGCGCTGCGCTGCATCCTTCCCGGGTTCGCGGGCACGACCGCGCCGGACTGGGTGCGGCGCCGGGCCGGCGAAGGCCTCGGCGGGGTTGTGCTCTTCGGGCGCAACGTGGACACGCCCGACCAGCTCCGGCGCCTGGTCGAGTCGCTGCACGCCGAGCGGCCGGAGCTCGTCGTCGCCATCGACGAGGAGGGCGGCGAGGTCACGCGCCTGGAGGCGCAGACCGGGAGCTCCTATCCCGGCAACCTCGCGCTCGGCTACGTCGGCGATGTGCGCCTGACGCGCGAGGTGGCCGCCGCGATCGGCGCCGAGCTGGCCGCGGTCAGGATCGACCTCAACCTGGCGCCCGTCGCCGACGTCAACACCGACCCCCGCAACCCGATCATCGGCGCGCGGTCCTTCGGTACCGACGCCGGTGCCGTGGCGGCCCACACCGCCGCCTGGGTCCAGGGCCTGCAGGGCGCCGGCGTCGCCGCGTGTGCCAAGCACTTCCCGGGCCATGGGGACACAAGCGTCGACTCGCACGTCGCGCTCCCGGTGGCGGGCGAGGACCCGCACGTCCGCGCGCTCGAACCCTTCCGCGCGGCGATCGCCGCGGGTGCACGCGCGATCATGAGCGCGCACATCGTCGTTCCCGCGCTGGACCAGGCGCCGGCGACGATCAGCGCCCGCATCATGACGGGCATGCTCCGCGACGAGCTCGGCTTTGGAGGACTTGCCGTCAGTGACGGGCTGGAGATGCGCGGCCTGGCCGGGGACCACGACGTCGCCGAGGCCGCGGTGCTCGCGCTCGCGGCCGGATGCGACGCGCTGGTCGTCGGAGGCGGGCTCAGGGACGAGCAGGTCGTGCTCGACATCACGAACGCCGTCGCCCACGCGGTCGAGGACGGGCGCCTGTCGGAGCCGAGGCTGGCGGAAGCCGCCTCCCGCCTCGATCGGGTGAAGGTCGTGGGGGAGACCCGGGAGGCTGAGCGGGGAGCCGGTCGCGAGGCGGCCCGGCGGGCGATCTGCGCCGAGGGCGACGTCCACGTCGAAGGCGAAGCCTCCGTCGTCCAGATGCCCTCGCCGTCGTCGATCGCCGCCGGCGATATCCCCTGGGGAATGACGGAAGCGCTCGTCGGACGCGGAGTCCTGGTCACCGAGAAATCGGGCCGGTTCGTCATCACCGTCCGCGACCTCCACCGCCAGCCGGACAACCAGCGCACGGTCGACGCCCTCCTGCGCAGGCACCCCGACGCGATCGTGGTCGAGATGGGCGTGCCGCTCCATCGCCCCGCGCAGGCCCGCGCCTACATCGCCACCCACGGCTCGGCCCGCGTGTGCGCCGAAGCGGCGGCGGAGCGGATGACTGCCAGATGAGCGAGGAAGTCCACCCTCGCGCCGACGAGCTCGACGCCCTCGGGGCCCTCGACTTCGTCCGCCTCATGCACGACGAGGACGCGCACGCGGTGGAGGCGATCGCCCCACACCTCCCAGACATCGCCCGCGCCGTCGAGGCCGTCGCCGACCGCCTGCGCTCGGGCGGCCGGCTCCACTACTTCGGCGCCGGCACCAGCGGGCTGATCGCGGCCATGGACGCGGCCGAGTGCCCGGCCTCGTTCGGCGTCGCCGAGGGCACGGTCCAGGCGCACACAGCGCTCGAGCCGGGCCAGGAGGACGACCGCATCCTCGGCCAGGACGCCGCGCGGAGCGCCTCGCTCCGTCCGGGTGACGCCGCGGTTGGCGTCACCGCGAGCGGGCGGACCGCGTTCGTCCTGGGCGCGCTCGAGGAAGCCACCGCGAGGGGGACGTTCACGGTCGCCCTTACATGCAACCCGAAGTCGCGCATCGCCCGCGGGGTCGACGTCGCGATCGAGGTCGAGACCGGGCCCGAGGTGATCGCGGGTTCGACGCGGCTGAAGGCCGGCACCGTGCAGAAGCTCGTGCTGAACATGCTCAGCACGGCAGTCTTCACGCGTCTCGGCCACACCCACCGCGGCCGCATGGTCGGCGTGGTGGCGGCCAACGAGAAGCTGCGCGCGCGGGCGGCCCGCATCATCTCCGACCTTGCCGGTGTGACCGTCGAGGAGGCGAGGCGCCGGCTCGACGACGCGGGCGGCGACGTGCGTGCGGTGCTCGCCGGGGTGCGGCGGGCATGAGGACGCTGCTCCGCGGAGTGCTCCATGGCGCCGGGTCCGCCGACTCGATCCTCGTCGAGGGCGAGGTCATCACCTGGGTCGGCCGGGGCAGGCCGCCGGAGAAGGCGGACGAAGAGCTGACCGCCGGCCCGGGCGAGCTGATCGCCCCGGGGTTCGTCGACCTCCAGGTGAACGGGTTCGCCGGCCATGACGCCGCCGCCGGCGCGGACTCGATCGCCGCCATCTCGCAGGCGCTGCCCGCGACCGGCGTGACCGCGTTCCTGCCGACGATCATCTCCGAGCCGGTCGAGGTCGGCGCGGAGTTTGCGGCCACGGTCGGCGCGGCAGCGGAGTCGACCGGCGCGCGGGTGCTGGGCGCCCACATCGAGGGCCCGTTCCTCAACCCCTCGTTCCGCGGCGCCCATCTCCGTGCACACCTGGCCGAGCCGACGGCCCGGAACGTCGATGCGGTGCTGGCGGCGAGGCCGCGCCTGATCACGCTCGCGCCCGAGCTCCCTGGCGCGCTGGCGGCGATCGAGCGGCTGCAGCGCGCCGGCATCGTCGTCGCCGCCGGCCACACCGGCGCGGACTTCGAGCAAGGCCGCAAGGCGATCGCCGCGGGCGTGCGCTTCGCGACCCACATCTACAACGCGATGCCGCCCGTGCACCACCGCCGGCCCGGCATCGCCCTGGCGCTGCTGCTCGACCCTCGCGTCACGACCGGTCTCATCGCCGACGGCGAGCACGTGCACCCCTCGGTGTGCGAGCAGCTGCTGCGAATCAAGGGCGCGTCCCGGATCGCGCTCACCACCGACCAGACCTCTGCCGCCGGCGCGCCGCCGGGAAGCTACTCCCTCTCGGGCCGTGCGGTGCACAGCGACGGCAGGGTCGTGCGCCTGGAGGACGGGACGCTCGCCGGCAGCGCCGCGGCCATGCCCGACCTGTTGCGCCTGATGGCGCGCCTGCCGGGCATGACGCCGGCGCGCGCGGTCAGCCTCGCCTCCACCGCGCCCGCGCGCGTCCTCGGCGAGCGGCGTCTCGGGAGGATCGGCGAGGGCGCCTGCGCGGACATCGTCATCCTCGACGCCGAGCTGCGACCGCGCCTGACGATGATCCGCGGGGCGGTGATATTCCGGCGACCGGATTGACGAGAGTCCTCCTGGGCCTGGACATCGGCGGCTCGGCGAGTCGCGCCCGCCTCCGCACCGCAGAGGACGTGATCGACGTCAGGGGACCCGGGGCGAACGTGGCGACGCTGGACGCCGGCGTCGTCGACGACAGGCTGTCGACGCTGCTCGGCCAGCTCGGGGAGGCGCGGCCGGAAGCCTGCTGCGCGGGCGCCGCCGGCGCCGAGGTGCCCGAGGCCCGGTCCCGCCTGCGCGACCTCCTCGAGCGCCGCCTGCCCGGATGCCGGCTGAGCGTCGTCCACGACGCGCGCCTCGTCCTCGCCGCCGCGGGCCTCGAGGAGGGGATCGCCCTGATCGCGGGCACGGGGTCCGTCGCGTACGGCAGGACCGCCGATGGGCGGGAGGCGCAGCGCGGCGGATGGGGCTGGATGGTCGGCGACGATGGGAGCGGTGTGTGGATCGCGCGCGAGGCGGCGCGCGAGGTCATGACCCGCGTCGACGCCGGCGAGGACCTCGGTCCGCTCGGCGCCGCGCTGCTGGCGGCCTGCGGCGCGTCCGGCCCTCGACAGATGATCGCCGTCCTCCACGCCATGCGCGAGCCGATGCAGTGGGCAAGTCTCGCCTCGGCCGTGTTCGCGACCGCGGGCTCAGACGACGGCTCGGCCGCCGTCATTCGCCGCGCCGCCGTCGCGCTGGCCGCGCTCGCCGCCGGCATCCAGGCCTCGCTCGGCGGCGACGGACCGGTCGTCCTGGCGGGCGGGTTGCTGCTCCACGAGCCGCGCCTCGAGCTGGCCCTGCGCGAGCAGCTGGCGATGAGCTGCGTGAAGCTCGAGCAGCCCCCGGTCGAGGGCGCGCTCAGGCTCGCCGAAGGGCTGCTGGCCGGATGAACCGCTTCCGGAGCGAGATCGCCGAGCAGCCGGAGGTCGCGGCGCGCCTGCTCGAGCGCGGCGCCCCCGCGGCCGAGGAGATCGCGTCCAGGATCCGCGAGTCAGGCGCGCGCGGCTTTGTGATCGCGGCCCGCGGCAGCTCCGACCACGCGGCCCTTTACGCCAAGTACCTCTTCGGCGCCCGCAACCAGGCGCTGGTCGCGCTTGCGGCGCCCTCGCTCTTCACCCACTACGCCCGGCCTCCGCGGATCGAGGGCGAGTGCGTGGTCGGCATCTCCCAGTCGGGAGAGTCGCCCGACGTCATCGCCGTGATCGAAGGGGGCCGGAAGCAGGGCTGCCTCACCGTCGCCATCACCAACGAGCCCGAGTCCAGGCTCGCACGGGTCGCGGAGCTCGTGCTAGCGCTCGAGGCCGGGCCCGAGCTCAGCGTCCCTGCGTCGAAGACCTACACGGCGAGCCTGCTGGCGATGGCGATGATCTCGCAAGCGCGCGACCCCGACGCTGACTTCGGCGCTGCGCTGGAGCAGGTGCCGGCGGCGATCAGCCGCGCGCTCGAGCGCGAGGGCGAGATCGACACCCTGGTCCAACCTCTCACGGGCCCGCGCGCGGTCGTGCTCGGCCGCGGCTTCAACTTCTCCACTGCGGAGGAGGTCGCGCTCAAGCTGAGCGAGACCAGCTACGTGCTGGCGCGGGCGTGGTCGGTGGCGGACTTCGAGCACGGCCCGATCGCGATCGCGGAAGCCGGCCTGCCGGTGCTCATCGTCGACGGAGGCGGCCTCGTTGCGGCCGACCTCGAGTCCGTCCGCGCGCGACTCGAGGCGAAGGGCGCGCAGGTCCTGCACCTGTTCGACGTGTCAGGCCTGCCGGAGGAGCTGACCCCGATCCCGCTCGCGGTGCTCGGCCAGCTGCTGGCGCACGACGTCGCCATCGCTCGCGGCGTCGACCCCGATCAGCCGCGCACGATCCAGAAAGTCACTCGCACCTGGTGATCTAAGCGGCCGTAAGCCGCGCCACCTCGTCTCGCAGCAAAGCCAGGTCGACCGGCTTGGTGAAGTAGCTGTCGACTCCGGTCGCCTCCAAGGCGAAGCGGACGGAGTCGGAGTGGTCGGCGGTGAGGGCGATGACCTTGATCGGGTGCAGGACGTGGCGCATGCGCAGCATCTGCAGGATCTCGACGCCGTCGTAGAGGGGCATGTGGACATCCAGGAT
>WNEQ01002111.1_pt1 | contig 10448 bp, 14 predicted proteins | sample 5399971 | NCBI WGS metagenome assembly WNEQ01 (sample SAMN13153330, study PRJNA577476) | soil metagenome | isolation source: 20 cm grassland meadow soil 2 days after 1st rain plot 5 | place: USA:California | collected 2015-09-18
TTCCGCCTGCGCCGTCGCGCTGCCGGTCTCGGCGCTGCCGTCGGCGCGGATGGGCAAATGGGCGGTGAAGACGACACCGTTCGCAACGACGGCGTGCGAGAAGGGCGCGGGCTCCGGAGGCAGGCCGGTCACGACGACGTGGCGCACGCGGGCCTCCTTTCCCTCGTCTTTCCTTCGGGCCGGTCGATGGTAGCAGAACGTCGATTGACTCGGGGCGCGGTCGGCGGTACTGTCCCCCGAGCTCAGCGAGCCGGATCCGAGATCGCATGTCCGCCAACCCGAGCCCGCGTCCGCCCGTCCAGCACCAGCTACGCGCCACACCCGACACCTGCTTCTGGGGATTTTTCGACAGCTCTCGCCCGCCGGTGCTCGAGGTGCGCTCAGGCGACCTCGTCCGCGTCGAGACGCTCACGCATCAGGCGGGGGACGCCCCGGATCTTCTGATGGATGCCGGCGTCGAGGCGGTGTACCGCGGCATCCCGAGGGCGGAGCGCGGCCCGGCGATACCCTCGAAGTGCGGCTGCTCGCCATGGAGCCGCGTCTGCCCTATGGGACCAACATCGCGGCGTGGTGGGGCTACCTCTACGAGGACTTCGGCAAGGAGCGCATCACGATCTATCACGTCGACATGGCGGCCGGTGTGGCTCGAGCCGCCTTCGCGTTCGACTACACGACCACGCCGCGCTACGACCAGCCGGGCATCGTCGTTCCCCCGGACGAGGCCGCGCGCCGACCGGCGCTGTCGAACGTGGTGGTGCCGCTCCGGCCGCACCTGGGTGTCGGCGGTGTCGCGCCACGCGAGGCCGGGCGGATCAACAGCATCCCGCCCGGTGCGTTCGGCGGGAACATCGACAACTGGCGCTTCGGCCCGGGTGCGGCCATGTACTACCCCGTCTTCCATCGGGGCGCGCTCTACTATCTCGGCGATCCGCACATGGCCGAGGGCGACGCCGAGCTCTCGGGCACGGCGATCGAGGCGTCGGCCAACGTGCTTGTCGAGCTGCGCGTGCGGAAGGACATTCCCGTCGCCGCGCCGGTGCTCGAGACGCCGACGCACTGGATCACCCACGGCTTCGACGAGGACCTGAACCGCGCCATGAAGGCGGCGGCCCGCGCCCTGCTCGACCTCCTGGTCACCCGGCACGGATTGAGCCGCGACGACGCCTATTCGCTGATCTCCGTGGCCGCCGACTTCGCGGTCACCCAGGTCGTGGACATGCGCCAGGGCGTCCACGGCATGATCGCCAAGCGCGTGTTCCTTCCCATCTGAGCGATCCGAGAGGACATCGATCGCTGGAGAGCGGAGGGCGCCTACATCACGAAGTGATGCAAGCATATCATCGAGTGATATATACTCCCGTTCGCGATGGCCGCCCCGGTCGCGCGCGTCTCCCGTACGGCCACGACGCAGCTCGACTATCGAGCCCTTGCCGATCTCCGCTATCAGATCCGACGTTTCCTCCGGGTTCGTGAGGTCGCCGCGCGCGCGGCCGGTGTCGAGCCTCAGCAGTATGTCGTCCTGCTCCAGATCAAGGGGCTCGAGGGGCACGAGGCGGCGACGCTGAGCATGCTCGCCGAGCGTCTGCAGATCCGGCATCACGCCGTCGTCCAGCTGGTGGACCGGCTGGTGAGCGGAGGCATGGTGGAGCGCCGGCGAGATGGTCGTGATCGGCGCGAGGTCGTCGTGCGTCTGCGGCCGGCCGGAGAGAAGGTCCTGAGGCGCCTCGCCGGTTATTCACTCGCCGAATTGACGACGGAGGCGCCCTCGCTCGTGGCGTCGTTGAACCGGCTCGTCGTGCAGTCAGCGCGAGGTAGGGTGCCGTCCCGGAATGGCACCAGAAAGGCAGCGCGATGACCAGATATGGGCTCGCAATCGTGGTCCTCCTCGCACCAGCACTCGTGGTCGGGTGCGCCAAGCAGCCGGCCAGCATGGCGACGGCGGCACCGGCACCCACCGGCATCGCCGGGGTGTCGCCGATGACCAGTGGTCCTGCATCAACCCAGCCGACGGCTCAGTCGGAGACTCCGCCGCGCGCCGGCGATCAGCAGATCGCCTCGACGGCGACGGGTGCACGGCCCGCTCCCAGCGAATTCGTCGGCGTTCGCGACCTCGTCGATATCCACTTCGATTTCGACAAGTACGCGATACGACCCCGGGACGCCGAGATCCTCGATGCGAATGCGCGATGGCTTCGCGCCAGCGCGAACACCCTGGTCTTGATCGAGGGTCACTGCGACGAACGCGGGACGGAGGAATACAACCTCTCCCTCGGCGACCGGCGCGCGAAGGCTGCGATCGACTATCTCGTCGCGCAAGGCATCGCGCCGGCGCGGATGGTGACGATCAGCTACGGAAAGGAGCGGCCGCAGTGCGCCGATCACAACGAGGCGTGCTGGGCGAAGAACCGCCGCGCGCACTTCCTCGTGAAGCGTGGGTAGAGGGGCGGCGCCGTTCCTGACCGCCAGGAGGTGAGGACATGAAGAGAGCCATCATCGGAGTCGCTGTGATCGCGCTCGTGGTCGGTGCGCTCCTCGGCTTCCTCGGCTCCGTCCCGTGGTCCGGCTCGAGGCAAGGCGCAGTGAACGATGCCCTGGAGAAGAGCACGCGCTTGGAGCGCCAGGTCAACGATTTGCGCGCGGAGAATAGTCGCATCGGGGCCGAGCTCGAGGGCGAGCGCGCGCGCGCGCAGACGATGGCCGTCGATCTTCGGCGGGAAAAGGAGATGAACATGCGACTGCACCTGCTCGTGAGCGACGGCAAGAAGTAGCGGCGGCGCGGAGCCGCCGTGTGCGCTTCGGCCACGCCGACTACGGCGCGTTGCGCTTGATCGCGGCGTAGGCCGAACTCCGCCGCGCCTGCCTGTGATTCGGCGGCATCGTCCTTGCTGCTTGCCAATCAGGCAGAGTCCCGCGCGGAGGTGTCTATGCAACGCGTTGCAGGTGTCGCTCTGCTGATGGCTCTCGCCGTGCTCGCCTACGCCTGCGCCAGCAATCTGCCGCGCGACGTCGCGAGCAACCCCGCCGCGCTCGCCCAGCACGCTCCCGAGCGGTCGTTCGAGCACAAGATCGAGGCGAACGCCAGGGACATGCTCAAAGAGGGCAAGCAGATCTTCCGCTACGACACGTTCGGCAGTGATCGCGCACTATTCCCGCGTGCTGAAGCTCGTGCTCAGCGACGCCGAGAAAGCTGACCTGGTCCGGTTCCTGAAGTCGCTGTGGGAGGAAGGAACGTCATGGCGGAGCCACTGAGACGCGAGCCGTTCATCGAGGCGCCACCGAGCGAGCGTCGGTTGTCGACGCGCGCCCAGAGCGCGGCGTACCAGGCCTATCTGATCCTGTACGCCGGATTCATCGTGGCGCCCCTCGTCGCGGGCGCCGACAAGTTCTTCCATCTGCTCGTGAACTGGGATCAGTATCTCGCGCCCGCGATCGCGGGGATCCTGCCGGTCGTCCCTCACACCTTCATGCTGATCGTCGGGGTGATCGAAATCGTCGCGGCCGGTCTCGTCGCCCTCAAGCCGCGGCTCGGCGCCTACGTCGTCGCCGCATGGCTGTGGGGCATCATCGTGAACCTGCTGCTCGTGCCCGGGTACTATGACGTGGCGCTGCGCGACTTCGGGCTCTCGCTCGGCGCGCTCGCCCTGGGCCGACTGGCGGAGCAGTTCGAGAAAGTGTGAGAAGGCGGGCCACGGTTGCGGCCTTTGGCGCGCTGGCGATCGTTCTCGCAGTCGTCGGCCTCTACGCCCTCAGGCGGTGGCAGTCTCCGTCCGCCGCGGTCCGCGGTGACGCCGGGCGCGGCGCGAGGCTTTATGAGATGCTGCCGTGCGCGTCCTGCCACGACATCAGCCGTCCGTGGCCCGGTGGCGACATCTGTCCCAACCTCGGCAACATCGCCACCGAGGCCGCCCGCATCATCCACGAGCGTGACTATCATGGGCGCGCCCGCGATGCCGCCGGTTACATCCGCGAGTCCATCGTCGATCCGAACGCCTACATCGTGCCCGGCCCGGCCTATCGTCAGGCGGACGGACAGAGCGTGATGCCGAAGACCTTCGGCCAGACGTTGACGCCGGGACAACTGGACGACCTCGTGGCGTTTCTGCTCACGCGGCGGTGAGGGAACGTTCGGACGAGGTATAGAGTTTAGCCAACGTTCGCGCAAATCCAGACGGAGGTTACTGACAATGACTGTCGTTGAAAGGTTCGCCACCGTCGTGCTCGGCCTCCTCCTGCTCGGCGTTACATCGGCCCTGGCCGCGGACTCCGCCACCGCGAAGCTGGCGCCTCAGAACAACTCGGGCGAGTCGGGAACGGCGACCCTGACGAAGGCGGGCGACAATCAAACGAAGGTCGTCCTCGACGTCAAGGGCGCGCCGTCGGGCGCCGCGCAGCCGGTGCACATCCACAAGGGCACCTGCGACACGCTCGACCCCAAGCCCACGTACCCGCTCTCCCCGCTCGTCAATGGCAAGTCGGAGTCGACGGTCAACGCCTCGCTCGACAGTCTCGACAAGGGCGGCTTCGCCATCAACGGCCACAAGTCCGCCCAGGAAGTCTCCACGTACGTCTTCTGCGGCGAGATCGGGTCGATGTAAGAAGCAGCCGCCGCGACGACAAAGGGCTTACGGCGCTGGCGCCGTAAGCCCTTTGTTTTTGCATGTGGCGAAACGGTCGGCGCCACTCGGTGACCCGAACGTGCGCGTCAGCGGCGCGGGCCGAAGCGACTCAGGCCGGCGGCGATCAGGTGGTCGAGGTAGCGGAAGTCGAACGGCTTGGGGACGTACCCGAAGGCGCCATTCCGGATCGCGTCGACGGTGATGGCGAGCTGGTTGTTGCCCGTCACCATGATGACCGCGATGGACTGATCGATCTTCATGATCTCCTTGAGCGTCTCGATGCCGTTCATGCGAGGCATGTGGATATCCAGGAGGACGACGTCCGGACGCTGCTTCGCGACGACGGCGAGCGCATCGAAGCCGTTCGTTGCGGTGTCGACTTCATACTTGGACGTGAGGAAATACGCCGTGAGCATGTCGAGGAGCTCGGGCTCGTCGTCGACGACCAGAATGCGCGTCCCGGGTTTGGCCGCCGCCGCGACGTACGCCGATCTCTCGGACGACTGTGAACGTTCGCGTCGGCGGGTCGAAGTCGTGCTCATGCCTGAATCGTTACCTCGTGGCCGACGGTTCTGATTCGTCGGAGAGGAGCTCGTGAACGGCGATCTCCGCGTCACGCGAAAAGGGCACGATCTCGCCGGATTCGTTCGTGGCATTGATGAGCTGCAGCACGCCGTCGACGGGGTACTGAAGCGGCACGACCAGCATCGATGTCGTGCGAAAACCGGTCGTGCGGTCGATGCGCGGATTGAAGGAATACGGCTTGTGGGCCGGAATCGCGTACGCATCCGGGATGTTCAAGGTCGTTCGCTTCACGGCGACATACGCGGCGATGCTCCGTTCCGTCCACGGCAGCGTCGAGCGGGTCAGCAGGTCGGCGGAGCCCGAGTGGCCAACCGACCGCGCGAGCTCGTCATTCTGCGTCACGAGGAACTTCAGGCCATCCGATTCTTGCAGGTAGACGGTACCCGCCTGGGCGCGTGTGCAGCCACGGGCGGCGCTGAGCAAGTTGAGCAGTCCCGCCAGGGTCTTGACGTCCATCTCGCCCGACATCGGAGGTCTCCGAGATGAATGGCCAGCCGGCCCCAAGGGTGCTCAAGCCTTGGCCGGGTAAGGCGATGCCGATGTCGGATCGAGCAACCGCGGTGCCACGGCCGGCCAGGCGGACGCCAACATCAAGAAAAGTCGAACAGATCGGGTCATGAGCCACCCTTCTGACCCCTGGCTGACGTGGGCGGATCTCACTCACTCGGTGTCAGGGGGGCGGCCAAGAATCGACCATCCTGGCGGCGCACTTCGGCACGCTGAGGTCGAAGGGCGACGCGGCGGCGTGACCCTGTCGGTCACCGCCGCCGCGTCAGTCGCGGCAGGAGCAGATGCGAGCGTTCAGCCGAGCGGCGCGCTCGCCGCTATGGCGTCAGTGCGCCGAGCGCCGTCGTCAGCAGCTGGTAGACGCCCGCCTGAGCCGCACAGTCGGTGATCCAGTCGCGGCGGTCGTCGCCATCGTGGTCGGGCTCTCCATGAAGAACGCATCCGTCGGTCCGGTCGATGCTCTTCATGAGCTTGTCGCGCGCCCGGTCCATGTCGCCCGACCGAAGCGCGGCGAGGGCCTGGCCGAGAAACTGCTGCAGCGCCTTCTGGTTGCCTCGGCTCGTAACCTGCTCCGACTTCAGGTCGCCGATCAAGTTCAGCGCCTGCATGATCTGCTTCTTGACGAAATCAGCGCCGCCCTCTGCCGTGACCGTCACGTCATCGGTCGCGAGACCACCGAAGGGATCGCTGACAGTGAGTCTCGCCGTGTAGTCTCCGGGGACGTCTGGGGTGAAGGTCGGGAATTCAGTCGTCTGGCCCGTAAGGACGGAACCACTGCCGGAGGGCACCACGGTGAGGGTCCACGAAAACGCAAGGGGATCTTGGTCGGGATCACTGCTCGCCGAACCGTTGAGCGTGACCATGTCGCCGACAAGCACCGCGAGGCCGCTCGCGGAATCTGCGCGGGCGATGGGGGCTGCGGTCGTGATGACGCGAACTGAGTACGTTCGATCGGAGGAGTTTACAAAAATATTTGTAAGCCCAGAGTTGTTTGACGTGAACAGCATCGTGCCGTCGAAATCGCCACGAGGGAAACCGCTCGACGGCGAGTCGAAGGGGACGGACGCCTTCCCCGTGTAGCGTAGACCGACCAAGTCACCAGCCTGTACCTCGATGGGTGAGGCCAGGACGAAAATGTTAACCCCCGTTTGTGTGGGGGTTCGGAGTTCGCTAGTGCCTACGATCGAAAACTCTGCCGGCGTTACACGAAAAATGACAAGCTGCAGCGAATCGAATGGCATACCCAAGTCGTCTCTAGCGTAAATCTCCCAGGCTGTCACCGTTCCGTTGGTACTGATCGGATGATTCCTATCGAGGATCGTGAAATTCGTAAACCCGTCAATCTGAGCTCTATTTACAACGTCATTCCCGCCTAACACCGTGGTGGCTTCGGAACGGCCGTGGATGGCGAAGATTAGCATCACGCCCACAACGACGTTCAGGCCACTCAGGAGCTTCATCGTCGTACCCTCCGCCTCGCTCACCGTGAGCGTCCCGTCCAGCGCGCTATCGGCGCCCAGTCCGACGCTGCCCGGACCGACCCGAGCCACGTACGGTATGAAGGTGCCAATCACCCGTTAAGCCCAACGTCTTAGGACAAACGTCGCCGATCGGGAACGAAGAAGTCAAAGAAATTCGGCGCTAGGCAAGCGAATCCGGGCCTTAGGGGGCTTCCTTCGACCCTGGGGGGCCGCCCGCGTCAGCGGACGATCAGGCGAGCCTGGCGTCCTAGAGGATTTCCTTGTTGAGCAAGTTCGCCGGATCGGTCCAGCCGACGAACGTCACGCGGCTGATCTGCCGGTGGAGCGCCTCGAGGCGCTTGCGATATTGCACGGTGAAGGTGACTTTGACCTTGCCGTCCTGGCGCTCGAGGACTTTGGCGTACGGAACCATGATCCTGGAGACGAACGCGGTATCCGCGTAGATGCAGAGCTTCTGCTCGAGGAGGCGCTGCTTCAGATCCTCCAGGCCCCCGTTCTGCTTTCGCTCCTCCGCGATCGCGAGGTCATAGGCCTGCGGAGTCTCGCAGACCCAGCAGCCCTCCTTCAGCGTTTGAAGATACTCGCCGGCCTGGACCGGACTCGCAACGATACCGAACATGAGCATCGCGACGGCAATCGTCTTCATGTTATTTCCAGTTGGCTCCTTCGAGGGCCTGCGTCTCGAGATACGCGCCGATCTGGGCAATCTTGGCGTCGTCGAGGACCTCCTTCCACGGAGGCATTTGCTTCTGGGTCCGGCCTTCCTTCACGATGGTGACGAATTCGCGATAGCCGCGCCAGAAGATCCGAAGATTTCCGGCGTAATTCCCGAACCGCGAGACGCCGTCGGCTTTCGGGCCGTGGCATTGCGAGCACCACATTCCGTAGAGCTTGCGCCCCGCGTCGATGGCCTCCGATTGTCCCGAGGCCGGATTGGATGACTTGACGACGTCGCCCTGTTTCTCCGCCGGCGATTGCTGGGCCATCGTCGCTTCCACGTCCACACCGCCCAACGGTCCTCCGAGACCCACCGCGCATGACGTCAAGACGACGATCGCCAGGAGGTTACGTCGATGGTGCCGGTTGCGCGTCATGTCCGAGCGTCCTTGCTCCTGCTGCCAGTCGTTGGTGTGAGGAAGACGGCGGGACAAGGGGGCACCCTTGTCCCACCGTCTGCGTGCACCTCAGTCCAGCGCGAAAACGACGATGGCAGCGCTCTCCTTCATGTTGATCATCTTGTCCTTGTGGTGCAGGTCGATGAGCGCGCGGCCCACGTAGGAGCCGTGGCCGGTCGCCACCGCGATGTACTGCTTTCCGCCGACCGCGTACGAAATGATTCCTCCGTTGTGGGCCGAGCCGTTGTTGAACCGCCACAGCAGGTCGCCGGTCTTCGCGTCCAGCGCCTCGACGAAGCCATCGATGGTCCCGACGAAGATCAGACCGCCGGCCGTCGACAGCAACGCGGAGTGCGGGATCATGTTGTACCGCTTCTCCCAGGTCATCTTGCCGCTGAGGGGGTCACGGGCCGTCAGCCGGCCGTGCGTCTTGTCGCCCGGCGGGTTGGTGCCCACCCATTCCGCGTTCATGAATGCTTGCGCGAAGGGTTCGGTGACGCGGGTCTCGGCGCCCGCGGTGATGGTGGTTCCGCCGCCCTTGGGGGCGATGGTCAGGTCCATGCACCATTCGTTGACGATGCGGTAGTGGAGTTTCGTCTGCGGGTTGTAGGCGCCGGCGTTCCAGCTATGCCCGCCATCGATGGCCGGGCAGACCGAGGTCTTTTCTCCGGCCTTCGGCCACAGCATGTTCTCCCACTTGGCCGTTTCCAGATTGAAGCCGCTCGTCCAGTTCGCCGAGTTCATGGCCTTGTAGACGTTGAGCGGCTTGCCGGTCTTGAGATCGTGGACGTGATTGAAGCCGTTCTTGCCCGGATGCAGCAGGAGCTTTCGGCCTCGCGCGTCCTCGAACAGGACGTACTCGCCGGGAGACGCGTCGTAGTCGTAGGGATCGCCGGGCGCTTCCTGGAAGTACCAGTTGAGCTTGCCGGTGTTGAGGTCGAGGGCGACCGTCGACGAGGTGTAGAGATTGCCGCCGGGCCGCCAACCGTCCGCGTTCACGTCCAGACACTTGTCACCGCAGTAGTCGTAGTCCGGATTGGGGTTGCCGGTGCCGATGAGGATCTGGTTGTTGGCATAGTCGACTGATCCGGGTTGCCAGGACCCGCCGCCGCCATACTTCCAGGACTCACCCTTCCACGTGGCGAGCGCCTTCGGATCATCACGGCCGGTCGTATAGAAGATCCACTTGATGTCACCCGTCTTCGGGTTGATTCCGAAGATCTTCCCCTCGACGGGGTACTCGCCGCCGTTCTGCCCGATCACGAGCAGCTCGGAGCTCACGAAGGTCGCCGCCCCGCTGAAGCCGGCGGTGTCCTTCTTCGAGCCCACGATCTGCCGGTCCCAGACGACCTTGCCGTCTTTCTCGTCGAGAGCCACGAGGCGGCCGTCGGCCTGGCCGATGTACACGCGCCCGTCGCCGATCGCCAGGCCGCGCGTGTGGGCGAAGAACGAGCGCGAGACCACGGCCTCGTCCATCGTCGGGACGTAGGCCCAGACGCGCTCGCCCGTGGCGGCGTTGAGCTTCCACACCGTCGACGGATTCGTGGACACGTACATGAACCCATCGACGGCCAGGGGCGTGGTGTGCAGCCCCATGCGCGGGTCACCGGGCTGGAAGATCCAGACAGGGCGCAGCCGCTTCACGTTCGTGGGGTTGACCTGGGTCAGGGGGCTATGGCGCCACCCCGTGTCCACGGTGCGGTGGTAAGAGCACCAGTTGCCGTCGGGGCAGTTCTTGATCTCGGCCGCGGATGAGCCGGCGAGAGCAATCGGGGCCGCGGCCGCCAGCACCGCGAGCAGCAGAACAGCCACTTGCCCCACCTTCAGGAGCGACTCGAACACGTCCCGGTCCATGCGACGTTTCATTGAAGGCCTCCGACCGCTAGTAGGAACAGCAAGGGTCGAGTGGCACTCACCGTGGTCCGACCGGGGGGTCCGCGGAGACAGTCGTCCGCGGGGCTGGAGGACTTCTCGGAAGGTGGCTGGCCGGCGCGATACACAAGCACCCTCCTTCTCACGGGCGTGGCAGAAGCTACGTCGCTTCAAAAGGCGATGTCAAGAGCGGTCCGATCACGCGAGCCTGGGGTACCCAGCAGCTTCGGCCTGCCTCTGACGCTCCAGCATCACGCCGAAGGCGTCGGGAT
>WNEQ01002116.1_pt1 | contig 10439 bp, 12 predicted proteins | sample 5399971 | NCBI WGS metagenome assembly WNEQ01 (sample SAMN13153330, study PRJNA577476) | soil metagenome | isolation source: 20 cm grassland meadow soil 2 days after 1st rain plot 5 | place: USA:California | collected 2015-09-18
GTTGTGCAGCACCGCGTCCGTCAGCGGGTACTTCAGACCGTGTGTCGTGACGCCGGCCACGCTGTCCGAGAGGGGGATCAGGGACACCAGGTCCCCCCGGCGGCCGTCGATGGGCGTCTGCGCCTCGGCGAGGAACAGCTCCTCGCGGCCCTGCAGAATGCGGGCGCGCTTCCCGTTCCCGGCAACCTGGATCAGCAATCCGATGTTCGCCAGGGTATGATCGATCCGGGCGCCGAGCACGCCGAGCAGGTCGATCTCCGCAGCTCCCGCCTCCAGCGCGTGCTGCAACGCGAGTTCTGCATCGGTCCGATCCTTTTCGCGCGGGTGCTCGATCAGGCGCGCGCCCTTCCGCCGGGCCCACGCCAGCAGGGCCGGCTCCACAGAGTCGAAATCACCGATCACCGCATGCGGGACAACCCCCAGGGCCCGTGCGGCCCGGAGGCCTCCGTCGGCGCAGATGATCAGGTTGGCCCGTCTCAGAAGCTCGGGCAGCGCGCGCGGAGGTCGCAGCGGGCCAGACCCGATGATGACGGCGTTCACACCGACTATGCCGGTTGGACCGGTTGGACGCGTTCCATCGCCCGCAAGACCAAGACCGTCAGGATCGAACTGATGATAACTTCGGGCAGCATGTAGCTGCCGTTGTAAACGGCCGAGTAGACAACCGGGGACACCCCCTTCGGGGCATAGGACGCGAAGAAGACGATGCCCGAAAGAAAGTGCGCCACGAATCGGCCCGCGCCTCCCACTACCACTCCAGCTACGGGCCGGCGCTGAAACAGCCCGGCGAGACCGATTGCCCCGAACGCGATCGGATAGTCTAGCAGCACCTGAATGGGATGAACGTAGAACGGCTCAGTGATGTAGTTCACGACTCCGGCCAGCAACCCGGCCAGCAACCCCCACCGGAATCCCCAGCGCAGCGCGACGTAAAAGATCGGTACCATACTGCCAGCGGTGATCGACCCCCCCTGGGGGAGCTTATAGACGCGTATCTGGCTGAGCACCGCCGTCAGAGCCACGGCGATAGCCAGCTCTACCAGTCGTCTCAATCCTTGCCTATCCATGGGCATCCCTCCCTGTTCATCCGGATCTCCGCCAAGAAACGAAAACCGCCAGCCCGACCCGGCTGGCGGTCCACACATCACGGCTGCGGTCCCCACGCCAGCATTACCTGGATCGGGTTCGATGGGTCTACACCGGAGTCTACCCAGTCTTCACAGTCTCCACAGTCTTCCCAGTCCATTCCTGGATCTCACGTTCGTAGACTGGGAAGACCGGGAAGACTGGGGAGACTAGCAGACTGTGGTGTACTCTCAGCCCGGTTGTCCCCGAGCTCCCCGCCGATATGAAGTTCACAGCAATCATACAGCGCTTTTCAGACCGAGTTCAAGAGTTGGAGAGTTGGAAAGTTGACTCTCCAACTCTTCAACATTTCAACATTTCAACTTTTCAACTTCTCTCGTTCCAGCGCACGATAGATCTCATCCCGCTGTGGGGGGATCAGGGGTTGGGTCCGGCCGCCCCGCAGTAGCACCCGGTCGCGTTCTGTGATCATGCCCACCTCCGCTGCAGGGATCTTGGCCTCCGCCAGCGCCCGGAGCATCCGGCGCGGATCGGCGGTACAGATCAGCATCGCGCCGCTGCCGATCAGGGCCAGTGGATCCAGCTCCAGGGTGTGACAGATGGCGGCCGTCTCCGGTGGCACCGGCACGTCGTCCGCCCGGAGCGTGATACCTCGCTTCGATGCCTCAGCAAGTTCCCATGCTCCCGCCAGGACGCCTCCCTCGGTCACGTCGTGCATGGCCGTCGCTCCATTGCGCGCCGCCACCATCCCCTCTGGAACAACGCTGAGCCACTCCAGAAAGGCCCTGGCGCGTGCCGCGGCGGCCGCACCAAGCACCGGGACCAGCCGGTCCGCCAGGTCGGCGGCCAGGACCGCAGTACCCTCGATCCCCGCACCCTTCGTCAGGATGACCGCATCGTGGGGCCGCGCGCCTGACCCAGAAATCAACGCGTCCGGGCTGGCGCGGCCGATCGCGGTGATCACGGCGATGGTGTGGTCGATGCCGGGTGTTACTTCGGTATGGCCTCCAACAATCTCTACCCGTAGACCATCTGCAGTCTGTCCGGCCTCACGCATGATGGTCTCGAGTTCCTCGGGCGTGGTCCCCTCCCGGAGCAGCAACGTGAACACCAGCGCGAATGGCTCAGCGCCGCTGGTCGCCAGATCGTTGCACGCCACGTGCACCCCCAGCCGGCCGAGATGCTCGCGGGCAGTGGTGATGGGATCGCAGGTGACCACGGCCGCCCACTGGCCAAAGTCCAGGACGGCGCAGTCTTCTCCAATGCCGGCCCGGCGCAGCACCTCCGGGCGGCGCCCCAGATACGGATACACCAGCCGGGCCAGGAGCTCGGGAGGGACTTTGCCCGCCCTCACCGGGGAGCCTGTTCGCGAACCATGCCGCGGAGACGGACGGCGACAAGAGCGGCAACCACAACACCGGCCGCGACTTGCACGATGTTGAAGGGGAGCTCCGCCAGCGCGGCGCCAACCGCCGCCGCCGGCGTGGGTGCGATGCCCAGAAAGCGCGCGAAGAGAGTTTCGGCGGCGAAGTATCCCACCACCATGCAGGCCCCGCCGCTGATGGTGGCCCGCACGTTGGCGCCGGCAGTGGACCCGGCCAGCCGCCCCACGATGAATCCCTCGACACCCTTGATAATGAACGTAAAGAGCGCGAACTGCGGGGCCGCCGCTGCCACATCTGCGAGGGCCGACCCGAGCGCGCCAGCAACTGCCCCTACCCCCGGGCCAAAAGCGATGGCCGCAATGTAGATGGCAACTTCACCGAGGTTGAAGTACCCCTTCGTTGCAGGAATAGGAATGACGGTATACCTGGTGACGACAAACGTCACCGCGGCAAAGATGGCGGCGGCAGCCAGCTCACGGGTTCTCATAACCTCTCCCTCCCTGGTCTTGGATTTCGCTCCAAAAGCAAAAGACGCCCGAACTCGGGCGTCCTGGGGGCAATCAGGCGCCGATCCCCCGCAGCCTTCGCCTCATACGGACTTACCCCGTTCAAGTCGGCAGAATGGTGCTGCGATCCGCAACCTGTGCCTGCCGACTTTGAACGGGGCTTACCGTCGACCCCGGAATTCCACCGGGCCACGGCCCTTGCCCAGAACGCAGCCGGCAGAACGCAGAACGCAACGGTGTCTGCTATCTGCCTACTGCGTTCTGCCTTCTGGCAAGGGCCTCACGGGCTGTCACCGCCGATCGGGAATCCCCCGTTCCAACTCGCCAGTCACATGGTACGGAGTTGCTCAATCTGACAGGCGAGTTGGAACGGGGTCACCCTGCCCCGTAAGGCTGTGGGACTTCGTGCTACCGTCTGTCATCGTACAGGGATGTCACAGGGTGTGTCAATCTTGTGAGAGCGCGGGAGCGCCCATCCTCGTCCCCCTCGCCCCGTTGGGGAGAGGGATGAAGGGTGAGGGGGCAAGAATCACACATGCCATGGCCGAGGTCGCGTACCTGTTGATCGCCCTGGAGCGCAATACCCCCGTGGCCGTGGCCCGCCAGATCCGCAAGATTCCCGGCGTGGTCGACGCGCATGTCACCATGGGGGAATTCGACGTGGTCGTGCTGGTCGAGCAAGCGGAGACGAAGGGCTTCCCCGGGGTGGCCGCGGCGGTGCAACGCATCGAAGGGGTCAGTAAGGTCGTGACCTGCGTGGTGGTGCGGGCCTGACGTTATCGCGCAGTCGCGTTATCGCGAAGTCGCGAAGCCTGGACTCAATGACAACGCGACTACCCGACTCCGCGATACCGCCGGTTCGCGTGGTCACACGCGAACCGGTGGGGCGACGGTGGACATTTGCTGCAGCAGGCGGTGGGCGACCTCAAGCGCCTGCAGGCCGTCCTCGCCGGACACCAGGGGTTGCTCCTCCCCGTTCACGCAGTTGATGAAGTGGCGCAACTCCGCCCGCAACGGCTCGTCCCCGTGGATGGCCATGTCCTCGACCTCACCGTGGAAGGGGTGAATCGCCAGCCGCTGTTTGAGATAGTCCAGCCGGATGACACGGTCCGGCGTCGTCACTTCAATCTCCGCTGCTTTATCTGCTGAGACGCGGCTGGCCAGCAGCCAGGCCACGCAGCCCGTCGACAGCGTCAGGTGGGCCACGGCGAGATCCTCCTGACTGTTGTGCACGCGCACGGCGAGCCCGCCGAGCTCCACGATCCGGCCTCCGCGGACCAGCGAAAGGACGACGTCGATGTCGTGGATCATCAGGTCCATGACCACGCCGACATCCATCGTCCGCGCCCGGTCGTAGGGCCGGACGCGGCGGGCCTGGATGAACATCGGCTGGCGCGCGAGTTCCACAAGCCGGCGAACGGCGGGCTTGAACCGCTCGACGTGGCCAACCAGCAGCATCTTGTTCTTCCGGCGTGCCAGCTCCACCAGCGCGGCGGCTTCGGCCGTCGTGGCCGTCATGGGCTTTTCCACCAGCACGTGGGTGTCCGCTTCCAGAAACGCCTTGGCCACTTCGAAGTGCAGATTCGTCGGCACCACGACGCTGACGGCCTCCACCCGCCCCAAGACCTTCCGGTAGTCGGTGAACGCCTCGGCCTTGTAGCGGTGCGCAAACCCCCGCAGGTCGGCGTTGTTCACGTCGACCACCGCCGCCAGTTCGACATCGGGCAAGCCTGCGTAGATCCGGGCGTGGTTGCGGCCCCACTGACCCAAGCCGATGACCGCTACTTTGGTCCGCCGCAGCGTCACGGCCGTTCTCCTCGCATTACCCGGGCCCACCAAACCGCGTCACGACGTCGAGCACCCGCTCTACATCCTCGTCGTTCAGTGCCGGGTGCACCGGCAGCGAGACCACCTGCGCCGCCAGCTGCTCGGCCACCGGATACGAGCCTCCAAACCCCAGCCTGCGGTACGCCGGCGAGTGTGGCACCAGATGCGGATAGTAGACCCGATGGCCGATCCGGTGCTCAGCGAGGTACGCCAGGAACCGCTGCCGGCGATCAGGGACGCGGATGGTGTACTGGTTGTAGACATGGTAATAGCCCGCAGGTTCCACCGGCGGCAACATCCACTCAAGCGTGGCAAACGCGGCCGTGAACTGCGCGGCGTGCGCCCGGCGCACTTCGTTCCAGGCGTCCAAATGCGGCAGTTGGGCCAGCCCCATCGCCCCGGCGATGTTGGTCATGCGGTAGTTGTAGCCAATCGTTTCGTACATGTACTCCTCGCCCGTAGTCTGCCCGACATTCACCAGCACACGGGCGCGCGCGGCCACAGCCGGATCGGCGGTCACAATCATGCCGCCCTCACCGGTGGTCATGTTCTTCGATGGGTAGAAACTAAAGATGCTGACCCGGCCAAATGCCCCCACCGGCCGGCCCCGGAATTTGGCCCCGTGGGCCTGCGCACAATCCTCGATGAGCAACGCCCCGGTCTCCTGCGCGATCTGCGCCAGCGCACCCATGTCACAGGACAACCCATACAGATGCACGCACAGGATGGCACGCGCCTTCTCTCGGCGGACGGCATCGGCCACCGCCTGTGGATCGATGTTGCAGGTGCGGGAATCGACGTCCACAAACACGGGCCGGGCGCCGACGTGGAGAATGGCGTTGCTCGTCGCCACAAAGGTGAATGGGGTGGTGACCACCGCATCGCCCTTCCCCAGGCCGGCGGCCTCGAGCGCGACCTGCAACGCGGTGGTTCCTGAAGAGGTGGCAACCGCCTGGGGGAGGCCAAGGTAGCGGGCGAACGCCTGCTCGAACTCCGCGACCTGGCGGCCGGCGACCAGCATCCCCGAATCGAGCACCTCGAGGACGCGTCGTTTTTCGTCCTCAGAGATCAGGGGTCGGGCAATGGGAATCGGTCTGGCGTTCCGCGCCTGCGATGGGTGCATCGGATATCCCTATAGTGTCCGTACGCCCGGGGACCTATTCTCGCGGTCTGCTGGTCCCATGCCCGCCGGACATCATGAACAGGCTTTCCGGGCAACTACTGAACGATCACCTTGCGTCCGGTGACTACCAGCCAGATCAGGAAGGCCACCAGAAGGATCACGAGGACGTCGCCCCGCTCGCTTTTCAGGCAGGTCCGGATCCGCACAACCAGCCACTGCGCGAATACCTCCATCAGCCACCTCCCTGCCGGTTTCGAGGCCCTCCAGGCGCATCGGCGGCCACTTCCAGCCGATTCTTCATCGCCCCCAGCATGCTCTCCAGGTTCTTACGCACGAGGACCTTCAAGAGGTTACTGAGCAGCGCTCCCGCCAGCGGCAGCTCCAGCTCGAAATCCACCACCAGCCTGGTCTCTGTTCCCTGGTCTGCCGCCGCGAATGTCCAGGTGCCCTCGTAGCGGGTGAAGTCGCCCTCCCGCTGCCGGAAGGTGCACAGGTGGCGGGCATCATCCCAGTCGTCATCCTCCACCCATCGCACCCGGCGGCCCTGCACCACCCCGACCCACTCGGTGAGCGTATGACTGCCGTCGCGCTCGAGCACGCGGATGGACTCTACGTCCGGCATGAACGTCGGGAACGCCTCGACGTCTTTGGCCAGCCCGTAGACGCGGTCGAGCGGCGCGCGGATGAACGCCGTCGCGGCCACCTGGGCCATTGTCAGCTCTCCGGTGGAGGCGTCTTGGTGGAGCCGGCCGCCCAGGCGACCGCTGAAACAATTTTCTCCGCTGCCGGCCGGGGACCGTCGCCCTGCACCGGATGCTGCGGGTGCTCCCGCGATGCCAGATACTCAATGTATCCCAGCAGCGCCTCCAGCGTCTCCGGCGAGGTGCCCCGCAGTCGCTGCAACTGGTTCGTCAGATTCACCCACAGCAGGCGGCTGGCGCCATCGTGACGGAAGTCCGCGGCGCCAGGTCCGCGATCGAGCCGCCGGAAATCCTCAACATCCTGTGGGGTAATCAACGCGGCGACACGCTTGAGCACAGACGGGCGCACCCCCAGGCACGGAGCCAGCCGTTCGATGTACTCGACCTGACGCAGGTCCTGCAGCCCCCGCTCCCCGCGGGACAGCACACTCGGTGCAATCCTCGTTTCGCGGCTCAGCTGGCGTAGTCGCTTGCCGCGGCCCTTGCCGTAAAAATTCTCGCGGAGCAACCGGACGTACGCCCCGAATGCCCGCACGTCCTCACGGACCTTGGTGGGCGGGTGTCGTGTTCCCATTTTGGAACACCCTTCGCCGCCGCAAAGCGGAATCCTTGATCCGATCCTGGATAGCAGTTAACCCTTGAGGGCCCCGGCCGTGAGGCCGGCGATGAAGCGATCGATAAAGAGGTTGTAGACGACGGCGATGGGCACGCTCGTGATCAGGCACGCGGCCATCAAAGACCCCCAGTAGAAGACGTCGCCACGGACCAGGGCCACCGGCACGCCCAGGCTGACCGTCATCTTCCCGACCGAACTGATGAACGTCAGGGCGTAGACAAAATCCTGCATTACGAGCGTGAAGGCGAAGATGATCACCGTCAGGATCCCCGAGACGGCCAGCGGCAACACGATCTTGCGGATGACGGCGGCGCGGCTGAACCCATCGACCATGGCCTGATCTTCGATTTCGTGCGGCACCGACCGGAAGAACCCCATCATCAGCCAGGTGCAGAAGGGGATCGTGAACGTGGGATACACCAGGACGAGCGCCCAGATAGAGTTCTGCAACCCGAGCATCGCAATGACCCGGGCAAACGGAATGAACAGCAGTGTCGGCGGGATCAGGTAGGTGAGGAAGATCCCGATCCCCAACTGCTCCCCCCACCGGCCGGTCAGGCGCGCCAGGCTGTAGCCAGCGGGGACCGCGGTGATGAGGGTCAAGAGCACGACCAGCGCGCCGATGAACACCGTGTTCTCCACCCAGGTCGCGTAGGGGGTATGCGCCAGGAGGAGTTGCACGTGTTCGAGGGTCGGCCGCTGGTTGAAGATCCACGGGATGTGCGTCAGGTCGGTGGCGCCGACATAGAGGTCACGGTTGGTCTTGAACGACGTCAGCATCATCCAGTAGAACGGCATCACCGCGAACACGGTGAAGGCGATCGCCGCCGCATACAGGACCACCCGCCGCGCGATCCGCAGCACCCGTCGCGACGTCATGTGCCCACCTCGGTGCGCCGCGCCACGCGGAGCATCGCCACCGCGACCACGATCAGGACGGGCAGCAGGAAGAGGGCAATCGCCGCCCCCTGGCCGAGGTCGGCGCCCAGGATGCCACGCTGGAACGCCAGGCTGGCCAGCACATGGGTGCTGTTGTACGGCCCACCCCGCGTGAGGAGGTACACGATCCCGAGGTCTGTCGACGTGAACACGACGCCAAACAGCACCGCCACCGTCACGATGGGTAGGAGCAGGGGCAGATCGACCTGAAACAACTTGCGCCAGAATCCCGCGCCGTCAATGACGGCCGCTTCACTGATATCCCGGGGGATGCTCGCCATGCCGGCGAGCACGACCACGGTGGCGAAGGGAAAGGTCCGCCAGACATGCACGGTGACGATCGCGATTTTGGCCAGCCCAGGATCGCCGAACCAGTAGAACCAGCCGTGCAGAAAACCCGCTACCTTCAACGTCCAGTTGATCACGCTGAACGTGGAATCGAAGATCCACGTCCAGGCCATAGCCGCCAGCGAGACCGGCGCCGCCCATGGCAGCAGGATCAGGAAGCGCACCAGCCGGCGGCCCACGAACGCCGCGTCCAGCACAAACGCCGCCGCCGTGGCGAGGACGACCACCAGGGCCTGCGATACGAGGGTGAAGACGACCGTGTTGCTCAAGGCACTGTGGAACTGCGGGTCGGCGACGATGGTCGCGAAGTTGCGCAGCCCGATCCACGAGAAGGAGAGGTTCCCTGCCGTCGCGGAGCTGAAACTGAGCAGCACCGCCAGTACCAGGGGGGCGCCGACCAGCAGCAGCACGTAGGCCATCGCCGGCGCCAGCATCAACCGGCCCAGCAGGTCCTCGCGGTCGGCCAGCGTGCGGTGGCGCAGCACCGCGAGCGTGGCCATCGCGGAGGCTTCGTTACGCAGCGCCATCGGGCTGACTCAATCCCGTGCGGGCATCGAAGCGCCGTAACGCCCGCCTGGCCACAGCAAAGTCGTACACCTCGCCCTCGGCGATGGGGGCGCGAATCGTCACCGGCAGATCGGCAATCACCGGCTGGTCGGTGCGGGCGCGCTCCTCCAGCATCCCGTAGACGAGCCGGCTGGCCCCCAGGTGCTCGACCTCACGCACCCGCAGGCGGAAGGACACCACACCGTCGTCCGGGCCAAACACGGCCTTGGGCAGGAAGTTTTCCGGACGGAACCCCAGGATGGTGTCCCCCGACCACTCCACCAGGTTCATCGGCGGAGACCCCAAAAAGGTCGCCACGAACGTGTCCGCCGGGCTATCATAGACTTGCTGCGGTGATCCGACCTGCCGCACCTTCCCGCGATCCATGACGGCGATGCGGTCGCCCAGGCCCATCGCCTCCACCTGGTCGTGGGTCACGTAGATCGTCGTCGTCCCCAGCTGGCGCTGGAACTGCTTGAGCTCGAACCTGGCGACGGCGCGCAGCTTGGCATCCAGATTAGAGAGCGGCTCATCGAACAGGAAAACACGGGGCGATCGCACCACCGCCCGGGCCAGGGCCACCCGCTGGCGCTCACCTCCGGAGAGCTGCCTCGGCCGGCGACCGAGCAGGTGTCCGATCCCGAACATCCCCGCCGCCTTCTGGACGGCGTCGCGGATGAACGACCGGGCGCGCCGCAGCGCCTCCAGTGGAAACGCGATGTTGTCGTAGGCGGTCTTGTGGGGGTACAGGGCGTAGCTCTGGAAGACCATGGCGATCCCGCGGGCCCGGGGTGGGACGTCTTCGTCCACTCGCTGCCCGGCGATGTAGATCTCGCCGGCGGTGGGCTGCTCCAGGCCGGCGATCATCCGCATCAAGGTGGTCTTCCCGCACCCCGAGGGGCCGAGGAGCACGATCAGTTCGCCCTCTTCCACCGCCAGGTTAACGCCGTCGACCGCACGCACTTCACCGAAATATTTTTGCAGATTCCGGATCTCGACGTAAGCCATCTCCGTTGAGTCCTTGTTCCCTGGTTCCCTTGTTCCCTCATTCCCTGCCGCACAAGCAGGGGTGCGCTTCCAACGGTGGAAACGCACCCCCCCGTTCACGCGGAACCCTACGACCTTACCGATCTCCGCTCCCGCCCCCGACCAGCCCCAGGCGGCGCCACTTGGCGAAGATGTCCTTGACCCGCTTGCTCGCTTCTTCCACCGACTGCTTCGCGGTGAGTTGCCCGGTGGCAGCCTTGGCGAACATGTCGGGAATGACAAACGTGTCGAAGATCTCCCCGATCGCCGGGTTGGCGGAGCCGGGATGCCCGGGGTTGGTCGACCACTTCTCCGCGTCGGCTATGATGGCTGTCT
>WNEQ01004814.1_pt1 | contig 10436 bp, 8 predicted proteins | sample 5399971 | NCBI WGS metagenome assembly WNEQ01 (sample SAMN13153330, study PRJNA577476) | soil metagenome | isolation source: 20 cm grassland meadow soil 2 days after 1st rain plot 5 | place: USA:California | collected 2015-09-18
TCTGTCAATGCTATCGGTCTGCGCTGTCAATCCTCCAGGGGTCCAGACTTGGGGCCATTCCGGATCAACCTTGTTAACATCCATCGCGATTGCAACGTCTTCCACAAGGTCGACTTGGTGCATAATATCCAGGCGATAGCACGGAACCTCTAGCCGCAGAATATTGCCTCGTATCGATTTGATCGTGTAGGAAGCTCTCCGCAGGAGCCGTGCTACTTCACGGGGGGTGAGGTTGCTTCCCAGAAGTTCGTTGGCATAGTCCACCGACAAGGCAGCCTCTTTCGAGGCAAGGTTAGGTGTGACTACGCTTCGTTGAGTGCCATAGGGATACTCGACCTGGCAGGAGTAGATTCTTCCTCCGCGGTCCAAGAGTGCTGTGACTACAATTTTCAGGGTATCGTTCACGACCTCGGCCCCTGTTCCGGTTACTTCCACGAGAATGTTCTTGGTGTCGGTAGTAACCTTCCCAAGATCATTGGAGTTGATCACTGGTGGGAGGGAGAGGACTTTTCCCTCTGCGTCGATGAGTAGGGGCCATTCTTTGAACGGGCTAATTATGGGACCGTACTCAATGCCCTTCGGATGCTTATCCACTATCTCTGCGAGACTCATCCTGTCTTCAGAGCCTAATGGGACGAACGATGTATCGTTAGGGTTCGCGACGGTATAGCTGATCGGTGATTTAACAAGGTCTGCCTGGTAGAAGCCTATCGACGCCTTCTTTCTCCTCCTCCCGTACGTCTGGTCCAACCGATCTTGCAGCCCAATCCAACCCTTCAGTATCTCGTCATTCTTGGTCACCCCCTTCACAACAGCGCATGCGATGAAAGGCCGGACCTCCTTCACCCTCTTATCGACTGCAACATTGAGGGAGGCTCGTCCACTGACTCTGGGCGGGCTAGCGGGTTTCTTGCCCAAGTATCCACGGAGCGCTCTTGCGATTCCTTCGACCGACCAGATGTCAGGATGATTGCTGTCCTTTACCTCGATGCTCACGGAGCCATTGACTTCGTCGAGAGAATCAACATCGCCCTTCACATAGCCCAGGATCCGGTTCAGCCCTTCCTTGTCCCGCGGAAGTTTAGCGCCAAGAAGCGTTTCAAGGTCGCCCAGCTGGAATTGTATGGAAGGCGTTTCTAGTCGACCTTCTGATCCCTAATCCAGCCCAGGTCCAGAGTGAATATCTGGCGTATGTCCTGGATTCCCCTGTGCATCATGTAAAGCCTGTCAATTCCGAGACCCCACGCGAGCACTGGAACCCTGATGCCGAGAGGTTCTGTGACTTCTGGTCTGAAGATTCCGCTGCCTCCAAATTCCAGCCACCCGAACCCTTGCTTGTAGGCCTGCAACTCCACGCTTGGCTCTGTGAATGGGAAGTAGTCAGGCTTGAACCGGACCTTATCAGCCCCTGCGATCTGTTTAGCAAACATTTCCAAAATCCCGAGTAGGTTGCGCAGGTTCAAACCTTTGCCGACCACTATTCCCTCGACCTGATTGAACTCTGTGAGATGGGTCCTGTCGAGAAACTCGGGCCTGTAGCAACGGGCTATGGAAAAGTACTTGCCGGGGATCAGCAGATCCTTGGAGAGTAGTTTTCTGACGCTTGTAGCGGTTCCGTGGCTGCGCAGAATCAGTTTTGCTGCTTCGTCTTTTGAGTACTTGTATCTCCATCCCGTGGAGCCTGTCTTCCATCCGTTCTCATGCGTCTTGGCTACACGGTCAACGACCTCGCCCCAGTCTTGGAGGCTCGTCTTCTCAGGCTCTTTGAGATAGTATAGATCATGAATTTCTCTTGCGGGATGGTCTTGTGGCATGAAGAGGCAGTCGCAGTTGATGAAGGCCGGCTCGACTAGTGGCCCGGAAACCTCCTGGAATCCTAGAGCTACAAGTTTCCTCTTGACCTGTCGTAGGAATCTTGTGTAGGGATGGTATTTCCCGGGCCGAACGGTTGGGACGGGAGAGGAAACATTGTAGCTTCTCAGACGGACTTTTTCCCAGTCTCCCGAGGCGATCATGTCGCCCGTGAGGGAGCTGACTTCTCCACGAGCGTATTCGCCGGGAATAGTTGCGAGACCAGTTTGAGTAATCTCTATTGTTCGCTCGTTCCTCGGCCTAGATTCGAGAATATTTCTTTTCAGAAGCCTCTTAGCTGCACTCTGAAGATTCTCGGGCAGTTCTTCGAGTATCAGTCCATGATGCTCGATCTTTTCAAGAAACCTTTCGTCATCATCCTTCTCAGGCCTCTTTTCAACTGTAAGTATCAGGCCCGACTCTTCTCTGTTGATCCTACCCCATCCTTTTCGAGTGATCCAGCCTGTTACGATGGGAGTGAACTTTGGATCAAGACCTGCTTGCTTCACAGCCAAGTCTATCGGCATCCGACCGCCCCCCTCAGAGAAGACATCAACAACTCTTCGTTCTGGGAGTCCCTGCCAAGAGCTAGTGATTCCCTCATCTGTGCATGTAAGTTCGGTCTTGCGAGCGACGGTTTCTCTGACTAAGCCTAGGTTTGTGAGAGTTAGAACAGCTCTTGCAATTGCGGAGTCAGCTAGTTCTGTTGTCTTGGCCAGGTTGGCTAGTGTGGATTTTCCATTCGAGTCTCGAAGGGCCTTGAGAACTAGTACTTCGTTCTCAGGCAACTCGACCATCGCGAAGAATCTCCAGCTTTCCGGGGGTTTCTCGGTGTTGGTATTTTAGTGTTGGAGTCCCGGTTGGACTAGTGACGGACTAGTTTGTCACCCTCTTTTGTTTGTTCAGGTTAGGATTGACTATCATACCTGCCCACGGGTCTTGAATCAAGATTCGTATTGAAGGTCGAATTCTTCAATCATCGGACCCTTGGGCAGGCCGCGAAGGTCACGGCTCAAGCTCACACTATGTTCTATGTTCTTGATGGCGTCTGGAGAGACGCTGACTCAGTGGAGCAGGTTGTACTGACCAAGATACCTGGAACCGAGTGGGCTAGGGACATTTGGCTCGTGCCAGGAAAACAACAGTCCCTCTCAGAAGTCTAGACTCGCTGTTCTCAATTTCTTTCGCGAATCCGATTCCTGGCCTTAGGACATGCAGCACAGCTTGCCAGAGAGACGGACAATTTTTCGAGCATAACGGAAACTCAAGGTTGAAGAAGCCGGATTGGAAGGAAAGAGCTGCTGAGCAGGCAGCTTGTATGACCCTGAAGCAATAGAATCGTTTCGCAAAGCCGGATCGATAATAGCCAAGCTGCGAAAGGAAATCCCGGCCCTAGTCAGCCCTGGAAAGCCTGTTCTCAAGATCTGCGATGAGCTGGAAGACAAGATTCGGGCGATGGGCGGGAAACCCGCTTTCCCCGTGAATGTTGGAATCAACGAGGTCGCGGCACACTACACGAGCCCCCCCGGCGACACCCTGACCATCCCACAGGGAAGTATGGTGAAGGTTGATTTTGGAGTACATGTCCAGGGTTATCTTACGGATACTTCGGTAACGGTTTACTTTGATCCGAAATTCGAGCCACTGGTCAAGGCCTCTAGCGAGGCTCTACAAAATGCGATCCGTGCCTTTAGGCCGGCTGCGAGAATGTCCGAGATAGGCCGAGTCATCAAAACCACCATAGAACGCTATGGCTTCCAGCCTATCAGGAATCTTACTGGACACAGCATCGAGAGGTACACGATACACGCGGGAAAATCCGTTCCTAACGTTCCTCAACTATTGAACAATGGAAAGATTCTCGAGGGTGAAGTGTACGCCATCGAGCCTTTCGTGACCTTGGCAAAAGCGGAGGGTGCAGTTACTAACGATGTGAATTCGTACATCCATCGTTTCATCAAGCTCAAGGGAGCCAAGAGCCTTGAGTCGAAGAGAGTCCTGGAAGAGATCCATTTGCAATACTCAACTCTGCCGTTTGCTGTGCGGTGGCTTGAGAAGAAGTTCTCGAGACCAGTCGCTATCGCTGCAGTTAGGGACCTCGTGAAGGACAAGTGTGTGGGTTCGTATCCGGTTTTGGTCGAGGAGACTCGTCAGCCAGTAGCCCAGTCCGAACACACTGTGCTGGTTACCAGTGACGGGTGCGAGGTTTTGACAGGCCCATAGACTGAGCTACTTCTTCTTCAGGTCCTCAGAATAGATTCCGCTGATGAAGAGGGTCGGGTTGCCACATTGGCTGCACTTGCCCTCTTGCTTTGAAACATAATCGCCTAGTGCGAAGTTCTTCATCTGTTTGAAGGTGCACTGGGTGCACACTACCACGGACAGTATCTTTGCGTTCGAGAAAGGCATCAGCGCGAAGCCTCGTCTTACTCGCAGAACTGAGAAGCTGACAAAGCCAAGGGTAACAATCACTACTGAGAACCATAAGAGGGCGCTTGGGACATCGTTCTCGTTCAGCGAGCCGATGCCAAGGTTCAGCGCGACAACGCCGACAATGACCATAATCAGGGCTAGGGCATATCGTAGAATGACTGAGCCACCTGGTGGCCTGCCCGATGACACTCTTGTTGGAGCCTTCTACTGACCTATACCTATCGTGTTTCCTATTCCGGCGACTATCACTGTGTCGCCAGGCTTGCTCCGCTCAACAATGAGCTTCTTAATCCTGTCGATGACCTTCTCCCCAGCCTCAAGTATCTCCTTCTTCATCGGAGTAATGGCCTCCTGAATACTCTCCTTTACGATAACCGCGTAGACCGGAATCTTCTGCTTCGTCGCCTCTTCCTCAATCTTGAAACGCTCCGTCCCGATTCCGCCGATCGCTGCGCCGATTCCCTCGCTTACCTCTCCTGAGGTTTCGCCCTCAAACTTGACCGCGGCATCAATCATGACCACCATAGACACTTTGCCGATGTTCTCTTCGATGATAGATCGTATAGCATCCCCTGGTTTGCCAACGTTGCCACCGGGACCCTCAGCCTTGAGCGCTATGACCCGGCGATCCTCTATTGCCGTCTCGGCCACGACAACGTCCTTCTCGACCTTGCGCTTTTCCTTGTCTTTCATCAACCGTGAGGCTACGAGTGGTCCTATGCCGTCCCCGATGGGCTGGCCCTCCGCGAATGCGCGGGCCGCGCCGAGGTAGGCTTCTGCTTCCTGCATGATCATGGGAAGAATTGCCTGGAGCTGGATTATTATGAAGAAGCTGCTCGTCTTCTTGCCAAGCAGGTAAAAGTGCCGGATGATCCTGAAAATTGTGTTCAGAGCCCATGAGGCTTCGACCAGGTTCTCAAGATTGTTGAGGACCGAGTCGCTCGCGCTCGGGGCAATCATCCGAACATCATCCTTGAACTTGAGATCCCTCACGTCCAATAGGTGGTCGAATTTGCCGACGATACCTTGCGGGTCCATGTCAACCGGCGTGATGAGGAACTGTTCCATGAGAATCTTCAGACTCGGCGCCGGGTCCGTGGTCGGTTTGCCCTGTTCCTTTATCGTCTTCAGCGCAAGCTCGTTCGACTGATTCTTAATAATTTCCAGCCGTCTAAGTCCCTTGTCAATCTCCATGAGATAGAGGCGCATCTGGAGTTTCTGGCCGAAGAAGATGAACGAGATGAAGAAGACGGTGACGAGAACTTGGAAAATTTGGCCTAGTGGTCCGCCGATGTCGCCGAGAAGTCCGCCCTGTAAGGCCGCACTAAAAACCAAATCTGCACCGACTACAGAACAGTCTAGACCTTTTTCGTTGTTATAAACGTTGATTGGCTAATCACAATCTTCGAACCGAAATGTATCCGTGGATTCGTATAGAGCTCCAGAAGACTCTAGTCCAAGAGCTACGTCAGTGTCAATTTAATGGAAGTAATTCAGAAGATTCCCCCGCTTCAAATCGCCCAGTATCAGCCACGATTCGCGTTTTTGAGAGCCGATTACATTCACCCACCTATCAACTACGAACGAAAGTCGCTAACATATTGGGAACGAAAAATCGTGATTCAAGCCGATTCCGCGGGATGAGAAGGAAAAAGTCGTCAAAAACAGTTCCAAATAGAAATCGATTTTTGAAAGGGTACCATTCCTAGCGATTCGCATCGCGAAGTTCCTTTCCTCCCCGGAACACAGCAGCTGCCACCGACCCTTGCTTCTTTACGATGAAATGGAGTTGGCAGCGGTCTAGGGTTCGCGTGGGCTTCCGCACCACACTACCGCCTCGATCGCCTGGGAGATTCACTTCCGTGTTCGGAATGGGTACGGGTCCTAGCTCCCAGCTATGGCCGCCAACCCCAAAAATCATGCGCCGGAAAACGTCTAGTTAAAGCCTTCCCGGAAACCCAAGACCGCGAAGAGCATAGCTGGGACCGGATGAGTCCATCCTTGGAGGAGTTCTCCGCTTCGAGGCGATAATCGCCAGCAAGGACATTAGGAAAATTGCCAAGACTCCCCCGGCTATTAGCCAGACCGGCAGCCCGTATAATTTTGTAGAGGTCAAATCCGGAATCCCGACCCCAACAACCTGAACCGTAATCTGCGCCTGGCCCGGTGTGAAGGATGATTTGGATGCCTGGACCGTCAGAGTCGGACCCGTGCTCTGAAGCTCAGCAGAAAACGTTGACGTATAGTTGCCACCCCCGACTTCGGTCGGACTCGAGAATGAGCCTCCCTGGTCCGAGGAGAGAGATATCTGCGCACCCCGAACCGGAAGAGTACCATTCCTCACGAGTATCATCAACAACACGTTTCCCCCAGGGCTAACCGAGCCTGGCGTTGCCGTCACTAGAACAGTGAGACTCGGAAACGGGACGAGATTGATTCCTGTTTGTGAGGACGCGTCCAGAAACCCGGGCGCGGAAGCTGTGACATGGATAGTGGTCACGGTCGGGGATGATACGAGCGGCGCCGTGAAGTTTGATCCGTATGTCCCCAACGCGATTTGAGCTGGCGGAGAGAGACCTCCACCTGCGCTAGAGGATAGAGTAAGGTTTGCCGAGACAGGGTTCGTCCCGTCCGTAACGGTGATCGTCAGGTTTGAAATCTCGCCTGGCAAGAGACCACCGAGAGCGTATACTACAGAGTCTTGAGAACCGAAAAACACTCTGCCATCAGCAACAGCGGGTGATGATGAAACGGCTCCCCCTGTCAAGTACCGCCAGAGCCGGACCCCGTTCGTCATGTTGAGGGCGTAGAGATAGCGGTCATTGGACCCGACGAGCAACACTCTAGACCCGGTGGCGAGAGCTGGTGATGAGGATACTGCAGCTGCGCTCAACTGTGGCCCCCAGATTTGCTGGCCTGTCGTCGAGTTAACCGCGTACACGTTTCCTCTACCAGTCCCAAAATAGACGACACCCTGATACACTGCCGCCGAGGTCGTGTTGTAGTTTGCCGTGCCGAAGGACCAGGCTGTGGCCCCAGTCGCCTCGTTCAGGGCATAGAACCTGTTGAAGGATCCAACGTAAACTCTGCCGTACGCAATAGCCGGCGCATTCCGAACAGGAGTTACAAGGTTTGCAGACCAGAACCGGTGACCGGTGGTCTCGTTCACGGCAATTATCGTGCCATCGTCCTCGCCGAAGAATATCCGCCCGTTGTGTTCTGATGGCGGGGCGATCACGGGAGAACCGGTCGAGTTCAGCCACGCAACATTCCCCGTAGCCGCATCTAAGGCCTCGAGATACCCAATAGGGTTACACGAGCCTCCGAGGCACCAGTTGCCGAAGAACACTCTTCCATTCGCAACGAGAAGCGAGGATGTTATGGGATTGCCCGGATTGTTGACTGCATTGTTGGTTCGCCAGATGCGAACCCCGGTCTGCTCGTTTATCGCGTAGATCTGACCGTCACGCGATGCAACATACACAACCCCACCGGTTACGACCGGTGATGAGACTATCGGCCCGCTTGTACTGTAGGTCCACTTTAGCTGGCCTCCGAACTCGTCCATGGCATAGAGGTTCCCATCCCAAGACGGGACAAAGACCAGGCCATCACTGACGACTGGTGATGCATACACTGGGGCCCCGGTAACCTTCGTCCACATCAGGGTCGGTGAGCCGGGGGCGGTGGTAGGTGATGAGCCCAGCCTGAGCGAGTCATGCCGGAACATTGACCAGGGATAATCGGTCAGGCCGGAAAGCGTCTGAGATGGCTGGTTCACCTGGGAGCCTGGAGGAAGCTGAACGAAGAGGACCATTGAAACTAGGAGTATCGCTGCTCTTTTCTTGTCCAAGTCGTCCTATCCCGATCCCGTCCTGACTCGTTGACTCTCGAAAACTAGCTGGGTCACGGCTCAACTAAAGAGGGGTGTAACCTCTCCAAGAAAGCCAAGGATTCGCCTGGAAACCAGATGGAAAACGTGATTAACCCCTTTTCGCCCGGTGGACGAACCGAGCACGACTCGAATGATATTCGCATTCCTAATCTTCTATCGCGTCAGACCCCTCACAGAAGAGGACAAGAAGAAAGCCAGAGTGGAGTGGGAACGGTTCAAGAAGAAACTCTCCAAGGACGTGGCCATCGTGGGCGAATACGCCCACATATGGGGAACAACATACAACGGAATGATACTCGTCGAGTCTAGGGAACTATCCGCGTTCCACGACTTTTGGCATCAGTTCCGAGAAACAACTCGATGGTACGTTCCCGAGTCCAAAACCTACATCGCACAGAAAGAAGAATAGCCGACCGGTCTCGCTAGTCTGCAACTAACCTTTTTAGCCAAAATTCCACCGAACGCGTCTTGGTGGGGCGACTAAGGGAGCCCTTAGTCCCGGGGCCGTAGTCTAGCCAGACCCGTTATGGGTCCTAGTGAGGGATGACGACGGGCTCCAGAATCAATAGTGACGGGTAAGCCGACCAAACATTGGGATGAGGAAATTCCGGAGCGCGTGAAGATACCCGTAGACGAAAAGGTCGACTTCGGCGGATGTCGTGGGTTCAAATCCCACCGGCCCCACCACATTGCAACTGCGACAAGACATACCCAACTACCCGTTCTTTTTGCAGAGAGAGGCATCGTGCACCATAGCCGTCGAGAGAAACACCAAAGCTAAGGACACGTAGCTTAACCATGCGCAGTCCAAAAGTAAGGAATCGAAGGCTTCTAATTATCATTGCGATAGTCTGTGTCCTTGCATTCTTCTTTGCGGCCCCAATCCGCAGCGTTGAAGCACCAGACGGATGCCTCAATTGCGTAGTTCATTTTCAACGGTCGCTGAGTTGCGAATTCGTCGAAGTTGGCGACTACTACATTGATGGCAGTCTGTCGTTTGGTTGCGGGCCTATCATCCCCTGAACAGAATTGTAGGATACGCCCCGCATTGTGAATCCGGCCAACCTGTTGAGATCATGTCGTAGGTTCGAATCCACTCTTCTAAGGGCCCTGGTAACAGGAATATGATTTGATAACCGGTGCTAGTACCAGGCCAGGATTTTCCTTGGCTCAGACCATCAAGGGCAGGGTAGTTCCCTGCGGAAGATTAGATCTTTACTATTTCTTCCAGAGGCACATCTTCGCATCCAATGCATGCGCATGGGAAGGATAGGCCCGCTGAATGTACATGTTCATTCTACATTGTGTCCCGTGAATAGGACATACAGCATCGCACTGTCTCACGTCTTTCTCGGCACTCAAGATTGTTGACATATTATACCACTTACTGGAATACGCTCGCCCGTTATACCCTTATCCTCAAGGTCCCAGGCCCTCCATCGTTACGGTGTTTGAACTGATAGACATAGAGGCAGAGGTATGAAATCCATAGTCCAAGGGCTATGAAGGCTACCGGGACCAGTCTTAACGTGAACAATACGAAGGTTGGTTCCAGCAGCATTAGCGCAAAGGCGAGGGAGAAGAATAATTCGGCCCTTCGAAAGCGCAACTGTGCTTTAGGGCCGCTCTTTACCGGAGTCGTGATGGTGATGTGACGGTAGAGTGCCGAAGCGCCGAAGGAAAAGATGGCCGCTAGTATGACGGTTATGGTTGTCTGGAAGAGGGCTGGGTTAACTTCGCCTGACAAAGAACAGGGGTAGAGGAAGAAGAGAAGAAAGGTGAGGATTGCAATGCTTGTCCCTACTAGGGTTCCGATCATGCTCCGGTCCGAAAGCGCGATTTGGAGACTGGTTTCGGGGAGCTGATCGTTCTCAAAAGCTGGCAAAACGTGCCTCCCCCAACCAAATTCGGTCGTCCGAAAATAAAAGTTCTTGTTGAGGCTTGAAGCCGGCGTATATCGTCGTGGCGGGTGAAATTAGTTCGAGCAGTCTAAGTATCCCATCGGTCTCCTTGACCTGGTCGATTTCTTGTGCCAGAAGTATGTGGTTGACCGCTCCCACATCTTTGTCGAGTATAGCCCTAATCTGCCCCCATCATTGGAGGGGGCAAGGGCGGGGTACTATGACGGGCTACTCTCTTACCGCGAAAAGAGGGGAGAGTCTGAGTTTCTGATCACGGTTTTCTCCGTGTCGCGAGATCCTCTCCTAACGCTGGCACATGAATTTGCTCACATGGTCAGAGACGTGAAGACAGGAAC
>WNEQ01002117.1_pt1 | contig 10435 bp, 11 predicted proteins | sample 5399971 | NCBI WGS metagenome assembly WNEQ01 (sample SAMN13153330, study PRJNA577476) | soil metagenome | isolation source: 20 cm grassland meadow soil 2 days after 1st rain plot 5 | place: USA:California | collected 2015-09-18
TCTTCCATATTAGAGAACCTGGCGGCTACCAACTGTCTTTCGCACAACCGCTTTGACAAGAATGAAAATTGGATTAAAAGCTGATGCTAACAATCCATTACTCCCTTTTGGTGTACCTGCCGATGGAAAAAACCTTAAATCATTGGGAGACGAAGATTCGATTACTACATAGGTAGGCGAAATAAGGTATGTCTGCCACGTCACTTTCTACTGCGATCTTGCCTTGAGCCACTGTCCTACCTTTGGCAGAACGTTGTTCTGAGAGTAAAGACTTGCGATCAGTCCCACATGGCCGGTGTGAAACCTCATGAGGCGCTTATCCGTGCTAGACACCACATCATTAAGGGGGGCGCTGCACTGTGGCGAGACAAGGTGATCTTCGTCTGCGACGATATTCAGCAGCGGCACCTTGATCTTTGACAGGTCAATCAGTTCGCTGCCAAGCTTCAGCTCGTTTTTCACAAACAGGTTCTTCTGGTAAATGTCGCCTATCCACTGCCTGAACGTCTCGCCTGCTATTGGCGGCGTGTCGTAGAGCCACTTTTCGATTCGCAAAAAGTTGCCAACAAATTGGTCGTTGTCTATATTCTGAACCAAATTGAAGTACTTGTTGACGCCCTGCTTGAACGGCTTGAGTGCAGAATAGCACGCATACAGCTGCTCGGCGGGCAGGTTGCCGATGATATTTACCATCTTGTTCACATCCATATTCTTTGCAAGGTTACCGATGACCGTAGTGTCTTTCTCGGTGTCCACGACAGGCGCAATGACTGCAAGGTTCCTTACTTTTTCCTGATGCAACGTAGTATACATTGTAGACATGGTTGCGCCCATGCAGTAGCCGTGCAGGGTCAGCTTGTCCACCTTGGTCTTCTTTAGAACTGTGTTGACGCAGTCGTCGATATAGCAGTTGACATAATCGTCAAACGACACGTACTTGTCCGCGGCGGTAGGCGGCTTCCAGTCAATCAGATAGACATCAAAGCCTTGACTCAGCAGGCTGCGAACCCAGCTCTTGTCAGACTGGAGATCAAGGACATAAGATCTATTGATAAGCGCATAAACTACAAGTATCGGCGTCTTGGCAGTCTTGGCGACCATTTGTTGATAATGCAAGAGCCTATACGCCCTTGTCTCTTCCAAAACTTCGTGAGGAGTCTGGCCAACCTCGATATCACCGGCTGCATGAAGAATGTTCTTCGCCTTTTCCAGCTTGCGGTAGGTCTCCTTTACTTCTTCAGCGACGGTCGGCTCTTTCTTTGCTTCCTTCGCCTGTTCAGCTGGCGGCTGGACCTCTTGCGTCTGGTCAGGTCGCAGCTCTTGCTTGGTCATATTTTATCTCTAAACTCCTTCTCAAATCACGGACGCCCCTTTTCAGCTCAGCCACATCTTTCAAGATGTCGTCAACCTCGCTCCTTGTCGGGAGATTGAGCGCCTTGAAGTTCTTTTCTGCAATGTCCTGAACTGCCTTTGACACGTCCAGCTGGCTGCTAAACAGCCTGCCGTAGACGCCGGAGAATTCCGGCGAAGCAAACAGCTCTGTGAACGCGTCTTCAAACGCCTCTATTGCTGCGCGCCTGTAATTTTCAAAATCATCCCTTGAAGTCAATTGCTTTGGAGCCCGCTCCATCGTTTCCTTGATCGCCCTCGTATAGGCAGTGTTCACGAGCAACCAGTAGCCGTCCATGTTGGCCTTGAGCTCCGCCATCACCTTTCCCAAAGTGACAAAGTCGTTGGCGTACGAGCTGACATCTTTTGAAAAAGCGTACATCGGGCCAATGGTCGGAAGCTTCATGACATCGGTCCAAAAGCTAAACATGTTGTCCATCTGTTCCTGGGTAAGACCCAGTAAGTCCTTGTTATTTTCTGCCATCAAACTTCACTTGGATAACACTTGTAAAAGTCGTCGGCTGGCTATTATAGTTTCTTGGTATGGAATTTACACTAATTATGTAATAATAATATGAATTCTATATTCCTGATTGCATAATTAACAATCATTGCAATTGGAAAATGGAATAAAGGTCAGGTGCGGTCGACAATTGGCTGTCACTCCTGAAGAACAGCATCCAATAAACATTTTATAAAGGATCGGGTCGCCTTTCTGCTGCCGTGCAAACTGTTGGCAAAACGGTTTTCCGAGCGGGCTCGTAGCTCAGCATGGATAGAGCGCCTGCCTTCTAAATTCTATTGAAGAGAGCCGGAAGTCGTGGGATCGAAGCCCACCGGGCCCGCTTTTCCAAGCAAAGCAAACGCGCCACCTGCCGCATACGCGATTGCGATCAAAATCCTTGACAGCATCACCGCGATGTCCTGGTGAGTCACAAAAAGCGAGCTGTCTATAATGGTTGCGACCGGTACTGCGACTAGCGAAACCGCCGCGACTATCAGCTGCTCGCGGTTATCCGCATTGCTATACCTTTTGATCATCAAATAAGTCGACAGGTTACCGAGCCCGATGCCAAGCAGGATAAGGTACTGGTAGAATGACGGAAAGGCAGCTATCGCTGCAAACGGTCCTGCCCAGCAAATGCCGTTGAGCGCCTTTGCCCCAACTGACCATTTTGCACTTGTCTTTATCCTGCCCCGGATTGCTGAGGCGGCCTTGCGGAACTTTGCGGCGCCGGTGCCAAACACCATACCAAAACTTCCAAGCCAAATGATGGCGTAGTAGTAGATCGTAAGGTTGTTGATATATGCAAGCTCACTTATGACGGAAGCTGCACCAACTGCTATCGATACGCATACAAAGAGAAATCCGAAAGCTCGGCGCGTTTCTACTGGATCCTGCAACAATACAGGTGGCTGCAAAAGCTAATTTAAATCAAAAGTAGGAACGGTTACTTGGACTTGCCGCTTACCTTTGTCCACTTGGCTATCGCGCCGGCCGCCGTGACCCACTCTGTGACAGAGAAATAGACTGGTACGTTTGCATCTTCGATTCGTTCGGATATCTTTTTCGTGAACGGGCCTCCCATCGCTCCAATCAGTATTGGCTTTTTCCTTTGCTTCTGAAACGACGCAAGCACATCAACAATTGTCTCTTCAAGCGGGTCGTCTTGGAAGACGAACCACGGCATGACGATGTCAACGTTCGGGTCGTCCATGAATGTCTGTATGGCAAACCTGTAGTCGTCTGCGTTTGCAGAGCCGGTGATATCGCATGGGTTGCCGCTCTGGATTACGTACGTCGGCGGATAGTGATCCATGAGCGATTTCTTGCTCTGCTCGGTCAGCTCTGCCATCTGCAATCCGAGCCTTTCAAACTGGTCTATAGCCGCAATGATAGGTCCCGCGCCGTTCGTGACCATTGCCACCCTGCCCCCGTTTGGGACCGGCTGCCATGTGAGTGCCTTGAGCGCCGCTGTCAGCTCTTCATAGCTGTCAACTGAAATGATACCTGCTTGGTCGAGCGCGCCCTTGACGACTCCATACGAGCCACCAAGTGATCCTGTGTGCGACGCCGCCTGCTTGGCACCCCTCGTAGTCCTGCCGTTCTTGAACACGACTATTGGCTTGCGGCGTTCCTTGATCACCTTCCTTGCGGTGTTCATGAACTTGCGACCGTCGCCAAAGCCCTCGACGTAAAGGCCAACAACTCTTGTCTGCGGGTCCTCTGACAAATACCAAATCATGTCTGCTTCGTCGACATCCGACCTATTGCCGTATGATATCATTTTGCTCATGCCAAACGTGTCCGCACTTTCCATGAACGCGATCCCGACAGTCCCGCTCTGCGACAAGAACGCGACGTTGCCGTTCTTGGGCCTCAGCATCCTCGCATGGCCTTGGAAAGCGCAATCAAGGCGGTTCTCGCCGTTGAACATGCCGATGCAGTTGGGCCCGATGATTCTGATGTGCAGCTGCTTTGATAGCTCCTTTATCTGCGCTTCAATAGCAGCGCGTTCGCCTCCAAGCTCCTTGCCTCCGCCGGAAATTACGACGAAATTGTGTATCCCTTTCTTTGTCGCTGACTTGAGCAAATCAGGTACGAATTTCAGGTCGACGGTGACGACAACAAGATCAATCTTTTCAGAAATATCGTCGAGGCTCTTGTACGCTTTGATCCCCATGATTTCGGGATAGCCCTTTGCGTTGACGGGATACACTCTGCCCTTGTAGTCGTGCTTGACCATGCTCTCAAGGACAGAGTTGCCTACTTTGCCGGCTTCAGGCGAAGCGCCAATAAGGGCTATGGACTTGGCGTTGAAGAACAGATCCATGTATTCCGAGTCTGGCTGCGCCTTTGAAATGATCTGCAGATCGGGCTTGTCGCGCAAGAGGATTTTCGCGTCGACTACGACATAGTCGTTTTCGTAAAAAATGACCGGATTAAAGTCGACGCTTTCGTAGTACGGCGCCATTTCAGTCCCGAACTTGCTGATGTCGACAAGTGCGGTTGCAAGCATGTCCATATTGATAGAAGGCATGCCGCGGAATCCTTTCAGGATCTTGTTGCCTTTCAGATCCTCTATCATGCTGATTGCGTCTTCCTTTGTTATCGGCAGAATCCTGAACGACACATCCTTGAATACTTCGGTGTAAATGCCACCGATGCCGGCCATTATGACCGGACCAAACTGCGGGTCATTCTGCAGTCCGACAATAAGTTCGATGCCGCCCGAAGCCGCCATCTTTTCAAGCAATACGCCTTTTACGTTGTACTGCTTGCTCAGCCTGCCGTGCATGTCGATGAATGTTTCCCTGGCGGCAGCCTCATTTTGGAGGCCGATCTTTACGCCCTTGACGTCGGTCTTGTGCAGGATTTGAGGCGACACTATCTTGGCTACAAGTGGAAAGCCCACTGCCTGTGCCTGCTTGCCGGCTTCATCTGCGCTTTTCACGAGAGCGTACTTTGGCACCTTTACTCCGTACTCTGTTAAGACTTGTTTAGCGAGCTCTTCTGTGATTACCTTTTCTGTAGTTAAATAAACGTCATTAAAGATCTTTTGAACTTTCTCATTGGCCATAATGAAACAAAAAGTCTGATCAGCTTCCTATATAGTTACCTCAAGTTGGATCGATAACAGCTAGTAAACAACTACTGGATGGTCCACTGGAAACGCGCTTGCTTATTTCAATACTTTGGAAAAGTTGTTGTATGCGAGCCTGCACCGAGCAGCCAGCTGCTCCACGTCGCTGGGGGTCGGTAGTACGCTTTCTGGGTTTATTTTTTCGGCGCTCATCTCGGCACCATATTCACGCATCCATGATTGTATAATGCGCCCATCGACTTCTAGGTGGAACTGAATTCCTACAGCAGATCCGATCCTGAACGCCTGCGGATAGAGGTCTGAGTACGCAAGTATCTTTGCATTGGTGGGAAGGTCGTATGTGTCGCCATGCCACTGGAATACCCTGATCGTTTTGTCGGTGACGCCTCTGAAAATGTCGTTGCTGCTGGCTGGCGTCACATACACATCATACCATCCTATCTCTTTCTTTTTGCCCTTGTAGACTCGCCCGCCGGCGGCCTGTGCGATGAGCTGCGATCCAAGGCATACGCCGAGAACTGGCGTGTTGTTCCTTATGGCGTCCCTGATGAGGTCTTGCTCGCGCTCGAGGTACTGCAAGTTGTCATAAACTGCCACCGGGCCCCCCAGGATCACTATTGCGCTATAGCCCTTAGAGCTATCCGGCACAGGATCGCTCTTCGCATCGACATTCTCAATTTCAAAACCGTCAGTTTTGAACATCTGCTCAAGCGTGCCGAGCGTCTCACATGCGATGTTCTGCACGGACAGTATCCTGCGCCGCAACAACCGGCATCATCATTTAGCGTATTTATGTCATGTGAGGCAAAAATGTTAAATCTCACAACTACTAGATATCAGCTGGGCCGATGGGCTACCAATACAACGCCAATGACACTGAGACAGTCGAACGGCTGCGCGGTTTTATTGGCATGCTCAACGAGGAATTTGACAAGGGCTCTGTCATCGTCGTAGAAGGCAAACGAGACGCAGAAGCGCTCTCGAAGGTAGGATTTACCGGCAGCCCTGCAGTCTTTCATCACTTTAGGGGGATCGCAGACTTTCTTGACAGCCACGATAGCGCCGGCAAGAAGATAATCCTGCTCCTTGACATGGACAGGACTGGCAGGTACCTCACGAGTCGGCTGGTGTCGCAGCTGCAGTCCCACAGGAATAACGTGAGCTTGTCCTACAAAAGGGCGCTTGCCAAAATAACAAACGGCAAAGTGAGACACGTCGAAGACTTGGTGATCTATGCCCCGCGCCTGTCTGGCATAACCGGGAGCCGCAAGGACTTGTACTTTTACACCTAGCGGCCAATTCTCTCAATGTTCACAAAGCACTTATATTCAAGCAAAGAAAATTGTTTCATATACCAACAAACTACGAGGTTATGAAAGAAATTGCCTAGCACAGGTATCGTGAAATATCATGTTAAGTTAAAATTTGAAGTTGATGGCTTGGTTGAGAAGGCCGATATTATCGGTGCGATTTTTGGACAAACCGAAGGTCTTCTCGGACCAGAGATGAACCTCAACGAACTGCAAAAAGTATCCAAGGTAGGAAGAATCGAAGTCAACGTCGACACAAAAGGCAACATGGCAAAGGGAGACGCCCTTATACCAATGAGCACCGACATCTCTACCGCTGCGCTAATTGCGGCGGCCATAGAGAGCATCGACAAGGTCGGGCCGTTCCAAGGCAAGTTCAACTTGATGGGGATAGACGACATACGGGCCATCAAGAAGAAAGTAATTGTTGACCGCGCAAAAAAGATAGTGCAGGACTGGGCAACGCGCACAATAAGCGAGGGCGAAGAAATGCTCAAAGATGTCTATGACGCAAGCAAGCCGGGCAAGCTCACAAGCTTCGGCAAGGCGCAACTTGCGTGCGGAACCGGAGTTTTCGATTCTGACTGGATAATACTAGTAGAAGGCCGGGCGGACGTCATTAACCTGCTCCGCGCAGGGTTTGACAACGCCATTGCAATAGAAGGTGCGAGGATTGACGAAACCGTGACAAAGCTCACGGACGGCAAGCGCGTTGTTGCGTTCTTGGACGGAGATAGGGCAGGCGACCTTATCCTGAAGGAGCTACATGGACTAGTCAAGATAGACAAGGTGCTCAGGGCCCCCCCCGGGAGGGAAGTCGAGGAATGTACGCCGATAGAGATCGCCGAAATTTTAAAGGATGCACTTTCAGCAGAGGTGCTATCCGCTCAACCGGTGCATATGCACCACGATCGCGACCGCGACAGAAGGCACTCCCGAAGAGATAGGGAACGAGAGCCGCGCGAGGAATACCAAACACCGCTGCAGCAACATCAGGAGCCAGTGCCCGTGCCCGCGCAGCCGTCTAAAGAAGTGATTGCCGAGGACAGCCCCGAGATACTCACAGCCATCCGCGATGTCTATCCCCAGATAAACGAGACGCTCGAGGCAGTAGTGCTTGACGGCTCTATGAACAAGCTGCTCAAGGTGCCAGTGTCAGAAGTCATCAAGAGGCTTGACAGCGCCGAGGGCGGAAAGCTGCTGGTAATTGACGGTATCGTCACCCAGAGGCTCGTAGACGCAGCCGACAAGGCAGGCATTGAATATATTGTAGGTCACAGGACAACAGAACTGAAAAAGCCGGGAGACATTCGCGTTAGGACCTTTGGGGACATTGGGATAAACAACTAGCGATAATGCCTGAGATCAAGCTGCAGCACATACTGACCATAGTGGAACTCCTTTCAAAGGGAGCCCGCCACAATTTTGTTGAGGTCACAACTACGGAGCTTGGTAAGAACATTGGCAGATCGCAGCAAGCCGCGTCAAAACACCTACTTGACTTGGAAAATTCCGGCTACATCGAACGCGCAAAAAAGGGACAAAAGTTTGCGGTAAAAGTCACGGACAAGGGATACTCTGAAATACAGGGACTCTTTTCCTCGCTGAGAGCCGCGCTCGAGTCAACGCCGGCCGCTATAGATTTCGAGGGCAAGGTGGTTTCGGGAATGGGCGAGGGCGCCTACTACATGTCGCTTGAAGGCTATAGAAAGCAATTCAAGGAAAAACTGGGCTACGAGCCGTACGCTGGCACGCTCAATATCAGGCTTATCGACCAAATTTTCATGAACGCCCGGCGCGAACTTGGTAAGCAGCCATCGATATTCATCAACGGCTTCAGTGACGGTACTCGCACTTACGGGTGGGTCAAGTGCTACAGAGCTGTGATAAACGACGGCAGAGTAAACAATGCCGCAGTGCTTGTGCTGGAGCGGACGCATTATGACGACAGTATGCTCGAAGTGATATCGCCGGAGTCGATCAAACAGGCGACAGGCATGAAAAACGGAGACAGAGTAAAAGTGCAGGTGCAGCTGGCTTAGATCCCATAGATTGAGTCGCCCAGCTCCTTTTTCATCTTCGAACTCTTGGAGCCCGGTATTGGAGTCGACAGCCTTATCACGTGCACGTTAAGATTTCGCTTTTTGCAGTTCTCAGCGATCTCTTTTTCACTATGTGCCTGATCGTAACCAAGCGCAATAACGTTCGGTTTGACGTATTCTACCGTGTCATAAAGCGTGCCCTCCCTGCCGATCAGGACAAGGTCGACAAAGTTGAGCGAAGCAACTAGCTCCTTGCGGAGACTTTCATCGTGGTAGATCTTTCTATCCTTCTTTATCTTCCGCGCAGTCAACTGCCTTGCGACAATCACTACAAGGACATCGCCCTCTGCCTTTGCTGCCTTGAGCGTATGGATGTGGCCGGGGTGGATAAGATCAAACACTCCTCCTACGAGAACAACCTTAAGCGCGTCGCGCCCGATAAACGTCAGCTTGCTTGGATCGGAGTTTTCAATAAGGCCCATCTTGACAAGATGGCTCACCCTACCATTGTACAATTCCTGGCCCAGTGGCAGCCTGGCCTTGAGCCTGTCATATGCGGGAACAGAAGGGTCCAGTGCGCTTGAATATAGCGATGCAAGAACGGCCTTGTCCAACGGATCCATCTACCGATCTCCACTACGGGGCAACAGCGAAATCATGGGTGATCTGCTAATGCTATAAACGTACTGAGAAGTAGCTTTTATAGAAATATTTTTCAGGGGTTACCAAACCCACCGTATCAGAGAGTCTTGGCCCTCTTGTCAAGGATATTTCATGCTAGTCGTTTCATTGTTCTTTAGGGTTTCTTTATCCGATCTGCAGCTTATGATGTTCTAATAGCAGTACGCCAGTAACAACCATGCAAAATCGACTCTGTATGCTAACTGGGTTGCATCATGTCCCTTTAAGTAACGCGGGAAGGAAAATTGATTCTGCGAGAATCTCAACGAATATTAGCCCATTGGATGCATTTGGCTTTCGTACTGCAAATGACACCTAAAGCACTCTAATTAAGATGTGGTTAAGTTGCTTTTGAGCCTTTGGCTGATCTATTCGCCTATCTTTTGGATGATAAATCGATGAAGGCTAGTTATCTCACCTTCCTGTAAAGTATGTTTATCCCATTTCGAAATGACATTTAGAACGAAATTACCATCTGGTAACCTATCAGTTGAATATCTGAATGAAGGTTGCGATATTCCATCTAATGATACAGGGTGTTTCGTTAGAACTAACGAGGTATCTGTAATATTGTCAATACCATTCCCGCCGGCGCTGTCGTTAGTCATTGAGATTTGTTGAACCTTGATAGTCATGCTCGATGGCTGATAATTTCCCTCAGCAACAAAGATAAGATCTGATTTGTTCAATCGTGCAAAGCCGGCCGGGAGCACACGAGATTGAATAAAAACGTCGCAGTCAGGAATCTCATCACAATCCATTCCCAAGCGATCGCCATACTGACCTTCACTTTGAGCAATGCTAGAAGCATTTTCCTTCAACACTACCATTGTCATGACTGGAACCGGTATTGTTCCACAAAATTCCCACCTGTTATTTTCAAGGGCATTTCTAAGGCACTCGCTTCGATCTGCTCGCGGACTCAACGAATATCCATAAGCGATTGCAAAAGCAGCTCCGCCAGCTACTATAGCAATTAATATGTAAATACGCTTCAATTGCCTGGCCCAATTGGAATATGTCAATGCGCGTTTTTGAGCCTTTGGTTACTTATTCATCTAAACCTGTATGGAAATGTTGTAATTGCACTTTCCCATAATGCTATAAATGCTACGTCCGGCAATTGTGATCATTGTCGTCGCCGGCCGACATAAAGAAAAGGCTCGAACAGAACTGGATCAAGTTTCTCAAAGCAATTTCTGCCAAGCTTTCTCTATACGCCATTGACGGCTCGAGCCCGCCATCTGTATTTGTCGGTCGGTATGGCTATCCCAAGGTCAGGATTGGTCCAATGATTCCCCCGCTGCACGGTGACACAACTATACTTGACAGGAGCGAGATGTGGATTGGCAAGAGCATCGAAGAGATTGCAAATTACCGGCTGTCGCTTGTTCGGGGATTATTCAGC
>WNEQ01002119.1_pt1 | contig 10431 bp, 9 predicted proteins | sample 5399971 | NCBI WGS metagenome assembly WNEQ01 (sample SAMN13153330, study PRJNA577476) | soil metagenome | isolation source: 20 cm grassland meadow soil 2 days after 1st rain plot 5 | place: USA:California | collected 2015-09-18
CTGCGCGCGCGGCTGGCCGCGCTGCCCGGCGTGGCCGTGCGCGATCTCGGCGCCGTGCGCGGCGGCATCGTGTCCTTCACGGTGCGCGACGTGGAGGCCGCGCGCGTGAAATCGGCCCTACGCACCGCGCTGATCAACGTGACCGTCTCGCCGGCGCGCGGCACCCTGCTGGACATGCGCGCGCGCGGGCTGACCGAGATCGTGCGCGCGTCCGTGCACTACTACAACACCGACGAGGAGATCGACCGCCTGGTGGCGGAAGTCGCGCGGCTGGCGCGATGACGCGAAACGACGAGAGGAGTCGCGAATCCCGTGAAAACGATCGGCCTGCTGTTTGCCTCCAACGTGTTCATGACGGCGGCCTGGTACGGTCACCTGCGCTTCAAGACGGCGCCGATGTGGAAGGCGATCCTGTTCTCGTGGGCGATCGCCTTCTTCGAGTACTGCCTGCAGGTGCCCGCGAATCGCTGGGGCTACGGCCGCTACACGGCGGCGCAGCTGAAGGTCGCCGCCGTCATCGTCGTCAGCCTGCCCTGATTCTCGCCGCGCTGCTGCTGCTCGCCGCGCCGGCGGCGGCGTGCGAGCGCGCGCGCGGCCCCGTGGACGCACCGGTGGCGCTGATCCTCTCGGGAGGCGGCGCCAAGGGCGCGTGGGAGGCGGGCGTCGCCGCGGCGCTGATCGAGGGCGGCCTGCCGGTGCGGCTGGTGGCCGGCTCGAGCGCCGGCGCGCTGAACGCCGCGATGGTCGCCGACGGCCGGCTCGATCGGCTACAAGAATTATGGAAGACGGTGACGCGCGAGCAGGTCTACACGCTGCGGACGTCGGTCCTCTTCGCGGGCCTGCTGCCCGGCGTGCTCACGCTGCTGGCGCTGGACCGCGCCGGCTCGCTCCTCGATCCCGCGCCACTGCGCGCGCTGATCACCGACGCGATCGACCTCGAGCGCATCCGCGCCTCGCGCGTCGAGCTGCTCGTCGTGGCCACCGATCTGGCCCGCTACGACAAGCGCGCCTTCGACAATCGCACCCTCAGCGTCGACGCGTTGATGGCGGCGGCCGCGGTGCCGGGCGCGTTTCCGCCCGTCCGCGTGGACGGCGTGCCGCTGGTCGACGGCGGGCTGACCGGCCGCGCGCCGGTGCTCGAGGCGCTGGCGCTCGGGCGCCCCATCGGCCGCGCGATCGTCGTGATGAGCTACGCGCCCGACGAGCGCGCGAGCACGCCGACGACGCTGCGCCGCACGCTGGAAGACGCGATGGAGCTCGTGATGATCCACGCGATCCGTCGCGACGTGGAGCTGGCGCGGCTGCGCCATCCCGAGGTGGACGTGCAGCTGCTGACGCCGTCGGCGCCGCTCATGCTGCGGCCGCTCGACTTCGAGCCCGAGGGCATGGCGAAGGCGCTCGCGCGCGGCCGCGCCGACGCGCAGGCGTGCCTGGACGCCCTACGCGGCCCGTGAGACGCGTGCTCGTCGCCGCGGCCGTGCTGGCGGTGGCCGGCTGCGCGGCCCCCCGCTACATCTACGAGCGCCGCAACGCGACGCCCGCCCAGATCGACCACGACCTCGAGGCCTGCAAGCGCAAGGGGTTCCGACCCTCCCGCTTCGCCGTGTGGCCGTCGAATCGCTACGACTGGGATGTGGTCAACCGGTGCATGGAGCGGATCGGGTATCGGGTGCGGCCGGCTGAGGATTGAACGCCGCGCGGCCCCAAGGACTGTATCCAACATCAGGCGTTGACGCTGCCGGTTGGGCCTCCTATGATGACTGCCAGTTCTCAACGAACAACGCCCGGGCGACCATAAGGAGCGCGCGCATGGCGGAAGCGAAGAGCGATCGGCGGCAGGCCCTGGACCTCGCCATCTCCACGATCGAGCGCCAGTTCGGCAAGGGCTCGGTCATGCGCCTGGGCGCGGGGGGGCCGCTGGAGGAGATCGCCGTCATCCCCACCGGCGCGCTCTCGCTCGACGTGGCTCTGGGCGTCGGCGGCGTCCCGCGCGGCCGCGTCGTCGAAATCTACGGCCCGGAGTCCTCCGGCAAGACCACGCTCGCGCTGCACGTCGTGTCCGAGGCCCAGCGTCTGGGCGGCACCGCCGCGTTCATCGACGCCGAGCACGCGCTCGATCCCATCTACGCCAAGAAGCTCGGGGTCAACATCGACGAGCTGCTGATCTCGCAGCCTGACACGGGTGAGCAGGCGCTGGAGATCACCGAGACGCTCGTGCGCTCCAACGCGGTGGACGTCATCGTCATCGATTCCGTGGCCGCGCTGGTGCCGCGCGCCGAGCTGGACGGCGACATGGGCGACTCGCTGCCGGGCCTGCAGGCGCGCCTCATGTCGCAGGCGCTGCGCAAGCTGACCGCCGCCATCTCCCGCTCCGGCGCCGTCGTGATCTTCATCAACCAGATCCGGGAAAAGATCGGCGTCATGTTTGGCTGTCTGGAGTACGACACCCAGGTCGTGCTCGCCGACGGGCGCCGCGAAGCGATCGGGAGAATCGTCGAGCAACGGCTGCCCGTCGACGTACTGTCGTACGACCCGCTGACCGGTCGGATCGAGCCGCGCCGGGTGCTGAACTGGTTCGACAACGGCGAAAGCGATTCGTTCGTTCACTTCGAGGTTGCGGGTGGCCATCGCTTCGCTGCAACGGAGAATCACCTCATCTTCACGCCTGGTGGAGAGGTGAAGGCTGGTGATCTTCAGATCGGCGATGACGTGCTGGTCATGGAGCGCTCGGGCGCCGCGCCGGCGAAGATCATCGGTCGCACGGTGCGGGTGCCCGCTGGCTCGACGCACCGCTTCGACCTCGAGGTCGAAGGCCAGCACACCTACCTGGCCGACGGCGTCGTCGTCCACAACTCGCCGGAAACCACGACGGGTGGCCGCGCGCTGAAGTTCTACGCCTCGGTCCGGCTCGACATCCGCCGGCAGGACGCGATCAAGATCGGCACGGAGTCGGTCGGCGTGCGCACCAAGGTCAAGGTCGTGAAGAACAAGCTGGCGCCGCCGTTCCGCGAGGCCGAGTTCGACGTCATGTATGGCGAGGGCATCTCGAAGTCCGGCACCGTTCTCGACGCCGGGGTCGAGCAGGGGATCATCGAGAAGTCCGGGACCTGGTACTCGTACAAGAACGAGCGCATCGGCCAGGGTCGTGACAACGCGCGGAAGTGGCTTCAGGAGAATGCCAACGTGCTCGCCGACCTCGAGGCCAAGATCCGCGAGACGCTCGGGCTGAGGGCGCCCGCGCCGCTGAAATCGTAGCGCCTCGCCGGGTTCTCGACGCCAAGGCCGCCCGCCTCGCGGCGGGCGACCTGCTCTCCCGCCGCGCGTGGACCCGCGCGGATCTCGCCGCGCGGCTGCGCCGTCGCGGCGCTCCCGCCGACGTGGCCACCGAGGTCGTGGACGATCTCGTCGCGCGCGGCTACGTGGACGACGCGGCGTTCGCCCGCCACTGGGTCACGGCCCGCGCCGCGCGCGGCTATGGCGCCGCACGCCTCCGGATGGAGCTGCGCGCCCGCGGCATCGCCGTGCCCGTGATCGCCGCCGCGCTCATCGCGCTCGGCGGCGACGACGCGCTGGCGCGTGCCCGCGAGACCGCGCGGCGCCGGCTGCCCGCGCTGCGCCGGGGCCGGCCCGATCGCGTGGCACCCCGCCTGCGCGACCATCTGCTGCGCCGCGGCTTCGCGACGAGCGTGGTCGTGCGCGTCGTCCGCGAGACGACCGGCGTCGCGGCCGACGAGTGAGCCGCTCAGCGCACGCGGCCGCCGGCGTAGCGCAGCCGGTAGACGACGACGCCGGCGCGCTCGATGGCCTCGGCGCCGGCGAAGCGGTCGAGATCACCCTCCCAGGCGTTCGTGTACGCCCACTCGCCCCCGGCGTGGCGCGCGGGACCGCGGTAGGGCGCCGCGACGTCGCCGCGCTGCAGCGCCTCGCGCAGAAACGCGTACACCGCAGGGAAGTCGGCGGGCGCGACGAGCCCGCCGGCGTACGTCATCGCCCAGCGCGGCGCGCCGGTGTCGTCCACGGTCTCGAGCCCGGCGAAGGTGGTGAGGCCGACGTACACGTCGCGGTAGAGCCGCTCGCCCTCGCGATACTCCAGCTGCTTGCTGCCGGGGATCAGCGGCGTCACCGTCGCGTCGTCGCCCTGTGCCGCATACGTCGCGCGCTTCGCGCGCAGGAGAAAGGCGGCCAGGGCGGCGGAGTCGGGCACGACCCGGATGGTACAATGACGCTCCCATGACCGGCGCCCAGATCCGTGAGGCATTCCTCAAGTATTTCGAGCGGAACGGGCACACGCGCGCGCCGTCGTCGCCGCTCGTGCCCGTCGGCGACCAGACCCTGCTCTTCACCAACTCTGGCATGGTGCAGTTCAAGGGCGTGTTCCTCGGCGAGGAGCGACGGAATTACACGCGTGCCACCACCTGCCAGAAGTGTGTGCGCGCGGGTGGCAAGCACAACGATCTCGAGAACGTCGGCCGCACGGCGCGGCATCACACGTTCTTCGAGATGCTCGGCAACTTCTCCTTCGGCGACTACTTCAAGGCCGACGCGATCAAGTTCGCGTGGGAGTTTCTCACCAAGGACCTGGGCGTCGACCAGCGACGGCTCAAGGCTACCGTCTTCACGGACGACGACGAAGCGTTCAATCTCTGGAAGTCGGTTGCCGGCCTTTCGGACGAGCGCATCCTGCGCCTGGGCGAGAAGGACAACTTCTGGGCGATGGGCGATACCGGCCCGTGCGGGCCCTCCTCGGAAGTTCACTTTCACCAGGGCGACGACCTGCCCTGCGCCGAGGAGGCGGCGGGCCGGCGGTGTCTCGGCCCCGCGTGCGAGTGCGACCGCTGGCTGGAGATCTGGAACCTCGTCTTCATGCAGTTCAACCGCGACGCCGCCGGCAAGATGACGCCGCTGCCGCGCCCGTCCATCGACACCGGCATGGGTCTCGAGCGCATGGCGGCCGTCATGCAGGGCAAGCGTTCGGACTACGAGACCGACCTCTTCGCGCCGTTGATCCGCCACATCGCGCAGCTGAGCGGCAAGTCGTACGGGCTCGATTCCGAGCACGACGTGTCGATGCAGGTCATCGCGGATCACGTGCGCACGACGACCTTCCTCATTGCCGACGGCGTGCTTCCGTCCAACGAATGGCGCGGCTACGTGCTGCGGCGGATCATGCGCCGCGCGATGCGCCACGGGCGCAAGCTCGGGCTCGCCGAGCCCTTCCTCTGGCGCGGCGTGGCGTGGGTGGGCGAGGTGATGGGCGCCGCGTATCCGGAGATCGTGAGGGAGCGCGACCGGATCATCGAGGTCGTGCGGCAGGAGGAAGAGCAGTTCGCGCGGACGCTCGACCAGGGCATGCGCCGGATCGAGGAATACGCGCAGGCGCAGGGCGCCGGGCGCGGGCGGCCGATCGACGGCCGCTTCCTGTTCACGCTCTACGACACGTACGGCTTCCCCCGCGACCTCGCGGAGGAGATCCTCGTCGATCAGGGCTGGCGCGTCAGCGACGAGACGGAAGCGACGTGGACGCAGGAGATGGAGGCGCAGCGCGAGCGCGCCCGCGCCAAGGCCGCCTTCGGCGGCGACGAGGAGGCGACGGAGGCGGTGGCCCTCTACCAGCGGATCGGCGGCAGCCTGCCGCGCCCGCAGCAATTCCTCGGCTACGAGACGCTGACGGCGCCGGCGAAGATCCTGGCCATCGTCGCCGACGGCCGCCGGGTGCGCGAAGCGGCCAGCGGCGACGAGATCGAGGTGATCCTCGACCGCACACCGGGCTATGCGGAGTCGGGCGGGCAGATCGGCGACCGCGGCACGCTCGTCGGCCGCACCGGCCGGGGTGACATCGTCGACACGTACTACCGTGGCAGCAAGCTGATCGTGCACCGCGTGCAGGTGCGCGCGGGCGGCTTCCACGAGGACGAGGACGTCGCGGTCTCGATCGACTCGCCGCGGCGCCAGGGCTTGCGCCAGCACCACACCGGCACGCACCTGCTGCACGCGGCGCTCCGCAAGGTCCTCGGCAGCCACGTCACGCAGGCGGGCTCGCTCGTCGCGCCCGATCATCTGCGCTTCGACTTCTCGCACGGCGCCTCGGTGAAGGATCGCGAGGTCGAGCAGATCGAGGAGCTCGTGAACGAGGAGGTGCAGAAGAACACGCCGGTCACTCACAGCGAGATGAACCTCAAGGAGGCGCTCGCCGCGGGGGCCATGGCGCTGTTCGGCGAGAAGTACGGCGAGCGCGTGCGCGTGGTGAAGATCGGCGACTTCTCGACGGAGCTCTGCGGCGGCACGCACCTCGAGGCCACCGGGCAGATCGGCTTCTTCAAGGTGGCCGAGGAGGGCGCGGTGGCCGCTGGCGTGCGCCGCATCGAGGCGGTGGCGGGCACCGCGGCGGTGGAGGCGGTGGCGCGGCGCGAGCGCGTGCTGCGCGAGATCGCCGACATCCTCAAGATCGGCGCCGAGGAGACGCCTCAGCGCCTGCGCAAGCTGCTCGACGAGCAGAAGGCGCTCGAGCGCCAGCTGGCCGAGATGGAGACGAAGCTCGCGCGGGGGAAGGCGGACGATCTGGTGGCGAGCGCGCGCCAGGTGAACGGCGTCGCCGTCGTCGCAGGGCGCATCGACGGCCTCGATGCCGACGGGCTGCGCGCGGTGGCGGACACGCTGCGCGACCGCCTCGGCTCGGGCGTCGTCTGCGTCGGCAGCGTGCTCGACGGCAGGGTCAACCTCGTGGCTGCCGTCACCAGGGACCTCGTCAAGCGCTTCCCGGCCGGCAAGCTCATCCAGGAGGTGGCGCAGGCCGCCGGCGGCCGGGGCGGCGGACGGCCGGACCTGGCGCAGGCGGGCGCCGCGGACCCGGGCAAGCTCGACAGCGCGCTCGCGCTCGTCCACGTCTGGGTCGGCCGCCAGGCCTGAGCGTGCTGCTAGGATAGGAGGCCGTGGAGCCTCATCTCAAGATTCTCCACACCGTCTCCGAGGCGGTGAGCCGCACCCTCGACGTCGAAGCAATTTTGAAGACGGCGCTCGAGGCGCTCACGCACGTCACCGGTCACGAGATCGCCAGCCTGCACCTCGTCGCGACCGACGGCGTGACGCTCGAGCTGCGCGCCGATCGCGGCCTCTCGGGGCAGATGCGCGAGGTCAATCGCGTGCTCACCGTCGGCGAGGGGATCATCGGCCGCGTGGCGGCCAGCGGGACGACGGCCGTGATGCGCGACGTGATGGGCTCGCCCGACCTCTTGCCGTCGGCGCATGAGGCCGTGCGCCGCGACCGCATCCGCGGCTTCGTCTGTGTGCCCATCCACGCGCGCGGCCGCATGCTGGGCACGCTGTCGCTCGGTCGTCAGACCGACGATCCGTTCGACGAAGGCGAGGTCACGCTGCTCGAGGCGACGGCTCAGCAGATCGCCATCGCGCTCGACAACGCACGCCTGTCCTCCGAGCTGGTGCACGCCGAGAAGCTGTCGGCCGTCGGCGAGCTGGCCTCGGGCGTGGCGCACGAGATCAACAACCCGCTCACGACGATCCTGGGCCTGGCCCAGCTGCTGCTCAGCCGGTCGGACGTGACGCCGGGCATTCGCGAGCGCATCGCGCTGATGGCCGACGAGGCGGCGCGCGCGGCGGCGATCGTCCAGAACCTCTTGATGTTCTCGCGCCACTATCCGCCGGAGCGCCGGCCGTGCTCACTCGCGGACGCGGTCCAGCGCGTCATCGCGCTCAAGGGCTACCAGCTCGAGCACGACAAGGTCCGGGTGACGACGGAGCTGGACCACTGCCCGACCGTGTGGGCCGACGAGAACCAGGTGCAGCAGGTCCTCCTCAACCTCGTGCAGAACGCGCACCAGGCGATGGCGCGACAGGCGAGCGAGCGCGTGCTCACGGTGCGGCTGCGGCCGCGCGACCGGCACGTGGCCATCGAGGTGCTCGATAACGGGCCTGGCATCCCGCCGCACCTGCTGTCGCGCATCTTCGATCCGTTCTTCACGACCAAGCCGCCGGGCGAGGGCAGCGGCCTCGGCCTGTCGGTCTCGTACGGCATCGTCGGCCAGCACGGCGGGCGGCTGTACGCGGAGAACCGTCCGGAGGGCGGCGCGATGTTCGTCGTCGAGCTGCCGGTGGGGGAGCGCGCCTGACCGCGCGGCGCGCGGCCCGGCGCGCGCTGCTGGCGACGACGCTGCTGATCGCGACGGGGTGCGCGGGCGTCGGCGGTCCCGTGCCCGGGGCGCCGCCGCACCACCGCCAGCACGGCTTCGCCAACGTCCCTCCGATCGAGCGGCCGGGCTTCTGGACGGTGCAGGCCTTCCGCGCCCGGCGCCTGTGGGCGACGCTGGCCGCCACCAAGCCGATCCCCGAGTTCCCGCGCGTGGCCAACGACGGCCGCGCCCTGCGCGACAACCGCGAGGCGTCGACGCTCACCTGGATCGGCCACGCGACCCTCCTGATCCAGCTCGACGGCGTCAACGTCCTCACCGATCCGCACTTCTCGGAGCGCGCGAGCCCCGTCGGCTTCGCCGGCCCGCGCCGGCTCAACCCGCCCGGCCTCGCCTTCGAGGCCCTGCCGCCGATCGACGTCGTGGTGATCTCGCACGACCACTACGACCACCTCGACCGCCCCAGCGTCGAGCGGCTGGCCGCCGCGCACAATCCGCTGTTCCTCGTGCCGCTCGGGCTCAAAGCGTGGTTCGCGTCGCTCGGCATCGAGCGCGTGCTCGAGCTGGACTGGTGGGACAGCCGCCGCGTGGGCGGCGTGACCTTCACGCTCACGCCGGTGCAGCACTGGTGCGCGCGCACGCCGTGGGACACCGACCGGCGGCTCTGGGGCGGCTGGGCGCTCGCCGGTCGCGAGCGGCGCCTGTTCTTCGGGGGCGACACGGGCTACTACGGCGGCTTCCGCGAGGTCGGCGCCCGGCTCGGCCCGTTCGACCTGGCGCTGGTCTCGATCGCCGCCTACGAGCCGCCCGCGATCATGCGCTTCACCCACACGACGCCGGAGGAGGCGCTGCACGTCTTCACCGATCTCGGCGCGCGGACGTTCGTGGCCATGCACTGGGGGACGTTCGACCTCTCCGACGAGCCGCTCGACGAGCCGCCGCGCCGCCTGCGCGCGGCCGCGCGCGCCATGCGCCTGCCCGACGAGCGCGTCTGGGTCCTCGCGCACGGCGAGACCCGCCGGTTCTAGCTTAGCTACGCGGCTATCTTAGTGGGGGGCCCCGACATGGCCCCCCACACCCCCCAGCGTTCGCCGCGCCCCGGGGAACCCGTGGCGCGGCTCTAAATCCGCTCCAGCAGCAGGCCCTTGAGGTAGCGCGTCTCGGGGACGGTCAGCAGCACCGGGTGATCGGCGCTCTGCGTCAGCGGCGCCAGCACGCGCAGCCGCGCGCCGGCGTCGCCCGCGGCGTCCCGCACCATCGCCTCGAACGCGCCCTCGCTCACGTGGTGCGAGCACGAGAACGTCGCCAGCACGCCGCCCGGCTCGAGGAGCCGGATGGCGCGCAGGTTGATTTCCTTGTAGCCGCGCAGCGCGCCCTCGAGCGCGCCGCGGCCGCGCGCGAACGGCGGCGGGTCGAGCACGACGAGACCGAAGCGCGCGCCCGCGCGGTCGAGCCGCCGCAGCTCGTCGAAGGCGTTGGCGTCGCGGACCTCCGCGCGCGCGGCCACGCCGTTGAGCGCGAGGTTGTCGACGGCGCCGGCCAGGGCGTCCTTGGACGACTCGACGCAGACGGCGCTCGTCGCGCCGGCCAGCAGCGCGTGGCACGCGAAGCCCGCGGTGTAGGCGAAGACGTCGAGCACCGCGCGCCCGGCGCCCAGCGGCGCCACGCGCAGGCGATTGTCCGCCTGGTCGAGGTAGAGACCGGTCTTGTGACCGCCGCCGACGCGCACGAGAAAGCGCGCGGCGCCCTCCTCGACGATCACCGATGTCGGGCCCGGCGAGGTCGGCCCCGGCGCGTCGAGCCAGCCCGCCGCCGGCTCGAAGCCCTCCAGCGTTGCGGCCATGGGATCGTCGACGCAGAAGACGGCGACGTCGCCGACGGCCCCGCGGAGGGCCGCGGCGAGCTCGGCGCGACGGCGCGCCATCCCGAGCGTGACGGTCTGGAGCACGGCGACCGGGCCGTAGCGGTCGATCACGAGCCCCGCCAGCGCGTCGGCCTCGCTCCACACCAGCCGGGCGGCGCCCGCACGGCCCGCGCGCGCGGCGAGGGCGGCGGCGAGCCGCCGCTGCCAGAACTGCGCGTCGATCGCCTCGTCGGTCCAGGTGAGAAGCCGGCAGCAGAGCGCCGGGCGCGGGTTGAAGAGGCCGCGGCCGACGAACCGGCCGCCCGCATCGACGACGGTCACGACGCCGCCCGGCTCGACGTCCGAGACGTCGGCCACGTCGCCCTTGAAGATCCACGGATGCACGCGCGCCCGGTCGTGTCCGCGCTTGAGCCGCAAAACCCCGTC
>WNEQ01002131.1_pt1 | contig 10404 bp, 10 predicted proteins | sample 5399971 | NCBI WGS metagenome assembly WNEQ01 (sample SAMN13153330, study PRJNA577476) | soil metagenome | isolation source: 20 cm grassland meadow soil 2 days after 1st rain plot 5 | place: USA:California | collected 2015-09-18
TCGGATTTCCAGCCGTGTCCGTTTCATGTCGTCGCTTATGACTTTGGAATCAAGTCGCACATCTTGCGGAACCTCACACGATGCGGTGCCCAGGTAACGGTTGTTCCAGCGACAACGCCGGCCGCCGACGTATTGGCCTTGAAGCCCGATGGGGTTTTTCTCTCCAATGGCCCCGGCGATCCCGAACCCCTAGACTATGCCATCAAAAACGTCCGCGCTCTGGTTGCTAAAAAGCCGATTTTTGGTATCTGCCTGGGTCATCAGATTATGGGCCTCCCGTTCGGGGGGCGAACATTCAAACTGAAATTCGGACATCATGGTGGAAATCATCCTGTCTTGAACATCGAGCGCAAGCAGGTGGAAATTACCGCGCAGAATCACGGTTTCGCTGTCGACCCGGAAAGTCTGAACATGAACGAAGTCAACATTACTCACGTCAATTTGAACGACAACACCGTTGCTGCTGGGGTTCACCATCAATCTCGGTAGAAAGCGATGGGCGCATTTCTCAGCTTATGCCGGCCTATTTCAGGATGGTGGGTCGCGATGGGTCAACTCTTGTAATCGACCACTCTCTTTTTGCCGATTACTTCACACTTGAAATCCGCGATCGCGAAAGAAAAGAGATCTGGCAGGCACCATGACGGCTTTAAGAATTTGAATCTAGTTCGCGGTTTTCGTCGGTTGGCTTGGGTCATCCAATCTCTGTTACGATTTCTACATGATCGTGTCCGATCTGCCCGATGCCAATCCCGAACACTGGCGGCTGGGCATCTTTTACTTCAAAGCCAAGACCGGCGATTATTCGTTCCGCAGCGTTTTGGATACGGACGGACGTTGAACTTCGCGAATGCTTGGGCATGGCTGCTCATCGGCGTCATGGTGTTTGTACTGGTCGGCGTCCTTCTCAATCGCGGCATGAGGCGACGCACGTAAAACTTCTATTGAGCCGTCCGGTTAAGTGGGAATCGTCACAATGACGGAAGACCAGCTTCGGAAGATCACAATCGGACAGCCGCACGTAGTGAACAGCAACATCGCCATTGTCGATTACGATCCGGTGTGGCCGGTTTTGTTCAAGGAAGAGGCCCGACGAATCCGAGCGGCACTTAGTGACCGGGTTTTGCGCATTGAGCATGTCGGTTCGACTTCGGTTCCTGGCCTCGCGGCCAAACCGATAATCGATATTGTACTTGTCGTCGCCGACACTGCTAAGGAAGGCGCTTACGTCCCTGCTCTTGAAGCTGCGGGCTACACACTACGCATTCGGGAACCGGATTGGTATGAGCATCGGATCTTCAAAGGGCCAGATTCCGATACCAACGTGCATTGCTTTTCTGATGGGTGTCCAGAAGTCGAACGGATGCTCGCATTCCCTGATCGGTTACGTGCCAATGATGTGGACCGGCTTTTGTACGAACGCACAAAACGCGACCTTGCGGCAACGACGTGGAAGTACGTCCAAAACTATGCCGACGCCAAAACTGCTGTTGTGGATGAAATCCTATCAAGAGCGCGAAACGCGAACTTACAAGAACGACAATGGGGGGCAAGAGTATCAATTTGATCGTGTGGCCGGTCTCATTATTCAGTGGTTTAACAAGACGCTGAAGTGGGACCCTGCCGCTCTAAGGACCGTTTCAGGATGACCAGGCTCTACGTTTCGCCTATCTTTTCCAAAATCGTCTGGTTGCATCCAGAACGAGTCCAACGCCGCTAATGAGAAGAATGCAAGCCATGAGCACGACGGCCGGTTCCGATAACCTTATCATGCCATGGCCCCACTAACTTCCACGGCCGGTGGGATACAGATTGATGCGGTCATGGTCTTCCCGCGCCTTTCTGATTGACGATAGCAATCGTTCTCATCGAGAGCCTCCTGCTCTAACTGAAGTCGGTCTTATGTCCATCATGGCCGCACCCCGCTCCAAGACTGGTCCATATTGACGGATCGAGTCATCCGCGCGTAAAGTCGCGATACCCAAAGAAGCGGCCAATAACGTTCCTCGACAAAAATTGCGGATGCCGATCTTCTGATGGAACTACGTCGTCGAATGATATGCCGTACCGGCTACAGGGCCAATGGAACTTTAGTGCTCGAAGCAATCCATCTGCGTCGCTTCCCTTGGGCGCGAGTATATGGACAGCCGACTGACCCTAGACCGGACCTATTCGAAAATCCGGTGCGCCAGAATCAAAAGCTTCAACGAGGCGTGCGCAGAACGGCTTTGCCCCGTATATACAAGTCGCCGAGAGTTCAGATAGGACCCAATCAAAAATTGTGCGCGACGGTGTGGCTCCGGCAGTTAATGGAGATCCTAGGCGGCGGAGGGGGGCTTCTCAACGTTCTGTCTGAAGAAGTAACGGAGCCTGGAGCCATAATCAAAGACAAGCGGATGTTCGGCGGGCTTGCCATTATAGTCAACGGTCACATGTGCTGCGGGATTGTGGGGAATGAGCTTGTCATACGCGTGGCCGCAAACGAATGGGAGCGAGCCCTTTCGCAACCACACGCTCGCCCAATGGATTTCACTGGCCGGCCGATGCGCGGCTTCGTCTACGTTGACCCAACCGGATTCCGGTCCAAGGTTCAACTCAGAGCTTGGATTCAACGAAGTTTGAATTTCGTTTTGTCCTTGCCCCCAAAATGAACGTGAGCAGTTATGCGCGGCGCAACCGCTACTACGTTGGCGGAGTCAATCCACTTTGACGTAATACCGCGATCTCGTAGAAGTGAATGGGCCGACTGTCCCAATAGTATTTTGCGAGACCCGACAAAGTCACTCAAGCCACTAGGCCCGGCCAGTCGCGCTCCCGGATTCCAAATTTTCCGTGTGTGTGCGCGCGCTGGGCGCGCTCATTCTGGCCCGGCTCCACTTCCGGAAAGATGATTGCCATCGCACAGGTTGGTGGAGGCTGCTGGAGAGCATTCGCCACGTGCCTGTTCGTCATCAGAATCCCTCGTTGATGATTGGCCATGAATCCAAAGTGCCGGATGCGGACCAACCCTTGCGGCAGCACGTGCACAAGAACCGCCGGATGAACTCTTCGGCTGAAAGAGTCATTTTGCGTTTCTTGTTGCCGTGAGCATAGTCCCTCCAACGGAAGGTGACTTGATTGCCATCGGAAGAAATCAATCGACTTAGCAGAAAATGCCCTACTTTAGTTCTATATGAACTCGACCTTCCGGCCATTCCCCCGGTCAGCGTCACCGCCCGATAGTGCTCCGAGCAAGAACACTTCGCCCTGAGAGGAGAACTTATGCAACCACAGATCGCGTTTTGTAGCCGGTGTCGCGGTATGAGAGTAGGCTGGAACCAGCGCTATGTCTTGCATTCGCTAAAGTGTAGGCAATGGCGCCGCCACTCCTCCAGGTTATTCGGCCTGATGTTCCTTACGGCGGTTCTGTCTCTGGCTTTTCCCCAGCCGAGCAAGACGGTCGATTCCGTCGATGAGGCTACCGCGCTCCCGGAACAGGAAACCATTGTTCAACACAAGGTTGTACAGGTTAGCAGTCCTGTGGTTCGCTCGATTGAAGCGTTCCTCACCGCCCACAAGATTCCTGGTTCCGACCTGAAACGGCTGGCGCAAGCCATTGTTGCTGGTGCGAAGAAGCATGATTTGGATCCAAGGCTGATCGCCAGCGTCGTGATCGTCGAAAGCCGGGGAAACCCGTTTGCGATTTCGGGCAAAGACGCGATTGGCGTGATGCAGATTCATCTGCCAACTTGGGGACAGACTGCGGACCAAGAGGGCATTAACCTTCTGAAGGTCGAGGACAACGTCGATCTTGGTGCACGAATCTTAAAGAACTACATAATAAATTTCGGGCTGTGGGAAGGTGTCAAACGATACAACGGCTTTTTCGTCGACGATCCGGTTTCGGAGGGTTCCGCTCAGGAATACGTCGCCAAGGTTCAATGCATTTACGAATTCCGGTCCGAAGACCGATCCGTCAATCCTGTCTCAATGCCTGCTGCGGATGGATTTTCGCGGCGCGGCCGGCGGGAATCATAGACGCCGCAACTGTTGTACAGAGAAGTGCGGGCGAAACTAGAGACACCAAGCATAGGAGAATCAAAAAGAGTTTTTCTCAGGGCGTGCGCAGCGATGCGGCAACGGAGCCGCATGAAAAAGGACTAGTGAAAAACGAGTGGCTGGTTTTACCGGAACTCGCCCAGGGCTTAGCAAGCCGTACTGTCAGTTGACGTAATACCGCGTTATCTGAAACTTGAACATTTCATGTGATGAACACAGTGTTGGACTTTCGTCGCTCCAATGTGGCAGGAGTTGTAAGCCGAAAGGTGTATATATTCGGGTCCTGGCGTCCAAGATCGGCAAAGCCCCGCCAACACTGCGGAACATAAACGCCGACTATTATTGCTTGTTTTTCACCCCGCTGGCTGCGCACGTCGAACCAGACGTGCCACGTGCGTCCGAGAGATGCAAATATTTCATTTTTGCTTTGTTGGCCCCGTGGAATAATCCCGCGAAATGCGCCGAGGGTGGTCTACACGCCTGCGCGCTCGAAAACTTAAAAATTGTTCTTTCAAGACCAAGTGACATTCCGGCCGAAAATGTCGCTATATCTCCTAGGAAGGTAGCAAATGCGGGAGTCAGGGCACTTTCTATCGAGCAATCCACCAAGAGCGCGTCGTTCGATCGCAATTACCAGTGTATGCGGGCTCATTGTCCTGATACTCACGTGCTCCGTTGCAGCGCTGGCTGAAGAAAACCCGAAAGTCGAGGTGTTCGGCGGTTTTTCATTGCGCGAGACGCAGCCACCGCCAGTATCGTTTCCGACAGGCCCCTTTCCCGACTATCTCGCCGGTTGGCATTTCAGCGTGGCAGGCCGTTTGAATCCATACCTTCTTCTTGTCACGGAGGCCAGCGCGAACAGCGAAGATGGGCGTTGGGTAACTCAACCCGGTGTACACCAATGTGCCAGCACGGTCTGCGTCGGCCCCCAGGAATACGTTCCGGGAATACGTACACACGCCTATCTCTTTGGTCCTCGCGGTGAACTGCCCGTCGGTAGCGGCGACGTTTTCGCCCATGTTCTGGCTGGACCTGTTCACAAGAGCATTGAGGGAAGGGCGACAGGCACAGGCCTTGGCTTCGGTTTGGGCGGAGGCTTTGATATGCACCTCTTTGGTCCTGCGATTGGACGGATTCAGCTGGACTGGATACCCAATCGATCGTTGGGACAGTGGGAAACAGGTATGAGATATACGTTCGGAATCGGTTTCAAATTTGGATCTTGAGTGCCGATTCCGCCTGATCCGACAGGAGCATTATCCTGATCCGACACGAGCATTATGAAGATATCTTCTTTACTGACGTACCTCCTGTGTTGCCATAAGCTTTGCATTGCCTATCAAGATCTGCATCTGAAGTGGAGCTCCCTCTGAAGAAAATCCCCAACTGGAAGAGAACACAGCTTCTCGGCTACGACCTCTTTATGGGTTTGATTCAACGGATCGGCCGGTAATCACCGACTAATTGTCCAAGTTGATTGAGTGCTAAACACTGCGGCGCTTTGCGTGAGCTCCCGTCCAAAAACCGTTTGCTGAGAAGTTGAATCTTTCAATGCTCCCGACTAGAGTTGATGTTGAGAAAAGCATGCGACTCATTCCTGTATTCTTTGTTCTCCTGGCGATTCGGACCGCCGCGCTCGCTTGCGTGAGTAGCACAGAACCAGGGTTCGACTGGATGATTAAGGATTCGACGTTGATCGTTCGCGGTGAAGTGCTTCGTGAATCCGGCGACAATCAGTGGATCCAAGGCGAGAAACGGCATGCGTCCGATGTTCTTGTCGAGCGCGCGTACAAGGATACGGCGTCCAACATTATCCGGGTCAGCTGGAAGGAATACGCCACTTGCCCGCGAGCTCGCCTCAATAAGAACGATTACGGCCTATTCTTCTTACGCGCCAGCGGATCGGAATTTGTGCTCGTCGACGAACAATACGGAATGCTAACGGTTAGTCGCTGGCAGGATGACTCCCAAGGCTTGGATCCATTTGTAGCGATCGAACGTGACTTCAAGCGGGCGATTCAGAATGACTCGGGCAGGCAGCTAATCGAAGACGTGTTGCTACTGGGCAGCTTACGCCAGCCGATAGACACTGCCGAGCTCCGCGCCCTACTTCCTACAAACGACGAGACTCTCGAAAGTGCCATCCATTTGGCTTTGCTCAAACTGCACGACTATTCGGAATTACAAGCCGCTGGCAAGCTAGTGGAAACCGTTCCTGAAAGTCGTAATTTTTTCCTCCCTAAACAGGAGGCCGCATACCTTCGTTCGCAAATCGGTTCAGAGATTATGCGGATCGAAGACCCGAGGCAACTGTCGATTTTGCAGGCCTTCACTCTCTCTTCCAATTACTGGTTGCGCCAGAATGCGGCCTATGCCTTACGTCACCTGCACGATTTTTCCAACGTGCGCTATTTGATCAGGCTTATCGAGGATCCATCGGAAGAAACGCGTATCCAGGCGATGCGTGGCCTGCAGGAACTCCTAAGGCCCGGACCGGAGGGATATGGTTGGGTCCCCCCTACCCCGCTGACAGGAGGAAAAGTCACAGAGCAAGCAGTCATCGCTCGTTGGAGAGCTTGGTGGCAAGCGGAGGGGGAGTCAAGGTATAGAAAATGAAATCCCTGTGTACGAACGGTCCATAGGGGATACAAACTAATCAGCAGGTCAGCAGTTCAAGTCCACGACGAAGAGGTTCTCAAGCAGGCTGAACTCCGGTCACGGAAGCAGGCAGCACAACTCGGTTTTCAAGTCCTTCCCGCTACGAACAGATAATTTGTTCCTTGGGAGTCGCCAAGTGATTAGCAATCGCCGGAGGTGTGTCAGACCGACGTATAACCGCGTATCCTTCGTTTTGCAGGACACGTGGACTCGCGATTTCACTTCTCCGACAACGCGACAATACGTCCACTGATGGCGACTCCGAGGTAAGCGTAACTCTGGCTAACCTGTAGTTAGGACCCAGCGCCCTTCTGAACAAGAATTCCAGCTCTCCTAAGTATGGGCTCTGCATCTTGCCAAAATGGCAAATGCTCTGGATCCCAGCAACCATGGCCGCAGTCATAGAGCCTGAATGTTCCGTCCTTCGCTGCCTCAGCGAGTAATTTCCCTACCCGCCATGGGATCAGACGATCTTGCTTTCCATGTATGACTAAGACCGGCCCTCGGAATGCCCTGATCGTGCTGAGGTTGTCAAACCGGTCACGCAATAGAAATGGTGGCGCAAAGTATTGCGCCGCGAAGATTCCCAGTGATGGAAAGGTTGATTGCAGGATGAGGGCACGTAGCGGCCGGTCCCTGGCCAGTAGACACATTGCTCCACCCCCAAGAGATTGACCGAAACCAAAGACCCTTTCCCTGTCCACCCGCGCATCCGCTGCGATATGGTCGTACGCAGCGTCTACCGCTACTCGGATCGCTTCTTCTGATGGACTCCCAGCTGACCTTCCGTAGCCAGGGTATTCCACGAGTAGCACACCGATGCCACGAACTCGAAAGCCCTCAAACGAAGATGTCCAGAAGTCTATGACCTCGCCGTTACCGTGGCCGAAGATCATGACCGGCTGCTTTTCCGGCACCGAAGCCGGGAGAAAGATCGCCTCGATGCGGCCGACGGGCGTCTGCAGGTGAATGACCTCCGACCCTGGTGCAGACGGCGGATTCTTACTAACGCGCGTCTTGGTTCCTGGGTAAATCATCGCCCTCTGCAAAAGGAACAGAGACGCTAGGAAGGCAATGTACAAGCAGAGGACGCAGACGGTCAGAATCTTCAACGCGTTCATATCTGGGGCCTAAACTTGTATTCGACTGCGCTCCGACTACAGTACCTGGGAATAGGCCGGGCAGTCTAAAACCCAGCGTTTAAACTACCAGGTCGTCAAGTACCTTTCGAGCAACATAATAGCTGCTACGACTAGTGGCTTGCTCCATTCTTGCGATCCGGCGCGTCGAACAAAACCCATCAGGACAAGTAACCCGTCAGCTGCGTGAACGTAGTGTTTTGAAATTTCAGCGCGCAATAGACCTCGCTGTGCGATGTCAGTACCCCCATCGAGCGAGCGTTGGGCGAATTGCTTCGAGCGACAACTTACGCGGCCACACAAGAGCAGGGTCTTCTCCAGAGTAGACGACTGAAAGCTCGTTGATCGGAAAGCCCGAGATTGCCACTGTATCGTAGGTAAGTGTGATCGATTCCTGAAATTCGCCGTCGACGGTCTTGTACTTCCGTGGGCCTCGAAAGCTTTCCTGCTCACCGATCCATTCATACCCGGAGCCGATAGACTTGAAGGCCACAGTGCGTGAAGTCTTGCCTTCAATGTGAAGCATCGCGTCATAGCCTCTTCGCGGCCCCTCTTCGAGACGAATCGAAGCTTCTCGGCCCACCTGTGTAAACCCCAAAGCCTGGCGGTCAACTTTCGACATCGCTTCAAACATTGCCTTAACCCGCGCATCGTCACTCGTGACTTTCTCGGGTATGAGGCGGCAGGCAATAACTATGGAACACGAAAGCGCAATAACTGAAACGTATATTCTCATTCTTAACAACGTTGATATTACGACGGGGGCACTCGGGCACCAGGCTGAAGAATTGACTGTTAAATCGACCGGCTAATAGCGGGCGCGCCAAATGAACGTTAAACCGCGATTTCGGAAATCGGAAACTGGAATTAGGCCGTGGTTTTACCGCGTTTCACTCTTTTGTTTCCTCTCATGCAAGAAACATTTCTGAAATTTTTTTTGGTAGAAGCGCATTTCCAGAAACCGCAATGGACCCTAACAGCCCGTGGCAGTAGTCTCGAGTTTGAAATTGCGGTCAGCGAATACTCGCGCGGCGATTTGAGCATTCCAGCGGATCTTAGAGCCGATTCTGGCTTCCAGAACTTGCCAGAAGCACTTAATAACAGCAATTAGAGTAAGAAAGTAGGCGAGCGCGAGATCCTGAAGACCTCGCGGGGTGCCTTTACCGATCATCAGGCGCAGCACCAAGCTCAGATTGAAACCGGCGATGTGGATCAGGAGTCGTTTGAGAATGTTCTCCCGGCCTCGCAGATGCGTGCGTCTCATTCCACCCGTTTCGTAGCAATGAGCGAATGGCCGTTCCAGCATCAGACCTCGACGACGCAATAAGCTCTTGCCGCGGTCGCCTCGAATCCGTCGCCGATTGGCGTAGACGGCATCGCGTTCTGCTTTCTTGCCGATCCAATTTCGTTGTCCTCGTTTCGGCTCCGAAATGTAGCTGCGAATCCCGAACTCTTTGAGATCAACCAAGGTGTCATTACTGTGATAGCCCTTGTCGGTGACCAGTTCCTCCAACCAGTTTTCGGCAATCTGTTGAGCGGTCTCCGGATCTTCAGTCAACTTTTCCATCTGCTCGGCGACAGTGACTAGTGTTTGCTGAATCGTCGTCGTGTCTCCAGCATTCGCATCCTGCAAGGTCACCGCCAGCACGGCGCCCGTTTCCATATCGACGGCGTGCTCGGCTTTGTGCGCCAGATGTGTCTGACCATCTTTCATCTTCGTGATCTTGGCATCCGGATCATCGGGATGTTCCCATTCTTCATTGGACCCCTTCTTCGGCCTTTTCCGATCCAACTTGGCCAGATCCTCCTGCGTCGGCGTCTCAATCCCGCTCGCTTTTGCCAGCTTCGTGAGAAACTCCGTGTAACTTTCTCCCGTGTCCCGCCGAACGATGGATCGCATCGCCGCGTTGGCCTCCAGGGTCGTTCCGTCCACGCCAATCGTCTTCCCATCGATCAATCCGTGTTTCGCCAGTACCTGCAGCATCCACGTAAACACTCGGCCATGGGTCTCCAAATCGATCAATCGCCGCGTTCGCGATACCGTCGAATGATCCGGTGTGCTCTCCGTCAGCGCGAATCCCAAAAAGCTCTTCAAGCTCAGCGAGTCGGCGCAGCGCCAGGCAATCCCTCGTTCCGCGTCAATGCCTTCGAAATATCCGACCATCAACATCCGGAAATACACTCCCGGCGCGACGCTCGGCCGACCCATCGTTTCGCTCTTGTAAAAACGAACGCACTCCTTTTCGGCGAACTCATCAAACTTTTCGTCCTTCAGAATTTCATTCACCCGATCGTAGAAGACGTGCCCGCGCGTTCGTGGCAACTCTCCCGTCGCGATCCACAATGGCTGTTGCCGCGCTCGTTTTTTACCCATCGCCATAGGTTGAGCTCTCCTATAGCGACATTCTTCACAGACTACGGACAGTGTTGGTCCAATTACATTGAGTATTCGAGACTAAAATCGAGACTTTTACCACGGGCTGCTAGCCACATATACGCCTGGACGGGGTCGTGCGTGAAATTCTGACACTTCAAGTAGGCCATGCCGAGGAGGAACTGAGCATCTTGC
>WNEQ01002133.1_pt1 | contig 10395 bp, 10 predicted proteins | sample 5399971 | NCBI WGS metagenome assembly WNEQ01 (sample SAMN13153330, study PRJNA577476) | soil metagenome | isolation source: 20 cm grassland meadow soil 2 days after 1st rain plot 5 | place: USA:California | collected 2015-09-18
CGCTCGATCGCGACCAGCCGCGGATCGTCAAGGGCGTGCTGATGGACGGAAGACAGAATAGCGCCAATCCGACGCCCAACAACATCGTCGTCGTCCCGAGCGCGAACCCCGCCTACTACACCAGCATGAGCGAGGAGCTGTTCATCGAGCGGGACATCAATTGGCTGCGGCTGCGGGACGTGCAGCTGAGCTACGAGCTGCCGCAGGGGTTCCTCGGCTCTCGCAATGCCAGCGTCTTCGTCAAGGGCACCGATCTACTCCTGATCACCAACTACACGGGGCTCGACCCGATCGTGAACGGGAACACCGCGGCGGTGGGCGGCTCCGGCGGCGTGGGGATCGACTTCGGCAATTTCCCCATGCCACGAGGGCTGAACTTCGGCATCCGGATGGGATTCTGATCATGCACAGACGACTCTGCGCCCTGCTCGTCGCCGCGTTCGGCCTGGCGGCCGGCTGTCACGACTTCCTGGACGTCAACACCAACCCGAACGGCCCGCAGTCGGTGTCGGCGAACCTGTACCTGCCACCGATGCTGCACTGGCTCGTGACGTCGCCCCAGTACGACGGGCGCTTCGTCGGACGCTACACGCAGGAGTGGACGCTCCCGAGCTTGACTCTGCCCACCGCGCCGCCCACGACGTGGGACCGGATGGGCTACGATCCGGGGAGCGACAACGGGGGCGAGCAGTGGCGCGACGTGTACTGGTCGCTGGGGCAGAACCTGGTCGATATGAACGCCAAAGCCACGGCCGAGCAGCGCTGGGACCTCCTGGGCGTCGGGCTGGTCCTCAAGGCGTGGGGGTGGCAGGTTCTCACCGACCTGCACGGCGAGATCATCATCAAGGAAGCCTTCGACCAGTCGCGCACCACGTTCGATTACGACCACCAGGACTACGCGTATCAGGAGGTACAACGCCTGCTCGACAGCGCGATCGTGCTGCTGCGGCAGACCGACGGCGCCGTGGATGCCGGCTATCTCGGCAAGGGCGATCACATCTACAACGGCAACCGGGTGAAATGGCTCCGGTTTGCGTGGGGCATGAAGGCCTTGGTGTTGAACCACTTCAGCAAGAAGGCCACGTATCGGCCCGATTCGGTGATCGCGGCGGTCGATTCGTCGTTCCAAGACAATAGCGACGACGCGCTGCTCCAGTATCCGGCCACGAGCACGGACTTACAGGACTACAATTTCTACGGATGGTCGCGCAACAACATCAGGAGTTATCGCCAGACGCAGTTCGTGGTCGGCTTGATGAATGGCACGCAGTTCGGCGGGGCGGTCGATCCCCGGATGAGCCGCATGCTGGCGCCGGCCGCGGACGGCCAGTACCGGGGCGTAGATCCCAACCTCGGTGGCTTCGGCGCGCTCACGGCCGCGCAGCAGCCCTTCAACTTCTTCGGCTATGCCGGCACGGGGGGATCGGGTTTGCCGGCGAGGTACATCTTCGCCGACAAGTCGAAGCTCCCCGTGATGACCTACGTGGAGCTGCAGTTCATCAAGGCGGAGGCCGCGCTGCTCAAGGGTGATCAGGCGACCGCTCGGACTGCCTATGTGAACGGGATCTCCGCCTCCATCGACTTCGTGAACGCACGCAACCTGGACGCCGGCCAGACGCCGACCCAGATCACGGCCGCGGAGAAGACGGCCTTTCTCGCGGACACGAACATCGTCCCGCCGCCGGGGAACCTCACTCTGTCCCACGTCATGTCCCAGAAGTTCATCGCGCTGTGGGGTTGGGGGCACAACGAGCTCTGGATGGACATGCGTCGCTATCACTACACGGATCCGGTGAGCGGCATCGAAGTGTTCCGAGGCTTCACGCCGCCCACGAACGTCTACGCCGACAACCAGGGCAAGCTCGTGCAGCGGATCCGGCCGAGGTACAACTCGGAGTACGTCTGGAACCAGGCGGGGCTCTCCGCCATCGGCGCCCTCGCGGGCGACTATCACACCACGCCGCTGTGGATCACCCAACCGTGACGCGGTCCATGAACCGACCCCTTGCTCTCGCGGTGCTGCTCTGCGCGGCCCCGCTCGCCTCCTGCGACAAGAACGCGGTCCAGGAGCTCCCGCTCGCGCCGGTCCCCACGGCGCGCATCAAGTTCTTCAATTTTGGCCTGAACGCGCCCGCCGTGAATTTCTACGCCAACGACACGAAGATGACGGCGATCACGTCGATCAGCGACATTGAATCCACCAGCGGCGTGGCGTACAGCCAGGCAGGGAACGGCGGGCTCTATTCGGCACTCGCGCCCGGCACCTATACCCTCACGGGCCGGATCGCGGCCGCCACGAACAAGGATCTCCCCATCGACAACCTGAGCGCGACCATCGCCGACGGGAAGTCCTACTCATTCTATCTGAGCGGTCTCTACGATACCACGGCCAAGCAGGTGGATGCCTTCGTCGTGGAGGATCCGATCCCGGCGCAATGGGATTATTCGGTCGCTTACGCGCGGTTCGTCAATGCGATCTACAATGCGAACCCGCTGACCTTGTACGCGAAGAATACGGATGCCACCGTGACGACGGACTCGATCGCCGTCGGTGGGGAAGTCGCCTACAAGGCTGCCGGTCCGTTCACCGCCGTCCCGAACGGCGTGTACAATCTGGTCACCCGCTACTCCGGCTCGAACCGGAGTGTCATCACCAGAGGGAACGTGTCGTTCGTCCGCGGTCACATGTACACGATCGGGGCGCGCGGCGACACCACTAAGACATCCGGCACGCTGGTGCCGGCGCTGGACAACACGGCCAACCGGTGAGGGCTGATCAGCGGAACGCGCGGTCCCGCACCGCCAGGAGATAGCTCTCGCCCGGCCGCATGCCCCCGTGCCGCGCCATGAAGTCATAGGAGAAGAGCACGACACCCGCGGCGCCGAGGCCGCGCGCCACCCCGATTTGCTCCACCGTCCCGTCCACCGTGTTCTTGTACGCGCCGATGCCCGCCCACACGCGCGCGCCTCCCGCCGTCTCCACGGCGGTGCGGATCCGCTCGCGGAATAGCTCGGTCGAGTCGGTGTAGGCCATCGGACACGCGACGTCGAGGATGCCGCGGCGCAGCCAGTCGCGCCAATCCTGAAACCGCAAGTGGTACGCGTTCTCGGCGTCGCCGAACACGGCCGCGCTGACGAGCAGGCGCGGGTTCCGCTTTTTCACACCGTGATAGATCCGCTCCACGAGCTCGGTGATCTGCAGCCGCCGGAACCGATCCCAGGCGTCCGGAAAGGAGTCGCTGTAGACTAGCGGATCGGCCGGCTCTAGCCCCGCGAACCGGGTGCGGACCGAGTCCGGGAGCGTGGGGACGAGCCAGTCGCGGAACCGCTCGAGCGCGACCCGTGAGTAGTCGTAATCCGGGGCGGGGTAGCGGACGTAGTCGAAGTGGAGCCCGTCAAGCTCGTATCGCTCCACCAGATCGATCCATACCGAATAGATGTGCTCCTTCACCTCGGGTGCCGCTGGGCTCGTGTAGAGGCCCTCCACATGATCGCGGTTGGCCTGCGCATACGCGGCGAGGGCCTGCACGTAGCTAGGATCGCGGGGGTCCACGTCGTACAACTCGCGCGCGAGTGGTCGGGGCACCGCGAGGAGATCGGGCCGGCGATACATGAAGTGCGCGGAGTCCTGGGGCAGGCTGTCGGCGTTGGCCACGAGCTCGGTGTTGATCCAGGCGTGCACGCGCAGGCCGCGGCGGTGGGCCTCGCGAATCGTGCGGCCGAGCGCGTCGTAGCCGTTCCGGCCCGCGAGGGCGGGCGGCGGGGGCTCCCAGCGGCTCCGGTAGTACGCGTCGCCGCGTCCGCGGACCTGCACGATCAAGGTGTTGAACCCCGCTTCCGCGGCCCGGCGCACCATCACGCGCGCGCTGTCGGGATCGGCGAGCGTGGAGCGCACCACCCAGAGGGCGCGGACCTCGGCCGTCGGCGCGACCGGCGCCGGAGGCCGGGCGGGCGCGCAGGCGGCAAACACCCAGAGCGCCGCACCGACACCGAAGATCGCGCCGCGATGAGTCCTCACCCCCTGTCCCCCTCTCCGTTCCGGAGAGGGGGGATTAAGCCTGGGCTAGTCAATGCTGGGGCTGCGGCAGCGCGACGTCCGAGTTCCAGATGTCCTGCGCCATCAACCAGCGCCCGTTCTCCTTCACCCAGCGCACGAGGTACTTACCAGAATCGACGGCCGGGGCTCCGGGCGGGCGCTTCGCGCCCGCGGGCCAGGCGAAGTGCCAGCGGCCCAGTTCCACGGCCATGGGCCCGCTCGCCCACACCGACTCGGCGCGGAGCGTGAGCACCGGGGGTGGGCTCGACATGCCGTTCATCACGCCGAAGAACGCGCGGATCGAGTCGCGCCCGTGCATCGGCGCCATGTTGGGGGGCAGGATCACCGCCGTCGAGTGGTAGAACTCGGCCAGGGAGTCGGCGTGGCCCGCCGCCGTGAGCCGTGGCCATTGGGCGTCGGCGGCATCGATGGCCTGTTTGGCCTCGGCCGTGGTGTCGGGTGCGGGGGTCGCCTGGCAGCCGAGCAGGGCGGCGAGGAACGCGGGGACGCACGAGATGGGTCGCATGAGGAGCTCCGCTGGGGGAGGGCGACGACAATACAGGCCTCGCCGTGCGGTCGCAAGCGGCTATCTGACATACCAGGGCACGAGCTTCCGCCTGGCCTACCGTCCGTGTTATGGTGCGACGCATGAAACTGACGGGCCGGACGGGGGCTCTGGCCATCTGCTTGCTGTTCGTGGTTGCGGCGGCAGGCCTGCTGGGGGCTCACGTGTTCAGGACGTCGAAAGCACCAGCGGGACTCCGTTGTCCCCAGGACCCCGGCGTCGCACTGGGGTGCTACGAGCAGCATTACCGCTCGATCGTCGACCGGCAAGGCGTGGCAGCAGCCTTCGCCGACTTGAAGGCGCGGTATCCAGCAGATGCGGAGATGCAGCGGCTGTGCCATGCGATAACTCACACGATCGGCCAGGCCGCAGTGACGAAGTACTCCGGTGTCGCGGAAGCGTTTCGTCATGGCGATAATGCGTGCGGCTCGGGATATTACCACGGCGTGATGCAGGGCTTCGCCTTCACGCTGGGGCGCACCAGGCTATTGAGCGATCTCGATGGCGTCTGTGCCGGTGTCCCGGGGAAGGAACGGAAGTCGCTGGACTATTTCAACTGCGTACACGGGCTGGGACACGCGATCATGGCCGTCACGGATGACGATCTGTTTGACGCGCTGCGTGATTGCGATGGCCTGACGGGCTCCATGGAGCAGAATGCCTGCGCCAACGGCGTTTTTATGGAGAACCTGATCGTGGACGGTGCGCATGGCGGGCACTACAGCAAGTATTTAAAGCCGAGCGAGCCGCTCTACCCCTGCACCGCCGTCGGCGAGAAATACAAGACTGAGTGTTTCGACATGCAGACGTCTTACGCCTTGGGAGTCGTGCGGGGTGATTTTGCCAAGGTGTTCGAGTTGTGCGCGGCGGTCGGCGTGCCCTATCGGGCAGCGTGCTATCAGAGCCTGGGGAGGGATGCCGCGACGATCAGTCTGAACCAGGTGCCGGGTACGGTGGCTCGCTGCGCTCTCGGGACCGATCGGGAGCAGCAAGCGAATTGCGTCGTAGGCGCGGTGTTGGATTTCGTGTACTATTATCATTCTGACGTGCAGGCGAAGCAGCTGTGCGCGGCGCTCGATGCAGCGTTACAGGATGTTTGCACGCGCACGACGGCCAAGGTGGTCGGGCTTTTCTAAGCAGTGTGAGGGGCAAGGCCTCTCGGCACCTCGGCAGCTTGGCATCTAGCAGTTCGGGACGTAGCGCAGTCCGGTAGCGCACCTGAATGGGGTTCAGGGGGTCGCGGGTTCAAATCCCGCCGTCCCGACTCAACGGCGAGCCGAGAGGCTCGCCGTTTTTCGTCGGGCCGGCGGGCCTCTGCCGCCGCCGCTCGCCTGCGGCTCGCGGCATTCCCGGTCAAATCCCGCCGTCCCGACTGGTCGGAGAATCAGCCCTGCAACGAATTTCGTTGCGGGGCTGTTTCTTTCTACCCCATGCTGTGAGTAATGCTGTGAGTTTCTACCGGCTCACGATCCGGTGCGTTGGACGCAAAACCACGTTCTTGATCGTTTCGGCATCGGCCTGCTGGTACGACGTGACCAGCACTTCCTCGGTCTTCCACCCGCCGGCCGCGGCGACGTCCTTCACCGGGTATCCTTTCCGCTCCGTCGCCCGCTTCCGCCGAATCGAGTGCCACATCCCACGCCGCTGCGGCACGATCTGGGCCAACCTGTAGGCCCGCCGCAGCCAATCGTCTAACAGATGCCGACTGCACGGTTTCATCGCGTCCTTCGGCGACGGAAATACCGCCGTCATCCCGATCGCTGCCTGCACCTTCTGCTGCGCTGCCAGCGCTTCCCGAACCGAATCGCTCATCACAACGACTTGCTCGAACCCCTTCTTGTCGTGCTCGGCGCGCCAGCGGATCGTCCCGGCAGCAAAGTCGACATCATCCCAAACCAGGTTACGCCACGCAGAAATCCGTCGGCCGGTTCCTTCGGCCACGATGAGCGCCAGCGGGAGGAGCGGATGCACGCACGGCGCGACCTCGAGCAACTTGAGATACACGTCGTGCGACATCACCGGCCGCTCCGGGTTCTTCTCCTTGGGGAGCCGAACCCCTGTGAGGGGGTTCTCCCGCAGCAACCGCCGTCCTGTCGTCGTACGCTCCCGCGTCGCCCAGTTGAGCGCCGTCATGAGCATCACCAGGTCCAACTCGACGGCGCGGTCCCGGACTGGCCTGCCCGGCGTCACGCCCTTCAGAGTCGGGTCGCCCTGGCGCCTCGCCAGCGTGTAGCGCCGCACGTCCGACTCGGAAAGCGTCGCCACATCGCGCGTAGACCCGAGGAAGGCGATTACGCGCTCGAGGCAGCGCTGATCGGCTCGCTGCGTGCGGGGCTTCTTGCTCAGGTGCTGGGGGCTTTCCAGGTAGAGCTGGGCCAGCATGCCGATAGTGAGCGTCTCCTGGTCCAACGCCTGCTCGTTCGCGAGCAGGGAGCGGAGTAGCTCGTAGGCCTGTCGGATCGCAGTTCTTTGTCGCGGTGCCCCAGCGACTTTCGGACCTCCTTTCCGTCGACATAAACGGACCGGAACAGCGGGCCGCCAGGGCGGTCTTCATACAACCGCACCCTGGCGCCACGCTCGCCGACGGACTTCGACCAGCATTTCCGGTGCTTCATAACTTCCTCCGGAGTCTAGCGATGTCCTGGGCATCGGCGTCCGGATCATACGCCGGGCCGGAGGGAGTGACAAGCTTCGCGAGGTCACCACGGCGGATCTTGTGACGTCCATGTGGGTTCGCCCGGCGGTCGGGGATGGCCCCGTTCCGAACGGCGCGACGGATGGTCTCTTCACAGCAGCCCGTTTCCTGGGCGGCTTGGCCGGCGTCGAGCTCAGTGTTCGTGTAAGCCTGCGCGGCGTGGAGCAGCTTCTTGAGCAAACCGGTGCGCGCCGCCGCCGCCTGTTCGGCGCCGTTCTCGCGGAGCGTATCCGTCTCCTGAGTCGCCTCGCGGACGAACCGCGCAAGCCACGATGGCAAGCCACCGTCGACGGGGACTTGCTCGACGGTCGCGGCACACTCCCGCCGGTGGAAGAGGCTCAATTGGACGGAGTGCCGGCAGTGACCATGCGACACGGGCGACGTTGGGATCGTTGGTCCCCTCACTTATAGGTAGTCCCGCAGGGGGTCGAGCGTGTCACCACGGGGAGGGCCGGGACGTGCCCCTCTACAAGGGAATAGTCCCGCATCGGGCCGAGCGCGCCCGACCGAGGCTCCGTGGGGGATGGGCAAACGGTAGGGGCCGGGCAGGCCTCGGCCCTTGAGCGCGCGTCAGCGGGCGAATGGGCGCACTTGGGGGGATCAGTGCGCGTGCACCAGCGCGCGCACCGATATCTCCCCACTAGCTTGCACAACAAATAACGCGGCTGGAGTCAGTGCACTCCGAGATATTCCGATCTTCCTCGCGCCACGGGCATGCCCAGCGCCGCGCCTTGTGAAATGGGCCCAGCCTTATGGGAGGATTGACCGCCGCAGCAGTCAGCCCTATGTTCAAGGCGACGTTACCCCCCTAGTTCCTTCGGGAGCTAGGCGCGAGGCCGTGCCGAAAGGCCGGCCTCTGCTTTTTCCCGGCGCTCGCATGAAGACCTATGTGTATGTCGATGGCTTCAACCTGTACTATGGCGCCGTCAAGGGGACGCCGTTCAGGTGGCTTGATATCAGGAAGCTGTGCCAGCTGCTCCTCCCGCGGCACCAGATTGCCAGGATCAAGTACTTCACCGCTCGGGTCAGCGCCCGTCCGGGCGATCCCGATACGCCCACGCGGCAACAGACCCTTCTCCGGGCGCTCGGCACGCTCTCGAACTTCGAGATCATCTACGGTCACTTTCTGACAAACGAAGTGTCCATGCTTCAAGCCGGGTTGCCCGCCGGCGCGCCTCCGAAATACGTCAAGGTCATCAAGACCGAAGAGAAGGGGTCGGACGTCAACCTAGCTACGCACCTGTTAAGCGACGGCTTTCGGAAGGAGTATGAAGCCGCAGTATTGATCACTAACGACTCCGATCTCCTCGAGCCCGTGCGGATCGTGCGCAATGAGCTCGGGCTCGTCGTCGGGATTCTCAATCCTCACAAGAGGGCGAGCCGGGTGCTCGCGCGAGAAGCCTCATTCGTGAAGCAAATCCGCTCCGCTGCCCTCAGGGCGTCTCAGTTCCCAGCCAGGCTGAAGGACGCCCATGGCGTTATCACCAAGCCTGCAACGTGGTGATTCGGCAGAGGTGACCTCTCGTCACGTGTATCCCGTTGAGGCCCATCGCAAACCCTGTTACCTTCTTGGACCGAGTTTCGAGTCCTGGTTCTAATGTTCCTGGGTTTGAGATAGCCGATATGCGTCCCCTCTTGAGTGATCGAAGACTGATCCTAGGCACCGCGCGAGCCGCCCTCGGGCGACCGCGCGCGAGGTTGCCACGTACGTTCTCGCCCCGGTACACGGCGCGAACGGGATCGACCTGAGCGGGACCTGAGTCCGCTGTTTGGTCGCCCCGTCCGCGCGTGTTGCCGGACGGGGCGATTGCATTTGAGGGACCGCCTTGAGTAGCGGTCAGCGGACCATGGAGAACACCAAGCAGCGATTCGAGAGACCGGGCCAGCCGGAGCCACCAGTTGACTACTTCCTCGTCGTGGCACACTTCGAGGAGTGGTATGTCAGCCGTGAGATGGCCCAGGGCATCGAGGCTTCGCTCAACCAGACGCCGGCGCCCCAGTGGGTCATGTTCGTGGACCTGACCGGCGCACGGGTGCGCGTGCGTACGCGGTTGATCGAGTACATCTATCAGTGCACCGCCGAACAGCGGGCCCTGGCGCGTGCTTTCTATCGCGCTCGCAAGGCGGAGCGCAAGGCGGAAACGGACTGGGACGAGGACGAGTGACATGCTCCTGCAGCTGACGACGACGCAGCGCCCGGCGACGGACCTTGGGTTCCTATTACACAAGAACCCGGCCCGAGCGCAGTCGTTCGATTTGTCTTTCGGGCGCGTGCACGTCTTCTATCCCGAAGCGACGCCAGAGCGCTGCACCGCCGCGCTGCTGCTCGACGTCGACTCCGTGGGGCTGGTCCGTGGCAGGCGCGGGCCCGAAGGCGAGGGTGGTTTGCTGCAGCAGTACGTCAACGACCGGCCATACGTCGCGTCGTCGTTTCTGAGCGTCGCGATCGCACGCGTGTTCGGGAGCGCTCTGAAGGGCGAGAGCAAGAAGCGCCCTGACCTTGTGGTGGCCCCGATTCCGCTCGAGGCCCGAATCGCAGTGCTGTCGTGCCACGGTGGCGAAGGGTTCCTGCGTCGACTCTTTGAGCCCCTCGGCTACAGCGTTGCAGCCGAGCCGCAGCCACTCGACCCCAAGTTCCCCGAATGGGGGCAGAGTCGCTACTTCCGCGTCACACTGAGCGCAACGAAGCGACTCAGTGAGCTGCTCGGCCACCTCTAACGGGGTTGGTCCCGATCGCCACCGTGATGCTGGTGGTGGCGGTCGTCACGGTGTTGCCCTGGGCGTCCTGGACCGCCACCTGCACGGCGGGCGCGATCCCCGCCCCGGCGGCCGCGGTGCTCGGCTGCACGGTGAGGACGAGCTTCGCCGCCTCCCCAGCGCTAATGTTGAATGCGCTACTCGTAGCGCTCGTGAGGCCCGTCGCCGTGGCGGTCAGCGTGTAGCCGGTGCCTGCCAGGTTCAGACTCAAGGTCGAGAACGTCGCGACGCCGTTGACCGCCGCCACCGTCTTGGTCCCCGCGAGGGTTCCACTCGCCGGGTTGGTCCCGATCGCCACCGTGATGCTGGTGGTGGCGGTCGTCACGGTGTTGCCCTGGGCGT
>WNEQ01002134.1_pt1 | contig 10392 bp, 9 predicted proteins | sample 5399971 | NCBI WGS metagenome assembly WNEQ01 (sample SAMN13153330, study PRJNA577476) | soil metagenome | isolation source: 20 cm grassland meadow soil 2 days after 1st rain plot 5 | place: USA:California | collected 2015-09-18
GCTTGTGCTGGCGGCTTGCGGGGGCGCAGAAAAACGCAAGGTTGCGGTCCGCCAAACCCCCAAGGCACCCCAGGTCTTACCCCTCCGGTCGATCCGGCCTATTCTTCAGTCGGTTGACGTACCCAAGCCTGACGCTGTTGATAAGCTCATCGAACAGGCGGAGGACTTGTACTCGGCAGGCCTCGACGAGTACCGCGCCGGCAATCTGGATAAAGCCAAAGAGAAATTCGACCAGGCGCTGAGCGTCATCCTCGAGTCGAAATTCAATGTCGATGAACAGAACCGTCTTCGCGCAGAGTTCGACAAGCTGGTAGAAGACATCCACAGCGTCGAGCTCACTTCACTCGAACGCGGCGACGCTCTGGCGCTGCACCACTACGTGCCGGCCCCGATCGAGTCCTTTGCCGGGCTTACTTTCCCTGTCGATCCCAACGTCAAGCAGCAAGTCCAGCAGGAAGTGAAAACGGTCCGCTCGGACCTTCCCCTGGTGTCAAACGACCTCGTGGCCGGGGTCATCAATTACTTTCAGTCCCAGCAGCGCGGCCAGCAGTTCGTTCGCAAAATTCTCGAGCGCTCGGGCATCTATCAACCCGTCATCACCGAAGCGTTGCGGAAAGAGGGTATGCCGCAGGATTTGATTTACCTGGCGGGAGCGGAAAGCGCTTTTAACCCGTTCGCCCTTTCCCGCGCCGGGGCCAAGGGGGTCTGGCAGTTCATGCTGGGGACTGGCCTGCTTTACGGGCTCAAGAAGGACCGCTGGGTGGACGAACGGGAAGACCCCGTGAAATCGACCTCGGCGGCCGTACGGCATTTGAAGAACTTGTATCAGATGTTCGGGGACTGGTATCTGGCGATGGCGGCCTACGACACGGGGGCCATCAACGTCCAGCGGGCCATCGAGAAAACCGGTTACGCCGACTTCTGGATGCTGCGCAAGCTCCATGCGTTGCCGAGGGAAACCGAAAACTACGTTCCCATTATTCTGGCCGCGGCGCTGATCGCCAAGGATCCCAAAGCTTACGGTTTCGACCTCTCGCCGGCGCCGCCGCTCGCGACCGATCGGGTGGCGATCGGCGCGCCCACGGACCTTCGCCTGGTCGCGCAACTGATTGACCACCCTGTGGAGGAATTGATCCAGCTCAACCCGAGCCTCCTGCGCTGGACGACACCTGCGAACAACCCCCAGTTCGTCCTCAACCTTCCTCCCGGGACTCGGGAGACCTACGAGAAGGCGATCGCTTCGATCCCCGAAGACAAGCGCATTTGGTGGCGCGCCCACAAAGTGGAGGAAGGCGAAACACTCCCGAGCCTGGCGAGGAAATACCGCATTTCCCGGGTAGCCCTGGCCGAGTCGAACCACCTGGACACGAATAGTCCTATCCTGGCGGGCGCCCGCCTGGTCATCCCCATGGCTCCGAAGAGCGAGGCGACACTCGCGCGAGTGCGCGAACGCGGGCCCCGTCGGGCGTTCCGTTACCGGATCCGGCCCGGGGACACGCTGGAACTGATCGCCGACCGCTTCGACGTCACGCCCTATCAAATCCGTCGCTGGAACAATCTGAAGACGTCTCGACTCGTGGCCGGCAAGACCTTGCGGCTGTATGCCGCCAGTAATGTAGGCTACTCCCCCCGCGGGGCGCATCGCCGGGCCTCCCGCCGCCCCGTTCAGGCCGGGAAGAAGGCTTCCCCACCCGAACCTTCACCCTCCAAGACCGGCGCCACGGCAGGCACGCCCGGGCCCGTTGCCGCGCGCTAGCCTGCCGACAGCAACCCGTTTCCACAACCCATTTGCACTTGACAGGATAGGGCGTTGGGGTATACATCTGCCCGAAGTGTGAGGGACGGCAATTTCGTCAGCACTCCTCGACCATGAACAGTTAATCGCTCATCTCGAAGCGAGAATATCCTGGCAGGAGGAATTCATGGAGTTCGATAAAGAGAAAAACGGGCCGGGCGACGAGCTGGAGGATTACGGAGACGAACTCTCCTCCAATTACAGGGAAGAAGAGGAAGAGGCAGCGGGAGAGGATGAGGAGCTCGAGGAAGAAGTTTCCTACGAGGCCGGAAAGACCGTTGCGCCGGTAAAAGCCCCGGGAGCTCCCCCTGAGCCAGCGCCTACCCCCGCACCCGCAGTTGCGCCGAAATCCGCCCCGGCGGCAAGAAGACCGGCAAAGCGAGCCCGACCCAAGCGAGCGAAGAAGGCGACAAAAAGACGCGCCAAGAAGTCGGCAAAAGCCCGCAAGCCTGCTCGAAAACCTAAGAAGTCGGCGGCCCGGAAAAAGAAATCGAAGCGTCGCAAGTGACGCCTCCCGAGCGCCCTCATCGCGGCGGGGTGGAATCGCGCGGCAAGCCCTCCCGTGCAGGGGGCAAAGGATCGAGCGGGGGAATTACTAAGCCACTTCGAAATCGCAATTCCCAGATGACCATGCCGCCCGCCCATCAGCCAACCTTGAGCGGCGGGGATCAGGAGCCCACTCGAGAAGTGCAACGGGGGCATGGAAGCCAGACGGCTGCGGTGCCGAGAGTCCGCGCGGTGGACTTCGTCCGACGGATGCGCGGCGCCTCCCAACCGTGCCTGCTGCGTTGCGATGACGGCGAAAACTACGTCGTTAAATTCCAGAACAATCCCCAGCACGTGCGCATCCTGGCCAATGAACTTGTGGCCAGCCGACTGACCTTGCTGATCGGCCTGCCGGTTCCCGACCCCGCCCTGGTCGAGGTCCCCTGCGAACTCGTCTCCGGCCATCCCTCTCTCGAGATGGAGATCGGCTCCCGAAGGGAGGCCTACCTTCCTGGAGTCCAATTCGGCTCTCGATACCCCGGGACTCCGAGTCAAACCCTGGTGGTTGATTTTCTCCCCGACCGGATGCTGCGAAAAGTGAGGAACCTTGCGGAGGCGTTTCTGGGGGGGTTTGTATTCGACAAGTGGACCTGCAACTGCGACGGCCGCCAGGTCATTTTTTCCCGGCCGGGAGACCCGGACGGCCCGTCCGTGTACTCAGCATCTCTGATTGACCACGGCTTCTGCTTCAATGACGGCGAATGGAGCTTCCCGGACAGCCCCATCCGCAGCCTCTATCCGCGAAGGATTGTTTACGAGAGCGTGCGCGGCCTTGAGTCGTTCGCCCGTTTTATTTCGAGGATTGAGAACATGGACGCTTCAGAGCTTGAAAACTGCTTCAGGGGGATTCCGCCCGAGTGGTGCGGCGACGACCCCGGGCAGCTCGACCGTCTTGCCGAACGGCTCTACGAACGGCGGAGGAAACTGCGTCAGGCCATCATTGACGCCAAGAACAGTTCTCTGCAGCCTTTTCCGAACTGGTCGTGAGCCTGATGCCTCGACGCAATACGCGCTCGCCTCTCCGGGCGGCCGGTGTTTCGAGGAGGAATCCAAATGGCGCCTGACACCAAGCTGAAAGAGTGCTCTTACTTCCTGGTCCGCTACGTGCCGGACCTGGTCCGTGACGAAGGCCTGAACATCGGCCTCCTGCTGCACAGCCCGGAAGAAGAATACCTGGACTGCCTCTTTACCGATGATGTCCACCGCATTCGACGCTTTCACCAGGGAGCCGACTTGGATTTCCTGCGCGAGCTACAGCCGTACTTCGAACAGGAAATCAAAGAGCACGAGTCGGACCTGACAGGCTACCTCCGGGAGATCGAGGAGTCCTTTTCGAACCTTGTCCAGATTTCGCCGCCGCGTCCGTGCCGGCTGAGCGACCCGCAGGCCGAAATCCAGGACCTCTTCACGCGCTACGTGGGCGGGCGCGTCAGCGAGCTTCCCAAGCAGGACACGCGAATGCGGATCAAGCAGCGCCTGACCGATGCCCTGAAGCGCCACGGCGTCCTCGACCATCGCCTTTTCGAGAAGCGCATTCCTGCGCGGCAGTGGACCGGAGAGGGCGATCCGTTCACCTTCGACTACGGCTATCGGTCCCCCATAGCCGCTCGAAAGCCGAACGGCCACATCAAGCTCGTCCACGCCCTCTCCCTGAAACGCGACCCGGACGTCGCAGACCTGCTCGGCATCAAGATTCGCCGGGTCCGCGAAAAAGAGCCGGCCGAACTCACCGCGGTCGTCGAGGCCCTGCCCTCTGCGGCGGATGAGGTGGCGTTCTACTCTCACCGCGTGCTCCTCGACCACGAAATCGCCATCCAGCCGCTCGCCGCGGTTGATGAGTTCGCGCTGTCCGTCCGCCGCGAATTGTCCGCCTGAAGGAAAAATCAGATTGGTTGTATACTCTCGTGAAGGCTTGGCCGCGAGCCGGGGGCGGGCCGCAGCCGCAAAAAGCGAGGCTGGATGAGCTTGTCGCTCAAGGTGGAATGTTATTCGGGGTACAAAGCCGACGAGCGGCCTCTGCGGTTCTCCATGGGGAGAGCTACCGAGCGGACGCTCGAGGTGAAGGAAGTTCTCGACCGGTGGTACGGGGTCGGGTACTCGTGCTTTAGAGTCCAGGCCGATGACGACAATATCTATATCCTCCGCCATCATGAGGCAGAGGATGTCTGGACGCTCGACTCATTTCGGCGCGGCCAGAGCTGACAGTTGGCCGCCCCCGAAGCGTTGGGCCAAGCCGGAGCGGGCTGGACAAGAAACATAGCGCGCTCGTGAAATAAGACGAAGGGCACAAGCGGGCATTTCCCTGAAGCTCCAAGGTCACAAGGTAATTTGCTTTGATTCCTGCGGAAGTCCTGAGTCCAAGGGGCTGGAATTGGGGCTCGGTCTTGTCTTTTGAGTTGCGTTAACTTATTGATTTTACATAAGTTATTAAGTTTTAGCGCCCGGGCTCCTAGCGCCGGGTGCGTTTGCCTTTGGAGGACCGCGGACGCATAAGTCCGGGCTATGACGGCGCATATTGCGCCACGGACGAAATGAAGCGCGGGAAACGGGGCAACGATCCCGAACGCGCGCGAATCTCCATAGTCTGTAGCGCCGGCCGCGCGAGGTCGGGGAGAAGCCGGCGGGCGCGATCTCACGGAACGGGCTGCGGGGTCTTGACCGAGGATGCGCCGACCCGGCGCTCATGACCCGCCAGCACCGTTCTTTGCGGGCTTAACATAGGGGAATGTTTTAAGTTAATCAAATTGGAGATATCCGCCGATTGATTCTGGTGTGCGACCAGAGGAAGGCCCCGCAGTGAGCCGAGAGACTCGGCCTAAAGGCGAGTACGCGATCTCCGTCGCTCTTGCCGGAGCGGTTGTCCTGACGGCCCTGATGCTTTTCACCAAGTGGCAGCCCTCCGGACTCAAGGACGTGGCGACTTCAGCCGAGGAATTCATCCTCACAACCACCGGCATAGGCAGCCAGGTGCCTGATGTTTCCGGCTTTGAAAAGTTGAAGACCTATCGGCTGGGTCAATATCGCGCGGGACTCTACCGAACGAGCCCTGCCCCACTGCTTTTCGCCGCCGGACGGTTCGTCATTTACAACCGGAATAACCAACCCGTCTTCAAGCTGGACACCCTCGAAGGCTCGAAAGACCCCTGGACGACTCTTTACGATTTCACGGGGCGGCTGGGGCTGACCGCGCCCGGCAGCCATCCGCGGCCCTCTTACACTCGAAACCTGACAGGTAACGGAGTCCCGGACATCGTTGTGGGCCAGTATTCCGGCGGCGACCATTGCTGCACGACAGCCTCGGTGATCGAACTCGGGAAAGATTCGGTCAAGCTCCTGGGCACGCTCGAAGGGCTCGATAGCCTGCCGTTCGAGGGAATCGAATTCCGCAAACTCGACAAAGGGTCCGAGTGGAATATCCTCGCCCAGCGGAGATACAGCACGATGTGCGGTTCCTATGAGGACGACGCGGATGTTCTCTCGGTCTATGCGTATTCGGACGGCCAGTACAGCGATCAGACGACCCGGTTCTCGAGTTTTCTCGACGGCATCCTGCACCAGAAACTCGAGCAGTGGGCCCATGTGAAGAAACGAACTCTCCAGCTCCTCCAAACCGTGGCAATCCAGTACGCCATGCTCGGTCAGGTTGAAGAGGCGAAGCAGTTCTTCACGACGAACCTGACGGAGTTTCTTCCCTACCTTCAAAATAAAAACGTTGACGCCAAAGCCTGCCAGGAGGACCTGGAAGTCCTCCTGGACCAAGTCCCCAACGCTTCGCCCTGAACCGCAGCGGACTTCCTCCGCCGGCCGCGGGAGGCTTCGGCCCCGTTAATTAACTCGAAGCCTTCACACCACCCGCGGTCTCTTCGTTTTGAATTCCTGATCAGAACTTTGTCGGCGCCTTTGCAGAGGCCGGCGCGGGTGCGACCATGCGCTCGCCGGGAGTATGGGGGAGAAGAACGTCGCTGTGGGCAGGATGACAGGCTATTGGCGGGGGCGCGCTACAAGACCGGTTCTTCCCAGCTTTCGAGGACTTGTTTCACTAGCCCCATGAACTGGTCAGCCACCGCGCCATCAATCACGCGGTGGTCGAAGGAAAGCGCCAGATAGACCATGGGGCGGATGGCGATGGCGTCGTTGCGGACGACCGGGCGCTTTTCAATCACTCCTACGCCCAGAATCGCCACCTGCGGCTGGTTGATAATCGGCGTGCCCAACAGGCTGCCGAAGACGCCGGGATTCGTGATGGTGAACGTTCCTCCTTGGACGTCCTCGACGCTCAGGCGTTTCGACCGGGCCCGTTCCGCAAGGTCCTGGACCGCGCGCGCTATGCCGAGGAAATTTTTCTCATCCGCGCGCTTGATGACGGGAACGATCAATCCGGTCTCTAGGGCAACCGCGACACCGATGTTGACGTCCCTTTTGTAAACGATGTTGGTCGCTTCCAGCGAGGAGTTGAAAATGGGGAATTCCCTGATTCCCTCGAGGGCGGCGCGGATGAGGAAAGGCGTATAGGTCAGCTTCAGGCCATTCCGCCGCTCGAATTCCTGCGCGTGCCGTTCCCGCATCTCGACGACCTTTGTCATTTCCACTTCAAACACGGTGGTGACGTGGGCGGAGGTCCTTTTGCTGGCCAGCATGTGCTCGGCGATTTGCCGGCGCATGGGGGTCATGGGGACGACATGGGTGGGGCCTTCGAAAACGATTTTCGGAGCCACAGGCAGGGGAGCCGTTGGCGCTTCAGGCGGCGCGGCCAGCCCGGCACCCCGAGCGGCGCGTCCTTCGGCCAGGTGCACCAGGACGTCCTTCTTGCTGATTCGCCCGCCGAACCCCGTGCCGCGGACGAGCGAGAGGTCAACGCCGCGCTCGCGGGCGAGCCGGCGCACCAGAGGTGACGACCTGACTTTCTCTCCTCTGCCCCTCGCACTCGGCGCGGGACCGGGCGGCGCAGCCACCACCGTGGACGCGGGGGGCAAAACAGCGGCTGGAGCCGCGAGATTTTTCCCGGCCTGCGTTCCCTCTACTTTTCCCGATTCCGCTTCCGCGCCTTCGCCGTCAATCAATGCGACGACGGCGTTCACCGGGACCGTCTCATTCTCCTGGACGAGGATCTTCGCCAGCATGCCCGCCGCAGGTGCAGGGATTTCCGCGTCCACCTTGTCCGTCGAAATTTCAAACAGCGGCTCGTCGCGTTCGACGCGCTCGCCCACTTTCTTGAGCCATTTTGTTATGGTCCCCTCGGCGATGCTCTCACCCATCTGCGGCATGATGACGTTCGTGGGCATCAGCTCACCTCATTGAGCCATCGGGCCATGGGGTGATTGAACGATTGAGCCACCTGTTCTTCTCCGGCAATGATTCAATGTCCCGATCACTCAACGACCCAATCTAATACGCCGCCAGCTTGCGGGCAGCCTCGATCACCTTCTGCTTGTTCGGCAAGAAGTACTCTTCGAGGGGCGGGGAGAACGGCACCGGCGTGTCCGGAGCAGTCAGGCGGACCACGGGGCCATCGAGGTCTTCAAACGCCTTGTCCGCGATCACCGCGGCGAGCTCACCCGCCATGCCCCCGATGCGCGTGTCTTCGTGGAGGAGGATCACCTTATTGCATTTACGCACGCTGGTGAGCACCGCGTCCTCATCGTAGGGCAACAGGGTCCGCAGGTCAACGACCTCGAGCGACACGCCTTCTTTTTCGAGCTCTTGCGCCGCCTCGAGCGCGGTCCACACCATGGCGCCGTAAGTGATCACCGCGATGTCCGTCCCCGGGCGACGCACCGCCGCCTGGCCCAGCGGGACTATGTAGTCCTCCGCGGGCACCTCCTCCTTAATGCGGCGGTAAAGATATTTGTGCTCGAAGAATATCACGGGGTTGTCGTCCCGGATGGAGGCTTTGATCAAGCCTTTGGCATCGTACGCGGTCGCGGGGACTACCACTTTGAGCCCGGGCGTGTGGACAAACCACATCTCGTTCGACTGCGAATGATAGGGCCCGCCATGGACGCCTGCGCCTGAAGGTCCGCGGATCACGAGGGGGACTCTGGGTCCCCAGCGGTAGTGCATTTTGGCCGCCATGTTCACGATCTGGTCGAAGCCGCAGGCGATGAAGTCCATGAACTGCATTTCCGCCACGGGCCGCATGCCGAGGAGGGCGGCGCCAATGGCGGCGCCGACGATGGCCGACTCGGAAATCGGCGTGTCCATGACGCGGTCTTCGCCGAACTTTTCGAGCATCCCTGCCGTGACCTTGAAGGCGCCGCCATAGACGGCGATGTCCTCGCCCAGAAGGAAAACGGATGGGTCGCGTTCCATCTCTTCCCAGATGCCTTGTCAAATGGCTTCGAGGTACGTGAGGACAGGCATGGTTGAACCTCGCCTCCCAAATCGAGCCATCGGGTCATCGGGCAATTGAAGATTTTTCAGACCGCGCTGTCCGGTGCGACGCCGCGAAGATCGCCAGGAGCTCGTTCGCTTCGGAAAGCAGGACCTCCATTCGGTCCCTTTTCATGGTTCCGGTCTCGATCAGCAGCTCCAACCAAAACACAGTTTCGTCAGCTTCTTCGACGACGGTTCCCATCTTTGATATAAACTCCGCTTTCGACCGGGCCCGGCAGGCCGCGCGGTAGTTCGCCGCCACCGATGTGCCCGAGCGAAGCAACTGGTTGCCCATAACCATCGCCTCCCTTGTCTTAGGCAATGCACGAAAAAGTCTGACCACGCGGATGGCAAATTGCTTCGTCCGCGCCCTCATTTGTTCAGGAGAAGTGGTCATCTCAATATGCTGCCGATTTCGACCATTCGACGCGAGTGGGAATTTCGCCGACACGGCATTTCCCCATGACCCGATGGCCCAATGTCTCAATCTCTTTCCCACCAACAATTGCTTCCGCAATAGACTCCTTCGAGGGCGGTCGGGCCAGCCGGCAGAGGGCTCGCTTCGGCGAATGCCACGGCATCGTCAATTTCCCTCTGGACCCTCTCCTCAATTTCTCGAAGGCGCTCGAGCGAAACGACCCGGCGCGCAAGCAGCGACTTTTCAAACCGCGGGAGTGGGTCTCCCTTCTCCGCTTTCTTCAAGAGTGCCTGCGGGACGTACTCCGCCATGTCGTGCGCAGAATGTCCGGTGAGCCGGAACGTTTTGCATTCGATGAAGGTCGGGCCCTTGCCCGCGCGGGCGTGGGCCATGGCGCGCTCGACCGCGCGATAGACTGCCACCACGTCATTGCCGTCTAGGGTCACTCCCGGCATCCCGTACGCGGGCCCGCGCGCGGAGAGGTCCTTCACGACGTACTGCCGCGACGTGGGAGTCGAGTAGGCGTAGGCATTGTTATTGCAGATGAAAATCACCGCCAGCTTCATTACCGCCGCCCAGTTCATCGCCTCATGGACGTCCCCGCGGCTGGTTGTCCCCTCGCCAAAGTGCACCAGCACGACGCCGTTCTTGCCGCGCCGCTTAAGGGCCATCGCAACGCCGCAGGCCACCGGGCAGGTGTCGCCGAGAGGAGAAATAATCGGGATGATGCCGAGCTTCAGGCTGCCGATGTGCAACGTGTTGTCGCGACCGCGCGTCGGACCGTTGGCGCGACCCATCCAGTTGCAGAAAACCTCCCGCAGGCTCACGCCGCGAATGACGAAAGAGGAGAAGTCGCGGTGGCTCGGGAGGACCCAATCGCCCTGAGCGAGCTGTATCGCCGAGCCGACGCCGATGGCCTCCTGGCCGCGCCCGACGTAAACTCCGCCCACGATTTTTCCCTGCCGATAAAGCACGCGTTCGATCCGAAGCTCGGCCTCGCGCGTGAGCTTCATGTAATAGAACATCTGCTCGAGCGTCGCGGCATCGGGCATCGAGTGCTTAATCCGAGTTTTCCTTCCCTCGGTTTTTTTCATTCCTTGCTCGCCGAGTCGGCAGTAAGCAGTAGGCAGAACGCAGTCGGCAGTCAATCGGGGCACTCGCAAACGCGGGCATGCTTGAGCGTGCTGGTGCGGCTTTTCCAGCCTTGCGGACCGTCAATCAGCACAAGCGGAATGCTCTCGTTCCGGCAAAAGTCCCGGAT